>WBZN01000586.1_pt1 | contig 26811 bp, 23 predicted proteins | sample 5204281 | NCBI WGS metagenome assembly WBZN01 (sample SAMN12344347, study PRJNA552823) | activated sludge metagenome | biome: Activated sludge suspended growth; feature: Nitrification reactor; material: Wastewater; isolation source: activated sludge from nitrification reactor of wastewater... | reverse complement strand
AAAGGCAGTAAGAGAATGTGCCTCCTGTGTGCCCCCATAAAAACATGGGAGCTTACAGTTTCTTGCAACTCTTTGATTTTATTGGTGGGTCTGGTAGGACTTGAACCTACGACCAAGGGATTATGAGTCCCCTGCTCTAACCAACTGAGCTACAGACCCCTAATAGCCTAGCTAAACTTTAATCAAAACTAATTTGCTCGACCATAATAAGCAACAAAGCAAATTATGGATTCCCACCGGTATCCAGGAAGCTTCGAAGTCGATCAGAACGGGCCGGGTGACGTAGTTTCCGTAATGCTTTTGCCTCAATTTGTCGAATCCGTTCGCGCGTAACATCGAACTGCTTTCCTACTTCCTCCAAAGTGTGATCCGTATTCATCTCTATTCCAAATCGCATACGTAATACTTTTGCTTCTCTTGGAGTCAGTGAGTCTAATACATCTTTGGTAGCTATTCTCAAACTCGCATAAACAGCGGCGTCTGCAGGCGCCATTGTCGATGAGTCTTCGATGAAATCGCCAAGATGGGAATCCTCATCATCACCAACTGGCGTTTCCATTGAGATTGGCTCTTTTGAAATCTTTAAGATTTTCCTAATTTTTTCTTCTGGCATTTCCATTTTCTGAGCTAGTAATGCTGGCTCTGGTTCTTGCCCAGTTTCTTGCAATATTTGCCGCGAAATACGATTCATCTTATTGATGGTCTCAATCATATGCACTGGAATCCGAATTGTTCGAGCCTGATCTGCAATTGATCGAGTAATCGCTTGCCGAATCCACCATGTCGCATAAGTTGAAAATTTATAACCACGGCGATATTCAAATTTATCCACTGCCTTCATTAAGCCTATATTGCCTTCTTGAATCAAATCGAGGAACTGTAGACCGCGATTGGTATATTTCTTGGCAATTGAAATAACCAACCGCAAATTAGCTTCTGTCATTTCGCGTTTAGCGCGGCGAGCTTTAGCTTCGCCTGTAGTCATTTGGCGATTGATCTCTTTCAATTCTTTGATTGGAATCATTGCCAACTCCTGGAGAGCAAGCAGATTTTGCTGCTGTTCCTTAATAGCCGGCATAAAATGTTTTAATGATTGGCTGTAAGCTTTATTTGCTTTAATTTCACCATCAATCCAATCCAAATCTGTTTCGTTCCCAGGAAATGATTTGATGAAATGATTCCTCGGCATGCCGGCTTTTAAAACACAAAGCTCCATAATTTTTCGTTCACAACCACGAATTTCACTAACGAGATCGCGCTGTTTATCACATAGCCTCTCGACCATCTTGGCAGAGAATCTCATCGCCATTAATTCAGTAGAAATAGCTTCCTGGAGCGTCTGATATTTCTTACTATCCCGAGAACCAGCTTTTTCTACAATCTTTTGCATTTCATTATAGGCTTTACGAATTTTAACGAAACGCTCTAGCACATCCGCTTTTAGTTTAAGTAGGCTAGCGCTAACAACAGCAACATTACCTTCTTCATCCATTTCGTCTGATATAAAATCTTGCTCCATCGATTCCTCAGATAATTCTTCACCCATCATCTCTTGTGAGTCATCATCCAGGAAACCATCTACTAAATCATCTACACGTAATCGGTCATTCTCTACTTCTGTAGCTAAATTAAGAATGTCGCCAATAATTCCTGGGCTTGAAGAAATTGCCTGAATCATGTGCCTTAACCCATCTTCAATACGTTTTGCAATTTCGATTTCGCTTTCACGTGTCAGCAGCTCTACTGAGCCCATCTCCCGCATATACATCCGGACAGGATCTGTTGTACGGCCAAATTCTGAATCAACATTCGAAAGCGCCGCTTCAGCTTCCTCAACGACATCTTCATCCGTAACAGCTGTAGCCGTGTCAGACATGAGCAACGCTTCAGCATCGGGCGCTTCATCATGAACTGAGATACCCATATCATTAATCATACTGATGACACCTTCGATTTGCTCTGCATCAAGCATATCATCAGGAAGGTGATCGTTAATCTCAGCATAGGTTAAATAACCACGTTCCTTGCCTTGTACAATCAACTTTTTAAGGCGTGTTTTTTTTGCTTCAATATCCTGGGCCGTAGGCACGATAACTTCGGACGCAACAGAAACCTCAGCCGTATCTTTGGAGGACGCTGCAGCCTTCGGTTTCTTTGCTACTTTATTGTTTTTTGATGACTTTGCACCTTTCACGACCTCATTTTCTTCTAATGACTGTTCTCCAGTAATTTCTAGCTGCTTAGTAGCAGACAAATTTTTAGTAACTTTTTCTCGCTTCGTTGATTTGTTGCTCATGTTATTATCTTTGGACATCTTCGTGATAATCACTCAAAATTGTTATTAGAAATGGCTTGAATCGATTATTAAATCATCTAGTAAATCTGGATATCAGCATTAATAAAGCCATCGACTTTTGGCGATACTTGATAAAAGCCATATATTATATATAGAAATAAAAATTAATCCTACCCATTCTCTATCATGTGGCAAAATAAATATCAATAAAAATTAGATTGATGTTTCAGTTAAAATGAGTTAGCCAACTGTTGTAGTTCCCTTTTCTCCTGTTCGGTTAGCAAGTTAAGTGGTTTGTTTTGGAGTACCGTCATTCTCTCTTTTCGTTGCATATCCTTTATTCTAGATAATAACCCGATAAATTCAGCTTCCAAATCGATTTCATTTTCCCATCCTAGTCTGAGTTCTGTTGTTTTATTGAGTTCTTCAGCATGTATAGTTTCAGAAAAATATAATAGCGTCTCAGGAATTTTCTGAGCTTCTAATTCTGAGGGCGATAACGATTTATAAAATCTTACCAACGCTTCCAATGCACGCACAGCTTGCTGAGGTTGACCATTATGAAGAAAAGACAAATCCCCATCTAACTTGTACACAAAACAGGGATCATAGAGCAAAATTTTGATCAATTTATGATACGGCGAGATCGGTTGCAATCTCAAATTTTCAGTTTGTTTACTTGACTGAGAATTCGCATTTTTAAGCTTATTTTCAAAAATCTTGATTAACGCTTCTTGATTAATTCCAGTTAACTGAGAGAGCCGTTTCACTAATATTAATTTCAGTATTGGCGCAGAAATTAATTGGACCAATGGTTTAGCAATTTGAATCAAAGCAGCTCGACCTTCGCTCGATTGAAGATTCACCCGCGAAGACAATCCACTGATTAACAAATCAGATAATGGAATTGCATTCTCAAAGAGTGATTCAAATGATTGCTTGCCAAATTGACGAATAAAACTATCAGGATCATCACCTTCAGGTAAAAAAAGAAAACTTATTTTTTTTCCATCCTTTAGATGAGCAAGACTTGTTTCTAATGCTCGCCAAGCTGCTTTCTTACCTGCGTTATCGCCATCAAAACTAAATATAATTTCATCAGTCTGGCGCAATAACTTTTGGATATGTGATGGTGTAGTGGCTGTCCCTAAAGTTGCCACCGCATATTCGATGCCATATTGCGACAACATAACGACATCCATATACCCTTCGACTACCAAAACGCGTCCTGATTCTCGAATTGCTTTACGGGCTGAAAATAAATTATATAGTTCTCGACTCTTGATGAATAACGACGTTTCAGGCGAATTCAGATACTTGGGTTCAGCCTTTGCATCAATTACTCGCCCCCCAAAACCAACAATCTGCCCCTTTTGATTAAGAATAGGAAAAATAATACGCGCTCGAAACCGATCATAATATTTACCATTATTACTTTTGATAATCAGGCCATTTCTTAATAATAAATTTTCTGATTCATCTCGATCATAGTCGGTAAAAACTTGTGAAAGATTCCTTAGCCCATCAGGTGCATAACCAATCTTGAAGCGAGCAGCAAGCTCTCCCGATAACCCACGCTGTTTTAAATATAATATGGCCTTAGTTGCATGTTTCAATTGCTCCCGATAATAATCAGTTGCTCGCTGCAGTTGGTCAATCATGCATCGAGTAACTTGATTATTTTGTTCTTTTTCAATAGCTTCTTGGTTATCGATCTTAGCAGCATCAGCACCTAATCTAAAACCTGATCGTTCAGCAACTGGAGTAACAACGGTTTTATGAGGTATTGGTAAACCAGCTTGAGCAGCTAAATTTTCAACTGCATCAACAAAACTGATTCCGCTAAATTCAATTAAAAAATTAATAGCGTTTCCATGTTTGCCGCACCCAAAACAATGATAAAACTGTTTTGATTGGTTTACTGAAAACGAGGGAGTTTTTTCATTATGGAAAGGGCAGCAAGCAACGTAATTGCTACCCGATTTCTTTAATGGAATACTTTGCTCGATGATATCAACGATATCAATACGATTAAGTAATTCTTGAATAAACGATTGTGAAATCATTTATTAAATAGGGAAGGTAAAGTTAATACTTAAAACAAATCAATGACTCTCCTTAATTAAATTCACAATGGTCCATGAATACTCGATTAAGTCAGCGCTTTTATTTTTTCTTTAATTAATCCAGATACATAACTCATATCTGCTCGCCCTGCAAGCCTTGGCTTTAATGCCGCCATAATCTTACCCATGCTTTGCTGGTCTAATTGACCTACCGAGGTAATTATTTCATTAATGATTTGAATAATTTCCGATTCGCTCAAAGGCTGCGGCATATAAGCTTGCAAAACTTCTATTTCAAATTTCTCTGCATCAGCTAAATCTTGTCGTTTAGCCACTTCATACTGGGTAATGGAGTCTTTTCGCTGTTTCAGCATTTTTTCGATGACTGTCATAATCGCTACATTATCCAGCACAATTCTTTCATCAACCTCTCGCTGTTTAATTGCCGCTTGCAACAATCGAATTGCATCGCGTCGCTTAGTGTCACCCGAGCGCATTGCCGCTTTCATATCATCAGCAATTTTTTGTTTCAAATCCATAACCACGATGATCAATAAATAAAGACTTTACTAATAAAGCTTAGGAGGTAACAACTGGCTACGCAACCGTTTGTAAGTGCGTTTCACCGCCGCTGCGAGTTTACGCTTACGCTCTGCGGTAGGCTTCTCATAAAATTCACGAGCCCGCAGCTCGGTCAGTAAACCTGTTTTTTCTACTGCACGTTTAAAGCGACGCATAGCGACTTCAAATGGCTCATTTTCCTTAACTTTAACTGTAGTCATAAAATCTTTATTACCCCTTTCTCACTAGATAATTCTAAAAACCCGCAATTATAACAGTGTTTTAATTAGAATTATCCAAGTTTTTTCTATTAATCAATTTTTTTACTTCCTCTATCTGCAAATTTTCACGAGTAGCAAGTTGTATGTGTCCACAAAAATATTAATACTCAATATGATAATAAGGATTTGCTTTCACAATTTAAAATAAACCATCAACAGTTGATCTTAATTAAAGGAAAGATCACCAAATAACATTCTTACTCACGCCCTGTATTATTTTTTTTAGGGATAAGAAAAGGTTCAATATCCAATTTCACTCCATAAATATTATTCTTATTCGCGTTATCGGTTTTTTTATAAACAAGCGCCTTACATACCGTAACTTGATTAGCTAGACCTCGTTGATTTAGTCGGCCATGAAAAGCTAGCGCTTCATCTGGACCTAAATATCCGATGGTCCGAACATGGATATCGATTCTAACAGCATTTTTATCGTACAAGTGCTCACTATCAGTTATCAGTTGTGCATTTAAAATCAGTGGGGCATCATTAGCCATTGTAGCTGAGTTTGATACATCCTCCTGTAACAGTTGATTAATCGCATCTTGATAAGAATTACTTCTAACTTCATATTGAAACTGATTCAATTCAGGCCATGTATAATAATTTCCTGAGTGAGGGTTAGACTGGAAATCATCATTGTTAAGTTCTTCTCTATCAACATTGCTCCTTGCAGCGATTTTATCGCGTGACAGCGTTAGAGCAATGGCTGTAACTAGGGTAACAGGAAGAATATGATCGTTACCAGCGCCTGCCCCTGCAAGAAGGCCAATACACAATGAAAAAATAAAAATAGATAAAATACTTAACTTTTCTGATTTCAATTTCTGTGCCTACCAGAATGATATTAATCAATTCAGGAATAACCTATTGAATCCCACTATGTCATGAACGAAGAATCAAGCCTAATTACCCTATTTACAAGTAGCTTCTTAGCAGCAACCCTTCTACCAGGTGGATCAGAGGTTGTATTAGTAGGTGTACTAATGACCTACCCCGAGTTATTTACCTCGGCATTAGGTGTTGCAACAATCGGCAATACCTTGGGTGGAATGAGTTCTTATTTGATTGGCCGGTTTCTCCCAGATGAAAAAGCTATCATAAAGAAAAACAATAACAGCTTGCGAAGCCTCGAGTGGATTCATCGTCACGGCTCACCAATCTTGCTGCTGTCGTGGTTACCTATTATTGGCGATGCACTTTGTGTTGCAGCAGGCTGGCTTCGCATTCACTGGTTTTATGCAATTTTATTCATTGCCCTTGGCAAACTAGCCCGGTATTGGGTCATCGCTACCGCAATTAGCTAGCTTATTACTAAACTCGCTCAGAAAAAAGGCTATTTCTCTAATAATTTCAAAAGCTCGCCGTTTTGGTACATCTCCGTCATGATATCTGATCCACCGACAAACTCACCATTTACATATAGTTGCGGAATCGTTGGCCAGTTAGAAAAATCTTTAATTCCCTGCCGAATTTCAGGATCACTCAAAACATCTACTGCAACGAAGTTTGTTACACCGCAGGCATTCAATATCTTTATCGCATTAGCAGAAAAACCACACTGTGGCTGGTCTGGGGTACCTTTCATATATAAAACAACGGGGTTTGAACTGATTAGTTGTTCAATTGATTCACTAGTAGTCACACTCAAAATCCTCACAAATTAACAAAATTAGAATAATTAAACCGGCAGCTGTTTACAAGAAAAATCAGTAATCCAGAATCTAAGAAAAGATTGATCGCTTACAAATGAATAATAGTTTTTTTGATTCACACTCGATTAATCACAACCTCTCTCAGATTCGCTGCCCACCTGTTACACGTAGAATACCTGCTAAATCTGGGTATGAAAAGATATTAATAAAACTTGCTGCTTGTGCCAATAGCTGTCTACATTGAGTAGCTTGATTGTAACCATGTTCCAAAAGTAATTGCCCTCCAGCACACAAAAATTGAGGAGCCTGTGCAATAAGCGTTCGGAGGTATGCGATACCATCATCAGGTGCTGACAGCGCAATCTGGGGTTCGAAGCGTAAATCCCCCTGACTAAGGTGTGGATCTCCAATCGCTATATAAGGTGGATTGGAAACGATTAAATTATATTGCCCTACAATGCCTTGAAACCAATCTCCCAAGATAAAACGTACATTGCCTACTTTAAGCAATGCTGCATTTATTTGGGCAATCTCTAACGCCTCAGCAGATAAATCAACCGCTATAACTTTTGCAAGCGGTCTATGTTTAGCAAGTGTAAGCGCAATAGCTCCACTTCCCGTCCCCAAATCAAGAACAGTATACTCACGATTCACCGGAATTCTAGCTAGAGCAAGTTCAACGAGTATCTCAGTTTCGGGTCGAGGAATGAGAACTGCAGAAGTAACATTAAAGGTTAAATCATAAAACTCACGCTGTCCTACGATATAAGCTATCGGTTCACCATGAATTCTTCGCGCTAGAAGAGAATAGAAATACTTTACCCGCTCTGCATTAATAATGTCTTCTGAATGTGTCACTAAAAAAACAGGGGGGACTTGCAACACATGTTGCAGCAGCAGCCGCGCGTCGATATCGCTTACATAAAGTTTAGCATCGTTAAATGCTTGGGCGATTGTCACCGCATTTTGCATCAAGCTTATTTCAATTGTAATTGATCAATATCACTGTTGTAGCCAGATGAATAGGCTCCACACAACCCTAAGCATAGCGATATTACTAACGCTCCATTAAGGATTCTAGTTGAGCTGCCTGATATTCGGCCATCAACGCCGAACACAATTCCCCGATATCCCCATCCATGATTTGATCCATTTTATAGAGGGTAAGATTAATGCGATGATCAGTTACCCGACCCTGAGGGAAATTATAAGTACGAATACGCTCAGAACGTTCTCCGGTTCCCACCAATGATTTCCGAGTTGCTGCCTGTTCCGCTTGTTGTTCACGCGTTTGCTTATCCAGTATTCTAGCTGCAAGCACACTCATTGCTTGCGCCTTATTTTTATGCTGCGATCGTCCTTCTTGGCACTCAACAACAATACCAGTTGGTAAATGAGTAATACGTACCGCAGAATCAGTCTTGTTAATATGTTGCCCACCAGCCCCAGATGCACGAAATGTATCAATTCTCAAGTCAGCAGGATTCAGTTCTACACTGGCAATTTCATCCGCTTCTGGAATCACTGCTACCGTACAAGTAGAAGTATGCACTCGACCTTGCGTTTCTGTCACAGGAACACGTTGTACTCGATGCCCTCCGGATTCAAACTTCAAGCGTGAATAAGCACCATATCCGATGATCCGAGCGATAATCTCTTTGTATCCGCCAACATCCGATGGGCTCTGAGAAATGATCTCAACTTGCCATCCCTGTCGTTCCGCAAATCGCGCGTACATTCTAAACAGATTACCCGCAAATAATGCAGATTCATCGCCCCCTGTTCCTGCTCGTATTTCAAGAAAAATATTACGCTCATCACTGGGATCTTTAGGCAGAAGTTGCTTAAGCAACTCCGTTTCAATCTGTTGTAATTTCTCTTTTCCAGTAACAAGCTCTGCTTCTGCAAAATCACGCAAATGAGGGTCCGTACTCATCTCCTTCGCAGTTTGAATATCCAACTCAGTTTGCAGGTGCGCATGATATAGCTCAACGACGGGGATAATCTCTGAACGTTCTCGGGTAATTTTCCGGTAATTATCTAAGTCTGTTGTTACCTTTTCACTACTGAGCAGTTGATTTAATTCTTCGAGTCTCACACTCAAACGTGTAAGACGTTCTGCAATACTCTTGTTCATTGCGGACGGTGAAGCTGGTACAGCCGGTTTATGAGATCAACAAGTTGATCACGCTCCTCATCATTAGCATGATTAAGCGCATTCGAAGGGAGATGCAAAAATTTATTGGTTAATCCATTACTAAATGATTCCAGTACTTTGATTGGATCCTCACCTTTTGCAAGTAATTTAGACGCTCGTACTAGCTCATGTCGACGGAAACGGTCTGCCTGATCTCTAAGCGCCCTAATCGTGGGAACCAATTCACGTGTTGCCATCCAACGCATGAAATCACTAACATTAGTCTCAATAATTGTCTCCGCCTGCGCCACTGCACCAAGCCTTGAATCAAGTCCCTCTTTAACGATATCTGCCAAATCATCTACATAATATAAAAACACATCATCTAATTCAGCCACTTCCGGCTCAACATCTCTTGGAACTGCCAGATCAACGATAAAAATAGGTCGGTGCTTTCTAAGCTTAATCGCACGTTCAAGCATTCCTTTTCCCAAAATAGGCAATGGACTAGCGGTACTAGTTACAACAATATCATGAAGTGCTAATTGTTCAGGTAATTCACTGAGCGAAATCGGGTAACCATTGAAGCGCTTTGCCAAACTCTCTGCACGTTCTACCGTTCGATTCGCTACTGTGATCCGTTTAGGAGACCGTGCCGCAAAATGACTTGCGCAAAGCTCTATCATTTCACCTGCTCCAATAAACAAAATACTCTGCTCACTAACTTCCTCAAATATTCGTTCTGCGAGACGCGCAGCAGCGGCAGCCATAGAAACAGAACATGCGCCAATCTCGGTTGACGTTCTCACCTCTTTCGCAACAAAAAAAGTACGTTGAAACAACTTATGAAGCAGTAACCCAAGCGTTCCAGCACTTTCTGCTGATTTAATCGCATTTTTCATTTGACCGAGAATTTGAGGTTCTCCTAGCACCATGGAATCAAGCCCGCTCGCGACACGGAATGCATGCTTTACAGCTTGTTCACGAGGAAATTTATAAAGGTAAGGATCTAGTTCTCTAGCTGGCAGATGATGAAAATCGGTAAGCCAGTGAATTGCGGCATCAGGTTTATCGGTACTACAGTAAATTTCCGTCCGATTACAGGTTGAAACGATAGCAGCTTCTTTCACAGCTTGATGTCCCACTAAATCATGTAAAGCATGCTCCATCGCATCTTGTGGGAAAGCAATTTGCTCACGGATATTTAGCGGAGCTGTATTATGATTGATACCAAAAGCAAATAACTGCATGGAAATACTGCTTAGTTGTTAATAAGATATAAATCTCGTAATTATAGCGAAAGTTTTGTCATCAGCAATGCGACGAAAGTACGATTTATTTTCTTTCGTCACTAATAAGCGCTAACTCACTTTCTGATCGCGGTTACAATTAACGCCAAGTCATTATCGGAATGATTGAAATACTATTCTTCGGAGAGCCTTCAATAATTCGATCGCTATAAGCGAGATAAATCAATACATTGCGTTCAGCATCATAAAAACGAACGACCTGTAAAGACTTGAACAGCAATGAAGTGCTTTTCTTAAATACCTCATCCCCATCTTTTTTACCGTTTTTAATTTCATCCGTCAACTGAATTGACCCTATTTGCCGACAAGCAATCGAAGCGTCTGCAGTATCTTCTGCTACACCGACCGCTCCACTAATACCACCCGTTTTAGCGCGGCTCAGATAACACGTTGCACCTTTGATATCTGGGTCATCAAATGCTTCGACTACGATTTTATCATTGGGACCTAGCACTTTAAATTTAGTTGATACACTGCCAATCTGTTCAGCCACTGCGGCAGTTGACAAAACTACCAGCGCAATCACCATAATAATAATAATCCGAAAATTGCGATACACATTCAGTATTTGCATCATTTAGCACTCCTTATCAACCTAGTTTAATTTATTTTATTACTATCCATTAGCTGACACTCAATTGGGTGGAGAATACTCGCATAACACCGCAACAGCTAGCTCGTTCTTTTGAAAATATCGTATTAACTGCGCAAAAGGTAATGGGCGACTAAAATAAAAACCCTGCTGCAAATAACAAGCATGGTCTCGCAATATTTTCATATGAATGGCTGTCTCAACGCCCTCAGCGATTACAGTTTTTCCAAGATTTTTACCAAGACCAATAATCGTTTGTGCAATGGTAAAGTCATGCGCATTACCATCAATCGTTCGAATAAATGATTTATCAATTTTTAAAATATCGATTGGAAGTTCACGCAGCAAACTTAACGAAGAATAACCTGTTCCAAAATCATCTAACGCAATTGATATGCCTAGCGCCTTTAAACCGGAAAGTATCTCAGAAGCAAGCACCATATCATCAATAATTGCGCTTTCAGTTATTTCAAGCACCAGCAACTCAGCCGGCAAACCAATATCATCAATGATAGTCTCAACGATCTGAATAAAGCCTTTTTGTAATAATTGGCGGGGTGCTACATTAACTGAAATACTAATGGGTCCTGTTATTTTCTCCAACTCACGTGCGAATTTACAAGCCTTATATAATACGAGCTCACCCATTTGGTTGATCAAACCGATTTGCTCTGCCATGGGTACAAAATCCCCTGGTGGTAAAAAACCTCGAATCGGATGTATCCAACGAACAAGCGCTTCCATTCGAACGACACGCCCCAATTGAACATTGATAATGGGTTGAAAAAAAACATCTAACTCGTTGTTCTTCAGCGCAAGGCGAAAATCCTTTTCAAGCGCTAACTTATCTTTAGTCCAATCAGTAACTTTATCTGGCAAATAAAAGCTAAACTGATTACCTCCGTGCTGTTTTGCCAGCCCCATCGCACTTGCGGCGTGACTCAGTACTGATTCTCCGGTCTGCCCATCTTGAGGATACAAACTGATACCAATACTGGCAGTAACAAAAATTTCTTGTCCATCCAACTCAAATCGCTGACTGATATTGTCAAGAATATCCTGGGCTACGATAGGCACTCGCTGCAATGCGGTTTGTGTTGAAACAAATAACACCATAAACTCATCCCCACTCCAGCGCGCGATCACGTTTTGCTCTCCAATGATTGCTCGCAAGCGTTGCGTTACTAACTTCAGAAGAGAGTCACCAGCACGATGACCCAATGCATCGTTTATTTTCTTAAACTCATCGATAACAATATTAAAAACAGCGAAAATCGAAGAAGCCTGCTGTGCTAACTCCACCATCTGGTCAAGCTTGGCTAATAGCAAAGTGCGATTAGGCAACATTGTCAATGAGTCATGATAAGCTTGACGGGAAATTTGCTGTTTGAATTCTACCGCCTCAGTGAGATCTGAGATTGTTACTACTGATCCCATTAAAGTTTTATGCTCGTCAAACAATGACTGGTGGGTTACACGAACCATTCGTTTGCTTTCATCGTGACTTCTTAGGCGAAAGTAATCTTGAAATAAAGGAAGATTTTTCACTAAAGTGCCGATTTCGCGTATCTCAATACTTCTACTGCGTCGTATCTCCTTAATATCCAGTAATTCGTACAATAAGCTGCCTTTAAGTTGCTCAATACTGCTACCGATCAATCGTTCCGCTTCACTATTCATATAAACAATTCGACTCTCGGTATCGGTTGTAATCACACCATCTCCCACTGATTCAAGCGCATTGAATGAGAAAGTTTTGGTAATGAAGAGTGATTGCATAAATTCATTAATTCGCGACCAACTCCATAACGGGTAAACAAAAATTAGGCCAACTAACCCAGCACTAGGCGCAATCCAGAGATGGAAAAAATCAAACATAATCCAGACTAATAACATTCCAAGCGCCATCACAGCCATTAATAAAAAAATGACTTTATTTCTTTGTATGAAATTCACCCCGATTAAAGCGATCAGTACCCAAATAACCGAAATAGAAGCAATCCAAAATTTAGCTAAAGGATTGATTGCATTCCCACTATGAAGCATATTCACCACATTAGCATGCCATTCGATACCACTCATCAAACGATGATTTGAAGTCACAGGTGTTGTAAACCCTGAATGCAACCCAATTGCTTCCATGCCAACGATGATGATCTTATTATTTAACTGCTGAAGCACTGAATCATCATTCAGAACTCGGTTGTACGATATTCTTGGATAGGTTCCTGGAGAACCTGCAAAAGGAATGAGTACCTCATGAGAGCGAACCCAATAATCACTAGTACCTGGAATATTGATTTCACTTCGAATGAGATAATCAGGATCACTAATCGCATTACCCCCCCCTGCTTTTCGGACTAATACATAGCCAAGCGCAGGCCAATCTGGCGAATTCACGCCTGCGAATAAAAAAAGCCGACGTGCTACCCCATCATAATCAAGCTCCACATCGACATGCCCCGATAGCGCATTGCGTTGAAACATCGGGAGCGGTTGAACCAGTGAAATTCTTTGTGAACCGACTGCTTCAACAATGGGGGCAATTGGAAGCACCACAGCACCATGTCGAGCAATCGCCATCCCCAGCAGCCTATCACCTGCAGGGTCGTTATCATCTGGTTCCGCCATGAGGAAATCTAATGCAACAACATTACGTCCCGCTTGATGAAGACGGTCAACCAGCTCCGCATGAACTCTTCTCGACCAAGGCCAACGGCCAATGGCCTGCAAACTCTTTTCATCAATTGCAACAATAACGATCTGATCATTAGGAATAAATTGCTTCCAATAGGAAATTTTGTCATAAATCATCCAGTCAAAACGTTCTAACCACCCAGAAAAAGGTAAGCTAGCTACAACGATCACCAGCAACGCAGATCGAAATAAATAATTATTCCAGAAATCAAAACTCACTTTCATAACAATAAACCAATTAAAGGCAAGAGGAGAAACAACCAATAAGGATACCTTGAAGGAATCTCAATCATCTGAGCTTGACTAAATGGGCCGGGGGTGCCATCTGCTTCGATGATTTTAATTCGTAAGTAATAGCGTCCACTATCTTGACGCGGCAAGGTAATTTTAGATTCATGAACAAGCGTATCCACAACGAGTTGCTTAAAATATTCATCCCGCGCGAATTGAAAGTGAAAATATTTTCCTGATTCGGTTGCTGCCCAAGAAAAACTGAGATTTTGCTCACCCACATCGGCTGTTTCCAACGCTGGCCCTGGAACAGGAACACGAAAAGATAATGGATCATTATAAGGACCTATTCCTTCTTCCGCAGATACTGCTGCAATTTTCCACACGTAATCTCCCGGCTCCAAAGGCTGATTGAGCTGATAACGATTCCCTTTTACTTCAGATTCATAGATTATCGGTGTGGAAAAATCACTATTTTTGCGTGTAATCAAAATAATATAGTGCGCCACTTCAGGTTGGTAAGCCCACTGCAGCTCGGGACTCTGATTCTCTACGACTGAATCATTCTGAGGCGCTATGATGAATGGCGGTTCCGGGCGTGCATTAACCCGAATGGGCAGCTTTGCTTCAAAACCTTCCAAACCCACTGAGTCACGACCCCGAATCCGGAGCCAGTAGTCCCCATCCGGAAGCTCCCCTCCTTTTATTGGTAGATCTGCGGTATCAAAATCTGTTATGAGCTGTGTAAAGCACTCATCGAGGGCAATCTGAGCTCGATAACCACTTGCCCCTAATAATGGCCTCACAGAAATATTTAAGGGAATACGCTCATACAAAAAAGGCGTTTCACTCAGGTCAGGTGGAGGTAATAGTGGGACAGATTGTAATGATTTATTGTTCGCTTCTGCCACCACACCAAAACCCCTTGAAATATTAATTGATTGATGTTGGTTACTCACCTGAACTAATCCACCCATTACTTCGCTCATCGTTGTGTGCTCATTTCTTGCTCCAACCCGGAAATCAGTTCCTCTAACTGAACTCACAGCAGAAGGAGTAATGATTCTAAAACGGCTGTTTACTGGAGAGTTATTGGGCACCAGGCTTTCTGTTCGCCCTTTTTGCAAATTAACCTCCGTGCTAACCACAGCGTTATTACCCAGAATTTCTAGTCGCTCGAATCGTAATTCGCTCTTATCTTGTAATCTCAAGATTGACTGATCTGCAAACTCAAATGTGACATAAGCATTCTCCCCGGTACTGATGGCGTCTCCAGGAAAAATTTGCATGCCATCCACAACCGGTAACGGCTGTGGATGGCCTTGGCGCTTCAACTGAGCTTCACCAAAAACACGTAACACTAAAGCTGAACTTGACTGCTGACGGGTCCACTTAACTGGGATCCGTATCTCAGTTCCAGGTGGAATCCGAAATGGATTCTGAATGTGATTTAAACGTTGTAGGGGTAGGACAAATTTTAGATGCGTTAGATGTCGTTCTGTTAAATTCCAAAGGTTATCGCCCTGCTGCATCCTGTAAATCCACTCATCGGCTCTCGCTGAATTGATCGAAAATAGCAATAACCCTGATAAAAGAAACACTTTAAAGTCAATGTATAAACACAAATACCTTAATCCTCGGTAAGTTTTTTTTTGATAATGGCTATAAAAAAAAAGCGAGGAAACTTCCATATTAGGTATGTTTTGATGAGTCATTAACTCATAGCTCCTATAAAACCTTGATGCTGCCCACCGCAGATAAAGCACAATGGAATATTCGTTATATCCCATATAACACTTTATATACGCTCGACTTTCTCAACTAAACCCTACACCAAAAATAACGAATTAAGTACTATATTGTTCTATTTATCAAGTTGTCACAATAGTTCAATCATTATTTTTATAAGCAGCCTACAGATGATTGATGAGAGCAAACCATCACTGTGATTTTTTCCAGCACTTAAACTGCTTACCTATTGACGATAAATCATCGTGCATTTCTACACTGACAAAATCGTTGAAAAGACTTCATCAAAACTTTCGGAAAAATATAGCAACATTAGGCTATGATTGACTTGTTTTTAATTTTTTTCGTTTTTCTGAAAGGTCTCGTCAGTGAATGTGTTTTATGAAGAAGCAGGTACGTTTAAAGTTGGTACGATCCTGGCTGAAAGCGCTAATTCTTTACAAGTTGAAGCAACTCACGGTAAGCGTTCAAAAATCAAAGTTTCCTCTGTTCTACTTCAATTTGATGTACCGCCTGTTTACGAATTCATGTATCGAGCGCAAAACATTGCCAAAGATCTAGATATAAATTTTCTTTGGGAATGTTGCGATCAAAACACTGAATTCACTAGCAAAACCCTTGCCACAGAATATTTTGGCCATCTCCCTAGCCCAGTAGAAATTGCTGCCATCATGATTTCGCTAAGTGACGCGCCGATTTATTTTTACAAAAAAGGACAAGGTCGTTATAAAGCAGCGCCTCCGGAAGCGCTCAAGGCCGCACTTGCTAGCCAGGAGAAAAAACGCCTAGGTCAAGAAAGGCAAGCGCATTATATGCAACAACTCAGCCAGTCTATTCTTCCTGAAGCATTCCACAAGCAGTTAGACAGCTTATTGTATGCTCCTGATAAGAATACGATTGAATGGAAAGCGCTTGAAGCTGTTGCTCAAGCTACTAAGCTCAATCCTATCAAATTGCTTGAAAAATGTGGGGCAATTCCCTCTACTCATGATTATCATTTTAATCAATTTGTACGCGAATACTTTCCCGATGGGGTTGCATTCAATGCAATGCAAAACGACCCTACGCTCGACAGCCTAGAAAGCCTTCCAATCGCAAGTGAAATAAAAGCATTCAGTATTGATGATGCTACAACCACCGAAATTGATGATGCTTTCTCGGTTCAACCACTGTCGCTGGGAAGTTTTAGAATAGGCATTCACATTGCAGCGCCTGCATTAGGAATATTACCTGGATCACAGCTCGATCAAATTGCCGCAAGGCGGCTGTCTACAGTTTATTTACCTGGAAAGAAAATCACGATGCTACCTGACGAAGTGATTCAGCATTTCACATTGGCAGAAGCAAGTTATAGCCCCGCTCTATCGCTATATCTCGATGTTTCCGATGATTTCACCGTGATGACCCAACAGAGCAAAATAGAAATGGTCCAAGTTGTTGCGAATCTTCGCCATGATTCTCTAGAGCAGCTATTCAATGAAGAAGCATTAAGGCGGAAAGTCGTTGATTATCCATTTGCTAAAGAGCTCGAGCTGCTCTGGAATTTTGCTAAAAAAATGGAAACATTACGGGGCAAAGAAAATGATATTAATAATGAGAAAATCGATTATAGCTTCCTGATCGACAATGAACAGGTCACAATCCAAGAAAGGCGCCGCGGCTCCCCTATCGATAAAGTCGTTTCTGAATTGATGATTTATACCAATACCGAATGGGGAAAACAACTCGCTGAAGAGGGTATTGCAGCAATTTATCGTAATCAGAGTAGCGGAAAAGTTAGAATGAGCCTTTCTCCAGCACCTCATCAAGGATTGGGTGTTTCTCAATATGCGTGGAACAGTTCACCCATGCGTCGCTATGTTGATCTAATTAATCAGCGACAACTCGTCGCCTTATTAACGGGCACTCCGCCTCCTTATACCAAAACAAGTCATGAATTAATGGCCTCGATGCATAATTTTGAACAAATTTATACGATTTATAGTGAATTTCAACGCGCAATGGAACGTTACTGGTGCCTTCGTTGGTTGATTCAAGAAAAGATCCAGCAAATTGAAGGTCAAGTTATTAGAGAAAATTTTGTAAAACTCGATCATTTACCATTAGTAACACGAATATCGACACTCCCCAATCTACAGCCTGGTACAGCCGTACTGATTGAAATTTTACAAATTGACTTACTGGAACGCACATTAAATGCACGATTTATTAGTAAGATGAATGATCACGCTTAGTATTTTGCTATATAGTAAGAAAATGGTATAGATTTCGTCTATCTGCACTAAATTTTTTCAAGTATCATGCTTGAGCTCACAGCCAAAATAGCATACACAGCTAGGCAATATCAGTATAAATACTATTCGAAGGTTATATTTACCAGCCTGTTTATTTGATAATGATAGATCGCACACTTCAGATATCGAGTCCCTGGTTTGAAGATCAAACAAACCGCTTATATATCGCCATCGCAATTTCGATGGTCATACATATTTTCGTTTTAATGGGCATTAATTTTAAGTTGCCTGATCCCCCCTTCAATAATATTGCTAAGTCATTGGAAGTCATCCTTGTCAACAGCAAATCCGAGCAAAAACCGATTGAAACGAAAGTATTCGCACAAAGTAATTTAGATGGTGGAGGTAACGTCGACGAGAACCGACGCACCAAAACACCTTTTCCAGTTCTTCCACAATCAAAACCATCCGTTAATCTTCGCGAAGCAACCCAGAAAACGAAACGGCTAGAAGAAGAAGTTAAACGACTCATGACTGCGGCAAAAAGCAAACCGCAAATTCCACAAACCAATATCGCGCAGGCCCAAACCGAAGTACAGCAACCGGTACAACTGGATAGTACAAATCTACTACAGCGCAGCCTTGAAATTGCACGACTAGAAGCTCAAATCGCGAAAGAGCATGAAGAATACCAAAAAAGACCTAAGCGCAAATTTATTGGCGCTCGTACACGAGAATACCGATTTGCGCGTTACGTTGAAGATTGGCGCATGAAAGTCGAGCGTATCGGGAATCTAAATTATCCAGAGGCTGCCAAAAAAGAGAAGCTTTATGGAAGCTTACAGCTAACTGTAGGTATTCGTTCTGACGGAAGTCTTGAATCCATCGGAATCGATCGCTCATCGGGTTTTAAGATTCTTGATGAAGCAGCGACTCGAATCGTCCGGATCGCAGCACAAAATGGTTTCGCGGCTTTCCCACCGGAAATCAGTCGTGATACCGATATCCTGCATATAACCCGCACTTGGGTATTTGCGCGTTCGGATAAGCTACACAGCGAGTAAATTTTTGCAATCGTGATCAATTAGTCAACTGATATTACTTTATAAGTCTACCTAGACAATGACCGATCGATACGCAGTAATTGGCAACCCCATCCATCATAGTAAATCCCCATTCATTCATCGCGAGTTTGCCCGACAAACACAGCAAGATATGTGCTATGAAGCCATCCTTTCCCCGTTGGATCAATTTGCTCATACCGTTCGATCATTCCAAAACCAAGGTGGCAAAGGACTCAATGTCACATTACCTTTTAAAATAGAGGCTTTTAGACTCGCAACACAACTCACAGAGCGCGCTCAATCTGCTCAGGCTGTCAATACCCTCCAATTTCGTGATCATAATGAGATTATTGGCGATAACACTGATGGGACAGGGTTAGTACGTGATATCGAAGTCAATCAAGCGATTTCAATTAGGAATAAAAATATTTTGCTAATGGGCGCAGGAGGAGCAGCTCGAGGCGTTATCCTACCACTGCTTAGGTTTGAGCCCGACCAACTCACCATTGCGAACCGAACACTTGATAAAGCAATTGAACTACAGCGACAGTTTGCGTGCTTTGGCAATATTCGATCAGCTTCGTACCAGGAATTGACTCAAGAAAAATTTGATATCATCATCAATGCAACATCGGCCAGCTTAGCTAATAAACTCCCGCCCTTGACACCTAATGTTTTTGCCGCACAAGCTTTAGCTTACGACATGATGTATGGAAAACAATTAACCCCGTTTCTGCAATTTGCACGGCACTGTAGTGTCAGCCATTTAGTCGACGGGATTGGAATGCTCGTTGAGCAAGCAGCTGAATCGTTTTACTTATGGCGAGGCATAAGACCTGAAACAGAAACGGTAATACGTATGCTTAAAAATTCCTAATGCGTATCGATCACGTCGGACTGATCTACTTATCCGCTTACCCGTAGCTACTGATCTATCAAACAACACCGTAATTGAATGATCAAATCATTGCTGCGATGGGTAGGATGGTTATTACTCCTACTCTTCAGTCTTTTATTGCTGCTCCAAGCATGGTTCTTGCTGCACATCATCTACTGGAATCAGTATAATCCTTCGTCTAGCGCTTTTATGCAGACTCGATGGGAAGTAACACGCCAAAACCAACCCAATGTGAAATTCTATTACCAATGGATTGATTATGAAAAAATCTCTCCCCATCTCAAACGCGCGATTATTGCTGCTGAAGATAGTCAATTTTTGAATCATACTGGCTTTGACTTTAAGGCAATGCAAAACGCCTTGGAAAGAAACTGGCAAGAAGGTCGGTGGGCTGCAGGCGGTTCAACTATCAGTCAACAGCTTGCTAAGAACTTGTTTCTTTCCGATAAGAAAACACCGTGGCGTAAGTTACAAGAAGCGGTTATTACTTACATGTTGGAAAAGGTAATGACTAAGAAGCGTATCTTGGAAATTTATTTGAACATCATCGAATGGGGTGAAAATGTATTTGGCGCTGAAGCAGCTTCCCAACATTATTTTGGTGTTAGTGCTTCGACGTTAACTGCCAGGCAGGCAGCCTTTCTTGCATCCATAGTTCCTAGCCCACGCTTTTATGATCGTAACCGAACTGCAAAAAAATTGTTAAAAAAAACGGATATCATCTTAAAACGTATGCCTCCTTCTCAGATCCCGTAGGTATCACTTAATTACCGCATTTATTGCACACTACTGAATAACCTTGATTTTGTTATCTTCTAATCCTATCTTCGACGTCATGTAACATGTTAAATTAGGGAATTTCAGGCTATACAATTTTCTGATCATCGAAACCCACTCAATCAAAGACAGTAACTTCTTCAATAAGTAAGGCAAGGGATGATGGACAATTTTGACAACAAAGACCTACAAAACAAGCTTGAACGCGTCATCAACTTACTTCGTAAGTACAGGCTGGTCGAAGGTTTAGTACAAATGCAAGACTCCCCGCGTCAGGAATTGATCGAATCGGTCACTCAAAAACAAAACTTGGCAAGCCTACAGAAGCTAATCGATACACTGCATCCTGCTGATATCGCTTATATTTTAGAAAGCCTTCCGTTAGAGGATCGACTGTTTCTCTGGAAATTTGTCAAAGTTGAGAATGACGGTGAAGTACTCTTAGAAGTATCCGATGCTGTGAGAGAAACGCTGATTGCCGATATGGGAAGCAACGAATTGGTTGCAGCTGCCGAGCAATTGGATGCTGACGAAATTGCTGATATCGCACCTAATTTACCGGATGATGTCATTGAAGATGTCTATCGCGCACTGCCTCAGGAAGAGCGTGAGCAACTCCGCGCAGCGATGTCTTACCCAGAAGATTCTGTTGGAGCACTCATGGATTTCGATATCATCACAATTCGTGAAGATGTTCGATTAGAAGTCGTATTACGCTATTTACGTTTTCTGGGTGAATTACCCGATCACACCGACCAGTTATTTGTGGTTGATCGAAATGAGCTACTGCAAGGCGTCCTCATGCTCAATCAATTACTGGTAAACGATCCCGAAATAATGGTCAGCGATGTCATGGCCAAAGAAGGTGTAAAATTTCACCCCCACGATAATGCGCAGCAAGCCACTCAGGCATTTGAACGCTATGACTTGGTTTCGGCCTCCGTCGTTGACGCAGATGGAAAACTACTGGGTCGCGTCACCGTTAACGCCGTAATTGATTTCATTCGTAGTAAGGCAGAAAGCGAAGCACGTAATCTTGCTGGATTGAGCGAGCAAGAGGATTTATTTGCACCGGTTTGGAAAAGTGTACGCAATCGATGGGCATGGCTCGCGATCAATTTGGTTACTGCATTTATTGCCTCACGGGTCATCGGCTTATTCGAGGATTCAATCGAAAAGCTAGTTGCATTGGCTGCCTTAATGCCGATTGTCGCCGGCGTTGGGGGCAATTCCGGTAATCAAACCATTACGATGATTGTACGCGCTTTAGCGCTAGGTCAGGTCAGTACTGAAAATACCGTCAAACTTATCACCAAAGAAATTGGGGTCAGTTTGGTAAATGGCCTTCTATGGGGAGGAATTGTCGGTTTATTTACGTTTCTGATTTATCAAAATGCATCCCTTGGCCTTGTCATGGCACTTGCCATGATATTGAACCTTTTACTTGCCGCACTCGTTGGCGTCATCATTCCATTAACCCGTAAGAAATTAGGCCGCGACCCCGCAATCGGCTCTAGTGTTTTAATTACTGCTGTAACGGATAGCGGGGGATTTTTCATCTTTCTTGGGCTAGCAACATTATTACTCTTATAATGCGACATTAACACCTTGGCCTTTCAACCAACGCACAGCAGAGCTTACTGAAAAACTGTGAGACCTGTACGTCTTTATATTTAACGCCGAGCGACAACTTCATTTTGCTGCTCCTGTGCAACCAATTTAGCGAGCGTATCCAATTCCTCTGCCAATAAAATTAGCAAATCATCCAACGTCACGATGCCAAGTAGTTTTGCTTCTGCATCCACTACTGGTAAGCGACGCACCCCTTTTGCTCGCATATACTGGATCGCTTCAGAAACTCCAGTATCTTCTTTAACCACCACAAAGCTAGTCATCATGATATCCCCGACTGTAATCGCATCTGGATCAAGTTCGGGTGCAATAACTTCAACCACCAGATCACGATCTGTCACAATACCGATTGGAACGCGCTTCCCATCTTGTTCATTAACGATCAGAACACTCCCTGCATGCTGATCACGCATCAGTTTAGCCGCTTCTGCAATTGTTTCCTCACGTTGCATCACCACCACTTTGCGATTACAAATCTCACCAATTGACATTTTCCCTCCCTTTTTTAACAGTCATATGTTATGGTTAATATAGCGAAAACCATTGATGAGATAAATACGTAGCGCTACTTAGTGATGCGATGTAATGTTTTGCTTCTCAATCATCTCGCTCGCTGCATGAAGATGATTTGCTTCTTGACGCTTAGACATGATTCATTTCAACGATAATTCAGAATTAGCCATTGTAGATACCATTTTTAGCCCCAGCTTATCGGTATTCCTAGATGCTTTCCCTGATGCATTACTATTAGTCGATGATCAAGGAATGATGCGTATGGTCAATCTAGCAGCCCAAAAATTAACGGGATACACTCATGAACAACTACTAGGTAAATCGATTGATCTCCTGATCCCGGCCCGATATCGGGCTCGTCATCGACATTATGAAAAAGCTTATTTCAAGGATCCCCGTAAGCGCACTATGAGAAATGGTCGTAGCTTTGCGCTATTAAAACAAGATCAGCAGGAAATATCGGTGGATATTGATTTAAGGCCCATTACGATAAGTGATCAATCATTTGCTCTCGTTAACATTAATATAGCTAACCAACAGTTCCAAGTAGAACAAGAGTTGCAAGAAATCGAGGAACGACTTCTCTTAGCCAAGCAAGCTGCTGGATTAGGTATATTTGATTTAGATCTGCAACACCAGATTATTTACCAAGATGAACGCATGAGTGAATTCTGGGGTGAGCAATCAACCCGCTCGTGCACCTATGAAACCTTTTTTTCTGCGATTCATCCAAAAGATCGTGCGCTCTACCAAGCGGCCTTGAATAAAGCAATTGATCCGACTGGAGATGGAGAATTCACGATTGAAGTAAGAGTCATTCAAGCGAGGTCGGGTTCAGAAAAGTGGATTAATTCGATCGGGAGAGTCCATTTCATCGAAGGAGTAGCTAACCGAGTCATTGGTATTGCGCAAGATATTACCAAACAAAAAATGTTGGAAAAAGCGTTGCAAAACTTTCGCTCAGAAGAAGAGTCGTTATTTAAACAACAAGTAGCTATTCACACGGCTTCGGCTATAGCCCATGAACTGAATCAGCCTCTTACTGCGATCTCTGCTTATAGCGAAGTAGCACTGAATATCTTAGAAAATAATCCGAATCAACGAAGTAAAATTAAAGAATCTCTACAAAATTGTGTTACCCAGGCCCAGCGCGCTGGTGATAGCCTACACGAATTAATCGCTTCCTTACACAAAGCCGATGCTCACATTGAAAACCTCGATCTCAACGAAATCATCCTGGACGCATCACATGCTGTTCGTAGTAATGGATTTAGCGATTTTCATCAAATTTTACAGCTCGAATCTAATCTACCTACTGTCTCAGCTAATCGCGTACAAATCAAAAAGGCAGTAATCAATTTACTGAGAAACGCGGTAGAAGCCATGAGTTCAGCAAATGTTACCAATTCTGCGATAACCATTACAGTCAATACCATAGCTAAAGAAAAACTCGCACTTGTAACGATTGAAGATCGGGGCCCTGGGATTAATTCCCAGATCATTCATCACATCTTCGATCCATTTTTTACCACAAAATCAACTGGTATCGGCATGGGGTTATCGATCAGCCGCGCACTAATCGAAGCCAACGGAGGCCAACTCTGGACCGATCCCCACAGCACAACCGGTGCTAAATTTTACTTTACCCTTCCTTTTACTTCATGAGCAGTTACCCACCTACTGTTTTTATCATTGACGATAATACAGCCGTTCGTGACTCATTAACGCTTCTGCTTGAACAAGAAGCTATCCATGTACAATCATTTACCAGTGCAGAAGCATTTCTGAGTGCTTATCAGTCTGATTTTACTGGGTGCATCTTATTAGATATTCGCATGCCTGGAAAAGATGGGCTAACACTTCAGGAAAAACTTAATCAGCGAAAGAGCCAATTGCCAATTATTTTTTTGACCGGTTATGGCAGTATCCCATTGAGTGTCAAAGCGATGAAAGCAGGCGCTATCGATTTTCTAACGAAACCGGTTACCCGTACCAAGCTGCTTGCGAGCATTCGATTGGCTTTTCTGGAAGCGTACAAAACCCAGCACGTTACTGAACATCACCAAGCAGCGATTTCGCGTATCGCAACGTTAACCGAACGCGAGCAGGAAATCATGGCGCTCGTTATCCAAGGTTATTCCAATAAAGAAATTGCTCAATACCTACATATCAGTTTCCGAACTGTAGAAATCCATCGTTCACATATTCTGCATAAAACAGGCGCCCACAATCTGCTAGACCTCTTACGCATTGCACAGGAAAGTGGATTTAGCGCTTCTGAAATCTAATCGTTACCCCAAAAAACCTGAAACTTCTGTAGGATTAGCTTCAAAATCCATGATGCTAAGAAAATCATGGACTAATAAGCAATCTATTAATAAACTTAAAATTTCCAGATATCAAACTACTACTAATGAAAGGGGAAAATAGCGTGCCAAGAACGTTGCACATCATTAAATACTTGATTCTGGTTATTATCAGCAGCCTGTTCTTTGTATCACTTACTCACGCAGAGCAACCTAAAGTTCCTTTTACTGTAGAAATTTTAACCAGTGGGCTCGACCACCCCTGGAGCATGGCTTTTTTACCCGATGGGCGTATTTTGATATCCGAACGCGCAGGTCGATTGCGTATCGTCATGGCAGATGGTAGCCCCTCCGAACCAACTATATTAGGATTACCCAACCTGCTCGCCCGTGACCAAGGTGGCTTATTAGGTATCGCACTTGACCCCGATTTTGCGCGTAATCAGCAACTCTATTTTTCCTATACAGAACAGCAAGGTAATGTGGCTGGCACCGCCGTTGCTCGTGCCAAATTGATCGATAATCAGTTGAAAGATGTGCAGGTCATTTTTAGGCAATTGCCGAAAACTGATGGTGCCAAACACTTCGGATCAAGGCTGGTCGTTGCACCCAACGGCAACTTATTCATCACCCTGGGAGACCGTTTTACCTATATGGATCAGGCGCAGCACCTCGACAACCATATCGGCAAACTAATTCGTATCAGCAAAGATGGCAGCGTGCCTACTGATAATCCTTTCACTCAGCACTCAGTGGCCAAGCCTGAAATCTGGTCTTATGGTCATCGCCATATTCAAGGCGCGGCCATTCACCCTGGAACGGGTGCATTATGGATTCATGAGCATGGTCCACGAGGGGGCGATGAAATCAATATTCCACTCCCAGGTAAGAATTATGGCTGGCCTTTAGCAAGCTATGGCATGCATTATTCCATGGAACCGATCAAAGACGAGCATGCTGAACAAGGCTTTGAAGAACCCATCTATTATTGGAACCCATCTATTGCTCCTTCTGGAATGATGTTTTACCGTGGCAATCTATTTCCAGAATGGAGAGGTAATTTATTCATTGGCTCATTGGTCGGACAACATCTAGTGCGTTTAGTCGTTGACAGCAATCGAGTATTGAGTGAGGAAAAATTACTCATGAACCAAGCTCGCATTCGCGATGTGGCAGAAGGACCTGATGGCGCTATTTATCTACTAACCGATGATACAAATGGCTTATTGCTCAAATTATCGCGTCCCACATTATAAAAATACTCAAAATAGTACAGTGCTTATGAGTATCAATTCACTGTCAGCAAACTCTACAGAGAATCAATCAATTATTGTAGCCACCCCCTCTAAAAATAAAAGTGGATCCCAATTTTTGGACAGAAGTTTTGGGAGTTATTTTCTCTACCATCAACCTGTCTTCAGCAACGTGATGGATTCATAATAGACCTGATCAGGTGTTGCCATCAAAGTCTGATGTTCCCGGTTTTCATTATAAAACCGGAAGTACTTTGTCAGCGATTGCTTGGCTTCAAGTGCTGGCTCATAGGCGTTGAGATAAACTTCTTCATATTGAACACTGCGATCCACTGTGAACCGAGAAAAGGTTTATTTATGCGAATTCGGTCGATCAATCGCATCAGTAATAGATTTTCTTTGGCTACCGGTTGCGGTTGATAATAACTATGAATCGCCAGTGAAGGCATCATTTTGAATGATGCACAAATCGCAGCATTGGAGAAAAAGAAACAGGATGATATTGCCAGCGGTGAAATAGAAACGATGCACCCTGGTTATTTGGGCGCACAGGACACCT
>WBZN01000585.1_pt1 | contig 26852 bp, 23 predicted proteins | sample 5204281 | NCBI WGS metagenome assembly WBZN01 (sample SAMN12344347, study PRJNA552823) | activated sludge metagenome | biome: Activated sludge suspended growth; feature: Nitrification reactor; material: Wastewater; isolation source: activated sludge from nitrification reactor of wastewater... | reverse complement strand
ACGAACACCATTGGATACATTACTTGATGGCAAATCAATTTGGGCGGAAAAAAATTTAGCTCAAATCTAAACTGACAGACACCTAAAAAAAACTGGTAACTGTCAGATCAGGTCTAAGCTAGTACAAATAATAAAACGATTAATTTGAGATCAGATTGCCATTTCCATCAACTTTAATGGTAAATCGGTCAATTTCAGTTCCTGATTTGTCTGATTTCTTTACTTGCACTTCATAAATAGCTGATGTGTCAGATCCACTTCTCTCAATTTTTTCTGCTTCTCCACCCTGTAGATTGGCAATTATACCTTGTTGGACTTCTTCCGAGAGTTGATACAGTTTAACTTCAGTACTTGTACCATGACTAATTGCAAAACTTATCGATGCGAATGATGAAAATACGATAGCAACAACAAGGTTACGTACTTTTGAATTCATCTTTAATTCTCCTATTTAATTAAGTTGAATCGAATGTAATGATTGATGCGTAAATCAAGAAACAAAAGAACAATACTTCCTAATAGTCCTACACTCATTCTCTATCGTACGCATTGCGTTGCAGCAATGCAACGAAAATAAAGTAAAAAGCCCATTAACGTATCTTAATGGGCTTTTCTAATTGCTAAAATACAACAATATTACAACAATGGAATAATCAATAAAGCAACAATATTAATAATTTTAATTAACGGATTAATTGCTGGTCCCGCTGTATCTTTATAGGGGTCACCGACGGTATCCCCGGTTACAGCCGCTTTATGAGCTTCGCTACCTTTACCACCGAAGTTATCATCTTCGATGTATTTTTTCGCATTATCCCAAGCACCGCCACCTGTGGTCATCGAAATCGCAACAAATAGGCCGGTAATAATAGAACCCATTAATACGCCACCTAACGCTTGAGGCCCAAGAATAACGCCAACGAGCACCGGTACTAATACTGGTAGCAAAGAAGGTATGATCATTTCTTTGATTGCTGCTTTAGTTAGCATATCAACAGCGCGTGAATAATCAGGTTTGGCTGTCCCTTCCATAATACCTGGAATTTCCTTAAATTGACGGCGCACCTCGATCACGACAGACCCTGCCGCGCGGCCAACCGCCTCCATTGACATCGCACCAAATAAGTATGGCACCATCCCGCCGATAAAAAGACCAATGATAACCATATGATTGGATAAATCAAAAGTCACCAGTTTACCAGCGTGCTCTAATCCGTGTGTATAGTCAGCAAATAGCACTAATGCGGCTAATCCAGCTGATCCAATTGCATAACCTTTTGTAACAGCCTTAGTGGTATTACCGACTGCGTCCAGTGGATCAGTAATAGCACGAACTGACTCTGGCATGCCTGACATCTCTGCAATACCGCCTGCGTTATCGGTAATGGGTCCATACGCATCAAGTGCTACGATAATACCGGTCATCGATAGCATCGATGTTGCTGCAATCGCGATACCATATAGCCCTGCGAGCCAGTAAGTGACCAAGATACTCAAGCATACTGCTAACACAGGAGCCGCCGTTGCGCGCATTGATACACCTAAGCCTGCGATAATGTTAGTTCCATGCCCTGTCGTTGAAGCACTCGCGATATGTTTAACTGGAGCATATTCAGTCGAAGTGTAATACTCGGTTATAATAACCATTAAGCCCGTCAGAACCAATCCAACTGCTGCGCAAATAAATAAGCGCATTACTAGTTCACCGCCACTAACCTCAATATCGCCCATTGGTAACGACATGCTTCCCATGAACCACACCGTTACAGGCAAATACGCAAAGAATGCAATGCCTCCTGCGACAGCTAAACCGCGATAGAGTGCATTCATGATTTTGCCGTCATCGCGCATTTTTACGTAATAACAACCAATAATTGATGCAACAATCGATACTGCGCCGAGCATCAAGGGATATACAACAGCATTTGCTGCATTGGTAGAAAATAGCAATGCACCCAGTAGCATCGTTGCGATAATCGTAACTGCATAAGTTTCAAACAAATCAGCTGCCATTCCTGCACAGTCACCAACATTGTCACCAACGTTATCGGCAATAACCGCAGGATTACGTGGATCATCTTCAGGAATACCGGCTTCCACTTTACCTACCAAGTCTGCACCAACGTCCGCACCTTTAGTAAAAATTCCTCCACCTAAACGCGCAAAGATTGATATCAATGAACCGCCAAAGGCAAAGCCAACTAAGGGCTGAATAACATCGCTCACAGCTTGATCACTCTCAGCACCGCTATAAAGCATCGCACAATAGCCAGCCACCCCAAGTAATCCGAGACCTACAACAAGCATCCCCGTTACAGCACCACCCCGGAAAGCAATTTCTAGCGCTTCATTCAAACCAGTTCTTGCTGCTTCCGCTGTTCTCACATTGGATCGAACAGACACGGTCATTCCCATAAAACCAGCAGTACCTGACAAAACAGCACCTAATGCAAATCCAACTGCGGTATCCCAAGAAAGTGCCAGGCTAATCGCCACAAACAAGATAACTCCGACCAGACCTATCGTCATATATTGACGTTTAAGATAAGCCGAGGCACCTTCTTGCACCGCAGCAGCAATTTCTTGCATACGTTCATTTCCTGGAGATTGGCTGAAAATACGCCGAATCCAGATACCACTGAATGCCAGGGCCAAAATCGCGCTGAATATTGCGATCGTTAAACCATTTGCCATATAAAACTCCAAATAAAGCCAGACCACCTGAAAAACATGCGAAATTCGGTCTGGTAATTTCGCATCAACTCTCTAAAACCAAACAATAAAAAACTATTCTATTACATTCCTTAAACAAGGAAAAAATTAAAGCTTGAATTCTTCCAGTTTTTTGATAACTGCTTTATTCTCAAGCCGCACATAGTTTGGTAACCCATTTTTGTAAGGAGGATAATCCTCACCTTCGATCAAAGGAGAGAGATAAGTTCTACATCTTTCTGTAATACCAAAGCCGTCATCTGTAATAAAATCCGCGGGCATCATTTTTTCAACATTGGCTACTTTCGATAGCTCAGCCATTCCTACTTTCCAGCTATAAGGTTTATCAGAAAGACGCTCAATAGTTGGCATCACCGAGTTATGGCCAGCAATTGCATATTCTACTGCTGCTCTCCCCATTGCATAGGCTTGTTCAACGTCAGCTTTAGATGCTACATGGCGTGCTGCACGCTGCAGATAATCAGCTACCCCCCAGTGATATTTCAATCCAAGTCCGTCTTTAATAATGTTGGCAACGACGGGCGCTACACCCCCTAATTGTGCATGACCAAAAGCGTCACGAAGCCCTTGATCTGACAAAAACTTACCATCTTCTCCTTTGACACCTTCGGATACTACAACTGAGCAATAACCATATTGCTTAACATAACTATCGACTTTAGCAAGAAACTTAGCCTTATCAAAGGCAATCTCAGGGAATAAAATCACGATTGGAATCTCACAGTCTGGACTTGATGCCAATCCACCTGCAGCAGCAATCCAACCCGCATGTCGCCCCATCACTTCAAGTACAAACACTTTAGTAGATGTTTTCGACATACTCGCCACATCAAAACTCGCTTCGCGTGTCGAGACTGCAATATACTTGGCAACTGAACCAAATCCAGGGCAGCAATCCGTTATCGGTAAGTCATTATCAACCGTTTTGGGCACATGAATAGCTTGAAGCGAATAACCGAGTGTACTCGATAATTGCGATACTTTAAGACACGTATCAGCAGAATCTCCCCCACCATTGTAGAAGAAATAACCGATATCATGCGCTTTGAAAACTTCGATGAGGCGCTCATACTCGCGTCGATTTTGCTCAAGGCTTTTCAATTTATAACGACAAGAACCGAATGCGCCCGATGGAGTATGTCGTAGTGCTCGAATCGCTTCAGCGGATTCTGTACTGGTATCAATTAAGTCTTCCGTTAGTGCTCCAATAATTCCATTTCTCCCAGCAAATACTGTTCCAATTTTATTCGGATGCGCGCGGGCCGTCTCTAAGACACCTGCAGCCGAAGCATTAATAACTGCGGTTACACCTCCTGATTGCGCATAAAATGCATTTTTTATTGCCATAGCAAGACCTCTTCTCGTTCGTTATTTATTCTTTAATATGAATCTATCTAGCTTCTATTCTCTTAATTAAGCTATTTAAGCTGTGAAATGATATTTTGCCGAATTACCTCAACATCCCCGGTACCCGCTATCTTGATATAGCGAGGCGCCCCTGCATCGCCACGAACTGACCAGTCGAAATAATACTGTATGAGCGGTTTGGTTTGTGCGTGGTAAACTTCCAGGCGCTTCATAACCGTTTCTTCTCTATCATCATCACGCTGGATAAGAGGTTCATTACTGATGTCATCCCGCCCTTCAACTCTAGGTGGGTTGAATATCACATGGTAAGTACGACCCGAAGCTGGATGAACGCGTCGCCCAGACATTCGCTTAATAATCTCAGAGTCGGTCACATCGATTTCGACAACATAGTCAATAGCAATTTGAGCCACTTTCAACGCATCTGCTTGAGGAATCGTACGCGGAAAGCCATCAAATAAAAAACCTTTTGCACAATCAGGTTCAGCAATTCGCTCTTTAACGAGATTAATAATAATTTCGTCAGATACGAGACCACCCGAATCCATGATTTTCTTAGCCATGACCCCCAATGGAGTACCCGCCTTAACCGCATTACGCAGCATGTCTCCCGTCGAGATTTGCGGTATGCCAAAATATTCTTTGATAAAGTTTGCTTGCGTGCCCTTACCCGCTCCTGGAGCACCTAATAAAATAATACGAATAATCTCCCCCCTTTTTTCTACTCTTTTTTACTGATTTTTGCAAAAATAACGATTATTTTTAAATTTAAGTAGTAATTATATCTCAAGCTGATCATCCTCTTGAAGTATTTGCTAATTTTAGCATTTATGGTAATGAAATAAAGTTGATACCTTTCTTCCTGGAATGAATATGAGATAATCCAGAGAACAAACATTAGGGAATAAGATGGACGACAATAGAAACAAGGCGTTGGAAGCAGCACTATCTCAAATTGAGAAACAATTTGGAAAGGGCTCGATCATGCGATTGGGCACTAATGATGTAGCCAATGATATTCAAGTCGTATCAACAGGATCACTCGGTTTGGATATTGCGTTGGGAGTGGGAGGGCTACCACGGGGACGCATCGTAGAAATTTATGGGCCTGAATCTTCAGGAAAAACTACACTAACGTTACAAGTGATCGCTGAGATGCAACGAGCAGGTGGAACAGCAGCCTTTATCGACGCAGAACACGCGCTCGATCCTCAATACGCCAGAAAAATCGGGGTTAACATTCAAGAGCTGCTGATTTCACAACCAGATAATGGCGAACAGGCATTAGAGATTGCTGACATGCTGGTTCGTTCAGGATCTGTCGACGTAGTTGTAATTGACTCGGTTGCTGCTCTTACTCCGCGCGCTGAAATTGAGGGTGAGATGGGAGATCCTCAAATGGGACTACAAGCCAGACTAATGTCTCAAGCACTACGCAAATTAACTGCCAACATCAAACGTACGAATACCATGGTGATATTTATCAACCAAATACGAATGAAGATTGGTGTGGTATTTGGTAACCCAGAAACCACAACGGGCGGAAACGCACTCAAATTTTATGCCTCAGTTCGCTTGGATATCCGTCGCACTGGCTCGATCAAAAGCGGGGAAGAAGTTATTGGTAACGAAACACGCGTAAAAGTGGTTAAAAATAAAGTGGCTCCCCCCTTTAAACAAGCTGACTTCGATATCTTGTACGGTGAAGGAATCTCACGTGAAAGTGAAATCATTGAACTGGGTGTATTGCATAAGCTCATCGAAAAATCAGGCTCATGGTATTCCTATAAGGGAGAAAAAATTGGGCAAGGAAAAGACAACGTGCGCGACTTCTTGAAATCGCATCAAGAGTTAGCCAAAGAAATTGAGCAAAAAATTCGTACAGCAGTTGGTTTAATACCCGCTACCACAGCGAGTAAATCAACTGAATAATAAACACGACGGCGTGCGCTTATTTATGGTGCAATCGAATCTCAAAACGCTTGCTTTGCAACATTTAGCAAGACGAGAGCATTCTCGATTAGAACTTGAGAAAAAATTAGCAAAATACGCAGAAACATCTGAAGCGCTGGCAACTACGCTCGACTCGCTTGAACAACAAGGATCTCTATCAGCAAAGCGCGTCGTCGAACATGTTACCCAGGTACGCAGGGCTAAATATGGATCGTTACGTATCCACCATGAATTAAAAACAAAAGGAATTGCTGAAGATCTTATCGATCGTGCGATGATCGATCTACAACAAACTGAATTAGACGCCGCACGTAAAATTTGGCAAAAAAAATTTAACGTGCTTCCAGAAGATTGGAAAACACGCGGTAAGCAGGCTCGTTTTCTCGCCAGTCGGGGCTTCTCTTCAGAAGTGATTAATCAAGTTCTTACCAATCTCCCTGAAGAACCTTAAACAGCGTTTTCTCCATTGATTAACATTGCTTGAAAAACCAAATTGACATGAAAAGTAGTGAAATCAGACAACAATTCCTAGACTTTTTCGAATCGCAGGGCCATACCATTGTAGCATCCAGCCCATTGGTTCCAGGTAACGATCCAACCTTGCTTTTTACCAATGCTGGCATGGTCCAGTTCAAGGATGTTTTCCTCGGCCAAGATAAGCGGCCCTATGTACGCGCTGCAACATCACAACGCTGTGTACGCGCAGGCGGTAAGCACAATGATCTCGAGAATGTAGGATACACAGCACGACATCATACTTTCTTTGAAATGCTGGGTAATTTTAGCTTTGGAGATTATTTCAAGCGCAATGCTATTCAGTATGCTTGGGAATTCTTGACACGTGTATTAAGTATCCCTCCCCAAAAGCTCTGGGTTACTGTCTACGCGGAAGACGATGAAGCAGCGGATATCTGGCTAAACGAAATTGGCGTAGACTCTAAACAGTTTGTGCGTATTGCAACCTCGGACAACTTCTGGCAAATGGGTGATACTGGGCCCTGTGGTCCTTGTTCTGAAATTTTTTATGATCATGGCCCAGAAGTTGCCGGAGGGCCCCCTGGATCAACTACTGCAGACGGCGACCGGTACATTGAAATCTGGAACCTAGTCTTCATGCAATACAATCGAGATGCGAATGGCACATTGCATTCTTTGCCAAAACCTTCAGTCGACACGGGAATGGGATTGGAACGAATCGCCGCAGTCATGCAGCATGTCCATAGTAATTACGAAATTGATTTGTTTCAAGATTTGATCAAAGCTGCAGCACGAGTAACGCAAACAACTGATTTAACGAATAATTCACTCAAAGTAATTGCAGACCATATCCGTGCTTGCGCATTTCTGGTTGCAGATGGGGTCATTCCAGGAAATGAGGGCCGAGGTTATGTCTTGCGTCGGATTATTCGGCGTGCTATCCGGCATGGCTATCGATTAGAGCAAAAACAACCTTTTTTCCATTTATTGGTAGAAGATCTCGCTAACGTAATGGGCAGTGCGTATTCAGAACTTGTCGCCGCAAAAAACCAAGTATCTGCAGTGCTTAAACAGGAAGAAGAACGCTTCGCAGAAACACTTGAAAATGGCATGCAAGTCCTCGAAGCCGCATTACAAACTCAACCCAAAATATTAGCGGGTGAAACGGTTTTCCGTTTGTACGATACGTTTGGATTTCCTGTCGATCTCACCGCCGACATAGCCCGTGAACGAGGAATTAGCATCGATCAGGCTGGATTTGAAAACGCGATGGAAGATCAACGTGAGCGGGCGCGCGCAGCCGGTAAATTCACGATGCAAGAAGGGATTCAATATCACGGCGGTGCTACAGAATTTCATGGCTATCAGCATCTACAGCAGGAGGCTCATATCCTTGGGATTTATCAGAGAGGAACACCTGTCGAATTTATTCAACCGGATGAAGAAGCAGTTATCGTGTTAGATCGAACCCCTTTTTATGCTGAATCAGGGGGACAAGTGGGTGATCGCGGTCAAATACTCGCTGGCAATGACATATTTGTTGTAGTTGATACTCAAAAAATTCAAGCGAATGTTTTTGGACACAAAGGGTTATTGCGTAGCGGGCGACTTGTGGTCGGTGATACAGTGCTCGCCCAAGTCAATCCCGTGACCCGTGCCAATACTGCCAATAATCATTCTGCAACTCATTTATTACACGCTGCGCTGCGTCAAGTTCTCGGTAAACATGTAACTCAGAAAGGATCATTGGTCGATGCAAATCGACTCCGTTTCGATTTTTCCCATCATACCGCCGTGCAACTCGACGAATTACGCGCTATCGAAAATTTGGTTAACGAACAAATTCGACATAATCATGCGGTCGAAACGCAACAATTGAAATATGATGATGCTATCAAGAAAGGGGCGATGGCATTATTCGGAGAAAAATATGGTGATGAAGTTCGTGTCGTCGCGATGGGTGGATTTTCCACTGAACTATGTGGCGGTACGCATGTATCCCAAAGCGGGAATATTGGTCTTTTCAAAATCGTCAGTGAATCTGGGGTTGCAGCAGGTATTCGACGTATTGAAGCCGTTACAGGCCAAGGAGCCATGGAGTATGTTCAACAAAATGAAATACACTTATTTGAGGTTGCAGAAACCTTAAAAGCCTCACCTTCCGAAGTAACGCAAAAATTATCGCAAATTCTCGATCATGTTAAACAAACGGAGCGAGAGCTCACTGCACTCAAAACCAAATTAGCCTTACTACAAAGTACCGAACTGGGTGAAGCACAGGTTCGTGAAGTAAAAGGAACGAAGGTGCTTGCGTTTGCTCTCGACGGTGCAAACGTCAAAATTCTGCGCGAGACCTTGGATCGATTTAAGCAACAATTGAAATCGTGTATCGTTGTTCTGGCCACGACCGAAGCTAACAAAGTCACTCTGATTGCGGGTGTAACCGATGATCTCACCGCAAAAGTCAAAGCCGGTGAATTGATCAATTTTGTTGCACAGCAAGTCGGAGGAAAAGGCGGTGGTAGAGCCGATATGGCCCAAGCAGGGGGTACATTACCGGAAAAACTCCCGGAAGCTTTAAGCAGCGTAACAGATTGGGTTGGACAGAAATTATAGTCATGCCATTGTGAACAAAAGTGAACGATAGAAAATAAGCGCATGAATGTTCTATCTAGGCGGAAATTCCTAAGACTCGGGCTAACTGGCAGCGCGGCATGCATAACACTTGCTGGCAATAGTGCTGTCAGCTCACTGTTACCTTTTACACCGGCAGAAGCGGAAGGTCCTTTTTATCCATTTATACCACAAGAAGATAGAGATGAAGATCTCACCCAAATTAAAGGCTACCACACCACAGCGGATGGTGAGCCCATTTATGTAACTGGGCAGGTAACGAATCAGCAGGGAGCACCGCTTGCGAACGCAAACGTTGAAATCTGGCAGGCTAATGCAAAAGGGCGTTACCGTCATCCTCGCGACCCTAATCCCACATCGATTGATAATCATTTTCAAGGCTGGGCCATTGTCAAAACTAATGAACAAGGCCTTTTTCGATTCAAAACTATTAAACCAGGCGCGTACCCGGCATCAGCCCAGTGGATCCGACCGCCTCATATCCACTTTAAAATTTTGAAGGAACATTATCAGGAATTGATCACACAAATGTATTTTCCTGATGAACCGCTCAATGAAGCTGATTTACTGTTACAACATAAAAAACCTTTCGAGCGTTCACTGATGATTGCAAAAAGTGGTACACGGTATAACACCATTGAAGTTTTTGAGTTCTCGATTGTATTAAGAACTACAATCTGATTTTATTAAATATTAAATCGATTCACTTAAATCATGACGACTAAACATTCTCGACTACTTATTCTCGGTTCTGGTCCAGCCGGATACACTGCTGCGATTTACGCTGCGCGTGCCAATCTCAAACCTGTGATTATTACAGGCCTGGCCCAAGGGGGTCAGCTCATGACAACTACTGATGTCGACAATTGGCCTGCTGATGTAATGGGCATACAAGGCCCTGAACTCATGGAACGCTTTCAGAAACATGCAGAGCGCTTCCAAACAGAAATCATTTTCGATCATATCCATACTGCTAAACTGACCGAGAAACCGTTCACGCTGATCGGTGATCAAGGTACCTACACCTGTGATGCTTTGATTATTGCTACAGGTGCCTCTGCAAAATACCTAGGCATTCCTTCAGAGGAAGCTTACATGGGCCGCGGCGTTTCCGCCTGCGCAACCTGCGATGGTTTTTTCTATAAAGAACAAGATGTGGCAGTAATCGGTGGTGGCAATACCGCTGTTGAAGAGGCGTTATATCTCTCCAATATTGCGCGACACGTTACGGTTGTTCACCGACGTGATAAATTCCGATCTGAAAAGATTCTGATCGATAAGCTCATGAATAAAGCTGCAAATGGTAATGTGACGTTGGCGTTCAATCATGTGTTGGATGAAGTCATCGGTGATTCCTCGGGTGTTACCGGTATTCGTATCAAACAAGTCCAGGATGGAACGACTCAGAATCTGGAAGTCAAAGGCGTATTCATTGCTATCGGCCATCAACCCAATACTGATCTTTTCCAAGGTCAATTAGAAATGAGAAATGGCTATTTGGTCACAAAAAGCGGCAATGAAGGTAACGCCACCGCAACCAGCATTACGGGCATATTTGCAGCGGGCGATGTGCAAGATCAAATCTACCGCCAAGCCGTAACGAGCGCGGGTAGTGGCTGTATGGCTGCGTTGGATGCAGAAAAATATCTCGATCACCTCAGTGCCTAAAGAAAAGACACCCACTCTCCCTGATAATCGGATCAGCGATGATGAGATGCTTGCATTTCAGGAGGCGATGCGTGACGTTATTCCACTTACAGTACCAGATCGCGTACTACTGCAACCGCAACAGTCTGAATTTGTTCGTAGCGCTGCCAATCAACTACCTTTAGTCAAAGAAGCGTGGTCAGACCACATTGCGCTAAGTCTCGCTGAAGGTGAGGAGTGGTCTTATTTACGTCCAAGCGTGCCTCGCCAAATTTTACGTAAATTACGTCGTGGACAATGGAAAGTCAATGCTGAACTTGATATGCATGGCATGACAAAAGACCAAGCAAGACAGGCCTTAGCTATATTCCTGCTCGAATGCAAACAGTTTGATATTCGATGTGTGTGCATTATTCACGGTAGAGGGCTCAGCTCAAAAGATAATGAGCCCATACTGAAATCCCGAGTTGGCAACTGGCTTGCGCAGTGCGAGGAAGTCCTAGCATTCTGTCAGGCTCCTCCTGCTTTGGGCGGTAGTGGCGCCGTTATTGTTTTACTTAAGTCACAACATCCTAGTCAATCGGATGCTACTAAAGCGTAGGACTAGCCTCATGTCGATACATTCGATCATGATGTTTCTGACAATTAATACAACGCTGCGCCGCTGGATAAGCCAATAAGCGTTCAAAACCAATTTCATTGGTGCAATCAATGCAATCCCCAAAATTAAGATCATTGAGCTGCTTCAGTGCTTCCTCCAACTGACGCATTTCATTGACTTGTCGATCGACACGTGCGGTATCAATATCATCAGGTATTCCAGAAAAACCACTGGTAAGATCAATAAAGCGAGGATCGGGCGTATGCTCAAGCTCATTGTGTATCTCATCTTGTAAAGCCAAGTAGCGCTTTTGCATCGCGCTTTTTAATTGACTCAATTGTGCTTCGGTAAAATCAGCCATGCAATTCTTTCTCCTACCCACATCACGGGATTTTTGAGGTTTAAAATCATTTATTTTACTATCCTACCATAGTTAGGCCAGGCCCATAATCGCAGTAAAACCGTTGCAGTTAGTGCCAAACTGCTTGCCACAACAAAAGCCACTGCAGCACTATAACCTTGCCAAAGAGAGCCAAACAGTAATCCTGCCGGAATAGCTGCCAGTCCAGTCACTAGATGATACCAGCCAAAAGCAGTCCCACGCTCATTCGGATGCGCATAATCAACAATCAATGCACGCTCTGCTCCCTCCCCTAGACCCACAAATAACCCATAAAACACACTGATCGCCCATAATTCGATATTACTAGTGGCGAAGCTCAGCAGTAGAAATGCAATCGCAAATGCAGTCCAACTGATTAACATCACATTACCACGACCATATCGATCAGCCCATTGCCCTCCCAGCGTTGAAGTCAATGCTTTGGATAGATTAATTGCTGCCCAAATGACCAACAATTCAACCACATCAATACCTAGTTGATATCCCAGCAATATAATGAATGTTTCTGAGGCCCGTGCAAACGTAAATAGCACTAAAACCATCAAGTAGCGTTGTGTTGATGGAGATAATGATGACCACCGTAGCGGAGACAATCTCGCAGCTTGGATTTGAACCGAATTCGTCTCGTCATTTTTAGCATGTTGATGTGTTTCTTTGACACCGACGATAAATAACAAAACCGCGATAGCACCCGGTACTGCCGACCATAGAATTACTTCCACCAGATTCAGTCCAGACCAAGCTAATATGGCTGCCGCAATGAGACTGCCTGCAACTGCACCACTATTATCAAGTGCGCGATGGAAGCCAAACGCGTAGCCACGAATCTCAGCTGGTGCTGCATCCGCGATCAAAGCATCGCGTGGCGCGCTGCGCAACCCTTTCCCAACCCGATCGATACTGCGCAGTATCAAAACTGACAACCATGAAGCAGCAATTCCCAGCAAAGGGCGGGTAAAATTCGATAAAGCATAACCAACCACGGCGAGTACCTTACGCCGACCACCCATCATATCAGCATGCCTTCCCGACCATAGTTTAAGAAAGCTTGCCAACGCGTCAGCAATGCCTTCGATCAGGCCTAATGCAATAGGCCCCGAAGCGAGAACCGATGCTAGCAAAATAGGAATGAGCGGAATGACCATGTCGGATGCGACATCATTGAAGAAACTCACCAACCCAAGCACAATGACGGCTTGTGGCAATTTTACGCGCTGAACACGATCTTGGTTAATTGGTGGCTGTTGTTTATCCATTCACACATAATAGCGTAAAATGGAAACTCTTTTACGCCCTGGTAGCTCAGTGGATAGAGCAACCCCCTCCTAAGGGGTAGGTCGCACGTTCGATTCGTGTTCAGGGCGCCAATTAAATCATTGTGTTATTATTAGAAACGATAGTGAGAATAACGTCCTATTGCTACTATATTGCTACTTCACAATACTAACTCTTAAAATTTGCTGCATTAATACAGATAAATAAATTACACTTAATAAAGTGCAATTCAAAAAAACAGCTCCTCATGACACACAGATTAATTAAGGCCCGTGGGTGATCTTGGCCAGCTACTCTACAAGCAAGTATCTCAATGTAATCCGTTCTTTCTAGCTATACCACAATCTATATAAAAACGCCGCGAAAATCACGCTACTTTTTGCAAATATAAATACTTCTGAAACTCTATAAACAACGAACTGATATTGGCAGTATCGCCTAGAATCTCCTTGGCATCTTCTAACGACTGATATTTGTTTATCAGCAATGTAGGTAATTTATCCTGATCAAGTTCTTCCACGCCTGCTTCAATATATTTACTCAATACAAATTCTATAAACTCTTGTTGTTTGCTGCTGAGTAATGCAAATATAGTCGCTTCCGCTGCTGCAACGCGTTCTTCTCTGGTCATTGGCTTTATGTCACTGTTAAACACATATTCCAATACATCAAACAGATCGCTTTTTTCTGCGTCGATGAGTTTTTGCAGCGTTGACAGTTCTTCCTTGCCAAATCCGGCATCGTTCAATTTTTCCAATAATGCTTTGCGTGTAGCCGGATTGCTCCAAATGGTGCGTAATTCCTCTTCGCTTTTGAACAGATTGGGCAATTCTCCAAACAAATTATTCAAAAATTCTTCGGCTGAAATGGGTTTGCCATCGCTACTCCAAAATGAAGTAGAAATCATGTGTTGTATTTCTCTTTCCTTGCCATCCCTCAGTTTAATTTTGATCTTCTTGCGTTGCTCTTTTGCTTCATCCTCAATGACTTTCGGCCCTATGGGCGGTTTAGATGACCTTGGGTCTGCCTCTTGGGTTGATTCAGGCTCTATCGGCTCCCCATCCCACTCAGGGTCGGAAAAATGATGATAAGCATCTACAAAATCATAAATGGTAAAAAACTCTTTGCCGTCAAACAGGCGTGTGCCTCTGCCCACGATCTGTTTAAATTCAATCATTGAGTTAATTGGCCGCATTAAAACAATATTGCGTATGTTTCTGGCATCGACTCCTGTGGATAGTTTTTGCGAAGTGGTGAGAATGGTGGGAATTGTTTTTTCGTTGTCTTGGAATTCTCTTAAAAACTGTTCGCCTATTTCACCATCATTGGCAGTTACCCGAACGCAATAATTCGGGTTTTTGCTTTGTTTGTATTGATTGATTAAATCACGAACAGCCGCAGCATGTTCTTGTGTGGCACAGAAGATAATGGCTTTCTCGTTCTGATTGGCTTCACCCATAAATATTTGAACACGCTTAGCCTCTCTTTGCTTTATCTCAATAATCCTGTTGAAATCATCTTCAGTATAAAGCCTGTCTTCCTCTATCTTGCCTTCGATGATTTGATCATCGCTGGTGTAGATATAATCATCCAATGTTGTTTTGATGCGCTTCACTTTAAATGGTGTAAGAAAACCATCGTTAATGCCTTCTTTAAGTGAATAGATATAAACCGGCTCCCCAAAGTATTTGTAAGTATTAATGTTCTGTTCTTTCTTGGGCGTTGCGGTTAACCCCAACTGAACAGCCGGGGAAAAGTATTCCAAAATACCACGCCAATTGCTTTCGTCATTGGCTCCGCCACGATGACACTCATCTATGATGATGAAATCGAAATAATCGGAAGGGTATGCACCAAAGTAAGGGGCTGGCTTGCCGTCCTTATCTGTGCCGCTCATGAAGGTTTGAAAGATGGTAAAGAAAATACTGCCATTGGTAGGCACATTGCCATTCCTTCTGATTTCGTTCGGTCTTATTCTGACCAATGCATCTTCGGGAAACGATGAAAATGCGTTGTAGGCTTGGTTAGCCAAAATATTGCGGTCGGCCAGAAATAATATTCTCGGTCTGCGGCTGCCATCACGCTTTAAGTTCCATCGGGTTTGGAACAGTTTCCAGGTAATTTGGAACGCAATCGCCGTTTTTCCCGTACCTGTTGCGAGAGTTAATAAAATGCGCTGCTGATGATTGGCGAGTGCTTCTAAGGCGTTCTTAATGGCTATTTCTTGATAGTAGCGAAGTTGCCAAGTACCGCTTTTATCTTCAAACGGAATGGCAGCAAATTTATCCCGCCACTCATTTTGCTCGGCAAAGGTTTTGTTCCAGAGTTCATCAGGGGAAAGGTAATCGGCAACCAAACCTTCTGCACCTGTTTTCATGCAGATGCCGTAAATGGCTTTGCCGTTGGTGGAATAAGTAGTTTCCAAGTTGAGTTTTGCGGCATACTGCTTGGCTTGCGCCACACCTTCACCCACTTCCAATTCATCGCTTTTGGCTTCTATGACCGCCAGCTTGATGCCCTTATAAACCAGCACATAATCGGCAGTAAGTTTTTTGGCTCTTACGCCACCGGTTTGAATCTTGCCTGCTGTAATGTTGTATTCACGCAGAATTTTAGAGCCTTCGACAACGCCCCAGCCACATGCTTTCAGTTTGGGATCGATGAGCTCCGCTCTAGTCTCTGCTTCATTCATTTTGTTCTTTTTCTAACAATTCATCAAATAACCATCAAATAGAAAAACTGTTTTTTATCAGCAAGTTATTTCTATAATAAAGTACTAATATCAAATAACCATCAAATAAAACCCTATGCCCATATTGGTATATAGCTTTTAAATTTTCTGGATTTACTTTCTGGGTCATCTTCTTTTATTACTCCAGCTCTCAGCGCAAGTCCGATAATTCTGGAAGCAATAGCTGCATTTTGATCTTCAATTTTGAATCTTTCTCTTAAAGATTGATTGGTCATCTTTTCATTGGATACATACTTTAAACAAGCATGTTGATAACATGCTCTTATTTTTTCCTTTTTATCTAAATCATTCAGCGTTTTGTAGCTATACATTGTTACCTTTGTTCTATTTTCGGCAACAACTACATAAATGGGTGGGAGTTGGAATAACTCATTATAAAATATCACCTTATCTAATCCGCTACCTTTCTCTTCACAAAAACCCATCCTACGCATTAAATCAGCCAATTTTTCATTCCGAGAAAGGTAGGCATCAATAAACCTATCAGGTGTAACCAGTGGTGTTCCAGGGTTTGAGATTTCAATTCTGTCCGTAAAAATCTCAACCATCGGAAAACCTTTTTCTGTCAAATCCTGATGAATAAGCGCATTGGCAACTAATTCCCGGATTGCTATTTCGGAATACATGCGGGATTCTTTTCTCAATGCCTTCCCGATTTCTTCGTTGGCAGGCAGCTGGCTATTAATCCAATCGACCATTCCTTCAAAACCTAAAGTATAGCCCTTGGCTCCGATTTGCTCTCTTTCGGTTTCTACTTTGTTTTTACCCTTGTAAACAATTACCCGAACTGATTTTCTTTCTACACTTTCAAAGTCCTTTAATTGTTTGGCAAAAAGTAATGCTCCTAACTTAGTGATGGCGTAGCCTTTACTTTTCACAACCAATCCATCTTCTATAAACTTTTCAATTACCGCCTGTTGGTGAGATGGATAGGGTAATTTCATCAAATCAAAATAGGTTTCGGTACTGAGAAATTTGGTGATATCGGATGCATTTAAATCGTCTTTTGCAATTTCTTTTTCAAATGGCGTAGTATCTTTTTTCCAAATCTTAGCTTGTTTCTCTGGAAACTCATTTAGTTTCTTAGTGATAGTGTTAATGCGTATATAGGCCTGGTGCAAAAACTCGACAGGTTGGTTTTTGGTTGCGGAAATTACATAAATAGATATATGGCGATTAGCATCGTAATCAAATTCATAAACTGTAAAATCAATTCTTGGATTTAAGCGTGTAGCCAACCAATGCTCAAGATCTTCATTACCTTTTGTGTGTGATTTTGCCTTGAAAGTAGTGCCCTTAATCAGATGAGTTTTATCTTCAACACCAAAAACCAAATAGCCAAATGGCTGATTGTGGATACAAGCACCATTTGATAGCGCCGATAGGCGTTCTCCGATTTCTTCGGGAGAATGAAAGTTGAGTTTAAACTCCACCCATTCGCTTTCATTGGGTTGTTTTACTAATTCGGTTAACAGTTCTATCAGCTGCTGATCATTCATACAGCTACTTCTTTTGTTGTTTTCAGTTCGCCACTAAATGCTTTTTGAAGGATAGATTTCTTCAGCTCATCCAGATCATTTATTTTTTGTTGGTAGATGGTTTCCAGTTTTTTGGTTTCGGTAGATACAGCATCTATTTTTTTCAGAATATTTTTTTGTTCTCCAAGCGATTTAGGAAACACAATTTTAATACTTGTGAGGTTGCTATTGTAAAGTCTTGAAATAGTAGCTCCTTTAGATGGTTGCCAGTCACAAAATTCATAAAAAACATATAGGAAATCATTCAAAACCTGCTTTTCATCATTATCAATCCAAACAATATTTGAATCTTGAAAAAATGCTGGTTCTCCATCATATCTCACACGTCTTCCGATAGTTCCTGATGCTGATATTAAAATGTCACCTTTTTTTGGAAAGGAGTATTTCGTGCGAAACTCATCATAAATTTCTTTAGATATAAATGCGTCAGGTGTTTTGCCAAAAGTGCCGATTTTGTAAAATGGAATTACGCCAGTTGGAGAAGTTTGGTGTTTCAAAATTCTTTTGCACATAGATGGTTTCCCTATTTCACCCAATGTTTTTTCTTCCCAACCATCCCCCTTTTTCTCAAACACCCCCTGCAAATAGCTTTCAAAAAGTTCTTTGGCGTTTCTGAGGTTTTGTTCGGCATTGGCTTTTGCCTTGGCTATGGCGGCAAAGGCTTTATCTAATATGGCTACGATGCGTTGTTGCTCGGGGAGGGGAGGGAATTTAGCTGTAATATCATAAACCTCATTACGGTTAATCCCAGGCTTTACCCCTTTTGCTAATTTTGGAATTTCAAGTAACATCAACAAATGGTAGAGAAATTGTAAGCTGTATTTCTTTTCATCAAATTTTACAAAATAGGTTACATCAAGTGGCCAAAACTTCTCTTCTGTAAGATTGATTTCGCCTGCGGAACCTTTTCTACCGACCACAATTGTTTTCCTGTCAAAATAGAATTCGTTGCTTCTTCCTTTTTGACCATTTGCACCATAAACAGGATATTTTCCATCTGGAATTCTTTTGTCATCAGGTAATGGTTTTCCATACTCCAGTTTAACAACCTCCCCTAACTTCTTTACTTCCCAACCTTGCTTCATATCAATTCCATAATTGAATTCAATATTTCCGCACTTTCTTCATCCAAGGCTTTCATTGCTTCCAAAATTTCCTGCGGTTGGCGTAAGGCTGCGGTTTCTTTTTTGTTGGGATTTTTTGCACTCAGATCAAAAGTGGTTTGATCAATGTCTTTTACATTAACGCTCCATGAGTTCTCGCTATCGGTAAAGGTTTTTTGTAATGCCACAAACTCAGATAAATCTTTTTCGTTCAGCGAATTAGTTTTTCCCAAATTACGTTCCAGGTTCAGTTGGTAAAACCATACTTTTTGGGTAGGTGCGCCTTTTTCAAAAAACAACACCACCGTTTTTACGCCTGCACCGGTAAACGTTCCGCCCGGCAAATCCAATACCGTATGCAGGTTGCAATTTTCCAGTAAGAGTTTACGCAAGCTGATACTGGCATTATCGGTATTGCTCAAGAAAGTGTTTTTAATGATCACGCCCGCTTTGCCGCCTGCTTTCAGTATCTTGATAAAATGCTGCAAAAACAGTGAAGCGGTTTCACCTGTTTTAATCGGGAAGTTTTGCTGCACTTCGGCTCGCTCTTTTCCACCAAAAGGCGGATTGGCTAGCACTACATCGTAACGGTCTTTTTCTTGTATATCAGCAAGGTTTTCAGCAAGGGTGTTGGTATGAACAATGTTTGGAGCTTCCACACCGTGCAGAATCATATTCATGATGCCAATGATATACGCCAGCGATTTTTTTTCTTTGCCGTAGAAGGTTTTCTTCTGAAGTATCTCAGTTTGGCTGGTGCTAAGGTTTTTCTTGTCATTGAGATAATCAAATGCTTCGCATAAGAAGCCCGCGCTACCCACTGCACCATCATAAATTTTATCGCCAATTTTAGGCGCAACCACTTTCACGATGGTTTTAATCAACGGGCGTGGCGTGTAGTATTCGCCGCCATTACGCCCTGCGTTGCCCATATTCTTGATCTTGTCTTCATAGAGATGGCTCATCTCATGCTTCTCAGCATGGGTTCTAAAGCGCAGTTCGTCGATGCGGTTAATGACTTCCCGCAAATTGTAGCCACTCTGTATACGGTTCTTCAGTTCGCTGAAAATCTCCCCGATTTTGTATTCAATGGTGTCGGCACTGATCGCATCGGTTTTAAACTTCTTGAGATAAGGAAAAAGTTTATGATCAACAAAATCTTTGAGGTCATCCCCGGTCAATGCTTTGTGGTGATCAAGCTTGCCTTCTTTGTTCTTTGGCGCAGCCCATACATTCCATTGATATTCAGGCGCAATAATGCTTGTGTAGGTCTTGCCAGTGAGTTGGGTGGCTGTTCTTTTGTCTTTCTCTAAATCATCCAGATATTTCAAGAACAGCACCCAGGAAGTTTGCTCGACATAATCGAGTTCACTGCTGCACCCTGCATCTTTGTGCAGTATGTCGTCTATATTTTTGAATGTTTGCTCAAACACCGGAATCTCTTTTATCTTGTTATTCTGCTTCGTAATTTTATCGGCAATCTATCTGTAAAAAATTACACCAGCCAACTATAGGGGGATTGTAGCTTCTTGAAACCTTCTCGCAAATTATTACTGGTCAATCTCTTCAATAAACTGCTTTTGTTTTTTCAATACTCGGCTCATTTCTTTTTGCAGTTTGCTTAATCCGTGCTTATAGGCATTCTGACTGGAGCGCGCTTTGCCTTCCAGTGTCTTAGCTCCCGTGGATTGTTTCCATGGCTGCCAATTTCTGATGAGTTCCGCCTGTTTCAACCGCTCCTTGGGTGTCCAATGTCGCATGGTCATCCTCGCTTAATAGTTCGTTTGCTGGATTTTTTGTTTTCCCCACGTACGTAGGGGATTGGTTGCCGTTATTGATCTGCTGATGTCCTTGTGCAATATTAGCTTGCTCAGCAAATACTATTGGCGGGTTCTTCATTGCAACCAATACTTCCACGGTTCGAGCGCATTGAGCTTGTGCTTTCAGTGCCAATCGCATATAGACTTCACTTGACTTGAGATAGTGGCCCATATTAACGACTGAACGATCAGCTAATGTATTATAAATTGCATTGAGTGAAACCACTTGTGCAGTCAGTGTCGATTCCAGCTCACTTAAATCACCGTCGATTATTTTGTCTGATTTCTCATCCATGATGGCTACTGCTTCAGTCAAATCTATTTCATCAATAGATTTGACAAAAGACTGTACCGTTAACGTATTAAGTACGGTAGGGGATAGCATTACCTCGGCTAGCTTACGCACTTCACTTTTACCCTTTTCATTTCTGATTATGAGTACTCGCGAATTTTGTTTTGGGAATACGGCTTTATTTCTTTTAGTCATATTTAATCTCGACAAATTGCCTTGTTGGCCTTTTTGATCTGTATCTTCTTAATTAATTCCGATACCAAGGACGCATCATACTTTTCTCGTGGGATAATCATTTCAAAGGTTGCCACGTTACGGATTACCATGCTCAGAATCACATTATCAAAATCACTTTCTAAATCAGTAATAATTGCCAGTTGTGTATCGGGTCTCTTTGCCAGCACTGACAGTACTCTTTGCCTCCGTTCTTCACGTTTCAAATCTTCATGAGTGTTTGCTACTGCTATTCTTGCTATCATTGCTATTGTTGAATGTTTTTCCTCACCAACTGTAGCAAAAGTAGCAGGTGTAGCAGTAGAAACTGGCTCATATCGTTTTTTTATTAAATCGCATAGATTCATTAGAGCAACCCTGGATTTACTTTAATAATCGCTTTCTTCCCTTCATTTGTTAGTTGTATGCGATTAAGGTTTGTAAGCTCTGCTATAGCATTATTGAGCCTATCCGTTTTTCTTAATGGTGAATATTGACGTATATGATTTTTATTCACCATATGTGTCTTGTTCTGCTTGCAATACTCGATAGTCCATTTATCCAGCCGCATTGCATCAGATATTTCCAAGGGTAGCGACAACTCACCAAAGAAACGCCGTGATTCATTTAGGTGCCATGCCACAATCGCACTTGCACTTACAACACTGTGTGCTTCTATAGTCACGCTATCTTTCTCAAAATATTGGAACAATGCTGCCAATCTTGCGACATTATCAGCAGCTTTACTCGCTACATCCCGAATATCAAATAACTCACCGCATGGCCTTAGATTTTCTTCAATGTTGTTATAAAAATTAACCCACTCAGTCTTAGCTTCTGGAGCAAATTGTAGTATGCGTGGAGTTAACTCCCTATTACTGCTAAGTGGTACTTGCCTATCTAGAATAGCTTTGATCCTGCGATTAAATACTGTCATTGCTGGCCAGTTTAATGGCGGATTTGTATATGGTCTCTGGCCTTGCGTTGATTCAGGCCAAGAAATAAGAAAACGGGCCAAGAATCCAGTCCCGCGTGCCAGATCACCAGAACGATCAAAAAATTGCTTCAACGTGGCTTCTTGTACCTGCAGAGCTATAGTTAAGCGTGCGCCTCTTACAGCAAATGATTCGGAAGTACGTCTATCGATGCGAATAGTCCCACCATCCCAAAGTTGATTTAGTAACGACAGGTTACGCATTACTGAATCTTTGCCCATCCCATGTGATCCAAAAACCACTCCAGCTTCAGAAGACACGATTCCACCAGATGGCCATTTTTTACTTAGTGAATAAGCTAATTCTTCCGGCGTTACGTCAGAAAAATTTAACCTTGGTATTAAAGGGGATTCAGGTTTATCATTTTGCAGATCCTTCAATGCTTTCTTCAATCTGTCGCTAGATTTACCAGATTTTGCGTTATTCCTGATAGCCTCAGTAATACCTTTTTTTTCTGAATCCCATACTAAGATTGCAGCATCGTAAGCATCAATCGCTCCTTTGCTGGCTTCTTCTTGCTCTTTCTCATATTCTTTTATTGCTACAGTAAAAAAGTCGTCACAAGTGCTTTTACGTTCGCCTGAATCAGCAATAGTCAGCAGGAATAGTCCACTGGGGGATTTCAGTTTTCCATCTCTCTGAACGTCTACATGCGCCTGGGATGCAAGTGAGATAGCAGAAATAGCAGATGAAGCAATCAATGGCAAAGGTGCTTTAGTAAAGCTTTGTACTTCCTCTACAGCATTTAAGATAGTTTGCGGAAGCGCATCTACAGGGTAAGGCTCTATTGCTAGTCTACTCACTAGCGGCTCTGGGCTTGGCCATTCCCTTCCTAGTGTAGTAATTGCACCTGTCACGCAGCGATGTACAGCGCCAATTCCATGAGCTTGGTGTAAATCATTGAAATCTGTAAAGCCATCCGGCCTTTTATCGCCAAAATCTGGAATAACTACATAACCATTTACTGATTGAGCAGCTTCATTAGCTTTTGTACGCCCCGGGTTTCCTTCAGTTTGATAATCATCATCAGCGCAGATAATTATTTTAGTATCTGGAAATTTATTTAGAGCAAATTTCGCAGCATCTAATAACTTACCGGCATTGAATGCCACAATGACCGTGTAGCCAGTAGCTTCATGAATACTTGCAGCGGTGGCAAAGCCCTCAGCAACGCATATCACTCCGCTAGCTCTGCCTATCGTGTAATAACAATCCTTCACCTGTCCATCAGGCATAAATTTCTTACTTCCAGCAGCATCAATAAACTGTAGCGAACAAATTTCACCAGACTCATTGCATAGTGGTATTATTAACTTTTTCTCATATACCCTTATACCATGAGCTTTTATGCGCTTATGTGCTAAATATGGATGTTCCGCCGCTGGTATCGCTTTATTCCATATCTCATTAGCATTAATCTTCGCTCTCTGGTGGATTCTGGCTTTTTCTTCATCGCGTTTACGCTGTATTTCTGACATTCGTTTACGACTGGCATTCTCTTCTTCGTGGGTTAGTTCTCTACCGATATCAGCACACCAATTTTGTGATAAACCTGTGCGCCAGTCGCCAAAGCTTCCTGCTGGTATATTGTCATCGTATAATACATACCAGCCAGCTTGATCGCTTTTGCTTCCATTTGTACTGAATCTATGAATCGCACCGTTAGCCACAATTTCACCAGAATAATTCAATCCAGCAGCTAGCATCGCTTGTCGAAATTGTGACTCTATTTCGGCAGTGGTAAAGCTCGGATATAATTTTGTTGAAGATAATTTGTTCGCACCTATCTCCCAGCTGGTGTTTCCATTTGTATGCATGACTATGCCTCCCCGCCTTGTGTGCGATGGTCAAGGAAGTTGTCAAGAGCAGATTTACGATATTTCACAAGCCGCCCAACTTTCACGAATGGGATACAGTAGCGCCCCGTGCATCGCCAGACTGCAAGTGTTCTCTCGGTTACACCGATATACTCAGCCGTCTGAGTTGGTGTAAAAAGTGGATCGACAGATTGTTTTTTAAGAATTTCAGATACAGAAGAATATTTAAATTGCATAAATTAATTTCCCCAAAATAAAAGCTGGATGATTCCCAGAGCCTTGAGGAAATTTATATGCTTCGAAATGGATGGTATACACTTCTGCTAGCTGACTGGGTAATTAGCTAGCTAGAATACTATTTTTTTAGTTTTAGCTTCCTTACAAGTTCTTCAATAGTTTTCTGGCTTTCAATAATTGGATATTTTTTTGACATTTCCCGTACAAAAGCTGCGCCATAACCACGCCTCTTAAAATGCCCTTTTCGTTTATTAAACTCTGATTCTATTTCTTTCAATGCTTTTTGTTTCGGATCATTTTCAAGCTTAGCTAGTGCTGCATTTCTTGCAGTTTCACTCCTGACTTTAGAAGGTGTAATTTCGAGCATATATTTATATTTTAAATTTTCACGCTGAAAATGCTCTATATTCACATCCTTAGCTTTTAGCCAACTCTCTGTACAATAAATATAATAAACTGCCTCTGCTAGCGCTTTTGCAAGTTCTGATTTTTTCATCTCCCGAATCTGGGGTTCTATTACGCTCTCCATTGCTTGTATGACATAATGAAGAAAATTGCATTCTTTTGTTTGCTCTTTAATTATGTCTACAAACTCTTCATATTTTGGTTTTGTTTTGCATTCAGTCATTTTAAAAATCTATACAGTACTTCTAATTTTTTAGTTTTACTAAATCCACCCCCCCGGTATTCCCTTCTATACCGGCAGCTTTCATAATTGCACTTGTTGCCTTGTTAATTGAATCACGGACTGGATCCAGATCAAGTCGTGCATAAATCGCTGTCGTAGATGGATTCTTGTGATTGAGAGATTTTCCAATAATAGCAAGGGATGCTCCTGTTTTAGCCTGCCAACTTCCTAGCGTTCGTCTAAGATCGTGTAAACGTAGATCCTGGATACCAGAACGATTTAAGATCCGCTTCCACCCTTTCTTAGGTTCCTCAAGATGTCCAGATCTGCCACTACCAGAAAAAACGAATACAGTATCGTTAAGTGCCTTCCTACTCTGTAAAATCTCTATGGCCTCAGGTGAAAGCGCCACAGTTTGGGGTGTTCCATTCTTTGTTGTAGGAATTCGCCATTCTGCACGCGAGAAATTAATATCTTGCCAGCGCATGCCTAATACATTAGATCTCCTTGCACCCGTTAACAAGGATAACAATACATAATCCCGGATTGTTTCGTTCCCCTCTTCAGCTACTGCTTTAAAGAATCGGGGTAATTCATCAGATTGCAGGAAACGATCGCGGGATTGCTCGGAAAATTTTACTATTCCATGAGCAGGATTCTCTCCTTTCCAAATTCGCCATTCATTAATTGCTTTATTAAACATGACATGGAGCAATTTAAGGGCAATATTTGCAGTTACTTGACCGTTGTCACGACCTATCTTTTTATGTAAACGATCAACCTCTTCATGCTTGATCGCAGATAGCTTTCTGTTGCTCCAGCCCGATAAATAGAGCCTGTATATAGATCGTGGCTTATCGGGCCGCCTGTTAAATTCAGCCCTACGCTCCATATATTCTTTAAATAAATCACCCAGGGTCATTTCTTGTTTTGCTTCACGTATCCGATCAGCTGGACTTCTACCTTTAGCTATTTCTGCATTTAGTTCCAATGCTTTCCATCTTGCTTGTTCTATAGTTAAATCTGGATAGCGTCCTAGTCTTATACGTTCAGGCCTACCATTTATCTTGCGATAAAGAATAAAAGACTTTTTCCCAGTGGTACCGATTCCAACCCCTAATCCTTGCACCTTGAGATCATAATAATACTTCCAACCTTTTTCTGGCATAGGCAAGGTTTCAATAGCCGCTTTGGTAAAGTTAAATTTTGGCATCGCATTCATTCTCTATAGGTATTTTTGCTACCATATTGCTACTATTTAGATAAAAATTGATTAATTTCTGGTAGTATTAGGGCAATGAAGAATGCTTTAATTATCAATACCTGTCAATATTTATTAACTTACGTTAAAGAGTAAATATGTTAGGACCTTGAAACTCCTAAGGGGTAGGTCGCACGTTCGATTCGTGTTCAGGGCGCCAATGAAATCAAATCGTTGTAAAATAATATTACTCAAGGTAATGTTATTGGTGCCACAATCGTGATACTGTTTTCCTAATCTACTGATATATCAAAAACTGATAGCTACTCTAATAAAACGAATTCACTTTTTAAAAGAGCAGCAATAGCAGAAAAAATCTAATATCTACTTGCTTAAAATCGAGTTTGTGCGTTATAAAAACCAAGATACTGAGGCAAAACTTGGATTAAATGCATTACGACGCTAATAAAATAGGCATTAAAGACCGGATTGAAGATATTTGTCTCCATCCGCTTTTTATTGTTGTCACAACGATCATGGGTGTGCTGGCAGGTATACTAGAAGGTAAGGATGGGGTATTTACTCCTTGCTTTCCAATATCTGATAATTGTGAGTTCTCCTATGAGTTAACTTCTTTTTGGATCATCCTAGCAGGTTTCGCACTTTGCTTTGGATTAACTTTCTGGGCACAAAAAAGAAGACCATAATCAACTGACAAATTACTTGTTCGAATTCATGAAAAATCAAGTTTGCTTGATAAGCAAATTAGGCAATTATACACACTGCCCTCAGAAGGATTCCTTTATAAATATATGGAATCTATTTCAAATACACATGAAATATTCTTCGTTTTTCAAGAAAAAACGACCCGCCTATTGAGGAAATTATAAGGCTCTAGACTAGCAGAGATTAATAATATTTGATGAGTTGCCATAGTTCGCTAGCAAGCTCATCAGGTTGTTTTTTCCATCGCCATTCAGATTCTTTTAGATGCAACTCAAAGTTAACTGATACACCATTAAGCTTTGCCAATCGCCGCTTAGTAAAACTCCAAAACGATTCGATACCGTTAATATGGCAGTGTCCTTCCCGAGCAAATTCATTATCACCATGAGATACACGAAAATGTTTGGAATATCCTACATCTACTAAGCCATTGTAACGT
>WBZN01000584.1_pt1 | contig 26921 bp, 28 predicted proteins | sample 5204281 | NCBI WGS metagenome assembly WBZN01 (sample SAMN12344347, study PRJNA552823) | activated sludge metagenome | biome: Activated sludge suspended growth; feature: Nitrification reactor; material: Wastewater; isolation source: activated sludge from nitrification reactor of wastewater... | reverse complement strand
CGTGCCGGCGGCGCGTTGGGCGGAGCCTCGCCCGTACCTTCTCGAAAGGAGTGGCCATGGCCACGTCTCGCAAGCTGTTGCTCGTCTTCGGGCTCGCCCTCGGCGCGCTGGCCGCGCTGGTCTTCACCCTCGCGTTCGTGGCCATTCTCTGGAACGACCCCGTTTTCTCGACGCCGCCGGATGTCTCGCCCGAGGCTCTCGCGGCGTCGGGCATCGATCTCTCGCAGCCCTACGCGAGCGCGCCGCGTCGGTTCCGGGCACGGGACGGCGTCGCGCTCGTGGCGCAGACGCTGCCGGCCCTGTCCGCCGAGTCGCGCACCACCGTGCTGCTCGTGCACGGCCTGCTCGGTAGCAGCTTCACGCTCAACCGCGCCTCGGGGCTGCTGCGCGAAGCGGCGGGCGCCGACCTGGTGACGATCGACCTGCGCGGCCATGGCGCCTCGGGCGGACATCCCGGCGACGTCGACTACATCGGCCAGTACGAGGACGACCTCGCGGACGTGGTGCGCGTGCTGCGCGCCGAGCACCCGGGCGGCCGCATCGTGCTCGCCGGCCATTCGATGGGCGGCGGCATCGCCCTGCGCTACGCCGAGCGCGAGCGCGGCGAGCCCGTCGATGCCTTCCTGCTGCTCGCGCCGTACCTCGGCTGGGAGTCTCCGAGCACGCGCAAGACGGCGACGCCCGAGGCCGAAGCGGCAGGCGCGCGGTTCATGCGGGTGCACATCGCGCGCATCCTGGGACTCGAGGTCCTGAACTCGGTGGGCATTACCGCGTTCAACGGGCTGCGCACCGTGCTCTTCAACCTGCCCGAGGAGATGCCGCTGCGATCGTATTCCTATCGCGCCATGGAGAATGCCGCGCCGACGGACTACCGCCGAGCTCTGCGTTCCGTGCGCGCGCCGGTCCTCGTCCTCGCCGGGGATCGCGACGAAGCGTTCGACGCTCGCGGCTATGCGCCCGCCCTGACGGGCTACGACCGGGTGCGATTCGTCCTCATCCCTGAGGCAACGCACGAGGGCCTGCTGCGCGATTCCCGCACCATGGACGCGGTGCGCGAGTGGCTGGGCGCGAACATGGGGGACTGCGCCAAGAGCGCGACCTCACCGGCGTCTTGAGGCACTAAACGAGCGGCCACGGGCGCGGCGGCGCCGAAGAAGAAGGCCGCGGGCGCCGTCACGACGTCGCTGCCGAGCGCAGCAGCGCGTGCAGCTTGGCGATCGTGGTCCAATTGCGCGAGGTAACCGCGTCGCGCAGGGTCCTCTCGACCGCGGTCGCCAGGCGGCTCGCGAGAATGCCCTCGGCGCACCACAGGTAGGCGGCGCGCCGGCCCACGGCCAGGGCCTCGGTGCCCCAGTCCTCCTGCGCCAGCGGAGCAAGTCGCTCGAGATCCGCAAGCGTCCGCGGCACCGCCACCAGCAGACGCGCCGGCTCGTGCGCCCGCGCGAGCAGGGCATTGTCCGCCACGATGGCGTCGAGCTCCACGCGCGTCAGTACCGTCACGCGGCAGGACACTGCGAGCTCGTTTGCGATGGCGCGTTCGATCTCGCCAGCCAGAGCCTCCGCCTTGCAGGAGCCGGCGGCGAACACCGCGTTGCCGCTGTTGAGCAGCGTCTGCGGATCGTGCGCACCCAGCCGCTCGAGCAGGGCCCGCAGATCGGCCATTGCGACACGCTTCGCGGTGCCCACGTTGACGCCGCGCAGCAGAGCGACGTGCGTCGGCGCTCTCCTGGGAATCGAGCCCTTGGTCATGGCACGAGCGCGAAGGGTCGTCAGAAGGGGTCGAAGCAGTCGTAGTTGTGCTGGCGCACGATCCGGCCGTCGCGAAACTCGAGAAAGATCGCGAACCGCGCCCGCATCTCGCCGCCGGCGGGGATTGCACCGAACGGCACCGATAGCGTCCCGATCCAGTTCACCTCGACCGCGACCTGGTCGCCGCTCGCCACGGCGTTGAGCAACTCGTAGCGCTGCTTCTGCATCACCTGGCGCCCGCGCTCCGCGGCATCGCGCAGAGCCGCGAGATCGCGCGTCGCGCCGTTCGGCAGCAGGCGGTTCGGGAACTCGCGCTGCACGACGTCCGGCGCGAAGAAAGCGAGGCCGCCCTCGGAATCGCCGTGCTCGATGGCGTTCAGGTAGCGGCGCACGATATCCAGCAGATCGGTCTCTTCGGACACGCAGGAATCTCCCGACGTCGTCGTTCAGACGACGCCAGTTTCCGACAATGGAACCGGGGCTTGCAAGACGACGGCAGCGCCGCGCACTCTCGCCACGACTCGAATGCCGCGCGAGACGCAGCGCGATTTCCCGCCGCGCCGGTTGGTCACCCGGGAGGCAACTCGGCGAACGGCCGCCAGCTTGCCTCGCCCCGCGAACCGGTGGGGAGAGCCGCTGCGAGCGGGCAAGGCCTCGCGAGACCCGGGGGTCGACTATCCAGCGCGCCCGGCGAGGCCGTAGACTCGAGGACGTGAAGCCGGCAGCCGAATCGGCGCGTGGAACCCTCGCCGCGACGCTTTTCGAGAACGAGGCGCCCCGCGTGCACGCCCTCGCCCGCCGCATCTGCAGTGGCCGGGACGCGGACGACCTGGTGCAGGAGACCTTCCTCAACGCCTTCCGTGCTCTCGATCAACTGCAGGACCCGGCCAATCCGCGCCCCTGGCTCTACGCCATCGCGCATCGGGCCTGCACGCGAATGCGCCGCCGCCGGGCTGGCGAGCCCCAGCGTCTCGATTCCTACGACGAGCTCCTGCCGCAACCCGCGGCGACGATTCCGGACCTCAACGCGCTGGACGGCGATCCGCATCGCGACCGTCTGCGCGCCGAAGCACGCGAGCTCGTCGAACGGGGGCTCCTCGAGCTGCCCGAGGCCTTTCGTGTGCCGCTTCTGCTGGCCGACATCGCCGAGCTAAGGCTGCACGAGATCGCCGACATCCTCGGCCTGCAGGAAGCGACGGTCAAGACGCGCATCCACCGCGCGCGCCTGAAGCTGCGGGCGATTCTCGAGCGCGGCCTGCCGCAGCGGGCGGCGGGTCCGGCCACCCACGACCGCGCCATCTGCCTGGACCTGCTGCGCGCGCGCCTGGCCGCATTCGACCAGGGCGTGCAGTTCACGTTCCCGAAGGCCTCGATGTGCGAACGCTGTCAGTCGATCTTCGCCACCCTGGACCTTTCCGCGTCGGTCTGCGCAGAACTCGACCGCGAATCCCTGCCGCCGGCCTTGCGCGCCCGCTTGTTCGCCGCGGCCGGCCTCTGAGGCTCGATCTCTCAGCTTGGAACTCCGGAGATCGTTGCCACCACGACCTCGGGCGTGAGCTCGATCACCGAGCGCATCGACCTCGCGACGAGGCAAGCTTCCTCGGCCTTCTGGATCAACCGTAACGCTCTCTCCCGATCCGCCTCGCTCCGCACGGCGACGCGCGGCCGAATCGCGATGCGGGAAATCGAGAACCGACGATCGTCGCCCTTCTCGAGGAATCCCTCGGCCGCAGCGGAAATCTCTGTCACATCCAGCTTCGAGAGCTCGGCTACCGCCAGGAAGGTGGTCATCCAACACGCCGCGGCGGCCTCGACGAAGAAGTGCTCCGGAGTCCAGCGCCCTCCGGGCCCGCCAAACTGCGGCGGCGAACCGATCTCGAGATCGGGCAGGCCGTCTGGAGCGCAAGCCGTTCCCTGCTTGCCTCCGGTCCAGCGGACCGAGACGACGTAAGTGCTATGCAGTTCAGCCATGAGAACATCCTTCTGGAATTACCGACCTTCTCCTATGGAAGAGCCGGGTCGGCGGAGAAATGTTCCCGGAGTCCTGACCGGGAACCATCGACGCGCGCCGTGCCTCTATTGGATTGCAGGCGCACCCGCACGGGAGTCGCGCCCAAATCCAAGGAGGACCCCGATGCCCAAGATCGCCGAAATCGATACCGCGAGCTTCATCGCCGCCACAGCCGGCCCGACCCCAGTCCTGGTGGACTTCTGGGCGCCATGGTGTGGACCTTGCCACGCTGTCGCCCCGGTTCTCGAAGAGCTCGCCGAAGAGCTCGCGGGCCGTGTACGGATCGCCAAGGTCAACGTCGATGACGAGCCTGACCTGGCGGACCGCTTCGACGTCCGCGGCATTCCGACCATGATCCTTTTCTCAGACGGCCGGGAACTGGACCGCAAGGTTGGCGCGCTGCCCAAATCGGCGCTCTCGGCCTGGGTTGCGGCACGCACGCCGCAGTCCGCGGGCGCGGCCTCAGCCTGACTCAGGAGGCATGGCATATGACCGACCTTCTGGTTTTCGGCGGATTCCTGGTCGCGTGGTGGCTGTTGCAGACTCTGATTCTGCCGCGGCTGGGTGTCCCCACCTGAGCCGTCCCTAACCCGGCCGGGCGCCGGGCATGCGGGACGGAGATCCAGGCGCCGCGGCCGGCGAACCCAGAGTCTTCGGAGGCGCTTGGCGAGGACGCACGACCGGAGCACGACCGGCGTCGATGACCCGCGCGGCGACCTCCCGTGCGAGATCAGAACGCGCTCGTGGGGGGTTTCGGGAACGACAGATCGCGAGACTACCTGCGTGCCGCTGCGCGCTCGAGGCTCGCCCACCTGGGCGGCCCTGCTGATCGCGCGCTGCCCTTGTGCTCCAACCCGGCACGCTGATTTTCCGAGCTCGGGAACCTTTTCCGCACAACGCGCCTCTTCCCTAACGAGGGCGCCCACTGTGCCCAAACTTCGAGGGAGAGACCGATGCCGACCATCGCGGAGATCGACTGGAAGCGCCTGGCCGTGGCGATCGGCGGCATCTGCCTGATCGCTGTCACGCCGTTGTCCGCCCAGACCGTCGCCGAGGGCTCGGCATCGCCAGTTCCCATTTCTATGGCCGACGCGTTGGCACGCGGGCGAGCCGGCGCTCCCGAAGTGGCCGCCGCGCAGGCGCGCCAGCGGTCCGCCGAGGCGAAAGCCCGTCAGGCGGCCGGCTACCTCTGGCCTCAGGTCCGGCTCTCCGAGCAGTGGATTCGGACCGACTCTCCCGCTGACGCCTTCGCATTGCTGCTCAACCAGGAACGCTTCTCCTTCAAGGATTTCGTCGCCGGCGACCCCAATTCGCCTCGCCCGCTCGACACTGCGATCACGCGCCTCGAAGTCGAAATGCCGATATGGACGGGCGGTGAGCTCACCACCCGGGTGAAGCAGGCCCGCCTCGCGGCGGAAGCCGCCGGTGACAACGCCGGCCACGCCGGCGACCAGGCGGCCGTGGACGCCGCCGAGGCCTGGATCCGCCTCGCCCAGGCGCGCGAGGCAGTGGCGCTGCTCGAGAAATCCCGCGCCACGGTCGCTGCCCACGTCGAGCTCGCCCGCAACTACTCCGCGCAGGGAATGCTGGTGCGCTCCGACCTGCTGCGCGCCGAGGTCGAGCTGGCGCGGATCGACGACCTGCTCGCCGAGGCGCGCGGCAACGCCCGCATGGGCGAGGCCAACCTCGCCTTCCGGCTCGGCGAGCCGGCCGACACGGCCTACGCTCTCCAGCCGCTCGCCGAACCACCGCCGCTCGAGCGTGAACGCGATGCCTGGCTCGCCGCCGCCGAAGGCCGTCGCGACCTCGCCGGAGCGCGCAAGCTGCTCGACGCAGGAGACCTCGAGGCCAAGGCGCTGCGCGGCGGCCTGTGGCCGCGCATCGGTGTCGTCGCGCGGCATGACCTCGTCGACGATCACATCTTCGGCGGCCACGGCGATTCGACCACCATCGCCGCCCTGGCGAGCTTCGACCTTTTCGACGGTGGCCGCAAGCGTGCCGCGGTCGCCGTCGCCCAAGCCGACGCCGACGCCGGCCGCGCCGACGTCGCACGTTTCGCCGAAGGCGTGCAGCTACAGGCCCGGCAGGCCTATGAGGCCGCCGCCGTCGCGCTCGAGCGCCGCGCAACCGCCGCCGCCGCTCTGTCGGCGTCCGCTGAAGGGCTGCGCATCGTCGAGGAGCGCTTCCGCGCCGGCGTCGTCAAGACCACCGACCTGCTCGACGCGGCCAACGCCCGGCGCGAGGCCGAGATGCGCGAGTTGGTGGCACGCTCCGATGCCTGGCTCACACACCTGCATCTCGCCCTTGCTGCCGGCGAACGGCCCGAGTCGATCCTGTCCGCTACCCACCCGACATCCTGAGGGAGAACATCCCGTGAAGAATCGCTTTCCTGTCGTTGCCTTCTCGTTCGCCACCTTCGCTCTCGCCGCCTGCGGCCGGCACCCCGGGGCGACGACCGCGCCCGAGCCTCCACCCGTTGCCGCGCGCCTCGCGGTCGCCGAGCGGGTGGACGCCAACCGCCGCATCGAGCTCGCCGGCACCGTCGCCGCCGAGAAGTCGAGCGCCGTGACCTCGCGCGTGATGGCGATGGTGACTGCCGTGCACGTCGAACTGGGCGACGAGGTGCGCGCCGGCCAGACGCTGATCTCGATCGACCCCAGCGCCGCTGAGGGTCAGGTGGCCCAGGCGAGTGGCGGGCTGGCCCAGGCCCAGGCAGCGCTGACCCTCGCGCGGCGCAACTACGAGCGGTTCAAGGCGCTCGCCGCCACCGAGTCCGCGTCCGAGCTCGAGCTCGACATGGCGCGCACGCAGTTCGAGCAGGCCCAGGGCGCCGTCGAGCAGGCTCGCGGCGGCGTCGCTGCGGCCTCCTCGGTGGCGCGCGAGTCGCGCGTCGTGGCACCCTTCGCCGGCCGGATCGCCGCCCGCCTGGTCGAGGTCGGCGACCTCGCCTCGCCGGGCCGCCCGCTGGTGATCGTCGAGTCGCAGACCGGACGCCGCCTGGTCGTCGCCGTACCCGAGACCCTCGCCGTCGCCGCCGCACTCAGGCCCGGGACGACCCTCGCCGTCACCCTCGATGCCCGGCCGGATCTGGGCGAGATCGTCGGCCGCGTCGCGGAGGTCTCCCCCGGCCCCGATCCCACCACCCACGCCTACACCGTCAAGATCGATCTGCCGGCGACGGGCATCGCCGCCGGCGCCGCCGGCAGAACGTTTCTCACCGCCGGACGGAGTGACGCCGTGCGCGTGCCGCGTGAGGCTCTGGTCGAGAGCGGTGGCCTGACCCTGGTCGTCGTTCGCGACGCTCAGGGCCGGGCCGAGACCCGTGTCGTCACGGTGGGTGACCGCGGGGCCGACGGCCGAGTCGAGATCCTCTCCGGGCTCAGCGGCGGCGAGAGCGTTGCCCTGGGATTGACGGCGGCACCCGCCGCCGGTGCTCGTCTCGACGAGGTGCATCCGTGAGCCACGAGGAAATCACCAAGCCCGGAACGGGAGGGGAAGGGCCGGCACGCCAGCCGCAGGTGAACGAGCCGGAGCAGGCCGCGCATGCGCGCCGGCAGGCGCTGCGCCTGCGCCACAGCCGCAAACCCCTCGGTCTGGCGGGGAAAGTCGCGGCATCCTTCCTCGACTCGAAGCTGACGCCGCTCCTGGTGGTCGCTTCGCTGCTGCTCGGCGCCTTCGCCGTGCTGGTGACGCCGCGCGAAGAAGAGCCCCAGATCAAGGTTCCGATGGTGGACGTCTTCCTGCAGCTGCCCGGCGCCAGCGCGGAGGAGGTCGAACGGCGGCTGGCCTCGCCGCTCGAGAAGGCGCTCTACGAGATCCCAGGCGTCGAGCACGTGTACTCGACCTCGCAACCGTCGGGCGGCATGATCATCGTCCGCTATCTGGTCGGCACCGACCCCGACCGCGCGGCGCTCGCCGTGCACACCAAGCTTGCCGAGCAAGCAGCCAGTCTGCCGCCGGGCGCTACCCCACCGCTGGTCGTGCCACGCGGCATCGACGACGTGCCGGCGGTGGCCTACACCCTGTGGTCCACGTCCGCCACGCCGCTCCAGCTGCGGCAGGTCGCCCTGGAGCTGCGCGCTGAGCTCGTGCGCCACCCGCGCGTCGCCCAAGTACAGGTATTGGGGGGCGCCCGGCGCGTCGTGACGGTCCGTTTCGACCGCGAGCGCCTAGCTGCCCACCAGGCCTCCATCATGCAGGTCTACCAGGCGCTCGCCGGGCTCGACTGGAAGCTACCGGCGGGCAGCTTCGCGACTGGAGACGCCGAGACCGAGGTGGAGGTCGGCGCGCTCTTCCACTCCGCCGAACAGGTCGGCGCGGCCGTGGTTGGCGTCGTTCAGCAGGCCGGCGGCAGCCGGCCGGTGTACCTGCGCGATGTCGCCACCGTCACCGACGGCGCCGGCGAGCCGTCGGAGTACGTCTGGATGACCGCCGGCGCCGCCGGCGCAGAGAAGAGGCTGCCGGACGCGCTCGACGCTCCGGCGGTGACCCTCGCCGTCGCCAAGAAGCCGGGCACCAACGCGGTCGAGCTGGTCAGCGAGCTCGACGCCCTGATTGCCCGGCTGCGTGGACCCGTGCTGCCCGGCAACGTCGAGATCACCAAGACGCGCGACTACGGCTTCACTGCCAACGAGAAGTCGAACGAGCTCATGAAGCACCTCGGCCTCGCCACCTTGTCCGTCGTGCTGCTCATGGCCTTCGCTCTTGGCCGGCGCGAGGCCGTTGTCGTGGCGGTCGCGGTGCCGGTCACGCTCGCGCTGACCCTCGCCGCCTCCTATCTGTTCGGCTACACGCTCAACCGGGTGACGCTGTTCGCGCTGATCTTCGCCATCGGCATCCTGGTCGATGACGCCATCGTGGTCGTCGAGAACATCCACCGTCACTACCGGCTGGGCTGGACCGATCGGCGAAGCGCTACTGTGTACGCCACCGACGAGGTGGGCAATCCGACGATCCTCGCCACCTTCACCGTCATCGGGGCGTTGCTGCCACTGGCCTTCGTCTCGGGCCTGATGGGGCCCTACATGCGGCCGATTCCGATCAACGCCTCGGCGGCAATGCTGTTCTCCTTGATCGTCGCCTTCGTCGTCTCGCCGTGGCTCACCTACCGCCTTTTCCGCAGACACGCCGAGACCATGGCGGCCGGGCATCGCGAAGGATCGGAGCCCGGGCCAGAGGCCGAGACCGAGCCTGAAGGGCGGCTCGACCGCATGTATGGCAGGGTGTTCGCGCCGCTGCTTGCCTCCGCTTTCAAACGCTGGGCGCTGCTCGCCGGCGTCGCACTGCTGCTGGTCGCCGCGGTGACCCTCTTCCCGCTACGCGCGGCGGTGGTCAAGATGCTCCCGCACGACAACAAGAGCGAGCTCCAGGTCGTGGTGGACATGCCCGAGGGCACGACGCTCGAAGGTACTGCTGCGGTCGCCCGCGAGCTCGCGATGGCGGTGCGGAAGATACCCGAGGTCACCGACGTCGAGACCTACGTCGGCACCTCGGCGCCATTCAACTTCAACGGCCTCGTGCGCCACTATTTCCTTCGCTCTGGACCTCTGGTCGCCGACCTGCAGGTCAATCTGCTGCCCAAGGACCTGCGCAGCCGCGCCAGCCATCCATTCGCCAAGGAGCTCCGCACGCTTCTCCAGCCGATCGCGCGCCGCCGCGGCGCGAACGTCAAGGTCACCGAGGTGCCGCCGGGACCTCCCGTGCTCTCGACGCTGGTCGCCGAGATCTACGCTCCGAGCGCCAGCGAGCGGCTGACCGTCGCCGGGCGGGTGAAGGACATCTTCGAGACCACCCCGGGCGTGGTCGACGTCGACTGGTATGTCGAGGGGCCGGGGCCCAAGCTCGACCTCGACGTCGACCGTGAGAAGGCCGCGCGGGCCGGCATCTCGCCCGAGGCGATCGCGCGCACGCTGCGCGTCGCCCTAGCCGGTGCCGACGCGGCGCACCTCGCCGATCCGAGGGCCCGCGAGCCGGTGCCGGTGACGCTGCGCCTCGATCGGTCGCAGCGGTCGGGCACCGAGCAGTTGCTGGCGCTCGAGGTACAGGGTTCCCAAGGCCAGCTGGTGCCGCTCTCGGAGCTCGTCCACGCCACCGTGACGACTCGGACACCGTTCGTGTACCACAAGGACCTGCGGCCGGTGACCTACGTGCTCGGCGACGTCGCCGGAGCGGCCGAGTCGCCGGTCTACGCACTGCTCGACATGGGCGAGCGCATCGGCGCGATCCACGACGCGGGCGGTCGTCCGCTCGAAGTTCTGTTCTCCGGGCGGCCGACCGACGGCACCCGCGCGACACTGGTGTGGGATGGCGAGTGGCAGGTGACTCACGACGTGTTCCTCGACATGGGGATCGCCTTCGCGGGAGTTCTGGTGTTGATCTACCTGCTGGTGGTCGGCTGGTTCCGATCGTTCGTAACGCCGCTGATCATCATGGCGCCGATCCCGCTGACCCTCATCGGCATCGTGCCGGCGCACGCCTTCGGCGGCGTCTTCTTCACCGCCACGTCCATGATCGGCTTCATCGCGCTCGCCGGAATCATCGTACGCAACTCGATTCTGCTCGTCGACTTCATCAACGTTCAGCTCGAGTCCGGAGAGCCGCTCGCCTCGGCGGTGACCAAGGCCGCCGCGGTTCGCTTCCGGCCCATCGCCCTCACCGCTGCCGCGCTCGTCGTGGGCGGGATCGTGATCCTGCTCGACCCGATCTTCCAGGGACTCGCTGTGGCGCTGATCGCCGGCGTCGTCGTCTCGACGGCGCTGACGCTCGTCGTCATTCCCCTTCTGTACTACATGTATGTCTCCACCGTCGGAATCTCCGCGGTGGTGGACATTTCTCCCCAGGGAGCCGAAAGCACCCTCGAGAAAGGAGTCTCCTCATGACCATGAACGTGGAAGCTGCCCTGCGCGGCCTCGCCGGATTCTTCGTGCTGGTTTCCATCGCGCTCGGATGGTTCGTTCATCCCTACTGGTTCTTCTTTACCGCCTTCGTGGGGCTCAACTTGCTCCAGTCGGCCTTCACCGGCTGGTGCCCGATGATGGCCATACTCCGTAAAGCGGGCCTCAAGGGTTGATGCGATGAAGATGGTGCTCATGGTCGTCAACGACACCCGGCGCGAGGAGCTCGAGGTCGCGCTCGAAGAGGCCGGAGTAACCGGATACACCGAACTTCCTCACGCCGCCGGGCTGGGATCGACCGGGCCGCGGCTGGGCTCCCGTGCGTTCCCACGCACGTCGGCGGTGATCTTCACTTTCGTGCCGGACGCGGCGCTTGGCGGACTGCGCGAGAAGCTCCGCGATTTCTGCGCTGCCTCGGGTGAGCGGCTCCGCCTCGTGGCCTGGGATGCCGAGGAGTTGGGAGCCCCGGCACCCTGATATCGACCACAGCCGCGCGCCGCTGCGGCCAATAGCTGCGGGGATAGGCGAGGGGAAGGTGGGTTGGTGGTGGGTGGGTGGGTGGGTGGGTGGGTGGAGAAGCGAGCGGTGTCGTCACGGGAACTTTCTTGCTGAACTCGGGCTCTTCTCTAACGAGGACCCAAGTTCGGGTCGAGATTTGAGGAACCCCCAGGACGGTTTCCTGTCCAGAAAGGACCTGCTATGAACCGGCCGACAGACTTTGGATCCGGCGCCCGGATACCGGTCAGGGGAGCGCGATGAGCCGAATCGTCGTTCTCGGCGCAGGAATCGCCGGTCACACCGCGGCGACCTTCGCTCGGAAGTGGCTCCCCGCGTCAGAGCAAGTCACGGTCGTCTCCCCGCTGCCGCACTACAACTGGATTCCATCGAACATCTGGGTGGGTGTCGGCTTGGTGAGACCCGACCAGGTTACGTTACCGTTGTCTCCGGTCTACGAACGCCATGGGATCGATTTCCTGCAGGCGCGCGCCGTCGAAGTGCATCCGGAGGGTCGGGAGGGCGACTCCCGCCCGCACGTCGTGGTCGAGTCGACTCGGACCACGAATGCCGGCGAGCGTGAAGTGGTCCACTATGACTACTTGATCAATGCCACCGGACCTAAGCTCGATTTCGCGGCAACGCCCGGTCTCGGGCCCGAAGGCTACACGCATTCAGTGTGCACCGAGGCGCATGCCGCTGAGACCGCGCGAGCCCTCGACGAAGCGGTCGCTCGAATGCGTAAGGGAGAGCGGCAGCGATTCTTGGTCGGTACGGGACATGGATCCTGCACCTGCCAGGGTGCCGCCTTCGAGTACATCGTCAATCTCGAGTTCGAGCTACGCGCGCGACGCGTGCGCGACCGCGCCGACATCGTCTGGATCTCAAACGAGTATGAGCTCGGCGATTTCGGCATGGGCGGGGTGCATCTGCGCCGAGGCGGCTACGTAACGCCCAGTCGGATCTTCACCGAGTCGCTTTTCTCCGAACGCGGTCTACGTTGGATCAAGCGCGCGCACGTCCACGAGGTGGGTGCGGGGCGGATCGACTACGAGACGATTGACGCCGAGCGACAGGAGCTCGAGTTCGACTTTGCGATGCTCCTGCCCCCCTTTCGCGGCGTGGGCTTGCGCGCCTTCGATCGTGTCGGCGCCGAGATCACCGATCGGCTCTTTGCGCCGAGCGGTTTCATGAAAGTAGACGCCGACTACACACCGCGGCCGTTCGAAGAGTGGTCTGCGCGCGACTGGCCACGCACGTATCAGTCGCCGGCCTATCCCAATTTGTTCGCTGCCGGAATCGCCTTTGCGCCGCCGCACGCCATCTCACGGCCGCGCAAGACGCCGAGCGGAGCGCCTGTCGCTCCAGCGCCGCCGCGCACCGGCATGCCGTCGGCGACGATTGGCAAGGCCGTGGCGCGGAGCGTGGTCGCGATGCTCCGCGGCGCTCCGGCCCCCACCCACACTGCGTCAATGGCAGAAATGGGCGCGGCCTGCGTTGCCTCGGCGGGAGCCAACCCCTTCACTGGCACCGCGGCTTCCATGACCGTGTACCCGATCGTGCCGGATCTAGAGCGCTACCCTGAGCACGGACGCGACGAGCGCCATACCTTCGGTGAGGTCGGGCTCGCCGGCCACTGGATCAAAATCCTCCTGCACCACGTGTTCCTCTACAAGGCACGCTTGCGACCCGGCTGGAGCCTGATACCCGAATGAGCCCCGAGAATTTCCACCCACGCGCAGAGCAGATCGGGGAGGCTGGCGACGCGCCGGCTCCCACCCGTTCCACCCTCTTTTGGCGAACCTTCGTTCCCTGGCAGATCGTGCGGTTCTTCTGGATCAACCTGAAGATGTTCCCAAGAGCCATCGCAGCCTTGCCGTCCCCAGGAGCGACCGGCGACAGCGGGACAGCGTGTGAGCGGCCATGGTGAGGTCATCGATCTCTCGCCCGACGCGCTCCAGCGCCGCAGAGTCGATGGCAACTTGCGCCTGGTGGACGTGAGCGAAGCGCTGGAGCACTGGCTCGAGCGAATAGCCGGCTCGGAGGTCCAACCGCTCTCGTCCCTGAGCCCGGGCGAACTGGCGACCGATGCGGCCGCTCTGGTTCTCTATTGCCGCTCAGGCAGCCGCTCCGCGATCGCGGCGGCACGAATCTCCGCCGCTGCGGGCCTCCCCGTGCACCATCTCGAGGGCGGCATCCGGGCTTGGAAAGCCCAGGGAAACGCCGTCGAACGCTTCGGCTCGAAGAGGGGCGGGAAGGCTTGATCGCTGCGGCGATCGGTGCTCTCGCGCTCGGCCTGTCGCTCGGCTTTCTCGGCTCTGGCGGCTCGATTCTCGCCGTTCCGATCCTCGTCTACCTGCTCGGACAGGAGGCGAAGGTCGCCATTACCGGATCCCTCGCCGTAGTGGGTGCCGTCGCGTTCGCAGGCGGACTGGACGCGAGCCTTCGGCGGAGCGTCGCGTGGCGCACGGTCGGAGTGTTCGGGGTCGCCGGCATGGGCGGCAGCGCGCTCGGCGCCGTCCTCGGCTCGAGATCTCCCGCCAGCATGCAACTCGCCCTGTTCGGCGGAGTGCTCCTCGTCGCTGCCTCGGCAATGGCTTTCCAGAGGCAGCCGTGTGTGCCTCCCGTGGTCCGGACACGTTCCGTGGCGGCCATGGCGTTCGACGGATTCCTGGTCGGCATGCTCACCGGTTACGTTGGCGTCGGCGGCGGTTTCCTCATCGTTCCAGCTCTCGCCCTTCTGGGCGGCCTCCCCATGGCGCTCGCCACTGGTACGAGTTTGGTCCTCATCGGGATGAATGCGGCTACCGCGCTGGTCACCAACCTGGTGGCCCAACCCGCTCTAGTGGGAAGTCTTGACTGGCCGGTACTCGCGCTGATCGCGGCCGTGGGCGCGGCTGGCAGTGTCGCTGGGCGGAGACTCGCCGGCCGGTTCGCCGATCGGACGCTACGCCGCGTCTTCGCGACGGCGCTCGTTCTCCTGGCGCTCGTGGTGTTGCGCGACGCGGCGTCGCGGCTACTGGCGTGACAGTTGGTCGGGAAATCCCCTCTGTCAGGTGTCTGCCGGCTCAGCGCGCCAACGATCTGTCCCGGCGCAGTTCCTCGCCCGGTTCCGCAACGTGTACCTTGCCGAAGCCCGCCACACGCACTCCCTGCCCGCCGCGTTCGGCGAACAGGTACTCCGGCAGGATTGCTTATCGCCGCACCGCCGGCTCGGTGCGCCGCCCGCCGAGCCGGTGCGCGGGCCGTCAGGGCACCGTGGGCAAGGTGTACGCGAAGTCGTAGGTGTGCTTGCCACCGGCGATCGTGATCTTGAACTGGCCGGCGACGCCCTCCAGTCCTTCCGACCCCGAGCCTGGCACGACGGTGATCACCATGGTCTGACCGGCCGGCGTCATGGTGCCGCTGTGTTGAAACACGAACGAGCCGGTGCGCCCGTGGAGGGTGCCACGGAAGCGTTCGACCGCCACGTAGCCGGCGGAGCCCTGCGCGGGCGCGCCGGCAGTCAGCATCTGGCCGCTGCCCGTGCCTTCGAGGTCGCCGTGGAACTGCTTCTCCAACGCGAACCGACCGAGTCCCGGATCGGCCGCGGGCCCGTCGAGCGCGAGCGGCGTGACTTTGACGTCGAAGCTGCCTGTGGCGTGCTGGTTCATTGTGGGATTCTCCCCTGTCTGCGTGGTCAGCGGTTGGCTCTGCGTCGGCTCGGCGCTGGCCGGAGCAGAATGCACCGACACTCCGGGCCCGAACACGACGGCGAGCAGAACGGCGCGCGCCGCGAAGAGCCGTCTGCGGCGGCGCGCGTTCTTGGACTGAGCCGGACATCTCATGGGCAGATCCTCCCTGCGTCGGATCAGGCAGCGACGGAATCGGATGCTAGCCTTCGCCCCACGCGGCCGGATTGAAGAAACGCGACATGGTGCGCCCCAAGCTCGTTCCTCCTCGCGGCATCCTGCATCTGCGGCTCCAGGCCGCCGAGCCGGGCTACGGCCGGTTCTGGCCGTGTGCCGAGCTCGAGCCGTTCGTCGAGCACTTCTGGACGGTGGCCTGGGACGTGCCGGAACCGGTCATCCGCGAGACGCTGCCGCACCCATCCGTGCATTTGGTGTTCGAGGCCGGCCGCGGTCACGTGGTCGGCGTGCCGCGCGGCCGCTTCACGCGCACGCTCGTTGGGCGCGGGCGCGTGCTCGGAACGAAATTCCGGCCGGGCGGCTTTCGCGCGTTCCTCGATGTCCCGGTCGCGACGCTCACCGGTCGCATGCTGCCCATCGAATCCGTCTTCGGCCCGGCGTCCGCCGACGTCGTGGCTCGGGCCAGCGCCGAGGACGAGCCCGCCGCAGCCTTCGCGACGGTGCAGGAGTTCTTGTCTTCGCGCTCGCCGCGCCCGAATGCCGACGCCGCGCTCGCCGGGCGCATCGCCGAGCGGGTTGCCGAGGAGCGCGCGATCACCCGCGTCGAGCCTCTGGCGCACGAGTTCGGGTTGGGCGCGCGGGCGCTGCAGCGGCTGTTTCGCGAGTACGTCGGCGTGACGCCGAAATGGGTGATTCAACGCTACCGGTTGCACGAAGCCGCGGAACGGGCTGCCGCCGGCACCGTGCAGGACTGGGCAGCATTGGCGTTCGATCTCGGCTACGCCGACCAGGCGCATTTCATCCGCGACTTCAAACGCCTGATCGGTCGCACGCCGAGGGACTACACCGCTGGCTTTCAGCGCGACTGAGCGCTGCTCTCCGCCGGCGCCGCGGCGCGCAGATGCAATTGCAGGAAGGCCAGCACCTGCCGCACGATGTCGCGCGACACCGCCCCGTCGTCGTAGAGATCGAACGCATGGGGAGCGGTCGCGTGGTTGACCAGAGAGAGCGGTTGATCGCGGCGCAGGGCGTGCGCCACGAATCGATCGAGCGCGACATTGAGCCCTGGAAACGCGTCTCGACCGGCCCGCGCGAGGAACAGGGGCAGATCCGGCGACAGCTCGGCGAGAGAGCGGCTGGCGGCGGGATTGGTGAATCCCACCTTGCGCGCCATGTCGGCGACCTCGGAGCCCCCGTCGAGATCCATCGTGTAGCCGTAGAGGATCGCCGCGCAGACGATCCCCGGCACGCGATCGAGCAGCACCGACAGGGCGAGCGGCGCGTTTCCCGAGCAGGCCCAGAGGGCGACACGCTCGGGATCGATCGCCAGGGTTGCGGCGTCGCTCCGCAACGCACGGAGCAGCGCCGCGAGGTCGGCGACGGGTTCCTGGTTGGTGTACGCGATCGCGGCCAGGCCGGACGCCGCCAGCAGTTGCGCCCAGGAGATCGAGGCCGCCATCTCCTTGTGCTTGCAGCCGAGCACGCGTTCGAAACCGGGCTCCGGAAAGCCGTTGACCAGCACCACGACGGGCAACGGCCGCTCTGGCGGGGCCGTCGCCGGCCGGTAGAGATCCAGGGTTCGGGTGCCCTCGGCGTCGGTCCGATACGGCACGTCGCGGCGTACCAGCGCGGCCTCCATCCCCGGAATGCCGAGCACGACGCTCTTCTTCGTCACGTGGTCCGACGGCAGATCTGCGCGCATGTCTTTTCCCTCGATCGCTGGCGTCCAGAAACACGAAAGCCGCCGGGCGCGGTCGCCACGACGGCTTCGGGTGGGAGGCTCGTGCCTCTCCTCGGTGCAGAATAGCCGCGGCGCAGGGGGCAACGCAAGCGCGGGGCGATCGCTTCGCCTAGTCGATGCGCGCCGCCCCGGTCGCGTCCTCGCCAGCGACGAGCAGGAGCTCGTTGCGGGCCCCGGCCAGGCGGCGTTCCTTGTACGGACGGTAGGCCTCGCTGTCGTAAAAGGCCATGGCCGCCTCGCGCGACGGCCATTCGACGAGCAGCACCACCTGCGGCAGTGGGCGCTCGCCCTCGAGCTTCTCAGCCCGCCCAGTGCGGGCCAGATAGCGCCCGCCGTGCGCCTCGACCATGGAGGTCACCTCGCGCACGTACGCCTCTACCCAGCGGGTGTCGCGGATGTCGAGATCGGCCACTGCGTAGTACTTTGCCATCGTCGCTCCGTCACTCTCCTGCGGGCGCGGCGCCGGCGCCTCGGAACGGGTGCTCGCACGCATAGCAGCGCTCCGTCCACCTCTGCTCGTAACCGCACGCGGGGCAGCGTCGGTGCGGCTTGTCACCGGGCGCGAGCACACGGAGGAGCTCGTCGGCGCGATAGATCCCGAGGGTCCACGTGAACGGCGGCTGCAATTCGGCAGTCCCAGCCTGGAGGATCGCGAGCAGCTCGTTGCCGAGCTCGAACACCGTACCGTCCGTCGCATCGGCGGGCAGGTCGACGCGAAGCCCGAGCGAGTTCCAATCGCCGGCGAGCTCTTTCTCGCTCCGCGCGCCGAGGTATCGAGCCACGGCCTCCGCGACCGGAGCGTAGAGCTCCTCCTCCGCGTCTCGCCTCGCGACCTGGCGGTCCTTGCGTCTCGTCACGGGTGGTAACGCTCTTCGGTGCTCACGGCTTGCGGCGTTGCGCCAGCAGCCAACTCCACAGGTCGGGCGAGTTGAAGGCCGGATCCCAGGCGTCGTGACCGACGTAAGGCAGCTCGGTGAAACGAACTTCGCCGCCCAGTTGCCGCAGTGCCGCCGCCATGCGACGCGCGTTCTCGACCGGAACGACGGGATCCTCCGTGCCGTGAAAGATCCACACCGGCGTGGGCGACACCGCGGCGGCGATGCCGGCGTAGAGATCGGCGCCGGACGCCGACCCCGCCGCCAGCTGCACGGCCGGTATGTCCGGTTCGCTCGGCGGCGACAGCACGCCGGCGCACACCGGCACGAGTGCGGCAAAGCGTCGCGGGTGATTCACTGCCAGCTGCCACGTGCCGTAGCCGCCCATCGACATCCCGACCAGATACTCGCGTTCGGGATCGACGGCGTACTCGCGCTCGACCGCCGTCAAGACGCCGAGCGCGTCTTCGACGGTCTGTCCGCTCCAGTAGCCGTCCGCCGGTGCCTGCGGAAACACCGCCAGGAGCGGGAACCAGTCGTCGTGCGCGTGGATCGCAGGCCCGAGACCGGCGCGCGTCGGCGCCACGCCGTCGCTGCCGCGCTCGCCCGAGCCGTGCAGGAACAGCACCACTGGCCAGCGTTGCTTGGCGTCGTACCCGGGCGGAACGTAGACCTGATACCGCATCGAGTGCCCGCCAAGCGCCAGGGTCTTCGGCTGAAAGCCGCTGCGCGGCGCTTTGGCCAGCGCCACGGCGGGAACGAGCAGGGCGAGCGCGCAGAGCAGAATTCGACGCATGGTGGCCGCAGGCTAGCATCGCGACCCGGCGAAGCGCTGGACCCTTCGCCGCCGGCCGGTGCTCCCATCAAGATGTCTTGTTTGGGTCGCAGGGCGCCGCGAATGTCGCATCGACGAAGTCATCGGCGAGGAGGCGGTCCAGAGCCTCCGTATCGTGCGTCCGCAGTGCCTCGACCCACCGGTTCTCGAGCGCCACGAAGTTGGCCGCGTCGGGCTTCGTCGCGGCGCACCCGAGGGCGAGCAGCACGGCAAGCGTCGGCGGCGTTTCGCCATCACGGAATCGCGTTCGGGGGGAATCCCACGGACCGCTCGGATAACGACGAATTCCTGCACGACATCGAAAACGCTGCGCACGGCGCTTCACCGCAACCGTCAGGCCGGCCGAACCGTCCCGCCGAACGCGGCTCGTGCAGGCGTGGTGTACGCTCGGTCTCGCCTCTGCCGCCGAGTCAGGCAGCGCTCGGTCGACGAAGAACCGAATATGACAGCACCCCACAGTCTTCGACCAAAGATGCGGCGCGCGGGCCGCTCGCCTCGCGGCGGTCTCGCCCGAGAGGTCCCAACGGCCGAGAGAGTCGATGCCGACAGCGTGTTGGATGCGCTCGACGCCAACATCGCCGTGGTGGATGCAAACGGCATCATTCGACGCGTCAACCGGGCTTGGCAACGTTTCGCCCGCGAGAACGACGCCCACGGGGACTTCCTGAATCAGAGCTATCTCGCGGCGTGCGACCCAACGGCCGATCGTGGCGCCGCAGAGGCGCTGCGGCTGACGCGGGCCGTCGTCGCCGGGGAGATCGAGCAGTTCTCTCTCGACTACCCCTGTCACAGTCCCACCGTGCGCCGTTGGTTCCGTCTGTCCGCAAGTCACCTCCCGGACTCGGGCGGCGCGGTCTTGATGCACTTCAACGTCACCGAGCGGGCCGAGCGTGAGCTCGCCTCCGCGGACGCTCAGCGCGAGCTCGAGCGCCGCGTCGGGGAACGTACGGCGGCGCTGGATCGCTCGAACCGGGAGCTCGACGCCTTCGCGTACGCTGTCGCGCACGATCTCAAGGCGCCGCTGCGCGCCGTCTCGGGCTTTGCCAGAATTCTCCTGCGGCGGCTAGAGAGCCAGCTCGAAGCCAGCGATGTGCACCGCCTGCAACGCATGGACGACGCCGCGGTGCGCATGTCGCGGCTCATCGAGAGTCTCCTGCGGTTGGCCCGTCTCGCCCGCCTCCCCATCGCCCGACGGTCGTGCGATCTGTCGGAGATGTCCCGGCAGATCTGCCGCGAGTTGCAAACGGCCGAGCCCGAACGCCGGGCCGAGATCGCGATCCAGCCCGGGATGCGCGGCAACGGTGACCCTGAGCTGGTTCGCGTGCTGCTCGAGGCGGTGCTCAGCAACGCTTGGCGCTTCTCACGCACTCGGGATCCGATTCACATCGATTGCAGCCAGTCGAGCGAAAATGGTCGGACCGTGTACACGGTGCGCGATCGCGGAATCGGCTTCGACATGGCGTACTACGACAAGCTCTTCCAACCGTTTCAGCATCTGCACGACGGCGACGTCGAGACCGGCGACGGGCTCGGGCTCGCGTTCGCCAAGCGGATCGTCGAGCTTCATGGCGGCGAGCTGTGGGCCGAGGGCGCGACGGACGGCGGCGCGGCATTCCATTTCACCCTCGGCGCATGACGATCCGGCGTCGACCCGTCGTGCTCTTCGCAGACGACAGCGCGGACGATCGCGAGTTGGTTCAGTACGTTTTCCAGGGAGGCGTTGCGGACCTCGAGCTCCGATTCGCACGCGACGGCGTCCAGGCCATCGAGATTCTGCTCGCCGGCGCTGCCTCGGCCCCGAGCGTCCTGCCGGAGGTCGTCTTCCTCGACATCCGGATGCCTCGACTGTCCGGGCTCGAAGTGCTCGAGCGCCTGCGGGCGGACTCACGCCTCGCGCACCTCGTCATCTTCGTGCTGTCCTCGTCCACCGAGGCGCGTGACATCGAGCGCGCGTATCGCGCCGGGTGCGCCGCCTACGTCTTCAAGACCACTTCGTTCGATGAGTACGAGGACACCCTGCGTCGCGCCTGCGCCTTCGGGCTGCGTCTCGCGCAGTACGCGGCGAAACACCAGGCGCCGTGGCGCTGGGGAAGCGCCGCGCAATGACCCGGCGCCAACTGCTCGACGAGCTGGACGCCGTCCTGGCAGCGCATGCCCGCGGGCTGGCCGCATTCAGAGCCGTCGGAAGCGACCAGAAGGTGGCGCGGATCGAGATGGTCGAGGTCGAAGCCCGTCTGATTCGCTTGCTGGGGAACCTGACGAGCACCCCGTCCCACGATCTGGAGGACACGGCGCAGCTCGATCTGCGCGATCTCGATCTGCACTCGGGCGCGGTCGAGAAAGCGGCCGCGAGGCCCCGCCTCGCGGAGGCCCTCTCCACGATCCTGAAGATGCACGCGCAGGACATGGTCTATTTGCTGCAGGGGCACGACCAGCTGGCCGCCCGCGGCTTTCTCGACGTGGAGATCGAGCTCGTCAAGCTCTCCGACATCGTCCACTCCGTAGACGGCAACGAATCCGAGCGCGGATTCTGAGACCTGCCTAGAGGAACGGGGGGTGATCGGTGGCGCAGCGGAGTGCGCGCCCCGCCGGTCTCGCCGGCGGGGCGTCTAGACGATGCCTCCTACTCGACCGTGGCGGACGTCTCGCCACTCTCGCGGTCGTAGTGGAGCGTGATCTTGCTGATCTCGGAGAGCTTCACTCCCCGCCAGTAGACCTTGTCGCCGCCGTCGACCCAGACGATCATCAGGTCCCACTCCTCGATACCCTCGGCCTGCGGCGCGAAAGAGACCTTCAGCGCCTGCCCGTTCTCGAGGGTGCTCGGCAGGATGTTGCTGCCCCAGCGATCGGCCGCGGAGGGCGACACGTACACTTCCTGGATGCCGTAGCCGGTGCCGTTCACCATGGTGAAGTCGAGCTCCGACTCCGCACGCGCCGCCATGGGGACGAACAGGACCACTGCAAGCGCCAACGCGAGTGCCAGCTTCTTCAGCATGAAGCTCCTTTTTTGCGGCCGCGGCGGCCGCGGTCGTGGGAAATTTGCGGCGCAGTGTGCCACGATTTCCTGCCCAAGGCGAGAGCGACCCCAGGTCCGGCCCGGAATGGGCGGCGGCAATGCTGCTCGGGGGGGCTACGCCCCCTGGGCAGCAAGAACCAGCGCCGAATATAGAGCTCGGTGCATGGGCACCGACAGACCCCGTGGGGCCGCGCGGCGCACGATCGCACCACTCAACCACTCGAGCTCCAGGCGGTGTCCGCGCAGGAGATCGTGCGCCATCGACGCTCGCCCGCCCGCCGGCAGCGTATCGGTGAAGCGCAGTCGATCCTCGACGAAGTCATTCGGGATGGAGACCCCCTCGGCGCGCGCCAGAGCCGCCCCTTCGAGCATGAGGTCGCGCAGCAGGGAGCGCGTCGCGGGATGCTCCCTCACCTCGCCGATCGTGCGGCGGGTGGCAGCCGTGATCGCGGCGTTCGACGCTAGAAAGAGGAACTTCTCCCAGGTCGCGCGGCGCACGTCGTCGGTCGCCTCGGCGTCGATTCCGGCCGCGCGCCAGGCGGACACCACCGCATCGACGCGCGTCGAGCGGCCACCCGCGAGCTCCCCGAGCACGACTCTCTGCAACCCGCCCGTGTGCACGATCACACCCGGCTCGGCGATCGTCGCCAGGATGTAGGTGACGCCGCCGAGCACGCGCCCGCGGCCGAGCGCCGCGGCCAGCACCTCGTCCTTCTCGATGCCGTTCTGCAGGGAGACCGCCATCGTGGTCTCGCTCATCAGGGGTAGCGCGGCCTCCGCCGCCGTCTCGGTATCCCAGAGCTTGACGGCCACCACGACGAGGTCGACGGGACCGACCTCTCCTGCCGCGGCGGTTACCCGCACCGGCTTCAGATGGAGATCGCCCAGCTCGCTGCGCACCCGCAGGCCATCGCGCTGCAGAGCCTCGCCGTGCGCGCCGCGGGCGACGAACGTGACCTCGTGTCCGGCCGCCGCGAGCCGGCCGCCGTAGTAGCCGCCGACACCGCCGGCTCCCAACATGGCGATCTTCATCGTCCGCCCTGGCCGCGGCTCGCGGCAACGTCGCATGGCTGCATTCGGAGATCGTACACGGCGTTCCTAGGGACCACCAGGAAGGCGCCGTCGCAGCTCGCCCGCCAGGCCCTCGACATGCGGCGGCTCGAGCATCCCGAGATGATCGCCCGACACCGGAACCAGCTCGAGCACGCAGCCCGTCTGGTATTCGAACTCACGATACAGATCCGGCGCTCGCGTCGTCGCTGCGAAGAACGTGATCGGACCTCGGTACGCCCCGGGCGTGTACAGGCGCAGAGACGCGTCGTTCCGGCGCAACACGCGCGAGAAATGCCGGTATTCGTTGGCCCTGCTCGGCTCGTCCTCGCCGCGCATCGCTCGCCGCGCGGTGCGGCGCACGCGGCCCAGCGCGTCGCCCACGGCGCGGCGCAGGCGCTGGCGCGCGATCGTGCTCCAACTCGGCGCGGCGGGCCGGCGCCCCGGCACCACTTCGGCGAGGTCGGTGTCCAACATCCCGAGGAACGCGACCTCTTGTCTCTCCGCGAGCGCCTGCCGGGCCATCTCGAACGCCACGATGCCGCCGTACGACATGCCGCAGAGGCGGAGCGGCGCGGGACCGAAGCGATCGCGCACCGCGCGCAGGAAGATGCTCGCCAGCTCCTCGATGGTGCCCGGCACTGCCGCCTCGTCGTCCAGGCCCGGGCTCTCCAGTCCGAAGAGCGGCTGATCCGGCGCCAGGACGCGGGCGAGCGGCACCAGCCGCAACAGGTGACCACCGAGCCCGTGCGCGCACAGCAGCGGCGGTGCGGTCCCGTCGGGCTGCAGCGGCACGAGCACGGACGCCGACCTCGCGTTGCGGGCCGGCTCCTCCGCGCACACGCGCGCGGCGAGCGCCGCCAACGTGGGGGCGCGCAACAGGTCGGCCATGCCGAGGCGCCGCGCCAAGCGAATCTCGATCTCGGCCAGCAACTCGACCGCGGCCAACGAGTCGCCGCCGAGGGCGAAGAAGTCGTCGCCGCGCGCCACCGCCATCGGGCCGAGGACGGTCCGCCAGATCGCCGCCAGCGCCCGCTCGGTCGCGTCCTCTGGGGGTTCGCCCTGCGGCACCGGATGCGCCGGCGCGCGCAGCGCCCACCCGTCGACCTTGCCGCTGCGCGCGCGCGGCAGCTCGTCGACCAGCACGATCCTCGCCGGGCAGTGCGCGCTCGGCAGGCTGCGAGCGCACTCGGCGCGCAGAGCCGACGGCGTCAAGGCGGCCGTCTCGACCACGATCCACGCCGCGAGCTGGGTGGTCGTGCCCTCGACGATGCCCGCGACGGCCGCATCGCGCACGCCGGGAATCCGTCGCAGCGCCGCCTCGACTTCGGCCGGCTCGACCCGACGGCCGGCGATCTTCAGCTGGCGATCCACGCGGCCCAGGAACTCCAGGTTGCCGTCGTCGCGCACGCGCACGCGATCGCCCGAGCGGTAGAAGCGACCACCACCTGGCACGCGTGGCAGTTCGCGAAAACGCCCGGCGGTGAGGTCCGGTCGGCGATGGTATCCGCGCGCCAGGCCGGCGCCGCCGATCCACAATTCGCCGGCTGTCCCGGGCGCCACGGGCAGGAGATCTTCACCGAGTACGGCGACCTCGGCACCGGGAATCGGTCGCCCGATCGGTGGCGCTTCCAGGGCCGACAGCTCGGCGACGCGGGCCGGAGCCTCCCACCAGGTCGCAACGATCGTGGTCTCGGTGGGGCCATACGTGTTGAGCAGGCGCATTCCGGGGGCGCCGGACGTCCGCCACCAGAGAGCCGCGGGGGTCGACGCCTTCTCGCCGCCCGCGATCACCAGGCGGATCTCCGGCGACAGCTGCAGCTCGAGTCGCGCCGCGTTGCTGGCGGTGCGCTCGAAGACCGCGGTCGGAAGATCGAGCGCCGTCAGTCGGAGACGGGCGCACGCCGCGAGCAGATCGCGTGTCGAGGGCAGCTCCGGTTGTTCGAGGCCCACCAACGTGGCCCCGCTCGCGAGGGCCACGAACACCTGTTCGTACGCCAGATCGAAGGCCAGCGAGCCGAGCTGCAGCAGGCGATCGCCGGGCCCCAGGGCGAAGAAGTCCCGGGCCGCCTCGACGTAGTGAAGCAGGGTCGCATGCTCGATCGCGACGGCTTTCGGTTCGCCGCTGGAGCCCGAGGTGAATGCCAGGTATGCGAGGTCACAAGCGGTCGGGACCGCCGGCTCTTGCCTGCGGAGGCCACCGCTCTCGCACGCCTCCGCCAAGGCCAGCGGCTGCGCGACGACGCCGTGCCGAGAGGCCGCGGCGCTCGCCTGTCCGAGCAGCCACGCCGGCCGCGCCCGCGCGATGACTTGCTCCTCCCGGTCCGGCGGGTCGCTGGGGTCCAGAATCAAGAATGCCGCGCCCGCCGCGAGAACGCCGAGCATGGCGGCCGGCACCTCGAGCCAGGTTCCGTGGCCGCCGTCCGCGGCGCGGATCGCCACCACGCTCTCGGGACCCACTCCGCGGCGGCGCAGCGCCGCCCCGAGCCGCAGCGCGCGCGCGTGGAGCGCCGCATACGTCACGCTCGCACCACCGAGCTCGAGCGCAACGAGCTCGGGCCGGGCGCGCGCACGCTCGGCAAAGAGCTCGAAGACGGTGACCGGCGGCGGCGACCCGCCGCGCTTGCGCACCGTCGTGTTGCGCGGGGCTCTCTCTCGGGCGAGGAATTCCGCGCAGCGAGCCGCCGCTCGCGTCGCCATCCGTAGCCCGCGCTCCGCATCCATGGCCGCGAGCGCCGGGCACTCGAAGCGCAGCTCGTGGCGTTCGAGGTCGACCGTGACTCCCAAGCGACAGTTCGCCGTCCACGGCGTCCGCGCCTCGTCCGGACCGGCCACGACGTCGAGCGCGACCGGTGGCTCGAGGGCAGCGAGACGCTCTCGCACCCGGCGGGCCCGCAGCGGCAGATCGAGCAGGTACGTGTCGAATCGCTGGCGCTCGGCGCGGCTCTCGCGTAGTGCCATGGCGACGCTCGCCGCGCCGGCGCGGCCCAGGCGCAGCGGCGGCCGCGACTGCAGCAGTTGCGTCCAACCGCGCGCCCGCAGCTCAGCCAAGCGCGCCGGCTCACCGAACGCGACGTCGAACGGCTCGCTCACCTCGTGGCGAAGCCAGGCGAGAGCCCGGGCGATGAGTCGCTCGGCCGCGTCCTCACCCTCCGCGGTCACGACGGGCTCCCTCGGCACGAAGAGCGCGGGCTTCGCGGCGTCCGACATCGGCGTGCCGTCAGGCTCCGTCTGGTCGAGGAATGCGGGCGCGAGGGGCGCGAGCTCGGCCAAGCGCTCGCGCCAAGCCGGCTCCGCCTTAGCCAGGGTGCGCTCGCGGTCGCCGAACTCGGTCGCGTGGCGCGGCGCGCTCTCCAAGCGTGCGCCGACCTCGAGCCCCAGCGCCTCCGCGTGGCGTCCAGTCTGGACCGGCGCGCCGTCCAGGGAGCACAAGGCAGCGAGATGAAGATCGGCGTCGGCGGTGGCGATCCGCGCACCGTCGGCCGCGATCGCGCAGACGGTGCCAGGAGGCAAGTCGCTCCGTTCGCGGCACACCCGCGCGGCGCGCACCACGAACACGCCCACCGGCGCCAACACCTTCGGCAGGGCGAGCGGTTGGTCCGAAGGTCCGAAGTCGAGGGCGCGCACCTGCGCCTCGATCTCCTCGGCGGTACGGCGCCAGTCGAGCACACCGCCGGGCACGAACCGGCGGCCCGCGCCGAACCAGGTGCGGGGCGCGCCAGAGGGCGGCTCCGGAAACACGTCCGCGCCGGTCTGTAGCAACGTCAGCAGGTCCGGAAACGAGTCGATCGCGGCCTCGGTGCAGCGGGCATTGAGGGTGGCCGCGGTCTCGTCCTGCGCCAGGATCAGAGAGCGCCGCAACAGGACCTCCCCGGCGTCGACGCGCTCGGCCATGCGATGCCAGGTGATGCCGTGCGTGGGCTCGCGCCGAGCGAGCGCCCACGAGGTAGCGTGCAGCCCGGCGTAGCTCGGCAAGGGCGCGTCGTGGTAGTTGACCGCCGCTCGCCGCGCCATGGCCAGCGCTTCCGGGGTGAGCACGCGCGCGTTGTGCACGCTGAACAGATAGTCGAACGGCTCCGCGGACAGAGCCGCCAGCGCCTCGGCGCCAAGCGGTCGGTCTGGTGGCGCGAGGTGACATCGGATTCCGAGCCGCGCCGCCCAGGACAGCAGACGCGGATCGCCGGTGACGACGCCGTCGAGGCGCAGCCCGTGTGCGCGAAGCAGCTCGCCGCACCGGAGCGTGACGCCGGCGTCGCCGATCAGGATGCAGCTGGCGGTTTCGGACGCAGGCACGGCAGCGTGCCTACTCCACCACAGTCGCGGTGCCTGCCGCGAGATGCTGCGGCTCCTATAATCGGGCTCGAATCGGTCTCGGCGGGCCAAGGAGCAAGAGCGATCGTGACGAGCG
>WBZN01000583.1_pt1 | contig 27077 bp, 26 predicted proteins | sample 5204281 | NCBI WGS metagenome assembly WBZN01 (sample SAMN12344347, study PRJNA552823) | activated sludge metagenome | biome: Activated sludge suspended growth; feature: Nitrification reactor; material: Wastewater; isolation source: activated sludge from nitrification reactor of wastewater... | reverse complement strand
GGATTGTTAGTATGCAACATGAGCGTTACCTCCATTTATGTTTGATTTTAAATTTCAACACCCATATCAAACTCGGTAACGCTCCCGATTTCAAGCCCTTTGTACGATTAGATCTGAACTAATACAAATGAAGTAAATCAGCCATTATTTTCCAGAACACATTGTGTTTATGTGCATAATATTCTCCTGCTATAAGCGATCTATTCCCAGGTATGCTTCCTAAGATTAAAATCTTAGCATGAGGATCTGCGATGGGTTCAAAACTAAAAATGTAAGTCATTTTAAGTGAATACCCCAACAGATATCTTGTCGGCTAGTGCTCACTATTTTTGTCTGAGTATTCGGGTACCCATTTTGCTAAAGCGATTCGAACCTCAGTGTCAGATAATGCGGGCTGCTTGCTGAGCCACGTGATGAATAAATTCAGCCATCGCTCGTCTACTGGATGAGATAACATAATTCGAAGTTTTTCATGCTGCGTTGGTAAGGTACTTTCGTTTTCAGTTATCAATTCTTCATGGAGTTTCTCACCAGATCGTAAACCGGTATAAGTAATTTTAATTTCTTCTTCACTTAATCCAGATAATCGAATCATATCTTTGGCGAGATCAACGATTCTGATTGGATCTCCCATGTCCATAACAAAAATTTCTCCTCCACCTTTTATGCCACCCATAGAACCTGCTTGAAGAACAAGCTGAGCTGCTTCTTGAATCGACATGAAATACCGAGAAATATCAGGGTGAGTGACTGTAATAGGGCCTCCTTTCGCAATTTGCTCGCGAAACTTGGGTATTACGCTACCAGTACTACCTAAAACATTACCAAAACGTACAATGACAAAGCGAGTGTTAGGTTGGAAATCGGTATTAACTTGCTTATTCTCTTGAGGAGGGATTGATTGTTGTAATGCTTGACACACCATCTCAGCTAATCGTTTGCTTGCACCCATCACATTGGTCGGATTAACTGCTTTATCAGTTGATATGAGTACAAATTTAGTGATGTGATATTTGATCGCTAATTTAGCTAAAACATAGGTACCCAGAACGTTATTTTGTAATGCTTGCCAAGCATTTTCTTCTTCCATTAATGGAACATGCTTGTAGGCAGCGGCATGGAAAATTACAGTGGGTTGATATTGCGTGAAAAGTTGCTCTAGTCTCGACCCATCTTTGACATCTCCAATTACAAAAGCCATCGCAGTATCGGGAAATTTGCTACAAAATTCTTCTTGAATGGAGTAGAGTGCAAATTCATTCAACTCAAATAAAATCAGTTGCTTCGGTTTGAAGGTGATGATCTGCCTGCAGAGTTCTGACCCAATCGAACCACCTGCTCCTGTTATGAGTATTGTTTTATCAGATAAAAGGGCATGTAAGCCGTCAGTATCTAGGACAACAGGTTCACGACCGAGTAAATCATCGAGTTCGATATCCCGAATTTGTGAGACAGTCATTTTTCCACTGACCAGATCAGCATAGGACGGGATCGTCATTGCTTTTACGCCAATTTCCGAGCATATTTCCAGTGCTTGACGACGTTCATTAACCATGGCAGGCGGCATCGCAATGATGACATGTCTTACGCTCAATTTCTCAACCCAATAATCGAGTTTATTGATTTTTCCTAGAACCCGAATACCATGTAGTCTTGATCCCTGCTTTTTAGGACTGTCCCCCATTAATCCTACAACTTGCCAATCTGGACTATGAGCAAGCTCCTTGACGAGGTTCACTGCCATGCTCCCAGTGCCCAGGATAATGACCGTGTTACGTTCAGAATTTTTAAAGCTATATAAGCGTTGTTCTTTCCAAGATCGATACAGTACTCGACTTCCCCCCATAATAAGCATCAATAGTAAAGGTGCAAGTACGATCACAGCGCGAGGAACAACACCGGGCAGCTTTAGCATGAATAATACAAACGGGACTACAACTGCGCTTAACGTAACGGCCCAAAAGATACGCTTTAAATCAGGTATGCTGGCATAACGCCATATCCCTCGGTAGAGGCGAAACAAATAAAAAAATGAAGCTTGTAACGGAACGATCCACAACAAATTTTCAACGAGCGATGCTTGGAAATGCGAGGGGATTTCGAAGTTAAACCGAAATAGGTAGGCTAGCCACCAAGCGATAATGATCGCCAAAAAATCATGAATGAACGCAATCAGAGGGCGTAATTGAAATTTACTCGCGACCATTCTATTTAACGATTATGGTAAGATTCAAATCGATCAAAAGCATGCATTATAACTAAATAAATGGCTCCCCACATGCAACTTATCCAGCTTTGCTGAGCAAACTCAAGCTTTATAGAAAGTATGGCAGTCCCGCCAACGATTACCATTAACGCATAGGCTAATAAAGCTGTATTGCGATGCCCCAGACCCTGTTTGATTAAGCGTTGATAGTAATGTTCGTTATGAGCTTGCCAAATTTTCTTGCCTCGAAGTAGGCGCTTGAAAAATGTCACTGTAGCATCTGCAATAAATGGTGAGAAGATTAGTAATGGTAGCCATAATGACCATATATGATCATTCCAGCCCAGTAAACCTAGTGATGCGGCAAGAAATCCCAAAGAGACTGCACCGATATCACCCATAAATATTTTTGCAGGATAAAAATTGAATCGTAAAAAAGCTAATGCTGAAGCTGCAATTGAAAAATTGACGATGGCGAAATCGATATTCCCGGCTAGTATGGCTGCGATTCCGTAGTAACTAAAGCCAATAACTGCCATTCCACCCGCAAGCCCATCTGATCCATCCATGAAGTTATATAAATTCGTTATCCAAATAATACCGAGACCTACTGTAATTACGAATAGCCAGCTATGTGTATTCAAGAATAAGCTAACACTTAGTAGTAATGCCGCAATCGTATGAATCGATAATCTTGACCAGACAGGCAAGGGCTTAATATCATCAGCAAAAGATATTGCTGATACGAGGGTTAAGCCAATGAATATTGGCACTGAAAAAATATCAACAAAAAGTAGCCAAGTGATGAAGATGGATCCGATTAAACCCAATCCACCTGAACGAGGGATCGGTTCAGTATGTAAGGAGCGGTTGTTGGGTATATCGATTATATTGAGTGAGTTACCAAACTTAATTAACCATAAGATGGTCAGATAAGCGATGAGAAAAGCAAGAATGGATGCAGTAAATAGTTGAAACGGAAGTCCCAAGATCATGTGAGCGGGATTATCCTAAAAATCAAAGGAAATGATTAAATCGAAAAAAGTGAACTGGTTTGAGCACAAATCTGAGCCAAAGTACTGTTAATTAATATAACAAGGCCATCTCCCATTAGCGGGAAATGGCCCGTGATTAATCGATCTTCTAATAGATGGTCTAACTCAGCATTGGATTCTGAGCATAAGTTTGATGTGCTGCTACTTCTGCGTTGCCTCGTTCCACCTTCATACCCAGATCTCCAAGAACGACTTCTAATGCGTTTAGACAGAAAGTAACATTCTCAACCCGGCTGGAAGTACCCATCAAACCAAAACGCCAAATCTTTCCTGCAAAATCTCCCAGTCCTGCACCAATTTCTAAATTGAAATCAGCCAATAAACGGCGGCGAACTTCTTTTTCATCGATGCCTACCGGAACATGTACTGCATTCAATTGGGGTAAGCGATAGGGTTCGGCAACTACATATTCAATCCCCATCGTTTGCAATCCTGCTTTCAATGCTTTGTGATTGCGTTGATGTCTTGCCCATGAATGCTCTAATCCTTCTTCATATAACATGAGTAAGGCTTCATGTAGGCCATATAATGCATTGGTTGGTGCTGTATGGTGATACGTACGTGATGAGCCCCAATAACCTAGGAGTAAATTAATATCCATGAACCAACTTTGAACTTTGTGCTTACGATTCTTAACTAATTCTACAACACGATCAGAGAAGCTAACTGGCGAGAGCCCGGGGGGACATGACAGGCACTTCTGGCTACCAGAGTAAACAGCATCTATTCCCCATCCATCAATATAGATGGGAGTTCCACCGAGAGATGTTACCGTGTCCATTATGGTTAGGCAGTTATAGTGCTTAGCGATTTCACTGATGGTTTTCGCATCTGATTGAACACCCGTCGATGTTTCTGCGTGAACGAAAGCAACAATTTTAGTGTCGGGATGTTTCTTTAATGCATCCTCAATTTTTTGAGGATCAACCGGTTTTCCCCATTTATCATCGATAATGACCGCCTCACCGCCATGACGCGTGACATTTTCGATCATGCGACCACCAAATACCCCATTTCTGCAGACAATGACCTTATCGCCTGGCTCAATCATATTTACGAAACACATTTCCATACCAACCGACCCAGGTCCAGAGACCGGGAAAGTTAGCAAATTATTAGTCTGAAAGGCATATCGCATTAGGCTTTTGAGCTCTTCCATCATGTCAGTAAATACAGGGTCTAAATGACCAAGTGTTGGACGTGCCATAGCAGAAAGCACACGGGGATGGGTATCAGATGGCCCCGGCCCCATTAAAACGCGCTGTGGGGGATAAAAAATCGAAATTTTCTTCTCTGGACGAAAGTCTTTAGTTGTCATTGTTATTCCTAATGGGTTTAAAAAGCGGTGATTATTAAAATATTGAACCAGCAATTTTATCAGAAGTGATCAATAATTTGACGATTGAATCGTGTCAAGCTCAGATTAAGTTTTTTTTCGAATCTTAGGGTAAGGATAGAGCCTATTCAAAGCAATGCTCTTGCCCGCAGTTTCTACGATACGAACATGCTCGCGGCGAAACTCACGCGCATGCTTTAGTCCGCACGAATGGGCGATCATATTGATTTCTTTATTTACATTCATTGCATAGTTAGCTACGCGCAGATATTTTTCTTCAACGACTAGCCCATGCTGTAAACGCGGATTATGGGTAGTTATGCCTGTTGGGCAAGTGTTGAGATGGCAACGCATTGCTTGAATACAGCCGAGTGAAAACATAAAGCCGCGCGCTGAATTGATAAAATCAGCACCCACACAAAGTGCCCAGGCCCCGTGTGCAGAAGTTACTAGCTTTCCAGCTGCGATAATCCGAATACGTTTCTTCAGATCTGATTCAATCAGTGAGTCTACAACGCGCGGTAACGCTTCAGCAATTGGTAGTCCTGCGTGATCCATTAATGTTTGTGGTGCGGCTCCGCTCCCTCCTTCTCCACCATCGATGGTTAAAAAATCGGGAGCATAATCTAATCCACGTCGTAAAATGGTTTCACATAGCTCATTCATAAAGTGCCATCCCCCGATAGCAGTTTTTATGCCTACAGGTTTTCCTGTAAGCTCTCGAATGTAAGTCACTTGATCGAGCAATTCGTTGATATTTCTAATATCATAGTGCCGGTTAGGACTAATGGAATCCTCATATTCAGGAATGCCACGAATTGCAGCTATCTCAGGATTCACTTTTGCACCGAGTAATACTCCGCCTTTTCCTGGTTTGGCTCCTTGAGAAAGCTTAATTTCAAAGGCCTTAACAAATTCAGCTATTTCTTTGGTGCGGATTGGTGAAAAGTTGCCCGCCGCATCGCGGACACCATATTTTGCGGTACCAATCTGCATAATAATGTCGCAATCACCTTCTCTGTGATAAGTTGAAAGTCCACCTTCTCCAGTATTTAACCAGCAACCCGCTGTGGCTGCTCCAAAGGATAGGGCACGAACTGCGGGTGCTGAAATCGCACCATAACTCATACCGCTAATATTGATAATCGATTTAGCCTGAAAAGGGTACAGACAATAGTTTTCTCCTATGGTTACGGGTGGGGTTGGTAATTGATCTTCTTCTAAAATTGGGAACGCAGCGTTAACAAATATAAACGCGCCAGGTTCTCGCAAGTCATAAGTAGAACCAAATCCAACGATACCTCCTTTATTTTTTGCGCTCTTATAAATCCATGTTCTAGTAGCACGATTAAAGGGCATTTCATCTCTATCACCTGAAAACAAGTATTGCCGGAAGTATTTCCCTTGTATCTCAAAGAAATACCGGAGTCGACCAATGACTGGATAATTGCGCAACAGCGTATGCTGTTTTTGCGTAATATCGCGAATAAACAGCGCTACGATTGCGATGACGACAACTAACCCCATGACTGTCGCTAAGCTATAAATCAGTAAATTGATGAAATTTGATAAGGTAGATTCAGGCATGTCTTTAGAAATAAGGTGTGGTAGTAATAGCTATTTTATTAGAGAAAAAGATAGCGTTAGATTAACGCTCAACAATAATTTGATAAATACGCTGATTAAATTTATCAATAATGATAGAGAATTACTTAGGTGATGTAAGCAAGTTTAAGCCTGAGTGATGTGCACCGATTAATATCGGCAATCTGATCTTTGGAAGAGATTCTCAAACAACAAGCTGAGAGTTTCTCCTCAATGGATGGTTAATAGAATTAATAGTTACGATCTAGCAATCAATTTCTGGTTAGTTTTTGAATTATTGCTGCGCCCTCTGGCAATTTAGCAGAGGGCGACAGGATGGTTTATTTGCGTAAATTAAAGGGAAATCTTATACGTTTCGATTGCAAGAAACGATATGTGATCCAAGAAAGGATTAATATTACTATCACTGGGCCAAGCAGGCTACGAGCTACTTTGCCGTAATCAAGCATTGCTACTCGAAGCTGATAATGATAACTCAAAGGTGGAATACCTTCCGCTGTAACAACGACCGAATAAAGTCCTTTATCTAATTTGCCAACACCATTAATGACGCCATCTGAGTAATAATCAGCGTTTAGTTGTGCAACAGTCTCTCCATTCTCTGAACTTCCACGAAATACCTTTAAACTTACAGGCATATTTCTTAGAGCAGAATCAAGTAAATCGACTACAAGGTAAGTTTCGCCTTCAGTGGGGATCTCGGTACAATATTGACCATTCAGATCAAGCTGAGGTTGATAAGTGCTGAGATGAACCATGTTTCCTCCAGCCATGCGCACACAAATATCATCTTCTAGAGAAACTTTACCATGCCCGAAAACATTACCTACATAACAAGTTAGAGCGAGGATGCAGGTCGATATAGTTAATTGTATTGATTGTTTTATCACGACAATTCTCCTGTGTTTATCAAAATTTTTTGTTGTTGCCAATTCAATTGGTTGTTTCTTATGTATTCCACTTTGTGGATCTACACTGAAATCGGACAGCATCAGTTAAATTTTGTTCACCTAGGTAGAAATCAATACAAAAAAATACTCCAGAAATGAAAAATAGACCTAGTCGCGAGCTGTGCAAGAATAGGAGAAGAATTTTTATTGGATTTTAGGTTCAGTGAAAGAAAAGGAGCCAATTGGCTCCTTTTTTAAAAGTTAATGCAGCGCTCACTTAACTCGACTACGATACTCGAGTGTTCTGGTATCAATCTCAATTTTTTCACCAATTTCGCAAAAAAGAGGGACTTGTAATTCAAAACCTGTCGTAATTTTAGCGTTTTTCATAACTTTTCCCGAAGTATCTCCTTTTATGGCAGGCTCGGTATAAACAATCTCACGTACAACCGTATTAGGAAGCTCAACCGAAATGGCTTTCCCATTATAAAATACGACTTCACAAGGCATCCCGTCTTCTAAAAAGTTAAGCGCATCAACCATGGTTTCCGCTTCAACTTCATACTGATTATATTCCGTATCCATGAAGACATACATTGGCTCTGCAAAGTAAGAGTAAGTAACTTCTTTCTTATCTAGAACAACAATATCAAACTTATCATCTGCTTTGTAAACTGCTTCACTGGGTGATTCAGTCAGCAGATTTTTAAATTTCATTTTAACGACTGAGGAATTTCGACCTGATTTGGTGAATTCTGATTTCAACACAACCATAGGGTCTTTTCCAAGCATAAATACATTTCCAACACGAAGTTCCTGAGCTGTTTTCATCTAAATGACTGCAATTAAAAGGATTAAAAGTATAATTATACGCTGGGTAAGTCAAAAAAATCCAGTCGGTAGAGCTATAAAAAATAGCTGATAGCTCAGATTAAGCTTTATATTTCAAAGGGGTAGACTGTGACTGGTAAGCAAAATAGTGCATTATGGTTGTGGCATGATTATGAAAAAAAACAGAAGGGATAAGGTAATTGCCGCTACCTATAATCAACCCCTCCTGGAATTCCTCCTATTTTTTTCTGAATCAAACCTATATTCTTAATTTCTCAACTATAGCTATTATCTAGGTGCCAGTTAGAATTAAGTGATATCACTGTTGTAATGATTGTATAAAACGAGTAAATCTTAACCGGAAAGCTAATTGCGCGTTAGCTACTGTTCTACTGGTGGCTATCGCTGAAAGAAGGAGAACTGATCCAAGCCATAAAAACCAACCTCTCCTTTTATTGGACTTAAGTCAATGTTGATAAGCTAAAACTCCATTGACAATGATAGTTTAACGACGATCGAATTAAGTTTCAGTGAAACAAAGATTAAGTTTTAATGAGCTGAAGAAATGATTGCTGTATTCACCTTCGTTACGATCGCTTAGGTATTTAATCTGAAACAAGAAAGTTTTGATAAGATTATGCGAAATGCCTAATTTCAGCGGGAATTAGAGGCAAAGAAGTTAACAACGAATACAGACGGGTTCAACAAGTGGCGGAAGCGGTGAGATTCGAACTCACGGATAGTTGCCCATCGCTGGTTTTCAAGACCAGTGCCTTAAACCGCTCGGCCACGCTTCCGGTTATTTGATGAAGTCAATCAATAAAAACTGTAACTTGTCATGGTAAGTCACATTTGATTTGCGCTGATGATACTCATTTAAGTCTTGTTTTGCTAGTGGTAATCAAAAAAATTAATTTACTTTGATAATTTCGCTAGCTGCTCTGTAAGACGTTTAATTTCCTGTTCAGCATTTTTTTGCTGTGTTACATCGAACTGTACGCCGAGGTAGTATAAAACATTTCCTTTGGGATCAAGTAAAGGTGTTATAACGAGATGGTTATAAAACATCTCACCATTTTTTCGATAATTTCTAAGCGTTATTTCAATGGATTTCTTATTCAAAATAGCTTCTCGTAGTTGATAACGTTCCTGCTGATCTCGATCATTGCCTTGCAAGAATCGACAATTTTTCCCAATGGTTTCAGCCTGTGTATAACCGGTTATTGTTTCGAACGCTTTATTGGCATAAACAAGGGGTAAGTCCTCCTGATCTGGGTCGGCCAAAGTAATGCCATTTACGCAGGAATCAAGGATATTAGCTAATACTTGTGGAATTAATCCAGGATCTTTTTCAACGATAAAATCCATACTTTTTCTCCAATTTAATATAAAAAGTTATATAAGCTTCTTCGGGTTATTCTTCTCATGCTGAATTAAATCGTGTTGAATTCAATTAATCGCTTAATATTTCTAACCGTCCTTTCTGCACCATCTTGCACAGCGATTCGAATGAGTTTCTCAAAGGGCCTCATATGCAGTTCTAAGCTTAGTAACTCAAAAGTAAAGGTAATCTGTGTTGACCCTTGGCTTTTAGACTCAAGAGCGTAGTCACAGCGAAATGGGTTTGACACGCCATTAAAGCAAATTTGTTTGTTGGGTTCGAATATCGCGATTTTGAATGTTGATTCCGATCGATTCCCTTGATCAACCCGAACCTGACGGCACAGCGTTCCTAATCCCAATGGAGAATCGGTTAGTTTTTCAAGTTCTCGTACTTCAGGCGACCAACGAGGGTAATTCGTAAGGAGTTCGTGACCGATAAAATTAAAAAGCTTATCATCTGGCACTTGAATCACTGTGCTGGCCTTCCCTGCAACAGGCCTATCATCAAACAAATTGAACATTAAATAACTCCCTGCATAGTATTTTCTATAGTAGATATGTATCGATTCCCACTAACAATAAATCATACTGAGCTTCTACAATTTCTTTGATAGTGTAAGCTGCTAGGCCCGTGACTACATTATTTTCCAGGGCTAACCATCCAACAGCATTTGAAGGTCCAAGACTAATCACATAGCCGATATCGCGGTGTAAATAGGGTTCAAGTAATTTAAATAAACCCGAGTGCCTTAAAAGGTTACGAGCCGCTAATTTTCCTTTGCGAACCGCTGATTGGGCGGTCAAAGTATTAGAACCAATCGACTGATAGTATGAACAATCTCCAGCAACAAAAACATGCTGTAGTATTTGTTGGTCTACGATCACCTGACCAAACGCATTGGCCTTCAATAAGCTACCTTGGCTTTTGCCTGAAAATAAGAAGGTTAAACTTGAAGCAAGTTCAAATTGGCTGCCTATATTTTTGTCCTCTAATCTAATTTTTCCCTGCTGTTGTCCACGGAAATAAGTCATTGGGTAATATTCGATATTCAGATCCGTCATCAAAGTTTCGACATAGCGCGCTAATTGACCAGGAAACTGTTTTAACACTTGATCTCCAGAATCGATTAGACGCAATTTATTTTTATACTTGTGATAGCGTAAGAAGTGCTCAATTTCAAATAAAAATTGAATACCCGTTGCGCCTCCGCCTACAACGGATATAGGCGCATCAGTGCCTGGTCTCGATAAGAATTGGCCTAGTATTTCAGAACCCGAATGCTTCATGAACGAATGCAATCCCACTACATCGTCTGAGTCTTGATAAGCATTATTATTCAGTGCACCTGAAGTGATTAACAGATAGTCAAATGGTAATGACTCATCAAGAATCGGAATACTTTTGTCACGCGCCCATTGCAGTAACATTGATTCACTGAAAGGTAACTCTAGGCATAGATGGCGACAGCCAAATTTTTGCTCGATATCTGCAAAGGGTATTAAAAAATCAGTTAACGGGTAACGAAATGTTTCATGCAGATGGGTAATTTTGATGTGATTGATTTTTGGATCAATCAGCGTTATCTCAGCGCCAGGTTGATATCGTGCAATGGTTGTTAGCGCTGCTATTCCTGAATATCCTCCGCCTACGATAACAATTTTTAGATTTCTTTTGTTTGAGATATAAAACGGTAAAATGGCCACGCATTCACCCCGAATTCCTAAATTTGATCTTTACTCATGAGCTAATCGAATAAGCGTAGCATGAAATGGTGATGAGAGGATTATTCATTGATTATATTTAGTAATAGGTTATAAGGGAGCATAAGCGACTCGAGCAATATGCGTCACTGACCAATGATTGATCGCCCATTGCCAAAACGAATTCAAATTACCTTCTATTAATTCTGGCGGTGGGCGTTGACCCAGGAAATCGATTGCAGCAATAAGTTGTGGGAGTGGGTTTTTAGCATCGATCGGGTGTGCAAGCGTTTGCTTACTCAATTTTTTACCCTGAGCAGTTGTTACCACCGGTAAATGAAGATAATGGGGTTGAGGATATCCTAGGAGCTTCTGTAGAAAAATTTGACGAGGGGTTGACTCCAGCAAATCAGCGCCTCGTACGATGTGAGTGATGCCTTGCCAACCATCATCAACCACAACTGCCAACTGATAAGTATAAATTCCATCAGATCTTCGTAAAACAAAATCGCCAATTTCATTTTCAATTGATTGATAAACTCTTCCCTGCAAGCGATCATGAAATTCAACTTTGTCAGTATCCGTTTTTATTCTAACAGCACTGGGGCGATTATTACGCTCTGAGTGAAGGCCATTACGACAGTTCCCTGGGTAGACCATTCCTTCAAATTCAAATAAGGCTGAATCTGCAATTTCTTTACGAGTACAGTTGCATGGGTAGATTAATCCCAATGCTTCAAGAAAATGAAGTGCCTCTTGATAGCGGCCAATGCATTGGCTTTGGTAAATGACCGGGCCATCCCATTCCAATCCAAATAATTCCAGCGTTGATAAAATATTTTCCGACATGCCCACTTTTACCCGAGGGCGGTCGATATCTTCTATGCGAACAAACCATTCTCCCTGGTGTGATCGTGCATCAAGATAACTACCCACTGCAGTAACGAGTGAGCCAAAATGTAACATACCACTTGGTGTGGGCGCAAAACGTCCTCTATACTTTGTAATTTCTTTTAGCTGACTCATTATTGAGGCTAGGTACAGCGCTATCGAATATAAATGTTAACTCATTTTCGATTTGCTATTTGTAGTTAGTATAATTCGCGCACCACGCATGGTGATGGTAATCACTTTTATTTCACTCGACTGATTTTTCTAGGTAAAGGCTATCGTGCATATTCATATTCTTGGTATCTGTGGAACATTTATGGGTGGATTGGCCGTACTCGCTCGCGAATCAGGTCATAAAGTTACAGGTTGTGATTTAAATGTCTATCCACCCATGAGTACACAGCTTCGCTCCCTGGGTGTGGAGTTAATCGAAGGGTATGGTCCGGAACAGCTACGGTTGAATCCCGATTTGTACGTGATTGGCAATGTTGTAACTCGAGGTAACTCGCTTATGGAAGCAATTCTCAATCAGAATCTGCCGTATAGCTCCGGCCCCCAGTGGCTTACTGAACATATTCTCAGAAAAAGATGGGTTTTGGCCGTGGCTGGTACACATGGAAAAACAACAACGAGTTCAATGCTAGCTTGGATACTTTCTTTTGCTGGATTAAATCCAGGCTTTTTAATTGGGGGGATACCGGAAAATTTTGGTATCTCAGCACGATTAACAGGCGAGTCTATCGCCGGAGCGAATCATGATGTTTCACCTTTTTTTGTTATTGAAGCGGATGAGTATGACACGGCTTTTTTTGATAAGCGTTCAAAATTTGTTCATTATCATCCAAGAACATTAGTATTAAATAATCTTGAGTATGATCATGCGGATATTTTTTCTGATTTGGCATCGATTCAGAAGCAGTTTCACCATTTAATTCGAACTGTTCCTGGTAACGGGCTTGTCGTTGCAAATGGGCGTGAATATAGCCTTCAGCAAGTCATTGCTCAAGGATGTTGGACACCAATCGAGCGCTTTGGGGTGCCGGCAGAATGGATTGTTAAGTTATCTTCAGAGGATGCAATTGAGGTTTATTTTAACGAGGTATATCAAGGTACATTAAATTGGGATCTGTTGGGTGAACATAACCTAATGAATGCGTTGGCGGCAATTGCAGCAGCTCGCCATGCAGGAGTTCCCTCTCAAGTGAGCTTACGTGCTTTATCTCAGTTTAGAAATGTCAAACGTAGAATGGAAGTAAAAGGTGTCGTCAACAAAATTACCGTATACGACGATTTTGCTCATCATCCTACTGCAATCCGAACAACGCTAGAGGGGTTACGCAATAAAGTTGGTGAGGCTCGAATCATTGCTGTTTTGGAACCTCGCTCAAACACCATGAAAATGGGCGTATGGAAAGATAGCTTGGCTCAAAGCTTAAATATCGCAGATCAAATATTTTGCTATACCGATCAGGTCGATTGGGATGTAACGTCAGCGCTAGAATCAATCAAACATAAAGCAGTTGCATACAGCCAGATGCAAGAATTGATCAATGCGGTTACACTCATGGCGCATGCAGGCGATCATATTTTAATCATGAGTAATGGCGGTTTTGGCGGCATCCATGAAAAACTGCTGTTAATGCTGCGAAAGTAAATCGATTCAATTGTCGGTGGATGCACCCCTACCAGGGGATCGAGGGGAATCTGAGCGGCTAAGATACTTGACGTGCGACAATTTGTCGCATGGTTTAGTTGGTTAATTTACGCTAATGTAGCATTAAAATTAAATTGTATGAAAAGTAATGTGCGCACAAGTCACATGTTCAATCGACTCCTTCTCTCCCCACCCAACAAAAATTTATATCGGCTATTTCTTTTAAGGAGTATTGCGATCATATTGCAATGCCCTTTGTTCTTCTTGGTTTATTCTTTTATCGAACAAGATATTCCCTGGGCTGAATTGATTGCTGTCGTTGTCGGGCTAGCCATTATCAATATAATGACTTGGTATCGACTTCATCAGAATTGGCCAGTTACCAATCTAGAATTTTTTTTACAGCTTCTGGTCGATGTATTGGCACTTACTGCGCTCTTGTATTTCAGCGGAGGATCGACCAATCCTTTCATCTCGTTTTACTTGCTTCCACTGATTATCGCTGCAACGATCTTACCCTGGCGTTATACCTGGTTAATCGCCGCAATTTCCATCGCCTGTTATACCATTTTATTGTTTGAATATGTTCCGTTACCCCATGATCACTCTGACGATCATAGTGCACATCTCATGGAGTTTAATCTGCACGTTTCAGGCATGTGGTTTACCTTTGTACTGAGTACCGTCTTAATTGCATGGTTTATCGTTAGAATGAGCCATTCCATTCGTCAACGAGATAAAGAGCTTGCTGAAGCGCGAGAGCAAGCGCTGTGTAACGAACAAATTATTGCGCTTGGGACACTTGCAGCCGGTGCAGCCCATGAACTGGGAACACCTTTATCGACGATGGCTATTATTGCAGGTGAGCTCCAACAGGAATTTCCTGAGAATAGTGAATATCAAAAAAATATCTATACATTGCGCGATCAAATTACGCATTGCAAGCATATATTGACTCAGCTATTGGCAAATGCCGGCCAAGCCAGAACTGAGAATGCCAGCACTCAGTCTGTTGATGTTTTTTTGAAGCAGGTTCTGGATAAGTGGAAGCTCATTCGTCCGTCTGTAAAATTTCAGTATAGTTGTGATGGCCAACAACCCGTACCGCATATCATGAATACACAGTTACTCAGTCAGTCTATTCTTAATTTATTGAACAATGCGGCTGATGCATCCGTAAATCAAGTCAAAATTCGGAGTTATTGGGATCAGAATTCGCTGAATTTAGAAATTCATGATGATGGTGAAGGATTAACGCCCGAAGTAATGCAACATGCGGGGGAAGCCTTCTTTACCAGTAAAGCGCCTGGCCAAGGTTTTGGTATTGGGTTGTTTCTCGCCAATGCCAATATAGAGCGTTTTGGAGGCAGCGTACATTTATTTAACCATCCAGAAGGGGGGGCGTGTATTCATCTTACGCTCCCACTACTACCTCAATCTTCCTAACGCAATTGCTTATGCAATGAACTGTCAATGAATGTACTGAATAGCACAGAAATAGAGCAACCTTCATTGCTCATTGTCGATGATGATAGTGTTTTTTGCGAAGTGCTTACAAAAGCAATGGTTAAGCGGGGATTTGAAGTGATTTGCGCCCATACCATTGCATCTGCAATGGGAAAAGTTGAATCGTTGGTGCCTGAATACGCGATTATCGATTTAAAACTCGCAGATGAGTCTGGCTTGACGCTCGTCGAGAAAATCAGAAAATTAGACCCAGGGACTCGAATCATCATGCTTACCGGCTATGCAAGTATCGCAACCGCCATCGAAGCCATTAAGCTAGGTGCGACTCATTACCTTGCCAAACCCGTCGATGTGAACGAGATACTCGCTGCATTTGAGCGAACATCGGGTGAAGCAAATGTTCCTATAAGCCCTAATCCATTGTCCGTTGATCGCCTGGAGTGGGAATATATTCACCGTATTCTTGCCGAGAATAATAATAATATTTCAGTAACGGCTCGGATTTTGAATATGCATCGCAGGACACTCCAGCGCAAACTCGCAAAAAAACCGGTTTAATCAGTTGCTACTCTTGGTCCACGCTCTGCTTATGATTAAGCGATAAGTTTGTTGCTATAGGGTTTTCTTGCTTTGTACTGGTGCGTAATTTATCAAGCCGCCCAAGTTCGTAATGGACGAAAGCGAGCGCAGTCCATGTGGGTGCAAATAAGTTAAGAAAAGGGATAAGTTGCAGGAATCCCGTTAGCAATCCGAGAGTCCAGAGAGATGGCTTGTTAGCGGCTAATAAGAAAGTCAGCTCTTCTGGATTGGCGTGTTCAGATAGCGCGTCGTAACAGAATAATCGTTGATTGAAATACGCAGCTGCAATAAACGAAATCACAATCCCTACACCGAAAAACCACAACGGTAAAGCAATGCTCCAGAGCAATAAAAATACCAATAGCGCTGATAGTACATGCTTTAAATTACCCATAACGCTACCCCCTCGTTTTCGTTCAAGATGCGGATAATATTGTCTGGCAACAAAGTTGATGAGGGAAGGCATAACAAACAAAGCGGTTATTATTAACGTAGTGATAATAACGAGGGTAATGAAAAGAAGGGTATTAACGAATCCTTCTAAGCTGCTAGCAATTTTCAATAAATAAGATTCTTCAAGCCAATCTTTAATTTGAGTCGTTGAGATGAATTCTATGATCCAGCCTGATACCGGAGCCCAAAAGAAGTGACTTAGCGAGATCCAGATCAAGCATGAGACGAGTAATGGCCAAATGAGTATCCATTGAATCTTCAAATTAAAAAGATTACGAAAAGCAATTAAAACCGAACTGATAATTTGTGTCATTGAACCTCTATCGCAATATAAAATTGAATAAGCCTAAATGTTAATAAAAAATTGACAGTGTTTATTATATAGTTAGTTTTGTTACCTATAGAGTAAGCTCTTGTATCGTTGAGGTAATAACTGCTCATTCATTTTCTTGATACATAATTTTCTGGACAGCCTTTCGTAATTCTGCTATTAAAGAGGTGGCTGTTTTAGATATGAATGGTCTAAGAGCAGTTAATGAAGTTAAATAAAATAAGTTAATTCATCATATTTGTTTAATAGGAGACTAAAATGAGATTTGCACTTTTTGCAGCTGTGCTAGCAGCGTTGATGTTAACCGCGTGTGGTGACCCAAAACCAGGGCAATATCCTCCCAGCATTATGATGGAACGTGAATCAATGCCTGATAAGGGTGAAGATAAAAAATAAGAAAATTGACTCAATTTCAAAACCGCCCTTCTTCACCGAGGGCGGTTTTTTATTAGATTAAAACGAGCACTGCTTAATCGTGTTTAATGCTCTACTCGTACCGTAGCGCATCGACTGGCTTTAAAGCGGCTGCTTTTCTAGCTGGATAAAATCCGAAAAATATTCCAATTATCGTTACAAATATAAATGCTAATCCGATCATGTTAAACGTGACAACGATGGGCATATCAGTAGATTGGCTAACCATCCAGGCGCCACCAACTCCCAGAGCAACTCCCATGAGTCCGCCTAATATGCAAATAAATAATGCTTCTAATAGAAACTGCATGAGAATGATTCGGTAGCTTGCGCCAATTGCCATACGAATGCCAATTTCCCGGGTACGTTCTGTAACCGAAACGAGCATGATATTCATGATACCGATTCCTCCGACAAGCAGTGATATTGAGGCGATTGCACCAAGCATCCAGGCCATGACTTTTGCCGTCGTACTTGCCACAGTAGCTAGCGCTGTAAGGTTGCGTACTGTAAAATCATTTTCCATTTTGTCGGTAATCCGATGACGTTGCCTCAATAATTGAGTTATTTCTGCTTCAGCCTCATCTAAAGTGTCGGATGATTTTGCTTGAACGAGCATATGATTAATTGATCCTGGGAATTGATTGCCCAGAATTTGACGTTGTGCTGTCGTGATCGGCACAAAAACGTTGTCATCTTGATCCCGTCCACTCAAACTTTGTCCTTTGGCTGCGAGTATTCCTACCACGAGAAAGGGCTTGTTAGCAATTCTAAAGGTTCTGCCGATGGGATCTTCATTGCCAAACAAATTTTCAGCGGTAACTTTACCTAAGACCGCAACACGTATTGCTGAACGTAGATCTGCTTCGGCGAAGATTGAGCCATCAGCTATTTCCCAATTACTAACAGGAAAGTAATCAGGCGTCACGCCAGTGATTGAAGTACTCCAATTATTGGCACTATAGCTGAGTTGAGCAATTCCTGAAATAACAGGCGCTGCTGCTTCAATACTCGGTAACTCGGCAACAGCTTGCGCATCGCTAATGGTTAATGTCCTCACACTGCCGCTACCAAACCTTAATCCTCCCGAAGAAGTAGCACCTGGAACGATAATCAATAAATGGCTTCCCATTGAAGCAATCGTATTATTGATGTTGATCTGAGCGCCCTGGCCAATGGAGAGCATTAGTACGACTGCTGCTACGCCGATAATCATACCGAGCATCGTTAGTCCGGTTCGTAACCGATTGAGCTTTAATGCACGTAAGGCCTCACCAATAATAACGAATAGATTCACGTTAATTACTCAGTCTGGCTTCATCTTCAACAATATGGCCGTCTTTCAAATGGATTAAGCGATGAGCGTATGATGCAATATCATTTTCATGTGTAATTAACACGATAGTAATCCCTTGGTTGCGGTTGAGCTGTGTAAATAGAGTCATTATGTCATGGCTCGTTTGAGAATCGAGATTACCTGTAGGTTCATCAGCTAATAGAATCTGAGGTTGATTGATGAGCGCGCGACTGATGGCAACTCGTTGCTGCTGCCCACCAGAAAGTTGGTTAGGGAGATGATCTCTATATTTGCCTAAACCTATTAAATCAAGCATTGCTTGAGATCGTTTTAAGCTCTCTTTGCGCCTAATTCCAGCATAAAGAAGCGGTATAGCGACATTTTCTAATGCTGTCATGCGTTTTAACAAATTGAAGCTTTGAAACACAAAGCCAATATTTTGATTACGAATACGCGCTAACTCAGCGCTATTCATGGTGGCAACATCGCGACCTGAAAGCCAATAGTTCCCACTAGTCGGTGTGTCCAGGCAACCTAAAATATTCATCAAAGTAGATTTTCCCGATCCTGAGTGACCCATGATTGCTACGAATTCGCTCTGGTTGATTGTTAAATTGATATCGAATAATACGGGATGGTTAATCAATTCCCCCGAACGGTCTGTCAATTCGTAAGCTTTGCACAAACGATTGAGCTGGATCAAGATTGGGTTGGAAGCAGGTTGATTGGCTACAAACATTAAAACATTCTGAATCTAAAGTTACTAGCAGAAGATTCTTTTGATTTGCTATTTCTAGTATCACTTACAATGATTTCATCACCTACATTCAAGTCACCTGAAACAATCTCGGTCAGATGGCCATCGGTTATGCCTGTGGCGACTTGCACTGGTTGCTGTATTTGATTCTTTAAACGATAAAGCTGAGTAGCACCCCCCTGTGGTACTCGGTTAGTATCGCTTATCTGCGCTTCATCACGACTTGGCTTGTATCGTAAAGCGGCATTGGAAACTCTTAGTACATCGCGTTTGTGATTGATGACAAATCGAACATTGGCGGTCATTCCAGGAAGCAAAATTCCCTCTTTGTTTTCGACCGCTGCAACTACGTTATACGTTACGACATTTTCTTGAATGGTCGGGTTTAAACGTATCTGCTTGACTGATGCTGTGAACTCACGTTCTTGGAATGCATCAACATTAAATGTGATTTCTTGTGTCGTTCGAATTTGGCCAATATCGGCTTCAGCAACACTGATATTGATTTGCATTTGGTGAAGATCTTTTGCAATTTGGAATAAGATGGGTGTTTGAAAATTTGCTGCAACGGTTTGGCCCACATTGACATCTCGGGCAACTACAACTCCAGAAATGGGGGAACGGATTACGCTGTAGTTAAGATTGACCTCATCACGTTCAACCGTTGCTTTGCTGATTGCAACTTGAGCTTTGGCCTGCACCAGTTGTTGTTCAAGGTCATCCAAGGCTTCTTTAGAAATGAACCCCTTTTGTAATAGCGTTCGACCTCTTAGTGCCTTATTCTGGCTAATATTCAAGGCAGCTTGGGCACTTTGATAGCTGGCTTTCGATTGAAGTAACTGTGCTCGTAGTAAAGCTTGATCCAGCTCGGCTAATATTTGTCCTTTTTTGACTTGATCATTAAAATCCACATAAATTTTTGCAACTGTACCGGATACTTGTGTTCCCACATTGACTAGCTCAAGCGGTGTTAGGGTACCGTTTGCTGAAATGACCTGAATGACATCTCCTCGATCGACAAGGCGTGTTTTGTAGACTTCTTTCCCAGATGGCTGATGGTTTCGGGTATACCCATAGATAACAGCACTTAACGCTAGGAGGAGTAATATCACAGATAAAGTTCTGAAATTACGACGTATCATGAAAGGAGATAAAGCAAGTATTGGGACTGTTTAGAAAATCGCTGGTAAAGTACAAAACTTTGTTAGTAGGGTCGAGTTAATTTCAAGACAATGAATCAACTTTCCTCCTCAAAACTTGCAATGAACTCTTTAAGTTGTCTTAAGCGAGCTTCAACGCTCGACAATTGATAAAAATTCCCGTTGCTATAGCGAAGCGCAACCTCAAGCTGTTCAACGGCGGCATGTAGTTTGCCTTCTTGAATATAGATTTCTGCTTGAGCACGATGCTTGAGCATATGGTTGCCGAGAGCAGCATGGCATTGGGCTTCTAGGCGATAAAGATGAATATCATCATGAATAACTTGTGATTGTTTATTTATAAAATTGAGGGCGGCTTGCGGGCCCTGGTGACTCAGTAAAGCGGCTGCATAGTCATAGATTAATGCTCGATGTTGTGGATAGCTCTTTAATGCAGCTTGATAAAGCTTAAAAGCATCCGGTATTTGTTTATTTGCAAGTTTTACCCGCGCGGCAAGCGTATCAATCATTGCGCCTGATTGTAAATAATCACTTTCGATTAAGATAAGATCTCCAAGGGGGTGATTGTGGAGGTTTTTTATCGTTGGATCAGACTGTATCTTTTGATAAAGATTTTCTAGCTCTTTTTCAGCTCGCTTAAAGCGTTTGTCTCGTAGAAGTGCATAAATTAAGCCGTAACGCTCTGCTAACTCATTTGAGTAGCGCTTATCGTGAATACGAGAATCAAATTGCGCGACGGTATCAGTCGAATTGCCCAAAGCAGCCTTTAATTTAGCGCGAACTAGATGAAAGTCGATACTATCTGGAATTTGCCGGTATGGTAATTCACGTGTCCTGCTCTCGATATCCGCTATTCGCTCATAGGTTAGAGGGTGCGTCCTTAAATAAGAAGGCGCGCCATTTTCGCGGTATCGACCTGCCAGTTGCAATCTTTCAAAAAAGGCGGACATCCCATGGGGATCAAATCCTGCTCTATGTAAGATGTTAAAGCCGATTCGATCAGCTTCCTTTTCGTGTTTTCGCGTGAAATTAAGGCGTGATTGAATAGCCGCTGCTTGACTCGCGACGATCGCTGCTTGGCCAGCGTGCGGATTAGAGCGAGATGCTAGGATTGCTATGGCTAGCCCGGCAATTGTTGATATTAAACCTAGATGCTGTTGCCCTGCTATCATTCTCGCTAAGTGTTTTTGAGTTACATGTGCAATCTCATGCGCCATAACACCGGCCAGCTCTGATTCGCTTTGCGCGGCAATGATTAACCCGCTATTAAAACCCATGAATCCCCCAGGCAATGCAAACGCATTAATGGTGGGATCTTGTAAAGCAAAGAATTCAAATGATTGGCCAGGTTGTGTTTCATTGGAAGTCGATACTAACCTTCTGCCAAGATTATTTAAGTAACTTGTTATTTCAGGATCATCTAAAAAACTAGGATCGGCCCTGATTTGGCGCATAATTTGATAACCAAGCTGTTTTTCTTGTCGGGGCGTAATGGTTGCTTGAGAGACATCACCAAGCTCAGGTAAATCATCAGCAATGGTGGTGATTGGTAATAGCAACACCAAAATAAAAATAAAGCGATAATATTTTTTCATGCCAGATTGGATGATGACTTTTGATTCGAGTTCCGATAACAGCGATTTCTTGGTTAAGTTAGGTAGTTAGATTCTGCATGAAGTAAGTTAACAATATTTTGTTAGCAAATTTTAAAAGGGTAAACTGATGCCTGGTTTGAATTGCTTTAATACTCGACCAAAATCAAGTTTGATTCGTTGTAACGCATCAGAATTATCTGCCTCAAAACGTAATACTAAGACAGGTGTGGTGTTGGAAGAACGGATCAAACCGAACCCGTCACGATACTCAACACGCAACCCATCAGTTGTGATGACACGTTCAGGATTATCAAAATGAGCCTCTCGTTGAAGCAAATCGACTAAAGCATAGTTTTCACCTTCTTTGAGCTTGATTTGTAGTTCAGGCGTATTGATCGCATCGGGTAATGCATGTAGAACTGCATTCATATCCGATTGTTTACTCAAAAATTCTAATAAACGTGCGCCCGTATATAAAGCGTCATCAAATCCATACCAGCGCTCTTTGAAAAAGATATGTCCGCTCATTTCACCTGCTAACAAGGCGCCTGTCTCTTTTAGCTTACCTTTAATAAAGGAGTGCCCAGTTTTCCACATAATGGGAATGCCACCATGTTGTTCGATCCACAGAGCCAAGTTGCGAGTACATTTAACATCAAAAATAATTTTCGCACCCGGGTTCCGGGTTAGTACATCAGCTGCAAATAACATAAGTTGACGATCAGGGAAAATAATACTGCCATCTTTCGTAACGAGGCCTAATCGATCGCCATCGCCATCAAATGCAAACCCAATTTCTGCATCAGTGGATGCGAGGGTTTCAATCACATTTTGTAAATTTTCAGGAACGGATGGGTCAGGATGATGATTCGGAAAATTGCCATCCACTTCACAAAATAATTCGATGACTTCACAACCCATTTGCCGATAGAGCGCAGGCGCAATTGCACCGGTCACACCATTACCACAGTCAACGACGATCTTCATGGGACGCGATAATTTCACATCACCGATAATTCTTTGGAGATATTCTGATGTGATTTCATGGGTTTTATAGCTACCCTCACCCTGGGTTAGATCATTTTCCTCTAAGCGTTTGCGTAACGATTGAATGGTTTCTGCTGCTAAAGTTTCACCGCCTAATACCATTTTGAGCCCGTTATATTCGGGCGGGTTATGGCTACCCGTGATCATCACGCCCGTATAGTCACATAACTCATGTGCTGCATAATAGAGTACTGGGGTTGGAACCATCCCTACATCGATAACATGTAGTCCGCTTTTTTGTAACCCTTTGGCTAAGGCCTGCGCAAGAGAAGGGCTGGATAATCTTCCATCACGACCGATCGCAATTGAGGAGAGTTTGCGTTTAACCGCTTCTGAACCGATGGCATGACCGATTCTCTCAACTATGTCTGTGGTCAAAGCGGTGTTGACGATGCCTCTAATATCATAAGCTTTGAATATTTCTTTCGGGATATTATTCATACGGAGCTCTTATATTTAATAAACTTGTTAGGCGTGTAGCAGAAAAAGTGGTTCTATTATCATCTTTCAGGATTTTTTAAATTGTTTTTTTCTTGCCAATACTTATGTTTTAGTGATGATTTGCTTTGATTTCCCCTTTTAATATATAGTGAGTTCCGCAGTAAGGACATAAAGCCTCACGAGTCGCTTCAATCGGTAAATAAACACGAGGATGCCCGTTCCATGACGACATCGACGGCATTGGGCAGTGGAGTGGTAAGTCTTCTACAGTTACTTCAATTTGTCGATTGTTCATAGTAATACGATTCCATTAATAAAATCAGACATAGTATAGCCAATCAAAATGTTTTTTTGATTGGCCACTGACGCATTCAAAGAATAAGGTTTGCAAACGCTCGGTTATGGGGCCTCTCGAGCCATTTCCGATCACTCGATTATCTAATTCCCTAATGGGTGTTACTTCTGCGGCCGTCCCCGTAAAAAAGGCTTCATCAGCGCAGTAAACTTCATCCCGTGTAATTCGTTTCTCGATAATAGGTACACCAATCTCGCTCGCTAATTCAATGACAGATGCACGAGTAATGCCTTCAAGACAAGCCGTCAGATCGGGGGTGTAAAGTTTATTATTTTTGATAACAAAAATATTCTCACCCGATCCCTCAGCAACATAACCATCGACATCCAGTAAAAGCGCTTCTTGATAACCATCGAGTGCTACCTCCTGGTGAGCAAGAATCGAATTGGTATAGGTGGAAACTGATTTGGCTCTACACATGTTAACGTTGACATGATGGCGGGTAAACGACGAAGTTTTGACGCGTATTCCTTTTAAAAGACTATCGGGTCCAAGGTAAGTGCCCCATGACCAAGCCGCAATTGCGACATGCACTGATAAATTCTTTGCAGAGAGCCCCATTGCTTCTGGGCCGTAGAAAATAATGGGTCGAATATAACCGGATTTAAGATTATTTTCTCGTACAACATCTTTTTGCGCTTGCATGAGTGTTGCTGGATCAAATGGAATGGGCATCTTGAAGATATGTGCCGAATTAAATAAGCGCTCCGTATGCTCCGGTAAGCGAAAAATAGCAGGGCCTTGATCGGTTTCGTAAGCACGCAACCCTTCAAAAACACCCATGCCATAGTGCAACGTATGGGTTAGCACATGGGTTGTAGCATTTCGCCAAGGAACCAACTTTCCGTCATACCAAATTACACCATCGCGATCAGCCATTGACATTACAAAATCCTCGATAAAAATTCTAAAAATACTATTCTAGCTTATTTTTTAATCAACCAATGAAAGCTTGAAGTACCTAACCTGAGTAATCTCCCTGTTTAGTTCCACTGTATGCCGGAATGGGTTAACGTTAAAGTGCGCTGGCTTAAAGAAATTCACGATCATGTTCGTGGTTTATTACCAGTTTATATAGTAAAGGCGGGATTTGATCGGCTGGCAGAAGTTGCCTGTTATCGGACGATTGCAGGCGCGGTCGTTTTATATCATGCTAGTACATCGATACACCAGAAATGATCACAGCTCAAAAATGAGCAAATAGAAGCATGATATTTTTTCAATTAACGAATTTATTCATCATGATTAAAAATGAAAAAAATTAAAATCTTCCTCGCCTCATCTAAAGAACTCCAATCCGAGCGTGAACATTTCGAACGAGAAATCTATCGTAAATGCAAGGCTTGGTTTGACCGGGGAATTTTTTTGCATCTCGATATCTGGGAAGATTTGTCCGCCCGCATGTCGCTGACAGATTCGCAGAGCGAGTACAATCAGTATGTCAAAGCTGCTGACCTGTTCGTGCTGCTAGTACACAGCAAAGTAGGCATGTATACCGCCGAAGAGTTTGATACCGCTTTCGGACAATTTCAGTCGACGAAGAAACCATTCATTTTCACTTATTTCAAAACGCCCAACGGAGCGGTTACTGATGCAAGTCTTGCTGAGTTCCACCATAAACTCAGAGACTTGCATCATTTCTACAGCCCTTTCAACGATGAAAATGACCTTTGGGTGCAGTTCAACAAGGAACTGGACAGGCTGGAAACGGATGGATTTACGGAATTCAAGCACGAGGATATGAACCAAACTGGCCGTAGCATTACGCAAGGCGACAAAAGTATTTATATTGAAAAAGCCGGCGATGGCACGACGATTAACATTCAATAACCGCTATCATCATGGATCAAAGCAATCGGAATATTCAGCAAGACCAAAAATCCGTCTATGCCGAACAAGGGGATGTGTATGTGACCTATGCGGGAGAACGCCGCATCCCTCATGCCCTCACCCCGCCGCCCTTTCTCACGGAAATCTTCCTTGGGCGCCAGGATGATCTGCAGCTTATTCATGACAAACTATTCGCTCCGAGCAGCAACTTGTTGCTCGTGAACGGCGAGGGTGGCATAGGTAAAACTACCATCGCCTCCAAGTATTACCATACTTACCAGCATGAATACATTCATGTCGCCTGGGTACTGAGCGAAAAGAGCATTGCCAACGCTTTGCTGCTGCTCGCCGTACCGCTCAATTTGCAGTTTGATGAAAGAATGAATACTGACGAACGCATCGAGCTTTTACTGGCAGCATGGATGAATCTTGAAAAGCCTTGCCTGCTAGTCATAGACAACGCCAATGAATTGTCTGATCTGGAAGCGAATTACCAGCGGTTGCGCCGTTGTAGCAATTTCCACCTGTTGCTCACCACGCGCATTACGCATTTTGAGCGAGCTGAAGCCTGTGCCATCAACGGCCTTCCTCAGGATGATGCCCTGACGCTCTTTGAAAAATACTATCGAGCCCTCGACGATGACGAAAAAGCACTGTTTTTCCCAATCCGGGAGGCAGTGGGCGGCAATACCCTAGTGCTCGAACTGCTGGCTAAAAACCTGGCCGGGCAGAACCGTCTCAAGCAACGATATAGCCTGGCTGATTTGCTTGCCGAGCTGCAAAGTCAGGGTTTGCTGCAACTCAGCCATTCGCAAGCCGTGGGCACTGATTATCAAAGCAAGGGCGCAATGCGCCGAGAAACCCCGGAAGCCATTATCTCTGCCATGTACGATCTCAGCGGGTTGCCACCGCAAGAAAGTGCGTTACTCTCAGTTTTTGCCGCGCTGCCAGCAGAAAGTATCGCTTTTGCGACACTGAAAACCCTGCTGCCCGACTTGCCTGAGCCCGATACCTACCTGCTTTCGCTCGCTCAGAAAGGTTGGATTGAATACAATGAAGCAACCCTTTCCTTTAAGTGTAACCCCGTGGTGCAAGAGGTGGCGCGGCAGAAAAATCCCGGCTTGCGCGAGGACTGCGCTACGTTGGTGTACATGTTCATTGAAAAATTGACCTATGAAGGCACGCATATTACGGGTTCTTCCTATAACGAGGCGTTACTGTACGCCCGCTATGCCGAAGCAGTAATCAAAACTTTTGCGAAGCAACCGGATCATACCCTGGGTGTTTTAAGCGAGCGCACCGGCAACTATCATCGCATCACCGGCAATCTTGAATACAGTCTGTTCTTTTTTGAACAGTACAACCAATTGGAAAAAGAACTGTTTGACGCCTATCCGCACAATGTGGGGGTTTAAAAATGGCTTGGCGATTTCGTGCCAATATCTTGGCGCCACGCACATGGCACTGGGTAATTTCAAGCTGGCGCTGACTTATTTTGAACAGTACAACCAATTGAAAAAAGAACTGTTTGACGCCTATCCGCAGAATGTGGGGTTCAAAAACGGCTTGGCGCTATCCTATCAATGGCTGGGTTGGTTTTATGAGGATAAGCTTCAGGATTTGAATCAGGCGCAAGCGTATTACCGCCAATCAAGGAACCTGTTGCTGGAATTAGTTAGTCGACCCTGAAAAACTGCATCAATTGTTATTATGGATCAGCAGTTTCAAAAAGCGGCGTGTTAATAAAGACAAAATCGAGCAATTTGATCTTTTTCCATCAAAGAATTAGCGAAGCCTGC
>WBZN01000532.1_pt2 | contig 27175 bp, 22 predicted proteins | sample 5204281 | NCBI WGS metagenome assembly WBZN01 (sample SAMN12344347, study PRJNA552823) | activated sludge metagenome | biome: Activated sludge suspended growth; feature: Nitrification reactor; material: Wastewater; isolation source: activated sludge from nitrification reactor of wastewater... | reverse complement strand
TGTACGTCGCCGCGCTCGGCGACAGCAAGCTCTATCGGTTCGCGATCGGCAGCGACAGCGCGCTGACGCTGTCGCAGGAGATCGATGCGCCGAGCCCGATCGGAGTCGCGTTCTCCGAGAGCGGCAACGAGATGTTCGTGACCGGTCACCGCAACAGCGATCTGGTGTCGCGGTTTCACTACGTCCCGAGCACCGATCTGTGGATGGCCACGACCGACATCCCCGGCCTCGGCTCGCTCGGCGGCCTCGCGATGTTGCCGATTCGCTAGCGATCGAACCGCGGCGCCGCGAGCAGCTCGATCTTCATAAGGATCTTGCCCCGTTGGCTTGAGGGAGGGCACCAGCCCTACTACGTTCATATCCCCTGGGCGGGAGTGTTCCGGGGCGTAAGGGGCCAGCGATGATTCTCGGAAAGTTCTTTGGTTCGATCAGGGCTCAGCTCAACAAGCTCGCCAACTACTTCTGGGAGGCCGATCCGATCGCCCAGATGCAGTACGAGTATGACCAGGCGGTCGAGCAGCTCAAGGAAGGGCGCGTCGGGCTCGAGCAGTACCGCGGGCTCGTCGAGCGCGTGGGGCGGCAGGTCAAGGACGGCGAGGCCCAGGTCACCAAGCTGACCGCGCAGGCCAAGGCGTACCTCAAGGCGGGCGATCGCGAGACCGCGGGCAGCTTCGCGCTGCAGCTGACCAAGGCCAAGGCCCAGCTCGACGAGAACAAGGGCCAGCTCGCGATGCACGAGGGCGCGTACACGAACAACCTCAAGAAGATCCAGTACGCGAACAAGAAGCTCGTCGAGGTCAAGGACAAGATCCAGCGCTACGACTCCGAGCTCAAGATGAGCGAAGCGGAGGCCGAGGTCGCCAAGCTCACCCAGAGCTTCAACATGGATGTCACGACCGACTTCGGCCAGCTCGAGGACGTCATCCAGCGCAAGATCGACGGCAATCGCGGCAAGGCGCGCGTGGCCAGCGACCTGTCGGCGCAGGGCATCGATCAGATCAAGGCCGAGGAGCGGATGGAGGCCTCGATGGCCGATGACGCGCTCAAGGATCTCGAGGTCGAGCTCGGCATGCGGGCGCCCGAGACCACGCCGATCACCGCGACCACGAAGGACCTCGGCCCGGCCGACGTCGAGACGACGTCGAGCGATCGTTCGGGCAAACCATCCGCGAAGCAAACCGAGAAAGCGTAGGAACCGAACCTCATGGCCAACGGAGCTGGAAAGCCGAAACCGGCGTTCTTCATCGCGGTCTTCATGGTCGTCGCAGGACTCTGCGGCCTCGCCTTCTATCGCTGCAACGCGAAGAAGACCGCGGCGACCTCGACCGGCGACAACATCAACCTCAAGGACATCAAGAACCAGGCCGGGAGCAACGGCTCCGCCGCCCAGGCCGAAAATCCGGACCCGAACGGCGTCACCACGGTCAAGGAGTACACGTTCGAGCCCGGCGCCAAGCTGGCGCCCGTGCCCGGCACCGCCGAGTACAAGGCGCTCGGCAAGCCGCGCGTCGTGAAGTTCGCCGTCAACGTGTGGGCCGGCTGGGCCCCGATCATCTGGGCGAACCAGGGCAACAAGCCGAAGAAGATCTGGAAGGACGCCAAGGGCGGCGAGTTCCAGGTCGAGCTCGTGCTGATCGATGACCCGGTCGCGATGGGCAACACCGTCGCCAACGGCGACGTGCACATCGGCTGGGCGACGGTCGACATGCTGCCGCTGATCATCGAGCGCCTCAAGCGCGATCCGCGCACCATGCCGCGCGTCTACCAGCAGATCGACTGGTCCAACGGCGGCGACGGCATCGTCACGCGCGACGCCATCAAGGACGTCGCGGCGCTGCGCGGCAAGACCGTCGTGCTCGCGCAGAACTCGCCATCGCACTTCTTCCTGCTCAACGTGCTGCTCAACGGCGGCGTGCAGCCGTCGGAGGTGAACATGAAGTTCACCAAGGACGCGTTCCAGGCGGCCGCCGCGTTCAACCAGAACAAGGACTACGCCGGCGTCGTGTCGTGGGCGCCCGACATCTACAACCTGACCAAGACGGGCATGGGCAACAAGCTCCTGCTCACGACGCAGACCGCGAACCGCCTGATCGCGGACGTGTGGTTCGCGCGCGCCGACTTCGCGCGTGACAACCCGGACATCATCGAGGGCCTGGTGCGCGGCATCCTCGATGGCGCCGAGGAGCTCAAGCAGGACGACCACAAGCAGAGCGTCGGCAAGATGATGGACGAGTTCTACTCGCTCCCTCCGGGCACCGGCAGCGGCATGCTCGGCGACGCCCACTGGACGAACTACGCGGAGAACCGCGACTTCTTCCTCAACCAGAACAACCCGACCAACTTCGAGCGGACCTACAACACCGCGTTCTTGTTGTACAAGGCGATCCGCGCGGTCGACACCAAGACCGAGTTCGACAAGATCATGGACTTCTCCGTGATCAAGAAGCTCGGCAGCGAGCCGAAGTACGCGGACCAGAAGAACGAGTACGAGTTCAAGTTCACGCCGACGACCGGCCTCGACGTCAACGTCGAGAACGCGGTGCTGACCAAGACGGTGACGATCAACTTCTTCCCGAACTCGTACGATCTGATGAAGAAGGTCCCCAAGGCCGGCAACGGCGAGGTGCTCTACGATCCGAACGTCGAGATCACGATCGAGGAGATCGCGAAGCTCGCGGGGCAGTTCGGTGCGGCGCGCATTCACATCGCCGGTCACACCGACGCGTCGATGCGCGGCCAGGCGGACGAGAGCCTCGTCCGCGAGCTGTCGAGCCGGCGCGCGAACGCGGTCAAGGAGATGCTGCTCAACCGGTTCAAGAGCCTCAAGCCGGATCAGTTCGTCTCGGCCGGGTACGGCTGGGACAAGCCCGCGGATCCCAAGGACCCCGACAACCACGCGAAGAACCGGCGCGTGGAGATCAAGGTCGTGCCCGCGGAGGCTCAGTAGGTGAGCTCGGGCGGCGACGCCAAGTCGGACCAGGCGGCCAAGCCCGCAGCGCCCAAGGCGGCCGTCCCGGTCGCGAAGGTCGTCGCTTCGGGCAAGCCGGCTGACCCGGCGAGCACGCTGCCGGTGCCGCCGTCGTGGTGGAAGACGCTGCGCGCCGATCCGCCCGCGTACGTCCGGCTCGTGCTCGGCGTCGGCGTGATCGCCCTGTTGATCTTCGGGTGGTGGATCGTCACCCACGGCGAGCCGACGGAGCGGATCATCTCGCCGTCGAAGCTGCCGAGCCCCGGCGAGGTGTTCGGCTCGCTCGGCAAGCTGCTCGATCGCCACCTCGGCGGCGCGATCGCGGACACGCTCGAGCGGGTGTTCCTCGGTGTCCTGCTGGCGGCGCTGATCGGCGTGATCGTCGGCGTGATCGCCGGCGCGAACCGCGGCATCGGCTCGGCGGTCGCGCCGGTGTTGATCTTCTTGCGCTCGGTGCCGATGGGCGCGCTGATCCCGCTGACCTTGATGCTGTTCGGCGTCGAGGAGAAGCAGAAGGTGATGTTCATCTTCCTCGCGATCGTGCCGTTCGTGTTCAGCGACACGGTCAAGGCGATCTCGATCGTCCCCGAGCGCTACGTCGAGACCGCACAGACGCTCGGCGCCTCGAACTTCCAGATCATCCGCAAGGTGCTCGTGCCGCTCGCGCTGCCCGACATCATCACCAGCATCCGGTTCCAGATCGGCCTCGCCCTGGGCTACATCGTGCTCGCCGAGGCGATCAACACGCCGACCGGGCTCGGCACGCTGATCTCGACCAGCGAGCGCCAGGGGATCTCGGAGCACGTCTATCTGCTGCTGTTCGTGATCGCGCTGATCGCGTTCACGCTCGACCTGGTGCTGCGCACGCTCCAGCGCGGCGTGTTCCCGTGGAGGCGCGACCTGTGAGCGCCGACGACCCCAAGAAGGACCACCTGCCCTCGGGGACCGGGACCGGCCCGGCCGGGGGCGCGGCGGTCAAGCCGACCCCGCCCGCGCGCGATCCGGCGGCCGAGGCCGCGGCGCTCGCGATGTTCGAGGACCAGGAGAAGCAGCTCGTCGAGAAGGACCTGCCGGTCGAGCGCGCGGCCGAGCCCGCGGCGGCACGGCCGGTCGCGATCACCGGGGGGGATCAGGTCGCCACGCGCAAGCCGCTGGCCAAGGTGCCCGTCGTGATGTTCGACAAGGTCACCAAGGTCTATGGCTCCGGCTCGGAGGCGTTCACCGCGATCAAGGACGTCTCGTTCTCGATCGAGGACTACCCGGGCCGCGGCGAGTTCGTGTCGATCCTCGGGCCATCGGGGTGTGGCAAGTCGACCGTGATCCGGATGATCGCGGGCCTCTTGCCCCAGTTCCCGCAGACCTCGGGGACGGTGCTCGTCGATGGCAAGCCGGTCACCGGCCCCGGCCCCGACCGCGGCATGGTGTTCCAGGACTACACGTCGTTCGACAATCGCAGCGTGCTCGAGAACGTCGCGTTCGGGCTCGAGTGCCGCGGCGTCGGCGCGGCCGAGCGCCACGATCGCGCCCGGTTCTGGATCAACAAGGTCGGGCTGTCGATCAAGAAGGACGCCGACAAGTATCCGCACGAGCTCTCGGGCGGCATGCGCCAGCGGGTCGCGATCGCGCGCACGCTGATCCTCGAGCCGCGGATCATCCTGATGGACGAGCCGTTCGGCGCGCTGGATCCGCCGACCCGCACGCGCATGCAGGACAACCTGGTGTCGCTGTGGCGCGAGCAGTCACCGACGATCTTCTTCATCACGCACTCGATCGAGGAGGCGGTGTTCCTCGGCGATCACATCCTGCTCTTCTCCAACTCGCCGGGGACGGTGCTCAAGACGATCCGCGTGCCGCCACCCGAGCGTCCGTCGCTCGAGATGCAGCGCGACCCGAAGTTCGTCGAGGTCGTGATGGGCATCCGCGAGGTGATCGATCAGCTCGAGTCGTCGAATCGAGCGGGGGACTAGTGGCCGATCCGAAGCGAGCTGGGCTGGTTCGCTACCTCAAGGAAGCGTTCCTGTTCCGCTGGAACCTGCTGCTGTTCGGCGGGGCCGCCGCGGCCGCCGTGGTGTCGGGGCACCCCGACGTCGCGTTGCCGCTGGTCGCCGCGGCGGAGATCACGTACCTCGCCGGGCTGACCACGCTGCCGCGGTTCCAGGGCGCGATCGACGCCAAGGTGCGCGCCGAGGAGCGAGGCCCCGGTGCCCCGTCGCTCGCGAACGCCTCCCCCCAGGCCCGGATCAACGCGCGCGATCGGATCCTCGAGGTCCTCAAGTCGCTCAGCGAGGACCGCCGGTCGCGGTTCCTGCGCCTGCGCGCGCGCTGCGTCGAGATGAGCCGGATCGCGAACGCGGTGCGCGGCGAGACCACCGACGCCGGAGGTGCCTCGACCGAGCTGCGCCAGCCGGCCCTCGATCGGCTGTTGTGGGTGTTCCTCAAGCTGCTGCTCTCGGACCAGGCGATCGCGCGCTTCCTCCAGGCCGCCGACGAGGCCGCGATCGACAAGACCATCGCCGACCTCAAGGGACGCCGCAAGACCCGCGCGGACTCGGTCGGCGAGGTGAACCAGGCCGACGACCGGATCCTCCGCTCGCTCGACGACAGCATCTCGACCGCCGAGCTGCGCAAGGACAACGTCGCGAAGTCACGAAGCAACGCCGAGTTCGTCCAGACCGAGCTCGATCGCCTCGAGAACAAGATCCAGGCGGTGACCGAGATGGCGGTCAGCCACTCCGATCCGAACGAGATGTCGAGCCGGATCGACGCGATCGCCGAGGGCATCTCCCAGACCGAGGAGACGATCCGCGAGCTGCAGAACATCACGGGGATGGCCGAGCAGGACGGCGCGCCCTCGATCCTCGGCACGGACCTGACCCCGCAACGCGTCACCGAAGGTGACGGGAGGCGCTGATGGCAGACGAGACCAAGACCCTTGCGGGCACGGACGGGGTCACCCGCGCGACCCAGCTGCCGCCGTTCTTCGCGCCGTGGGCGGGCAAGCTCGCGGAGCTGTACTTCTCGGGCACCACCTCGATGTTCGTCGTCCACGGCAACACGTTCGACGTGGTGCGCGCGGGCGCGGATCGCTGGTGCGGCCTGGCGGACTTCCTCGCCGAGCAGCTGTTCGGGCGGTGGGACCTCGTGATCCACTACGACCTCGCGCGCGGGCTGCGCTGCGCGGCCGGGGCCAACGGCAAGCGGCTCCAGGACATGGTCGAGACCGCGAACCGATGGATCGGCGATCTGCGCGCCCTGCCCCGCGATCCCACCAAGGGCCTCGCCGCGATCGATCTGCTCGTCCAGAAGAACGTGATGGCGGATCCCGAGAAGCGGCTGCGCTGCGCGATCCTGATCGATCACGCGGGCTACGTCGCGCCGAGCGGCGACCACCTCGATCTCAACGAGCAGACCCACCTGGTCACGCTGCTCAACTGGGCGTCGAGCCCGTACGTCAAGCGCCTGAACATGGCGTTCGTGCTGATCGATCCCAGGCTGTCGAGCATCGCCGAGCGGCTGGCGAACAACCCGCATGTCGCCTCGATCGAGGTGCCGCTGCCCGACGTCACCGAGCGCACCGAGTTCCTCGCGGCGCAGGTCAAGCAGACCGGCAAGGACGCGCAGGCGTTCTCCGACTACACGGTGCCCGAGCTCGGCAAGCTGACCGCCGGGATCGGGCTGACCGATCTCGAGGTGCTCGTCCGCAGCGCGCTCGAGGGCGGGCGGCGGCTCGATCGCGGCTACTTCCGCGAGCTCAAGAAGCGGCTGATCGAACGCCAGGCCCAGGGGATGCTCGAGTTCGTCGAGCCGAAGTGGGGCCTCGATACCGTCGTCGGTCACGAGGCCGCGAAGCGGCGCTTGCTCGATGACGCGGAGCTGATCAAGCGCGGCGAGCTCGAGACCGTGCCGATGGGGTATCTGTTCTGCGGCCCGGTCGGCACCGGCAAGAGCTTCCTCGCGACCTGCGTCGCGGGCTCGATCGGGATCCCCGCGGTCGTCCTCAAGAACTTCCGCAGCAAGTACGTCGGGGAGACCGAGGGCAACCTCGAGCGCGTGCTCGGCGTGCTGCGCTCGATGGGGCCGGTCGTGGTGATCGTCGACGAGGCAGACGCGATGCTCGGCGATCGCGATCAAGGCGGCGACTCCGGCGTCGGCGCGCGCACGTTCGGCATGATCGCGTCGCAGATGGGCGACACCCAGTACCGCGGCCGGATCGTGTGGATGCTGCTCACCGCACGCCCCGACCTGTTGCCGATCGATCTCAAGCGCCAGGGCCGCGCCGAGATCCACATCCCGCTGTTCTATCCGAGCGAGGACGCCGAGCTGCGCACGATGATCATGGTGCTCGCCAAGAAGGCCGGGACCACGGTCACCGAGGCCGATGTCCCGGCGGAGATCGCGCACAAGGGCAACCTGTCGGGGGCCGACATCGAGGGCATCGTCGGCCGTGCCCTGCGCAGCTCGCTGCTCGGTGGTTCGCGCGTGATCACCGGCGCCGCGCTGACCGCCGCGCTCGGCAGCTTCATGCCATCGACGCAGACGCTCGAGCGCGAGGCCCAGGAGCTCGCGGCGATCATCGAGTGCACCGATCTCGAGTTCTTGCCCCCCAGCAAGAAGGAACGCATGGACAAGCTCGGCGGCCGCGAGAAGCTGCAAGAGCGACTGACGGCGATCAAGCAGATCCTCGAGCAACGATGAGCAACGACAAGGAGGCCACCATGGCGCGCGCGAGCTGGATCGATGACAACTCTCACCCCGACCTCGACGCCCACGTCGACAACCTCGAGCACTTCGCGGCCTCGCTCGCGGACGGCGTGATCGACGCGACCGAGCTCGCGACCCAGGAGACCAACCTGGTCGCGGCGATGAAGGCCGTCGAGGGCTCGCTGAGCGACGAACAGCACGCCAAGGTCACCAAGCTGCTCGCCGAGCTCACGGCGTACGCGGTGATGCGGACCCTGCACGAGATGGCCCAGGCGCGGATCCAGTCCGGTCTACAGCCATCGGCTGGCAAGGCATGACCTCACCCGATCCCGATCTGCTGCGGCGCCTGTTCGATCGGGCCGAGCGCATGATCGAGGATCGCTGGCAGGTGCCGGTCCGGATCCGGGACGTCCCCAACCCGTTCACCGGCGATCTCGACGGCGAACAGATCATGGTCGACTTCGATCTCGAGGTCGAGGATGCGGTGTTCATCCTGGTCCACCTGTTCGGTCACACGGTGCAGTGGAACGTGTCGGCGCACGCACGCCACGTGGCGTTCATGACGCCGGGCACCTGGACCGAGGAGCAGCTCCGCGAGGTCGCCGCGTACGAGCAAGAGGCGTGCAGGTATTCGATCCAGCTCATGCACGACGCTGGGTTTCACGACCTCGATCAATGGGTCTCGGACTTTGCCGCCTGCGACACCGCGTATCTCCTGCATTTCTACCGGACCGGCGAGAAGCTGCCGTTTCGCTCGTTCTGGAAGGACAACGCGGAGCTGCTGACGGCGCTGCCGATCCCCGCGTTTCAGCCGACGCGCTGGGTCAGCCGGTACGAGGGGACGGTCATCTAACTCCGCTCACCACCCGCGCCGTTCCGGATACGCTCCGCGCGGCCGCTCGTCCCGGGGGGGGGAAACTTGCGCAACCGTTCCGACGAGGAACGTGTATAAGCTCCGGCGATGCGCCGTGCTGTCGCTCTGCTCGTGACCGGCCTGGCGGGCACGGCCGCCGCGGCGCCGGCGCTCGTCAGCCAGAGCGATCCGCACCCCGGCATCCATCGCGAGCACTGGACCGATGCCACAGGTCCCGTCCAACTCGACCTGATCCGCATCGACCTGACCTCCGCCGAGATCGCGCTGTACGCGACGAAGGAGTCCGACAAGGGGATCACGACCAGCGGTCTGGCGGAGCGCCTCGGCGCGCAGGTCGCGATCAACGGCGATGCGTTCGCGGTCGCGGGGTATGTCCCGCGCGGGCTCGCGATCGGCGATTCGACGCAGTGGGCGAACACCCAGGACACGACGGAGCTGCCGGTGCTCCACCTGCGGCGGGTCGGAGAGCGAACGATCGCGGCGATCGCGCCCCCGCAGGACATCAACACGCTCGCCAACCTGCCCGACGGCACCCAGGCGGCGGTGTCCGGGCGCCCGCTCCTGGTCCGCGCCGGGAGCGTCGCGCAGATCGTCTGCGGCGATCCCGTGACGCTCGCCTGCGTGCGGACGCCGCGCTCGGCGGTCGCGCTCTCCGAGGATCACAACACGATGTGGTTGGTCACCGTCGATGGCTGGCAGCCGAGCTCGCTCGGCATGACCGCCGACGAGCTCGCGGCGTTCCTGGTGGCGCGGGGCGCGTACACCGCGATGGCGCTCGATGGCGGCAGCTCGTCGGCGCTGGTCGTCGATGGGAGCTTGGTGACCTCGCCCTCCGATGGGATCGAGCGCAGCGTCGCGAACCACCTCGCGGTGAAGTATGGCGCGCTCCCCGCCGGCGAGCTCGTCGGCCTGATCTGCAAGACCAGCATCTTCCAGTGCGGGACCAACACGGCGCTCCGGATCACCGGCGCGGTGGTCAAGCTCGATGACGACCGCGTCCGTACCACCGATGCCACCGGGTCCTACGACTACACCGGCGTCACCCCGCGCCTCGCCTGCGTGACGGTCAGCAAGCTCGGCTACAAGACCAAGAAGAAGTGCGTGCCCGTCGTCTCGGGGATCCAGACCTACAACTCGGTGCTGCTCGAGCCCGGCTCCGATCCGCCCGCCGACGCCGGGGTGGTCGAAGACGCGCCCGGTCCCGAGGACGCGACGGCCGGCGGCGACCGCGGGTTTGGCGAGCGCGACGGGCCGAATTCGGACGGTGGCCCCGGCTGCTGCGACGCGGCGCGCGGTCCCCCTCCGCTCGTGCTGGTGGCCCTGGTGGGATGGATGCTGGCGCGCCGTCGCGGTACAAGGGCGGTCGCGTGAGCGAGGTCCATACCCAGCTCCTGACCGATGCCGCGAGCGGCGCGCTCGTCCGGCGCAGCTTCCGGATCCGCGTGGTGTCAGGCCCCGATCTGGGCAAGGAGCTCGCCCTCGACGAGGGCACCACGATGGTGGGCACCCACGCCGACAACGACCTGGTGCTCACCGACGCCACGGTCTCGCGCTATCACCTCGAGGTCCGCGTCCGTCGCGATGGCATCGAGATCCGCGATCTCGAGACGACGAACGGCACCAAGCACGGCGGCGCCCGCGTCGGCAACGTCGTGGTGACCGGGGCGGCGCGGCTGCGCCTCGGCAAGCACACCGAGCTGGACGTCGAGCCGAGCGACACCCGCGTCGATCTCGACGACTGGCAGGGCGACCGGTTCGGGGACGTGCTCGGCACCACCGCGCCGATGCAGCGGCTGTTCGCGCTGCTCTCGAAGGCCGCGACGACCGACGCGACGATCCTGCTCCAGGGGGAGACCGGGACCGGCAAGGAGGCGATCGCCGAGGCCGTCCACAAGCTCAGCCGCCGCACGCGCGGCCCGTTCATCGTCGTCGATTGCGGCTCGATCCCGCACGAGCTGATCGCGTCCGAGCTGTTCGGCCACGCCAAGGGCTCGTTCACCGGCGCGGGCGCCGACAAGCAAGGGCTGATCGAGGCGGCGAACGCGGGGACGCTGTTCCTCGACGAGATCGGCGAGCTCGCGCTCGATCTGCAGCCGCAGCTGCTCCGGGTGCTCGATCGCCGGCAGGTCCGCCGGGTCGGCGAGACCCACTCGGTCGACGTCGACATTCGGGTGATCGCGGCGACCCACCGCGACCTGCGCGCGATGGTCAAGGCCGGTCAGTTCCGCGAGGACCTCTATTACCGGCTCGCGGTGGTCGCGACCCATGTCCCGCCGCTGCGAGATCGCAAGGCCGACATCCCGGCGCTCGCGTCGTGGTTCGCGGACAAGATGGGACGCGGGAACTTCGCCCAGTCCCCGGCCCTGCTCGACTTGCTCGACCGCCACGACTGGCCGGGCAACGTCCGCGAGCTGCGCAACGTCGTCGAGCGCGCGCTATCGCTCGGTGATTCGGCGCTCCAGGATCTCGGCGACGACGGGGCGCGCGCGCCGGGGGTCGCCGAGGGGGAAGCCGCGCCGAAGCGCCCGACCCACCCGGACGTGCTCGAGCTGCCGTTCAAGGAAGCCAAGGCCGCGCTGGTCGAGCGGTTCGAGCGCGATTACCTCGAGGCGCTGCTCGCACGCCATCGCGGCAACATCTCGCGCGCCTCGGCGGAGGCCGGCATCGACCGCAACTACATCCATCGCCTCGTCAAGAAGTACGGGCTCGAGGTCGATCGCGGGTGAGGGTCCCGTGCTCCTGGTGGGTGCTGCTCGGGCTCGCGTGCGGCTGTAAGGGCAAGGACGCCTCGCCGCCGCCCGCGCCCCACCGCGTGGCCGCGGATGCAGGTGCGCCCGCCGCGATGGACTGGACCACGTGCGATGGTGCGCTGCGCGCCGCCCCCCAGGTGCCGGCCGCCCGCCGCGCGCAGTCGATCATCGAGGCATGCAAGCCGTGCGGTGACTGGACGCCGCTGCTCACCTGGAACAAGCCACAGGAGGACGGCGGCCCGACGCGCGCGGCGATCGAGGCGGCGATGCTGGCCTGCAACGCGTACTGCGATCCGAACGCGAAGATGCGGTTCCTCGGCGCGCTCGATACCTCGCGGGGCCAGGACAGCCGCGCGCCGTGGCGCATGCTCGGAGACTTCTGCAAGGAGCAGGTCAGCGCCGCCCCCGACGCGCGCTACATGTCGGCCCCCTACTTCGCGCTCGACCGGATCGCCCGCGCCGTCGCCGCGCGCCCCGAAGGTGCCAAGCTGCTCGACGGCCTCGACCTGCCGCTCCCCGCGGTGACGGTGACCGGGGTCGGGCCGGTCCTGCCGGTCGTCCCCGTGACCATCCCGGGCGGAGGCCCGACGCAGATCAACGTGACCCTGACCGAGATCCGCGTCGGCGCCGTGCCGCACGCGACGCTCGGCGGAAGCGGCGTGACCGTGACCGGCGATTACCCCGGCGCGCTGGTCACCGAGGCGGCGCTGGCCGCGACGCTCGACAAGCTCACCGGTCCGATCGCGCTGTTCGCGCCGTCCGGGATGCCCGCGACCCGGGTCCTGACGGTGATCGCGGCGGCGAACCACCACCCGATCCGGCTCGCGGTCGCCGACAGCGGCGCGCCGATCGGATGGTCGATGTACGGGACCATCCCGATCGACCTCACCGCGAAGCCGGATCCGCGGGGACGAGCGGTGCAAGTGACCGACGCGAACGACGCGGTGATCCAGTCGATCGCCGGATCGCGGCCCGGGGACCTGACGGCCGCCCCCACCCTGGCGATCACCAAGCGGGCGACCGTGGCTGACCTCGCGAACGTGCTCGGCGCGCTCGGCGGCAAGGATGTTCACGCGGCATCGGTGACTCTCTCCAGGGGACCTTGACCCGGTGCGTCACGTCGCGCCATCGTTGGACTCGTGAGCGCCGCCAGCTTCGACGTCGTCGTGATCGGCGGTGGAATCACCGGCGCCGGCATCGCGCGGGACGCCGCGCTCCGTGGCCTCAAGGTCGCGCTGTTCGAGAAGGGCGACTACGCGTCAGGCACGTCCTCGAAATCGAGCAAGCTGGTCCACGGCGGGCTGCGCTACCTCGAGCACGGCGAGATCGGCCTGGTGTTCGAGTCGGTCTCGGAGCGCCGCGTGCAGACCCGCGTGGCCCCGCACCTGGTGCGCCCGCTGCCGTTCCTGATCCCGATCTTCCAGGGAGCGAAGCCCGGGCTCGAGGTGATGAACGTCGGCCTGTGGATCTATGACTCGCTCGCGCTGTTTCGCGCACCACGCCTCCACAAGACGTTTCGCGGCACCAGGGCCGCGCTCGCGCTCGAGCCCCAGCTCCGCCCCGAAGGGCTGCGCGGCGTGCTCGAGTACTACGACTGCGCGACCGACGATGCACGCCTCGTGCTCGAGAACGCGCTCGACGCGTGCGCGCTCGGTGCCGAATGCCATACGTACGCCGAGGTCATGCGGTTCGAGAGGCGCGCCGATGGCAGGATCGCGGGCGTGGTCGTGCGCGATCGCCTGACCGGGACGACCAGGACGGTGACCGCGCGCGTCGTGGTGCTCGCCGCCGGGGCGTGGACCGACGAGATGATCCGGCGGTTCGAGATCCCGATGGCTCGGCCGCTGCTGCGCCGGACCAAGGGCGTGCACATCGTGCTCCCGCGCGAACGGCTGCCGCTCGCCCGCGCGATCACGCTGATCTCGCCGGTCGATCAGCGCGTGATGTTCGCGATCCCGTGGCGCGAGCGCACCGTGCTCGGCACCACCGACACCGATTTTTCGGGTTCGGCGGACGAGATCGCCGCGGATCCCGAGGACGTTCGATACCTGTGCGAGAGCGGCAACGGCTACTTCCCCGGCGCGAACCTCACCCCGGACGACGTCATCGCGACCTGGGCGGGGCTGCGCCCGCTGATCGCGGCGCCACCGAACGTCGAGGAGTCCGAGATCTCGCGCGAGCACGAGGTGTTCTCGCGCAACGATGGCCTCGTGATCATCGCCGGCGGCAAGCTCACCACGTATCGCAGGATGGCGCGGGAGGCCGTCGATGCGACCCTCGAGCTGCTCGGCGAGCTCGGCGAGCGCGTCGACGTCACGCGCGCGAGCACCAAGGCCCGCCCGCTCCCCGGCGCGGCCGGGCTCGCGCAGCCCGATCTCGAAGGCGTCGCCGCGATCGGCCGCGCGCTGATGGACGAGCACGGCCTCGACGTCGACACCGCGACCCACCTGTGCGGCGTGTACGGTACCCGCGCGCCGATCATCGCCTCGCGGATCTCCGCCGATCGCAGCCTGGGCGAGCGCCTCGATCCCGAGCTGCCCTATGTGTGGGCCGAGGTCGAGTTCGCGGCGACCCACGATCTCGCGCGCACCGTCGAGGACGTCCTCGCCCGCCGGGTCCCCGTGCTGCTGGTCAGCCGCGACCAGGGCCTCGGGGTGAGCGAGCGGGTCGCCGACGTGCTCCAGCAGCTCCACGGCTGGAGCGCCGAGCAGCGGGCCGCGATGATCGACGAGTACAAGGCCGAGGTCGGGCTCAGCCGTCGGTGGAGGACGTCACCGCCGTCGCCGAAGCTTGCGCCGCCATCCCCGACTGGCTCGCCGCCGCGCCGACCGTCTTCTGCGGACCACTGATCGCGGCGCGCTGCGCCGGAGCGATCGCCTTCTCGATCCGGGTCAACCGGTCGAGCACGTCCTCGTAGAGCTTGTCGGTCTTCTCGTGAAGGTGCGCGACCTCGAGCTCGGCCTTGAGGTTGACCTCGTACTCGATGTCGCTGCGGATCCGGTCGCGCGCGCCCTGCCGGTTCGAGCTGAACAACAACAGCGTCGACAGGATGATCGCCTCGAGCGAGACGCACATCGTGAGCAGGCCGAACGGATACTCGTCGAACCCGCCGAACGGCAGCACCCCGAGGTTGAGCGCGATCCATCCCGTGAAGATGCCGACGTGGATCACCAGGAACGTGATGCTGCCCGAGAAGTTCGCGACCCAGTCCGCGACCCGCAGCACGAGGCCGCCGCGATCGACCTCGATCTCCGCGTTGACGTTCTTCGAGACGCGGGCCTGGAGCAGCGCGTTGGCCTTGCGCGTCATCCTCCCCATCGCCGCGAGCATGTCGAGGGCGGCGTCCGGGCGCTTCCGGAACAGCTGGAGCAGGTCGTCGCGATCGAGCACGAGGAGCTCGCAGGCCTCGATCGTCGTGGCGGTCGCGGTGCGCGAGCCGCCATCGAGCAGCGACAGCTCACCGAACTGTTCGCCCGGCCCTGCCGTGTGCAGCACGATCTTCTGACCGGCGGTGTCCTTGACGAACAGCTCGACCTTGCCGGTCTTGATCACGAACATCGCGTCGCCAGGTTCGCCCTGACGGAACATCACCGTGCCCGGCGCGACCTCCCGCTCGAGCATCGCCTGGGCGAGCACCGTTCGCTCGTCATCGTCGAGCTGCGCGAACAAACTGATCTGCGCGAGGAACGCCGGATCGATGCCCATCGCGGATCAGCATACGCCCGTGACGCCGGAGCATGGGATCGCGGGGGCAAGCTTGCCGCCGAGACCTCGTCCCGAACACGACGCTCGCGACCTGCGGGGATCTGGTGCCTGGCAAGGCCCCCGAGCCGCGGCAGGCCCCGCGGGCCCAGGACCGGCTTGGGGGTGCCACCGCGAGATCCCGAGTCGCTGCGCCCATCTGAACGATCTGGCCCTCCGGGAGCAGCCCGTCTTTACGGTTTCTTGATCAGGTCTCGGGGTAGGCAGTCTGTGGTCGCGCCGCGACCATATGGACGCCGTAGCCAACACTCCCGTTCCGGACTCGTCGACCGCGTCCCATCCTGCACATCGGGGCAGAAAGCAGCTCGCGCTGGTCTCCCTCGGCGCGCTCGGCGTGGTCTATGGCGACATCGGCACGTCGCCGCTGTACGCGATGAAGGAGTGTCTGGCGTGGCCACACTCGCCTCACGCCGTCCCGCCGCAGCCCGAGAACGTCCTCGGCGTGCTGTCGCTGATGTTCTGGGCGCTGATGCTCGTGGTCAGCCTCAAGTACATCGTGTTCGTGCTGCGCGCCGATAACAAAGGCGAAGGCGGCATCCTCGCGCTCGCCGCCTTGCTCGAGACCCCGAAGGCGCCGACCGGGCCCCGCCGAAACCGGCTGGCGATCCCGCTGCTCCTCGGCCTGTTCGGCGCCGGGCTGCTGTTCGGCGATGGGATCATCACGCCGGCGATCTCGGTGCTCGGCGCGATGGAGGGGCTCTCCGAACAGAGCCCCGCCCTGAGCTACCTCGTGGTGCCGATCACGATCGCGATCATCATCGGCTTGTTCGTGGTCCAGCGCCACGGCACCCATCGGATCGGCCGCGCGTTCGGCCCGGTGATGCTCGCGTGGTTCTTCGCGATCGGCGCGCTCGGGCTGCGGTGGATCCTGCTCCAGCCCGCCGTGTTGCAGGCGGCCAATCCCATCCACAGCGTCCGGTTCTTGTCCTCGCACGGCCTGCACGGCTTCCTGCTGGTCGGCCTGGTGTTCCTCGTCGTGACCGGCGGCGAGGCGCTGTACGCGGACATGGGCCACTTCGGGCGGGTGCCGATCCGGATCGCGTGGTTCACGATCGCGTTGCCGGCGCTGTTGCTCAACTACTTCGGTCAGGGCGCGCTGCTCATGTCCAGCACGCCCGGAACGATCAAGAACCCGTTCTACTCGATGGTCGAGGGGCCCCTGCTGCTCCCGATGCTCGTGCTCGCGACGATGGCCGCGATCATCGCGTCGCAAGCGCTGATCTCCGGCGTGTTCTCGCTCACCCGTCAGGCGATGCAGCTCGGGTTCTGGCCGCGCGTCACCGTGGTCCACACCTCGGCCGACACCGAAGGCCAGATCTACATCCCCGAGATGAACTGGCTCCTGATGGCCGGCTGCATCGTGCTCGTGCTCCAGTTCCGATCGAGCTCGGGGCTGGCGGCGGCGTACGGGATCGCGGTCACCGGCACGATGGGCATCACGTCGTACCTGTTCTACCTGGTGTGTCGCCGGCGCTGGAACTACTCGCAGGCCAAGGCGCTCGCGTTCTTGATCCCGTTCCTCGCGATCGATCTGACGTTCTTCGCCGCGAACGCCGCCAAGATCGCCGACGGCGGGTGGTTCCCGCTCGCGGTCGGCGTCGGGGTGTTCGGCGTGATGACCACGTGGTGGCGAGGCCGGATGGAGCTCTCGCGAACGATGGAGGCCGGCACGATCCCCGACGAGATCCTGCTCGCGGACATCGCCGCGAACCCGCCGCCGCGGGTGAACGGCACCGCGGTGTTCATGGCCTCGACCCCCGATGGCATGCCGAACGTGCTGCTGCATCACCTCAAGCACAACCAGGTGCTGCACAAGCAGGTGATCCTGTGCTCGATCCGCACCGAGCCGGTGCCGACCGTCGATATCGCGAAGACGCTCGCGGTGCTCGACCTCGGGCACGGCTTCTACCGCGTGATCGCCAAGGTCGGCTTCATGCAGATCCCCGATGTCCCCGTGCTGCTCAAGCTCGCGGCCAAGCATGGTGTGGTCGCGGAGCCGATGACGACGACCTACTACCTCGGCCGGCAGACGCTGTTGACCACCGGCAAGTCGCGGATGGCCAGGTGGCGGAAGCTGCTGTTCTCGTTCCTGTCGCGCAACGCGCGCCCGCCGAGCGCGTTCTTCAACCTGCCGCCGAACCGCGTCGTCGAGCTCGGCCTGCAGATCGAGATGTAGCCACACGGCCGCGGGCTGTCCCGCGAGCGCTCACGCCGGCGTCGGTTCCGCGCCGGGGAGCTCGTCGCGCAGCCGATAGCCGACCCCCGCCTCCGTGACCAGCCACTGCGGCCGCGCCGGATCCCGCTCGATCTTGCGCCGCAGCGCCGCGACGTGGACGCGCAACGTGTGGCTCTGCTCGATCGACGTCGCGCCCCACACCGCGCGCGCGAGCTGGCGATGGGTCAGGACTCGTCCGGGTTGACGCGCGAGCTCGACGAGGATCTTGAACTCGATCGGGGTCAGGTGAACGATCTTGCCGGCCACCGTGACCTCGTGACGAGGTTGATCGAGGTGGATCGGCCCGACCTCGATCACCTCGGGCGCGGCCCCGTCGCCCGCGCGCTGGGAGTGACGAAGCGCGACCCGGATCCTCGCCATCAGCTCGCCGGTCCCGAACGGCTTGGTCAGGTAGTCATCGGCGCCCGAGTCGAGCGCGGCGACCTTGTCACCCTCCTGGCCGCGCGCCGAGAGCACGATCACCGGCACCATCGAATCGGGCCGTACCGCGCGCAAGACCGCGAGCCCATCGCCATCGGGAAGGCCGAGATCGAGCAGCACGAGCACGGGCTGATGCTCCGCGATCGATGCCACGCCCTCGCGGACCGAGCCCGCCTCGTGGACCACGTAGCCATGACCGGCCAGCGCCGCGCGCAGGAACCGCCGAACGTGGAGATCGTCGTCGATCACGACCACGCCGCGGGTCACGGATGCGCCTCGCGTCCGCCGGCCCCCTGGGGGCGTCCGATGCCGGTCACCGGGGGCGTCCCCGCCGGGATCACCGCACGAAACAGCGCGCCGCCACCCGGCCGGTTCTCCGCCGTGATGCTGCCTCCGTGGGCGACGACGATCGCCCGGACCACCGCGAGGCCGAGCCCGACACCGGGCGCGGTCGACGCGCGCACGAACTTCTCGAACAACCGACTCGTGGCCCCCGTGAGCCCCGGGCCGCGATCCCCGATCTCGATGCCGACGACCTCGCCGGTACGATGCACCCGGATCGAGAACGGCGGAGCACCGTGCTTGATCGCATTCTCGAACAAGTTGATCAGCACCTGCTCGAACAGTACAGGATCGATCGAGAGCAACAGGTCGGGCTCGACATCCACCTCGACCGGTTGATCGGCGAGCGCGTCCTCGAGCCTGGTCAGGGCGGCGCCGACGAGCTCGTCCGCCGGGACCCACTCGCGCGCGGGCTCGAGCCCGGTCTCGACCCGGGTCAGCTGGAGCAGGTTGGTGAGCATGCGCTCCAGCCGACGCGCATCGTCCACGATGGTGGCCAGCAGCTCGGCCCTGGTCGCGGCCGAGAGCCGGTCACCGTGGTCGCGCAGCGAGGTCGCCGCACCGGTGATCACCGCGAGCGGCGTGCGCAGGTCATGCGAGACCGTGGACAACAGCGAGCTGCGCAGCTCTTCCGTACGTGCGCGAAGGGCCGCCTGCCTCGCCTGTTCGCCCAGCCGGACCCGACCGAGCGCGAGCGTGGTCTGCCTCGCGAGCGCATCGAGCAGGTGGACCTGAGCGGCCTCGATCGGCGCGGCCTTGCGCCGCTGCAGCGCGATCACCCCGACCGCGAGCTCCCCGTCGGCGAGCGGGATCGCGAGGACCCGCGCGCCGGGCAGCGTATCCGTCCCGTGGCCCGCGGTCCGGCGGTGATCGAACGCCCACTGGGCGACGCTCGCCTCTTGCCCCGCCAGCGGCATCAGCCCGGCCGCGGCGACCAGGCCACCGTGCTCATCCGGGACGAGCACCGCCGCGGCGGCATCGAGGCCTTCCTCGAGGTGACGCGCCGCGACCACGGCGACCTCGGCCTCGTCCGTGGCGGCGGCGACCTCCCGCGTGAACGCGAGCAAGGCGGCCGTCCGCCGCTCGCGCTGGATCGCATCGCGTTCTTGCCGGCGAAGCCTCGCCGTCAGCGTGCTGATCACCAGGCCGCACGCGAACATCACCGCGAACGTGAGCAGATACCCCACGTCGCTGACCGAGAACGTGAAGCGCGGCGGCACGAAGCAGAAGTCGAAGGCCGCGACCGAGAGCGACGCCGCGAGCAGCGCCGGGCCACGCCCGGACAACGACGCGACCATGATCGCGATCAGGTACAGCATGTTGATGTCCGCGAGCGTGACGTAGGCGTACGTCACCATGCCGACGACGGTGACGATCGCGATCGCCACGGTGGACAGCACGTACGGCCATGTCCCGCGACGCTCGGCCGCGCGCGGCGTCGCGGTCGGTGGTGCGCCTGGCTCGAGCGGCGCGATCACGTGGATCTCGATCGGGCCCGAGCCACGGATCAGATCGTCGAGCAGGCTGCCGCGCAAGCGATCGCGCCACCGTGCGTGGGTTGGCTTTCCAGCGACGATCTGGGTGATGTTGTGATCGCGCGCATACGCGAGGATCGCGTCCGCGACCTTGGGTCCGCGCAGCCGGACCACCTCGCCTCCGAGGAGCTCGGTGAGCCGCAGGTGCGCTTCCAGGCGATCGCGGTCCTTCGCACCGAGGGGAGGCGCCCCGATCACCTCCACCGTGGCCGCGAGCCACGGCGCATGCCCCCCCTCGGCCATCCGCTTCGTCGCGCGAATCAGCCGCTCCGAGCCAGGGCTCGCGCCGACGCAGACCAGGATCCGCTCGCGCGTCGGCCACATCGCCGCGATGCCGTGCGCCCGGCGATACGCCAGGACCTCTGCATCGACCCGCTCGGCCGTGCGGCGAAGCGCCAGCTCGCGGAGCGCGAGGAGGTTGCCGCGCTGGAAGAAGTGCTGAGTTGCTCGCGCCGCCTGGTCCGGAACGTAGACCTTCCCTTCGGCCAGACGCTCGAGCAGATCGTCGGGCGACAGATCGACGAGCTCGATCTCGTCGGCACGCTCGAGGACGGCGTCGGGCACGGTCTCGCGCACCTTGACCCCCGTGATCTGCTGGACCACGTCGGCGAGGCTCTCGACGTGCTGCACGTTGAGCGTGGTCCACACGTCGATCCCGGCCTCGAGCAGATCGACCACGTCCTGCCAGCGCTTGACGTGGCGGCTCCCCGGCGCGTTGGTGTGCGCGAGCTCGTCGACCAGGAGCAGCTTGGGCTTGCGAGCGAGCGCGGCATCGACGTCGAGCTCCTCGAGCGCGACCCCGCGGTGATCGATGAGCCGGCGAGGCAGCACGACCAAGCCGTCGAGGAGCGCCGCGGTCTCTGCGCGACCGTGGGTCTCGACCACGCCGACCACGACGTCCACGCCGTCCACCCGCGCGCGCTGGGCTGCCTCGAGCATCGTGTACGTCTTGCCGACCCCCGGCGATGCCCCGAAGAACACCTTGAGCCGCGCGCGCGTCGCGCGCACCTCGTCCGCCGTGACCTGCGCGAGCAGCGCATCGGGATCTGGGCGTTGGTCTTCGTCGCGCTCGCTCACGCTCGTACCCTACCGCGTCCGGCCGCTCCTCGCGTCGAGCGCACGGTTCAGCGCGACGACATTGATCCGAGGCTCCCCGAGGATCCCGAACGTCCGGGCCTCGACGTGGTCGGCGATGATCGCCCGGACGTCCGCGATCGCCAGCTTGCGAGCGCGTGCCACCCGGGCGGCCTGGTAGTACGCGGCCGCGGGGGTGATATGGGGATCGAGGCCCGACCCCGACGAGGTGACCAGGTCCGCCGGAACCGGCGCGAGGTTCTCGGGATCGGCGGCCCGGAGCACCTTGATCCGATCTGCGACCGCGTCGTGGAGGGCGGGGTTGGTCTCGGCGAGGTTGGAGCCGGTGGAGCTCATCGCGTCGTACGGGAACGACCCGATCGCCGACGGGCGGGACCAGACATACGCCGGATCCGTGAACGCCTGCCCGAGCAGCTCGGATCCGACCACGCGGCCACGATCCTCGATCAGCGAGCCCTTCGCCTGATGAGGGAACACGGCCTTGCCGATGCCCATGATCAGCGCTGGATACACCACGCCGGTCAGCGCGGTGAACGCGACCAACGCGACGACCGCGGCGCGCAAGGAGGCGAGGAGGTCTTGCTTCATGACACGAGCCCCAATCCCGAGATCAGCATGTCGATCCCCTTGATGAACGGAAATGGCAGGACGAGCCCGCCCAGGCCAAACACGAGGAGGTTGCGCCGCAACACCACCGCCGCGGCCGCGGGCCGGATCTTGAGCCCGCGCAGCGCGATCGGGATCAGCGCGACGATGATCAGCGCGTTGAAGATCACCGCGGACAGCACGGCGCTCGCCGGCGAGTGGAGCCGCATGATGTTGAGCGCCTCGAGCTGCGGATACGTGCTGACGAACGCGGCCGGGACGATCGCGAAGTACTTCGAGACGTCGTTCGCGATCGAGAACGTGGTCAGCGCGCCGCGCGTCATCAGCATCTGCTTGCCGACCCGCACCACCTCGAGCAGCTTGGTCGGGTTGGAGTCGAGGTCGACCATGTTGCCGGCCTCCTTCGCCGCCTGGGTGCCGCTGTTCATCGCCACGGCGACATCGGCCTGAGCCAGCGCGGGCGCATCGTTGGTGCCATCGCCGGTCATCGCGACCAGGTGCCCGTTGTCCTGGTAGCCGCGGATCATCGCGAGCTTGGCCTCGGGCGTGGCCTCCGCGAGGAAGTCATCGACGCCCGCCTCCGCGGCGATCGCCGCCGCGGTGAGCGGGTTGTCGCCCGTGATCATCACGGTCTTGATGCCCATCTTGCGCATCTCGGCGAACCGATCCCGGATGCCGGTCTTGACGACATCGGCGAGCTGCACGACCCCCAGGACGCGGTCGCCGCTCACGACCACGAGCGGCGTCGCGCCCTGCTTCGCGACCGCGTCGACCTGGGCCTTGACCTCGGCGGGGAGCTGGCCGCCGAGCGCGAGGAGGTGGCGCGCGATCGCGTCGCTCGCACCCTTGCGGATCGCCCTGACGTCGCGGGGCGATGGCGCTTCGGTGCGCACGGCCGAGGGTGGATCGCCCCCGGCGCCCGCGAGGAGATCGACGCCGCTCATCCGGGTCTGCGCGGTGAACGGCACCGGCGTCGCGCCACGCGGCGCCGTCACGACCCGGCCGAGGATCCCCGCCCCGAGCGTGACGATGCTCTTGCCCTCCGGCGTGTCGTCGGCGAGCGAGGCGAGCGTCGCGGCCTCCGCGAGCTCGGCTTCGGTGACCCCCTTCGCGGGGAGGAACGCGGTCGCCTGCCGGTTGCCGTAGGTGATCGTGCCGGTCTTGTCGAGCAGCAGGGTGTCGACGTCGCCGGCCGCTTCCACGGCGCGACCGCTGGTCGCGATCACGTTGGCCTGGATCATCCGGTCCATGCCCGCGATCCCGATCGCGGACAGCAGCCCGCCGATCGTCGTCGGGATCAGGCACACCAGCAGGGCGACGAGGACCGTCAGCGTGATCGGCGAGCCGTGGTGCGCCTGCTCGACCGCGAACCGGGACATCGGCAACAGCGTCACGGTGACGAGCAGGAAGATGATGGTGAGCCCGGCGAGCAGGATATCGAGCGCGATCTCGTTCGGCGTCTTCTTGCGCTTGGCGCCCTCGACCATCGCGATCATCCGGTCGAGGAACGTCTGTCCTGGAGAGGTCGTGATCTTGATGACCAACCAGTCCGAGAGCACGCGGGTCCCGCCGGTCACCGCGCTCCGATCCCCGCCGCTCTCGCGGATCACCGGAGCGCTCTCGCCGGTGATCGCGCTCTCGTCGACCGAGGCCACGCCCGCCACGATCTCGCCATCCGATGGAATCGAGTGACCCGCATCGACGAGGACATGATCCCCCGCGCGAAGCTGCGACGACGGGACCTCGGTGCTCGCGGCATCGCGACGCGGTTCGGCGAGCTTCTTCGCGGTCACCTCCCGGCGGGCCTTGCGCAAGCTGTCGGCCTGGGCCTTGCCGCGTCCCTCGGCCATCCCCTCGGCGAAGTTGGCGAACAGCACCGTGAACCACAACCACAACGAGATCGCGCCGATGAACCCGGGCGACGCGTCGCCGTTGCCGGTCACGAGGGCGTGCACGAACAAGATCGTGGTGAACGCGCTGCCGACCTCCACGACGAACATCACCGGGTTCTTGATCATCCGGCGCGGATCGAGCTTGCCGAACGCCTCGACGGCGGCGCGGCGCACGATCGCGGGATCGAACAACGGGCGCGCGGAGACCGCCTTGTCTCGCCGGGGCGCCGGCTCGTGAGCGGGCAGCGGCGGGGCGACGGGCTCGGGCGCAGGGGCGGCGGTCATGGCGAGCCTCCAACGAGCTGCAGGTGCTCGACGATCGGCCCGAGCGCCAGCGCCGGCACGAACGTCAGCGCGCCGACGAGCAGGACCGTGCCGACGAGCAGCAGGACGAACAGCGGACCATGCGTGGGCAACGTGCCCGACGATGGAGGGATCGATTTCTTGCGCGCGAGGGAGCCCGCGATCGCGAGCACCGGAATGATGATCCAGTAGCGCGCGACGAACATGCAGATCCCGCCCGCCGTCGCGAAGAACGTCTTGCTCGCGGTCAACCCGGCGAACGCAGAGCCGTTGTTGTTCGCCATCGACGAGAACGCGTACAGGATCTCGGAGAACCCGTGCGGTCCGGGGTTGTTCAGGACGCCCGGGATCGCCGGCGCGCCCGCGATGGCAGGCACACCGGTGGTCTCCTGCACGAGGCACGCGAGCGCGGTCCCGACCAGCACCGCCGCGCACGGTACGAGGATCGCGAGCGAGGCCATCTTCATCTCGAACGCCTCGATCTTCTTGCCGAGGAACTCCGGGGTTCGACCGACCATCAACCCCGCGATGAACACCGCGACGATCGCGAACATCAACAGCCCGTAGAGGCCCGACCCCACGCCGCCGAACGCGACCTCGCCGAGCTGCATCAGCACCATCGGCGCCAGCCCGCCGAGCGGCGAGTAGCTATCGTGCATCGAGTTGACCGACCCATTGGAGGCGGCCGTCGTGGTGGTCGCCCACAGCGCCGAGGCGCTGATCCCGTACCGAACCTCCTTGCCCTCCATGTTGCCGCCCGGCTGCAGCTCGCTGCCGGCCTGATCGATCGCGAGATCGGACAGCGCTGGATTCGGCCGCTGCTCCTGCCACTCGGCGATCGCGACGAAGGGCACGACCAGCACGACCATCGTGATGATCAGGGCCCACCCTTGACGCGGCGACCGAACCATCCGTCCGAACATGAAGCACGAGGCTCCGGCGATCAGCAGGATCGCCAGGCACTCGAAGAAGCCCGAGAGCGGCGTCGGGTTCTCCATCGGATGCGCCGAGTTCACGTTGTAGAACCCGCCGCCGTTGGTGCCGAGCTGCTTGATCGCGACCTGCGACGCGACCGGCCCCACCGCGATGCCCTGCTCGGCGATCGCGCGACCATCGGTGTCCGCGGCGGGCTGGATCAAGGCCGCGGTCTCGCGCCCATCCATCGTCTGCGGCACGCCCTGCTGGACGAGGAACACCGCGAGCACGACCGAGAGCGGCAGCAGGATGTAGACCGTCGAGCGCGTGAGGTCGACCCAGAAGTTGCCGATGTGATCGGCCTGCTTGCGCGTGAACCCGCGAATCAAGGCGACGAGCACGGCCATGCCGGACGCCGCAGAGACGAAGTTCTGGACGCCGAGCGCGAGCGCCTGGACCAGGTGGCTCATCGTGGTCTCGCCGCTGTACGCTTGCCAGTTGGTGTTCGTCGCGAAGCTCGAGGCGGTGTTCCACGCGACCCTGGGATCGACGGCCGGAAGATCGTTCGGGTTCCCGGGCAGCACCGCCTGGAGCCGCTGCAGCCCGTAGACCAGCAACAGCCCGAGGATGTTGAACAGCAGCAACGCGACCGCATAGCGCTGCCAGCTCGTCTCGGTCTCGGGCTTGACGCCGAACAGCCGGTAGAGCAACCGTTCGAGCGGCCCGAGCAGCCTCTGGGCGATCCGCGCGTTTCCCTCGTAGACCCGCGCCATGTACGCGCCGAGGGGGAGCGCGAGCGCGAGCAGGATCACCCAGTACGCGACGATCTGCGCGACGCCGGCGCCGCTCACTGGAGCTTCTCCGGCTCGAGCAGCGCGATGAATAGATACACGACCAGCCCGAACGCGATGATCGCGGCCAGCACGAACAAGGTGGACATGACGCCCTTTCGATCAGAGCCGACTGAACATGCGGATCATCCCGATGGAGATCGCGAACAGGAGCAGAGTGAGTCCCACGTAGAGCAGATCAATCATGGTTTCTCGAGGCCAGGATGAGCAGACCGAGCGAGGTCATGATCGCGGCCAGGCTCGCCTCGGCGCCGAAGTGTTCGCGAAGCACCAGCGCGATCACGACGCGCGGCGCGCCGAGCACGATCATCAGCAGACCGAGGACCCGATCATCCCAGCGCGCAGCGGTCGCCCGGCTGTCGCGGCCGCTACCCGGCTTTCTGAAGGGATTGTGCATCGGGTCCTCGTCTCCTTGATTACCCCCCTGCACGTCAAGATCGTGCAAAGGACGCGCCATGAGCCTGACAAATCGGAGCCCAGCGCGCAGCGGTCTGCGACCCGCCCGGGTGAGCTCCGCGAGGACCTCCTACGCGCGACGTCAGGATCCCGCGCGTTCACATCTTCACCAGCAGCGCCAACGTCATCCGAGGCTCCGCGTGGACGAGGTCCGGAGACCATCCAACGACCTCCGAACCAGGCGCGCCTTGATTGCCGCCGGGCGGGGTCACGCCACCCGCACCCGCGAAGTACGGCACGCTCGCGTGCCGATACGTGAATTCACCGCGGAAGGTGATGTACTGGCTCGGCATGTAATCGAAGGTCACCTGCGTATCCCAGGCGAAGAACTTGTCGCCGGGGTTCTCCGTGAACGCCGGTGTGCCAGAGAACGCGGTCGCGCCGTTGACCGGCGGCAACAGCACGAGGTACCGGCCGGGGTTGTCGATCACCCCACCGCCCACCGTGATCGCGTACGTGTCGTGATCGAACCACGCCCGCGTGTAGGCCATGAAGCCCGCGAACAAGGTCCCCGTGCTGCCGGTGTTGCAGCTCACGCCGCCGCCGTACTCGCACCCAAAATCCACCGTGAGCGTCGATGCCACCCTGGTGAGGAGCTGGGTCTGATCCTCGTACCACTTGACCTCGATCGAGTCGTCGGTGTGGAAGCGATGACGATCGGGGTTGCCGAGAACGTCGGCGCCGATGAAGTACTGGTTCGCGATCAGGATGACGTTCCCGTTCGGCGTGTAGCGGACCTGACCGCCGATGCCGGGCAGCGAGTTGAACCTGCCGTACGACTGCCAGCCGTTGATCAGCCACGGCTCGATCTTGAGCTTGTCGGTCGGGAACCACTGCACGCGCAGCCCGTTGAAGTACCAGGGCGTGTTCGAGGACACGTAGGACGGCTGGTACGTCCAGTTGTCGAAGTTGTAGTAGCTCCACAGCCCGAGGTAGCTCAAGAACAGGCCCGCCTGCACGTTGACCCCGCGGTGTGGATCGCCGAAGTGATAGCCGCCGTACGCCTCCGAGATGTAGCGGTACGCATCCTGAAGGTTCCACTGGCCACGCGCGGGGCTCGCGTCGTTGCGAGGCGTGGTCGTCGACAGCAGGCCGAACTGCGTCATCATCCGGCCCTGGACGCGATCCCAGTGAAGATCGCCGCCGACGCCGAGCTGGGTGACCTGGTTCTCGCCGCTGCGCCACGCTTCGGTCGAGCCGACGATCGTGTCGTCCTGAGGATGGTTGAAGCTGTAGTGGAACACGTCGTCGAGACGAAACTCGCCGGTGACGTACTTGTTCCCGAGGACGGAGTCCTTCGTGCGAGCGCTGCCGCTCTGCCACGTGAAGTCGGCGAACGTGAATGGATCGAGCTCCTCGTCGGGCGGAAGCGCCCTGGGAACGACGGTCGGAGCCGGCGCCGGCGCGGGAGTCAGCGTCGGTGCGGGAGTCAGCGTCGGTGCGGGAGTCAGCGTCGACGCGGAAGTCAG
>WBZN01000582.1_pt1 | contig 27321 bp, 18 predicted proteins | sample 5204281 | NCBI WGS metagenome assembly WBZN01 (sample SAMN12344347, study PRJNA552823) | activated sludge metagenome | biome: Activated sludge suspended growth; feature: Nitrification reactor; material: Wastewater; isolation source: activated sludge from nitrification reactor of wastewater... | reverse complement strand
CGCCTCGATCTTGATGATGTGGACGCCCTCGCCGAGCGACGATGACGTGGTGAACACGTAGGGACCGGTGGAGGTCTTCACGTCGGTCTGCGTACCGTCGACGAACAGCTTGGCGCTGGCGATGACCATGTTGTCGGTCGCGGTCACCTGGACCTCGAAGCCGGGGGGGACGACCGCGTTGTTGGTCGGCGAGTCGATGCCGACCGTCGGGGGCACCGTATCGCCGACCCTGACGCCGAGCCGGTCCCTCAGCAGGCTGACCGAGTTCTGGCTCGCGCGGCACGTCGAGCCGTTGATGCCGCACGGCCGAACCACGTCCTCGCCGCATGACACCGCCTGGTCCTTGAACGAGCGATTGCCGCTGTACGGCAGATACGTCATCGGATCCGAGGCGAGGAGCTCGTGATCGAGCCCGTAGCTGTGCGCGACTTCCTGCGCCATGATCTCGCAGGCGAGGCGCGCGTCGTTCGGGATCACGGCGGTGAACGTGAACACGATCGAGTTCTCGATGATCGAGCAGTCGGTCGTGAACGGCGACACCCCGGCGACGTTGTTCGGCATCCCCAGCTGGGTCGGCGAACCGCCGAACACGGCTTCCATGTGCGGGACGTTGCCGGGGTCGGTGTCGACGACGGTGACGTCGAACGGGGCGAACAGGTCCTTCATGCACGCCACGGTCGCGCTCCACACCGCCGGCGTCGTGTTCCACGCTGGGATCGCGGTGGTCGCCGTGGCGATCGACGACTTGTTGGTCCGCGAGTCGTTGTTGCCGGGCGTCAAGGTGACGCCGTTCTTGTTGAGATAGATGATCTTGCTCTGCGCGAGGGCCGGCACCACGCCGCCGCTGGGGCCGATGGTCGTCCCGGGATTGCCGGCGGACGCGGGCAGCACCTGACGCGCGAACACGAGGTCGTTGATGTCCGGGGCGGCACCGACGAGCTCGCCGAGCTGCGCGGTGCCGTCGGTGTTGATCGGGCGCTCCGCAGCGGCGATGGCGGGGACGAGAACAACAAGGCCCGTCACGATGCCGCTGAGTCTCATGGGCGACACCGAGTCCACGGACCGTGCCACTCGGGTCTGTTGTCCCCAGCCGGCCCGATTCCGTTGCGTAGACATCTAGTTGAGCGAGATTGCGCCAGATCGGACGCGTTTTGCACAACCTGCGCGTGGTCGTGTGGCTTCGGCCACTTGGCGCAAAACTGCCTGGGAGCGATTTGCGGTGGCTGGGGACTGGTCCCCCGGACCTGAGACGATCGCGGGCCCGCGGTCAGGACCGGCAGATCTCTTCGAGGGCCGCGAGGTCCTTCGGGCATGCCGCGGTCAGGACCTCGTTCCCCTCCGCGGTGATCGCGACGTCATCCTCGATCCGGATCCCGATGCCGCGTAGCTCGGCCGGGACGTCGGGCGCGTCGTGCGCGATGTAGAGCCCCGGCTCGACCGTGATCACCATGCCGGCCTCGAGCGCGCGCGCCTTGCCGTCGCGCATGTACGCGCCGACGTCGTGCACGTCGAGCCCGAGCCAGTGGGACGTGCCGTGCATGTAGAACTTGCGGTAGCTCTGATCGGCGATCCGTTCGTCCGCCGAGCCGGCGAGCAGGCCGAGCTCGATCATCCCCTCGGTCAGCTGGCGCACGCAGTGATCGTGGAGCTGGTCGATCGTCGCGCCCGGCTTCGCGAGCGCGATCGCGGAGCGCTGGGTCGCGAGCACGATCTCGTAGACGCGGCGTTGCGGGGCGGTGAACCTGCCGTTCGCCGGCCAGGTCCGCGTGATGTCCGCCGTGTAGTGGTCGTACTCGCAACCGGCATCGACGAGCACCAAGTCGCCATCGGCGATCGCGCAGCGATTCTCGACGTAGTGCAGGATCGTCGCGTTCTCGCCCGCGCCGACGATCGTGTTGTAGCCGGGGCCCGCGCCGCCGCGCCTGCGGAACGTGTAGTTGATCACCGCCTCGAGCTCGTGCTCGAACACGCCGGGGCGACCGGCGCGCATCGCCGCGAGGTGCGCCTCGCTCGTGATCGCACATGCCTTGCGAAGCGCGGCCAGCTCCTCGGGCCGCTTGTGCAGCCGCAGCTCGTGCAGCGCCGCTCGCGGATCGACCACTGCCCGTGGCGGGCGCCGTCCGCGCTTCTCGGTCTTCCGCAGCCGGTTGAGCGCGCTGGCGACGGTCAGATCCATCTGATCGTCGAGCCCGAGGCTGTAGTGGAGCTCGTCGGTGTTCGCGATCAACTCCCACAGCTTCGCGGTCAGCTCGGTCGCCGGGTACGCGGCGTCGGCGCCGTACCGGTCCGTGGCACCTTCGAGCCCCGCGCGCCGGCCGTCCCAGGTCTCCATCTCCGGGTCGCGCGGACGCACGAACATCACGACTCGCTCGGTCTCGGCGCCCGGCCGGAGCACCAGCGTGGTCTCGGGCTCGACGAAGCCGGTCAGGTAGTAGACGTCGGAGTGCTGGCGAAACGGATGAAACGCATCGCCGTTGCGCAGCCGTTCGGGCAACGAGTGCACGACGGCGACCGCGTCGGGCCCGATCGCTTGCATGTACGCATCACGCCGGGCGGCGAACACAGCCGGGTCGAACATGCCGCCGGGTATAGCACTGCGCTCCGTCCCGCGGTCGACCTCGAAATCATTCAGCTCGCCGTCAGAGGTGCCGTTCGCATCGATCGTAGGATGCGCCCGCATGAAATCAATCGCTCGACTGCTCGTCCTCTCGCTCGTCGTCGCTTGCGCTCGCAAGCCGCCGCCGCCGCCACCGCCGCCACCGCCTCCCGGAGACGCGGCCGTCGCGCCGGTGGCGGTCGCCGATGCGGGGAGCGCGCCAGCCTACCGGACCCAGGCGACGCCGAGCCCGGTCGATCCCGCGGTGGCCGGCAAGGGCAAGACGTTCATGGTCGTCTCGGAGGCGCCGCTGGCGACCAAGGTCGGTCGCGACATCCTCGCGTCGGGCGGCAACGCGGTCGATGCCGCGGTCGCGACGGCGTTCGCGCTCGCGGTCGTCCATCCCACCGCGGGCAACCTCGGCGGAGGCGGCTTCGCGGTGGTGCGCGTCGCGCCGGGGAAGGCCGTCGCCCTCGACTTCCGCGAGACCGCACCTGCCGCCGCCACCGCGGACATGTACCTCGACAAGACCGGCACGCCGACCAAGGCGTCGCTCGTCGGGGCTCTCGCGTCGGGGGTCCCGGGCTCGGTCGCCGGGCTCTACGAGATGCATCACAAGCTCGGCAAGAAGCCGTGGAAGGAGCTGGTCGAGCCGGCCATCGTGCTCGCGCGTGACGGGTTCGAGGTCGACGCCATGCTCCACGCCGCGCTCGAGCGGGGGGCGAAGAAGCTGCTCGAGTTCCCGAAGACCGCGGCGATCTGGGTCCCGAGCCGCATCCCGCGCGCCGTCAACGCCACCGTCACGATCCCCGAGCTGGCGGTCGCGCTCGAGCGGATCCGCGACGGCGGGGCCGACGGGTTCTACAAGGGCGAGACCGCGAAGGCGATCGCCCTCGAGATGAAGTCCGGCGGCGGCATCATCACCGCGGCCGATCTCGCGAACTACAAACCCGTGTGGCGCGATCCGCTGCGGTTCGGTTATCACGGAAACTCGATCGTCTCGATGCCACCACCGTCCTCGGGCGGGATCGTGCTCGCGATGACCGCGGCGATGCTCGAGCGCCGCGAGCTCGGCAAGCTGCCGTGGCACGGCGACGAGCACGTGCACTGGCTCGTCGAGGTGTGGCGGCGCGCGTTCGCGGCGCGCAACGAGCTGCTCGGGGACCCGGCGTTCGTCAAGGGCATGCCGATCGCGAAGCTGCTGTCGCAGGACTACATCGACAAGCTGGTCGCGACGATCGGGCCCACGGCGACGCCTTCGACGGAGGTCGCCGCGTTGCTCGAGGGCAATCACACCACGAACCTGTGCGTGGTCGATGGCAGCGGCATGGCGGTCGCGCTGACCACCACGCTCAACACGTCGTTCGGGAGCGGGGTCACGATCAGCGGCTTCTTGATGAACAACGAGATGGACGACTTCACGGCCAAGCCCGGCTCGCCGAACACGTTCGGGCTGGTCCAGGGCGTCGCGAACAAGATCGAGCCCGGCAAGCGGATGCTGTCGTCGATGTCGCCGTCGATCGTCGAGAACGGCAAGGGCGAGGTCATCATGCTCGCGGGCGCCGCCGGTGGACCGCGCATCATCACCGCGGTGTGGCAGACGATCTCGAACGCGCTCGACTTCGCCGCGCCGGCGGACGCCGCGGTCGCGAACCAGCGCGTGCATCACCAGCACCTCCCGGACGTCGTGTTCATCGAGGCGGGATCGATCGACCAGGCCACCGAGACCAAGCTGCGCGAGCTCGGCTACAAGATCGTGTGGGGCCAGGATGCGCGCGAGTTCGGCGCCGTCAACGCGATCGTGCGCACAAAAGACGGCTGGGATGGGGCCGCAGACCCGCGTGGTGGTGGCGCGGCGATGGGTGACTAACCGCGGTCATCCGGCTAGGCTCGCCGGGATGGCGCGCAAGGAGGCTTCGACCGAGTCCGGCGTCCTCGTGTTTCCCAAGATCGACGGGCGCGCGGAGCCACCGCGCGACAGCGAGCCGCGGATCGCGCGGAAGCCGAGGTCGGGTTCCGGCAAGCTCGCCGCGATCCTCGTGGCAGGCGCGATCGCCGGCGGTGCGGGTGGATTCATGCTCCGCCCGATGGTGGCGCCCGACGAACGGGTCGCCACGCTCGAGGCCCAGCTCGAGGACGCGCAGAAGGCCGCGGGGGCGCAGAAGGATCGCGCCGACGCACTCGACAGGAGCCTGACCACGATCACCTCCGCGAAGGTCGTCGCCGACAAGAAGCTCGACGAAGCGCAGAAGGCGGAGAGCGAGCTCGCGAGCAAGATGGCCGAGGCCGATCGCCAGGCGAAGGACGCCGCGGCGGTGCAGGCCAAGCTCAAGGCCTCCGTCGACAAGGGCACGGGCTCGGTGTCGACCGAGGGCGACGAGATCCACCTCCAGCTCGTCGACCGCGTGCTGTTCAGGACCGGTGACGATCAGCTCACCGAGCGCGGCAAGCAGGTGATCGCGAGGGTCGCGGCCGCGCTCAAGGACATCCCCGACAAGCAGATCTGGGTCCAGGGCCACACCGATGACCAGCCGATCGTCGTTCCGCAGGTACCGGCGCCGAAGAAGGGGGGGAAGGGCGCGCCACCACCACCTCCTCCGCAGCCGCGGTTCGCGACCAACTGGGAGCTGTCGGCCGCGCGGGCGCTCAACGTCGTGCATTACCTGCAGGACACGGCGAAGCTCGATCCGACCCGGATCGCCGCGCTCGCGTTCAGCCAGTACCGCCCGGTCTCGCGCTCGAACAAGGCCGCGAACCGCCGGATCGAGATCGTGCTCGTGCCCAGGCGCTCGGTGCTCCAGAAGTAGCCGGCGCCGCTCGGTCGCCGGGCGCCACGCTCAGCGAACCGCGGGAGCCGACTGGCGGTCGACGAAGTTGACGAGGTCCGCGTCGGCGGCCTCGACCAGCGTCTCGGATCCGGCGATCCCGGCGGCGCCATCGCGCGCGAACACGAGCAACGGGATGTCCCCGAGCTCCTCGGCGGACCGCAGATCGCGGACGACGTCGTTGACGCCATCGGACAGCACATCGAGCAGGATCGCGCGCGGGCGCAGCGCACGTGCGAGCCGCGAGATCTGGACGAGCGCGCGCGTCATCGACACGACCGTGTAGCCGCGCGCGGACAGCAGCACGTCGAGCTGCTGGAGCCGGCTCCGATCGTGCTCGACGATCAGCACGACGCCCTTCTCGGGCGACTCGGCGGGCATCGCGGAAGGCGGGAATGGCGTGATCGATCCGTCGTGGTTCTCGCGCGAGCGATAGACCAACAGGGCGACCTTGTTGAGCAGCTCGTCCACGTTGAACGGCTTCTCGACGACCTCGGACGCACCGAGGGTGGCGAGGTTGACGTTGAGCCCGTGCACCGCGGTCATGATCAGCACCGGCACGTGCTCGAACGCCGGGATCTCTCGCAACGCCTGCAGGAACTGTCGCCCGTTCATGCCGGGCATCATCAGATCGAGGAGGATCGCGTCAGGTCGAGCGACGTGGACACGCTCCAGGGCGGTCTCGCCATCGACCGCGAGATCCACGACATATCCCTCGTCGGTCAAGACTTGACCGAGGGTCTCTCGCACCATCGGCTCGTCGTCCACGACGAGCACGCGCCCTTCCCTGGCGTTCGCCATTCCGTTCCCGAAGCGTACCACTGCGCGCGGGTCGGGGTGTACCATCGCGACCGATGTCGTCGACGGTGCCGCCGCTGGCGCAGGCCTACGAAGCGATCCATCCCAAGATCCTGCGGCGGCTGATCGAGCTGCGCTCCACGCTCGATCCGTCGCTCGGCCGCCTCGATGATGTCACCGCGCGTTCCCAGATCGCGGCGGTGCTCGATCACCTCGGCAACTTCATCGTCACCGGTGATCTCGGGCTCCATCGCGCCTTCCTCCACACCTTCCTCGCGATGCGCGTGGCCGAGGCGCAGAACCCGGCGACCGTGCTCGCCATGCTGGTCGCGATCGGCGACACCGCCGCGCAGGTCGCGCAGGACGAAGGGGCAGGGACCACGGAGGGCGCCGAGCTCACGCTGTTGCTCACGCACGTCACCGCGACCACCGCCCGTGAGGTCAACGACCTGATCGCCGACGAGCTCGGTCGCCGGCTCGAGCAGCTCCTCGACCTCCAGCGCCGGGAGCGCCACCGGAGCAGCCAGCCGTGACCGAGCCGCCGCCCGCGGGCATCCGCTGGTCTGGTGACACCAACGTCGGGAAGGTGCGCACCACGAACGAGGACGCGATGACCGTGGATCCCGTGCGCGGGCTCTATGTCGTGCTCGACGGGATGGGCGGCGCGAACGCGGGCGATATCGCGTCGAAGACCGCACGCGACGCGATCCACAGCTTCGTCGTGCAGCGTCGGCTCGCGATGGAGCCCAGGGCGCTGCTCGAGGCGGCGATCCAGGCCGGGTGCGGCGCGGTCTATCGGGACAGCCTGGCCCATCGCGAGCGCCACGGGATGGGGACGACGGTCGTCGCGTGTCTGGTGCCCGACGCCCGGCGCGCGATCGTGGGTCACGTCGGCGATAGCCGCGCGTATCTGCTGCGGGCTGGCCGGCTCCAGGCGCTCACGCGCGATCACACGATCGTCGAGGAGCTGGTCGAGCGTGGCATGCTGTCCGCCGAGGACGCCGAGCGGCATCCCTACAAGAACGTGCTGTCGCGCAACCTCGGCTCGAAGGACAACACGAAGGTCGACCTGATCGAGGTCGAGCTCAAGCCGGGCGATCGCCTGCTGCTGTGCTCGGACGGCCTCTACGGGTATGCGTCCGCCGAGGCGATCCAGTACATCCTCGGATCCGGCGATCCCCCGGATCAGGTCACCAGCGATCTGATCGAGCTCGCGCTGCGCGGCGGCGGCGGCGACAACGTTACCACGATCGTGATCGAGGCCCCGGCATCGCCGCCGAGCTCGACCCAGGTCGTGCAAACGACGGGCGCGGAGGCCTGGTGGCAGCGCCGGCAACGCTTCCTCATGGCCGCGAAGGAAGGGGGGCTCACGCGCAACCCGATCGTGCGCGGGCTCGAGCCCAAGGAGGCGCTCCAGCTGGTCGCCCTCAGCCTGTGCGAGGCGATCTTTCATGACCTCGAGAAGTCGACGGGGGTGAACGTGTGGACGTTCGCGCAGAACCTCGCGGGCGGCTGGTTCGCGCGAGGAGGCGGGTGGGCGCCGCTGCGCGACATGCTCGACATCCTCGTGGTGTGCGCGCGTACCGTGGTCGATGAGGTCCGCGCGTCCGACGCGCAGCTCGGGTTCGTGCTCGACGTCGCGGTCAGCCGTGCGCTCGTGGTCGCGGAGCTCGCGCTCGGCGGCCTGCTCGCGGAGCGCTTGCTCGCGGTCGACACCGAGCTGGTCGAGCTGCAGACGGCGCGGCATGCCGCGCTCGAGGCCCCGTCGGAGGAGCCGACGGACGCCGGCGAGCGGTTCACCGATCGCGCGACGATCCCGTTCTTGCGGTCGGATCGCCCGGTCACCGGCTCGAGCGAGTCCGACGAGGTGACGACGGGGATCGAGAACGCGCTGACGATCGCGCGCGCGCGCACCGCGCCGCGAGCCGAGCTGGTCAAGCAGGTCCTCGCGGCCCTCCAGGCGATCGCGACCGAGCACGGCGGCGACCTCGCGACCTCGGTGACCGCGGCCCGCGAGCTCTACGGGGTTCGCGCCGTCGATGACGCCGGGGTGATGCCGCTGTTCGACGCGCTCGATCATGCGCGGATCTTGACCGCGGCGAGCGTGCACCAGATCCAGGTCTCCGAGCCGGTGCGCGCGCGCGTGCTGCGTGCGATCAGCGCCGCGCACCAGCGCCTCGTCGGCGCGACCACCGGGCTCGTGCTCGAGGCCGCGGCGCCGTTCACCGAGCGGCTGCGCGAGTCCATGGTGACCACCGCCGCGATGCGCGATCAGGTCGCGAAGGCCGAGAAGCGCCGCGCCGAGCTCGAGCGCAAGCACGCGACGAACGTGGACCCGAGCCTGCCGTGGGGATCCCGCGGCACCACGGAGTGGTAACGATGTTCGGCACAGATATGGTCGAAGCCGTGCGCGTGCTGCGCGACGAGGTCCTCGATACCGTCGAGCACGGGGATCGCGATCCCCCCGGCGCGGAGGTGTTCGATGCGTTGATCCGCGCGCTCGCGATCGGCGGGGAGTCGGTGCCCGGGCTCGATCTGACGCTGCACGACTCCGTCGCGCGGCGGCTCGCGTGGGGCGACAGCGAGGATGTCGTGCTGTCCGACGCCGAGATGGTGTTCGATCGCCTGATGATCGCGGTCGACCGCGCGTTCCGCGATCCGGCGGATCAGATGGTCGTGATCGAGGCGGCGACGCAGGTCGCGGTCACCGTCGCGCGCGTCGTGTCGCTCGCCGCGGTGGCACGCGCCACGCGGGATCGCGCTGCCCGGGTGCGCGAGGAGATCGTGCAGCAGCAGCTCACCGACGTGCTCCACAAGCAGAAGGCGACCATCCTCCGTCTCGAGCAGGAGCTGGCGTACGGCTTCCAGTGAGCTAGTCTCCGTCCTGGATCGCGTAACGTCTCGCGCGGAGAGGCGAATCCATCGACGGAGTCAGCGGCGTGTCGCGGAGCCAGGCGCGAGTCGACGCGACCGCGTTGTCAAGATCGGGGCGCGGTCTCGCGGAGAACGCGACGACGCGCGCTGCCGGCGATGGGGTAGGCCTCGTCTCGCGGGAGAAAGCGAAGGGCCGGATCACGCTGGACTGGCGTGCCTAATACTCAACTGGCTGCGCCATGCAGCAGACGGCGTGGAAGCTACCGCTCGCTCGACCTCCCCATCGCCTGTCGCGCGCGTTGACGTGTGCGCGGGGACCGCGTCTGGGCGTTGACGTGAGGCGGCCACGCCCGACAAGGAGGCCCGGAAAGAAACGCACAGGTTCTTTGGCTGAGACGTTCTTGGCGTCGGATCGTTTCGTCGATCGAGGCGCGCACGTACGAAGAGGCCGCCTCGATTGGTCGTGTTCCCGATGAGGTTGATGATCATCTCGCAGGTGCGGCGCGGTCGGCCGCGCCAGTTGATGGAGATGAACGAGAACAGCCGGTGCTCGACCTTGCCCCACGACCACGAACGTCACGTCAACTCTCGACGACGAACGCGATCGAGCACCTCATGGGATCGGCCCGCCGGCTGTCGGGGAGGGTGAAACGCTGGCGAGGTGGCAGAATGATTCTAACCGTAAGTACGGTACCCGCCGTGCAGCGCGTACGGATCATCGCCATCGTCGGTGTCGTCGTGTTTGGCCCTGCAAAGCATCGCATTGGCGATCATGAGCCTATGGATGGCGATCGCCGATTCGGGGACGGGGTGCCCAGGTTGCAGCCATTCGGGCGAGGCCAACTCGCATGCCCATGTCTACTTCCTCGGTGGCGGCTCTCCACTGTGGTGGCCGTGGTCTGCGGGTTGGCGATGCGAAGATCGACTCCGCCCCCTGTGTCTACTGCTGATCGGCCTAAGACCAACAAGCTTGGGCTGCGCCCGTAACCTTCGGTCGTGTGGCTTCGATCGCCGGAACGTACCTACGCTGCTGCACGGAGAGCGCAGGCCGCGTAGAGATGTCGACTCACGATCAGCCGCCACTCAAATTCAAGAATGGACGAGACATCGCCGCTTGCGAGCAGCCTCAGCGTCCCGTGGTGAATGATCCCGAGCCCTGCGCCCATCGGGCTTGCTGCCGCCCGACGGGCTGACGATCTCGGCTCATGGCATCACCCGTCGCTCTCGAGGCGTTGAAGCAATGTGGAGGACGTTAAGCACCCGAAAGACTCGGGGACCCCGATGCATGATGTCCGGAATCGTCGGGCGCGGTCTCCGCGCATACGCCAACGCGCGCGACAGGCGATGGGGAGGTCGAGCGAGCGGTAGCTTCCACGCCGTCCGCTGCATGGCACAGGTCGTTGAGTATTAGGCACGGCGGTCCAGCGTGATCCGGCCCTTCGCTTTCTCCCGCGAGACGAGGCCTACCCCATCGCCGGCAGCGCGTGTCGTCGCGTTCTCCGCGAGACGCGCCCTGATCGGGGAAGCTCAGCGCGTCGATTCGACGCCGGCTCCTCGACGCGCAGCTCGGGACGGGAACGAGCTAGGCCGATCGCGGCATCCTCGGTTCAGCGGCGAGGTCCGGGGGGCGCTTCACGAGATCTCGGTCACCGGGATGTCGGCGGTCACCGCGTCGAGGAGGGCCTCGAGCCCGGCGTCGCGGTCGACGAATCGATGCACGAGCTCGCTGCTGCCCTTCTGCCCGGCGCCGCGGACGATCCGGCGCGCGCGGGGCTGCTTTCGCCGCATCTGATCCATCATGCCTGGGATCCGCGGGTCGCTCGCGTCGAGCTCGCCGACGATCGCGTCGAGCTCGATGTTGTCGATCGCATCGGCGATGCTGTCATCGTCGGTGGCGAACAGCACGTCCCAGCCGCTGGTCACGTAGAGCGCCATCGCGCCGCGCTGTCGGTGATCGTCTCCCACGACGAGCAGGCGGAGCCGCTTGCCCGGCTTGTCCTGCGCCGCGCCGGCCCGTGCGGCCGATGCGACCAGGGCTCGCCACTCGACGGGCGGCTCGATCACCAGGATCCCGAGCACCCAGCTCGGCGCCATCGCCTCGCGTACGACATCCCCGATCACCTCGAGCGCGTTGCCGCTCGCGGGATCGACGAGCGCGACCGAGAGCCGCGTGCCGAGCGGGAACCAGGCCGCGGTGTCGAGGCACAGGCCGACCTCGGACACATCTCGGGTTCGGCACACGGCCATCTCGCCGCCGAGCAACGGCTGAGCCGTGGCGGAGATGTCGATCCGGTACCGAGGTGCCCGACGTGACAACGAGCCTCATCTTGCCACGGCGTGAATCTCGTTTGGCCCTCTGGCACGATGTTCGGGCTGACCCATGCGCGATGTGTGGGTCGCGGGATGACAGTCTGGGCCAGACTTGGCGATTTGACGCGGACGACCGGGCGGGCAAAGCTGGCGCCCATGACACCTCGCCTCCGTGGAATGGCCTCCGCGCTGATCATCGCGGGCATCGCGCTGCCGGCCATCGCGCGTGCGGGGGATCGCGGCCGGGAGATCGTGATCGTCACGCCCGGTGAGCGCACCCTCGGCAACAAGCTCGTGCTGGGAGGGATCGCGGGTGCCGGGGCGATCGTCGGCGCGATCGGGGTGTACTTCCATCTCGATTCGAGGTCGGCGTCGGATGCGGTCTCGGCGGACGCGAAGACCGGCCACGCGTGGTCGCAGGACGACGTCGATCAGGTCGATCGGGCGAGCTCGTCGCGCACCAGGACGGAGATTTGCTATGGCGTCGGAGGTGCGCTCCTGATCGGCGCCGTGATCGCGCTGATCGCCACCGAGCCTTCGTCCGAGACCACCGTGATCCGGCCCCATTCCGCCACCCCGACCGTCACGCCGACCGTTGGCGGCGCCATGGTCGGCAGCGTGTGGAGCTTCTGATGCGCCGCCTCTGCCTCGTGCTCGCCGTCGCGGCATGCAGCCCCGAGGTCGCGTCTGGAGCCTATCTGTGCGGGCCCGAGGAGCTGTGCCCCGAAGGCATGCGGTGCAATGGCCCCGACAACACGTGCGTGACCGACGCCGTCGCCGAGCCGTTCACGTGCAACGCGGTCACCGAGCAGGAGCCGAACAACACGGCGCTCACGGCCCAGGACCTCGGTCAGCCAGCGTGTGTGTCTCAGCCCATCGAGGTCACGGGGTGCGCGGCGGGCAACGATGTCGAGGACTGGTATCAGCTCCGGGTGCCCACCAGCTGTGGGGCGGTCGAGGTCCAGGCGCGGGCGACGTTCCCGGTCGCGTTCGAGCCGTTCGTGATCGAGGTCCGCGCGGCGGACGACTCGGTCGTCGCGACGAGCGTGGTGTGCACCCCGCACGGGGCGGAGGATCTGGGCCTGACCCAGGCGTGCGTCAAGGCCACCGGCGTTCCCGGGAGCCGCTATTCGGTGCGGATCGCGCGCGAGGGCAGCGAGAACTGCGGGGGCGCCTGTGCCAATAACCGGTATGCCCTCTCGGTCCAGCTCGCGCAGCCTTAGGAACATGCCGCCTCGTCGCCGAGGTCCGGCGGCGTGACTCCTCGGTCGAGCTAGGGCAACGCATCCCTCGTGTCGTCATGCAGGATCAGCAGGCCTCGAGGGGAGTCGGCGACGAAGATGAGCTTCCGTGCGAGGTCGACATCGAGCCCGACGGCGCCCTCGAAGAAGCCGCTGGTGTGATCAGGGCCCTGTGGGTCCCAGGTGTTGTAGTAGCCGAGCAGCGTGGGGTGCGCGGGATCGGCGAGATCGAGGATCCGCACGCCGTCCTGGTAGTGGGTGAAGATCGCGCGGGTGCCGAACGCCATGACGTTGTGGATCGAGACCCAGTCGCGCGTCTTGTAGCTCGCGAAGGGCTGCATGAACGTCGCGGACGAGGGCTCGACATCGACGATGTCGAGGTGGGCGCCGTAGCTCTCCTCCCCGTGCAGCGCGATGTGACGACCGCCGGCGGTGGTAGGCCAGCTCGAGTGGCTCGTGCGGGTCGGCGTCACGGCCCAGCGCCCCACGAGGGTCGGCGTGGCGGGGGTCGTGAAGTCGACGACGTAGAGGCCCGCGTCCCAGGCGTTGAGGTAAGCGACGCCATGCTCGAGCGAGAGGTCGTGGACGAGGCTGCCTTCGGTGGTGAACCGCCCGAGGCGAACTGGCGCCGCTGGATTCGTGACGTCGAAGATCGGGCAGGTCGCGTCGTAGTTTCCGAAGTACGCATAGGTCTTGCCGTCGCGGGTCTCGACCGCCAGCGTGTGCGCTTCTTCGGGGATCTGTGCCGCGAGCGTGGGCGCGGCCGGGGTGGTGACGTCGACGACGTCGACTGGGTAGTCCGCGATGATCGCGTAGCGCTTGGTGGCGGTCTCGACGAGCTTGACGTCGTTGCTGTAGCCGGGACCGTTGCGGCGGTAGTGGCCGAGCTCCACGGGATGCGCCGGGTCGGCGGTCTCGATGATGTGCAGGCCGTCCTGCCGGATCAGATACGCGATGGTGCCGGCGACCCGCACGTTGAACGTGTAGCCCGGCCCCCACGATGGATCCCGGAGCTCGCCGACGAGCGAGAGGTGATCGCTGGCGGCTTCGTCGCCGTTGTAGGTGGCGCGGATCATCTTCGCCTGGCACACGGTGCACGTGCCGTCACCGCACACGGCGCGGTCTGCCCGGAAGCTGCCGTCGGGCTGGCGATTGGAGATCCGCTTCGACATCGAATACTGGGATGCTCGATTCACGAACGTCGAGCGCTGGAACACGACGTCGTCATCGATCGTTCCTGGATTGGCGAGATCGCCATCGACGATCAGCTGCGCGCCGCTCCGCGCGAGGTGAAAGCTCGACACACCACCCACCTTGACGCCGGTGAGGAACCATCGGCCCTCGGGATCCCAGCCGGCCAGACTGCCCGGCGTGATCGGTCCGAAGTCGCTCGCCTTCGTGTAGTCGGCCGTCGCGCCCTGCGGGTGGTCGTGACACTCGGGTGTGATCGCGTTCATCGCCGTATCCGGTGCCGGCGCATCGAACACGACGGCGGCGTTGTCACCGCACGCGGCCACCAGGACGCCGACTCCGAGCAACTTCAACATGCGCCACAGCTTTCCGGGTCGCGGGGGTGGCAGCAAGGTGCTCGGCCTCACACGGGCTGTTGACGTGAGGCGTGGGACAGGCAGTGAGACCTCGTTCCCGACGGGACGCACACGGACGTGAACGGTCGGGGTGGGCTGTGTATCGCGTTGCACGGCGCGATCATCGCTCGCCGCGCCGGTCCGGGCGCTGGCGAACCACGACCGCCAGGAAGTCCTCGTGCGGCGCTCCGTTGCGCAGCGCGGCCTCGACGAGCACCGCGGCCAGGCGCGGACCTGCAGGCGCGAGCTCGCGCAACGAGCTCTCCCACCGGCCCGGGTCGGCACCGCGGAGCGCGGTGGAGGCGATCACGAGCAGCGCGTCGGGTGGCAGGGGGGTCTCCCCGCGCGTCGCGGTGATCAGGCTGTCACCGAGCGCGCCGCCGCCGCCGAGGGTGACCTGCGTGGGCCGCGGCCCGGCCGCCGAGCCCATCGGGAACAGCACGTCGTACGCGACCGGACCGATGACGTTCGCGCCTGGATGACCGGCGCATGCCCAGGTGACGAGGTGCCGGTCGGCATCGAGGATCGCGATGAACGCGGCGATCGCCTCTCCGCCGCGCATCACGCCGTCCGCGCTCGCGCGCAGGTTGGCGAGCAGATCATCGAGCACCACCGGTGCCACGCCGACCGTGGCCGCGGCGAACGCGCCGGTCAACGTCGCGGTCGCTAGTGCCGCCGCGACACCATGGGCCTGTGCCTCCGTCACCAGCACCGCGACACGGCCATCGGCGAGCAACGATGTCGACCAGTTGGCGCCGGTGGTGCGCGGTGCGGTGCGATACTCGGCGGCGACCGTCCAGCGCCCGAGCTCGTCATCGCGACTCGCCGAGGCCTGCAGGCGCATCGCCTCGGCGACCTCGACCTCGCGAGCGGTCGCACCTTCCGTGGCCGCGGCGCGTGCGAGTGCGGCATAGGTCAGCGCCCGAGCCACGGCGCGGGCCGATTCGTGGACCAGGCGACGCTCGTCCTCGCGCAGCGCGTCTCCGTGATCGGCTTCGACGATGCCGACGAGCACGCCGCGATCGATCAGCGGCACGAGCAGGGTCGCGCCGTGGGCGATCACCATCGCCTCGAGCTTGGCGCGCAGCGGTCCGAGCCGCATCGTCGAGAGATCGCCTGGCGCCACCGCCTGGACATGGTGGACCAGCCACGCGGCGACCTCGCGATCGAGCGCCCAGCGCGCGCCGGTGGTCACCTCGACCAGCGTGTCGACCTCGGTGCGCCACGTCGCGCGGACCGCGATCGAGATCGGCTTCCACAGCGCCGCGACGCGCTCCGCGACCTTGCGCTCGTCATCGACGTCCGCGAGACCCGCGACGAACTCCTCGAGCGCATGCTCCCCGGCGACCCGCACCGGCCGCTGCCGGGTCATCACCCAGGTCACGCCGAGCGTGACCACGTAGGCGAGGCTCCCGAACACGACCTCGGCGACCACCGTCGCCCCCTGCATCACGATCGCGAGCACCGCGATGATCGCCGCGCTCGCGAGGAAGCCGAACAGCTCGGTCATCGCGTCGCGATCGAAGCCCTGCGGCCGGAGCAGATCCGTGAACAGCACGAGGTACAGCGCGATCAACCCGCCGACCAGCGCCGGCAACCACGCGATCGGGTAGCCACCCCAGACCTGGTACACGAGCAGGACATCGATCGACCCCATCGCCGCGAGCACCAGGATCGCGAGCACCAGGCGAACGATCCGCCGCTCCCCGCGCGTCGCGGTGCGGCGCACGATGAACATCCCGATCATCAGCCACAGCACGAGCTGCGCGGAGTGCAGGCCGGTGAGCGGGCCCGCGCTGATGTAGAACGTGCCCGAGGCCAGCGGGTGCACGCCGGGGACGATGAGATCGGTTGCCCAGCACACCGCCATGAACGCCGCGCCGACGACTCCCGCGAGCCGCGCGACCCAGCGATATCGCTCGAGCTGGCCGCTCACGCCGAGCAGCACGAGCAACAGATTCGGCCCGACCAGCGCGATCGTGCCCGTGCCGAGCCGGAGCAGCCGCGTCGCCGTGGCCCGATCTTCCATGCAGGCGACGAGGCCACACGCGAGCGCCCATGGCAGCGCGGTCGTGGCCGCACCGATCACGCCGAGCCGCATGACGCGATCGCCGCGGATCATCGCCGCGACGATCGCGACCGCGATCATCGTGATCGCGCACAGCAGGTACGGCACGCACTGCCAGTTCCACGAGAGCTCGGACACCCGCGCCGACGCTAGCGCGTTTCACAACGACTTGCGCGAACCCGATGCTGGCACCGCCCGATGCCCGCCCTCGAGCGGCTCCGTCAGCCCGTGTTTTCTTCGAGCACGAGCTTGAGGCCGGCGGGCAGCGTATCGCCGAGGGCGACGAGCTCCTCGCGTGCTTCGAGGGCGACGACTTGCTCGATCAGCACGACGGCGCGGTCGCCGCCGGGGAGCGCCCGCACGATGTCCGCGAGCTGGGCGCGGGTGGCGTCGTCGAGATCGCGGGTGCGGTCGCCGGTGCGGCGGCCGAGCTGCGCGAGCGGGAAGGCGACCTTGTCGGGCTCGGGCCAGTCCCATCCGAACATGGAGCCGAGCCACTCCTTGACCTTGCTGGGCGGGACGACGGCGTTGAGCGGGCCGTAGAGGGGCACGCGTGCGCCGACGCGCGAGAGCGCCCAGAGCTGGACGGGGTCTTCGCGGCCCTTGCGGGTCTCCATGCGCCGGACCAGCTCGTCCCCGAGCTTGAGCTTGTGCGGGGTGGCGAGGCGTTCGAGGCTGGCGACGACGCGCCAGATCTCGGCGAGCTCCTGCTTGCTCGCCTTGGCATCCGCGAGCTTCTTCGCCTGGAGCGGGTTGGGCAGCAGCAGCTTCGCGAGCCGATCGTAGAACTGATCCTGCTGGCCCTTCGCGAGGCCCCCGGCGATCCGCCGCCAGACGATCCACCACGCGAGCTTGCCGGGTTCGCTCTTGGGGAAGGTGAGTCCTTCGTTGAACACGCCCCACATGACGCGCGCACGCCAGGCATCGAGCGGCGCGCCGGTACCTGGCCGAAGCAGGAAGCCGGCGAGGTTGAGCCATCGCTGCTCGTGGTCCGCGGACTTCTTACGCTCGGGCGCGACCTCGACGAGCGCATCGAACAGCGCGCGCGCGGTCATCAGCGACCACTCGTCTCGGCGGGTCTGGAACAGGGTCTCGAGGTCGCGCGTCAGGGTCGCGAGGCCTTCGCCGGTGCGAAACGCGGTCTGCACCCGCGCCTTGGCGAGCTCGGTGTCTGCGTGCGGCGCGGCATCGCCGGCGTCCTCGACGGTCGCGGCGGTGCCACCGGAGCGCATGTCGAACGCGAGCTTCCAGGTCTCTCCGGACGGCGTGTTCGCGCTGCGGTCACGCCCCCGGGCCGCGTCCGCGTCGCGAAGATCTCCCTCGGGCGCGGCGCGCTCGACGCAGAAGATCTCGAGGGCGCCGAGCTCGGTGATATGGATCTCGAGCCGCACGGTGACCTCTCCGCGGCCGCGCGCACGCAGCACGCTGACGATCGGCGGCAGCTCGAGTAGATCGCTGCCGTCCTCGATCGTCTCGGCGAGGCCGTCGCCGATCGGCACCAGCGCACCGGGCTGGTCGTTGCGCGTACTCGACGAGTACAGCCGGAAGCTCACCGGCCGGTTCGTGACGAGGCGGAAGTCGCGCTCGAGCTGGACCCGCGCACCTTCCTCGAGGCCCGGCGGCGCGAGGCATACGGCGTAGCGCGCGGGCTCGATGCCGCCGCCCGCCTCGGTGGTGGGGATCCGCCGCCGCGCGCCGCTCGAGTCGACCCCGACGTAGAACGCGCGTGCGGTGCCGCCCTTGATCCGCGTCGCCAGGCCGCGGCGGACGAGGCCGTAGTACGCCGCGCCTTGCGCGACCGCCATCTCGGGCATCACCGCGGGCAGCTCGCGCGGTGGCTCGCCTTGCCACTGTCCGATCTGCTCGAGCACGCGCGTCCGCAACGACAGGGGCGTCATCGCACCGCCATTGAACAGCAGGGCATGGACGTGTCCGGCCTCGTGACGCGCAAGGAACGACGCGAGGTGGCGCGTGATCGCCGGATCGTTCGCGTACGGGAGGCCGAACTCCTGGAGGCCGCCGCGGCCACGCAGCAGGGGGGCGTCCTCGGCGACGATCGGGAAGAAGCCCTCGAACAGCACCTGGTGGAGCTCGGCGCGCGTGATCTCGTCGCGCAGCGTGCCGCCGATCAGCTTGGCGCCGCGGCTCTGCACCACGATCGGCGCCGACTCCGGTGGCGCATCTCCGAGCAGCGTCTCCTTGGCCAGCCGGCACGCGTGCACGAGGCCATGCCACTGCAGCGCGTCGAGCTTCTTGCCGCTCCTGGCGACCACGCGCTGCTCGACGAGCTTCGCCAGCGTCAGGTCGAGGTTGTCGCCGCCGAGCAACAGGTGATCGCCGACCGCGGTGCGGGTGAAGCCCTCGCCGTTGGCGTCGACCTCGATCAGCGTGAAGTCGGTGGTGCCGCCGCCGACATCGAACACCAGCACGCGCTCACCGGGAGCGAGCCCCTTGCCGCCGTGGGCCGCATCGATCCAGGCATAGAACGCCGCCTGGGGTTCCTCGAGCAGGACCACCGGAGGATAGCCGGCTTGCGCGGCCGCCTGCAGCGTCAGCTCGCGCGCGGCCTCATCGAACGACGCGGGCACCGTGACGAGCACTTCTTGCTCGATGAACGGGGCGTCGGGGTGGGTGTGATCCCACGCCTCTCGAAGGTGGCCGAGGATCAGCGCCTGCGCCGCGATCGGCGACAACTTCGGACCATCGCTGTCGCCCCAGGGCAGGATCGCGGCCTTGCGATCGACACCGGGATGGCACAGCCAGGACTTCGCCGAGGCGACCATCCGGGAGGCCATCCGGGCGCCCTGACTCCGCGCGAGCTCGCCGACCACCGGACGCAGCTCCGAGGATGTGGCCGCCTGTGGATCTCGGACTTGCGCGGGCACGGGCTTCCAGGGCAGCGCCGTCTCGTGCGGCGCGAGATCGATCTCGCCCGCCAGGTACACGAACGATGGCAGCTGTCGGCGCGGGGCGACCTCACCCGGGGCGACCAGCTGGGGCACCTCGAACACGCGCACCCTCGGATCGGCGGCGCGCGCGTCGACGTACGCGACGGCGGAGTTCGTCGTCCCGAGGTCGATGCCGATCAGGTACCGCGCACGCACTGCTGCGTTCGTACCACTGTCGGTCGTTCTTGTGCGTGACCTTGGTGGGGCGCCATGAAGATCGGCGTCAGCGAGGCCCCGCGACGATCCGATCGCGGTCGTCAAGTCGCGGCTCCACCGGCGTCGACGAGCGCGCGCTGCGGGCCGTTGGCCTGGCGCGATGAGGTGGCTACTCCCGCTCGCGGACCGAGTACTCGAGCTTCCATCGCCCCTGGCCATCGCGGGCGCCGCACCACAGCTCGAGCGTGCCCACCTCGGTGACGTGCGCCTCGAGCTTGACGGGGACCAGGTCGCCGGCGCGTCGCTCCCCATCCGCGTCGACCTGCTTCTCGACCGGATCGAGCTCGACGAGCCCGGGAGAGTCGGCGTCGATCAGCGCGCCGGCCTGGTCGTCCTTACGCGTCGCCGCGGCGAAGAACCGGAACATCGAGGTCTCTCCGACGACGAGGCCGAGCTCGTCATCGGGTAGCTCGACCGTGGAGCCCTCCTCGAGCCCTTGCGGCGCGACGCACAGCGCCTTGACCGGCGGCGCGAACCCCGGGATCGCCGGCATCGCGCTCTCGATGCCGATGTAGTAGGCGCGCGCGGTGCCGCCCCGGATCCGCACGCCCTTGCCGCGACGGACCTGGCCATAGTGCGCGGCTCCGAGCGCGACCGCGAGATCCAGATCGGCGCCGGCGAGCACGCGGACATCGCGCCCCGCCCACGTCCGCAACAGCTCGACGATCCGCGCCTGCAGCTTGGCCGCCTTCATCACGCCGCCGTTGAACAGCACCGCGCTCGGCATCCGTCCGAACCGGGCCAGGAACTCGGCGAGGTGACGCGTGATCGCGGGATCGTGCGCGTAGGGCAGGCCCATCTCGCGCAACCCTCCCGCGCGCCGCCGCGCCGCACGCGCCTCGGCGGGCACGGTCGGGAAGAACCCCTCGACCAGCATCTGCTCGGCTTGCTCGCGCGTGATCTCGGCCTTCATCGTGCCGCCGATCAGCTTGCTGCCACGGGCGAGGATCGAGATCGGGAACGTGTTCGGCGGCGCGACGTCGAGCAGCGACTCCTTCGCGCGCCGGCACGCGTGGACGAGCGCGCGCTGTTGCATCGCGTCGAGCGTCTTGCCGGCGTCGCCGAGCTGCTTGCCGGCGACCGCGGCGAGCGCGAGGTCCATGTTGTCGCCGCCGAGGAGGATGTGATCGCCGACCGCGATCCGCTCGAGCGCCAGCGTGCCGTCCTCGCTCGCGACCTCGATCAGCGAGAAGTCGGTGGTGCCGCCGCCGACGTCGAACACGAGCACGACGTCACCGGGGGTCAGATCCTTGCGCCACGCCTCGCCGCGCGCCGCGAGGTAGGCGTAGAACGCGGCCTGCGGCTCCTCGAGCAGCGTGACCTTGTCGAAGCCGGCCTCGCGGGCCGAGACGACCGTCAGCTCGCGCGCGACCGGATCGAACGACGCGGGCACGGTGACCAGGACCTCCTGCTCGCCCGCGGGCTCGTCGGGATTGGCGTCATCCCACGCGGCGCGCATGTGCGCGAGGTAGCGCGCCGACGCGTTGACCGGCGACACGCGCTCGCCGCCCTCCATCTCGGCGTCGAGCTCGCGCTGTGCGCCACGAAACGGCAGCACCTGCGCGGTGCGGTCGATCGAGGGGCTGCACAGCCAGGACTTTGCCGAGGACACGAGCCGGTGCGGCAGCTCCGCGCCGCGCTCGCGCGCGAACGTCCCGATCGCGTAGCGCAGCGGGCCCGACCACGGCAGCTGCAGCTGGGAGGCCGGGACCTCGAGCTCGGAGGGCAGCAACAGGAACGACGGTAACGTCGGGCGCTCGGCGATCTCCCCGGGACCGACGACCTGGGTGATCGGGACCGCGCGCGCCGGGTGCTCGTCGGCGACGGACAGCGCCGAGTTGGTGGTTCCGAGATCGATACCGAGAATCTTCATGAGCCGAGCTCCACTTCGGCAGGGGCCACCACGAACCGATCGATGCCCTCCGCCAGCGAAGGAAGCTTGGCCTCTACCACGCGCCAGCCGTGATGACGAAGCGTGCCGCGAAACGGCGGCTCGCCCCGCGCCTCACCGATCAACCGGATCTCTGCCGGATCGAAGCCCTTCGGGACCGTGACCTTCTCTTCTTCGGCCCCCGGCATCACGGCCTCGAGCTCGAGGTGCATCTCGAGCACCTTGCGGCAGCCGCGATGCACGTCGCGTGCGGCGGCCCCGATGTCGGCGTCGCCGAACCCATCGAGCGGCTCGCGCAGAAAATCCACGAGCCGACCCTCGCGCTGCATCAACGCGAGGAACGCCAACGCGCCATCGCGCTGGTGCTGGGCGACCGAGGCCCGCTTGTCCTCGACCGGTCGGGCGGCCGCCTTCTCGACGACCTTCTCCTTCGGAGGGGCCGGCAGCGCCTTGGGTTCGGCGCCCTCGGGCAGGTACGAGATGGCCGCCGGTGGGAGCTTCTTGCCGAACAGAATCCGGAAGAAGCACAAGAACGCGAGAAAGAAGCGCGACACGGGCGGATCTAATGAGGGCGCACCCCGCCGCACAAGTGCCGATCGCGAAAACCACGTGGATCTCTCGGAGCTTGCCTCGAAAAACTGATGCAAACGGCTGCAAGTCCGCATGGCGTCATGCCCTACCCGATGGCGCAGGCCTTGCTGAGCAACGGCCCCATGCGTCGACTCGTCGCCGTCCTCGTCTTGCTCTCCGGGTGTGATCTCTACTGGGGCGGCAACTCCGGGGATGACATCTGCGAATCCGACAGCTGCGGCTGCGGCCTGGGCGGTACCAAGGAGGTGCCTGTTGGCCTTGCGCAGCAGCACCGCAACCCAGATACCGGTAACTGCGAGGATGTCGGCTGGGGCGGCTGCTCTGATCCTTGCTTGCCGTGTGCCGCGCTCGTGCCGCCGCAACAGGACTGGGGCGTGTGCGGGGGGAGTTGCGACCTGCTCGACGAGAGCGCGTGCCTCGCGGCCACGGGTTGTCACGCGGCGTACACCGAGAATGACGGGCTAGCGAAGCCAGGGACCCCGCCGTCGTTCCGCGGCTGCTGGAACGTCGCGCCCTCCGGTCCCGTTCATGGCAGCTGCAACGGCCTCAGCGCGTACGAGTGCTCACGCCACGACGATTGCTCGGCGATGTACGTCGACACCGTTGGCCCCGCCGATCAGATCAGCTCGACCAGCTTCGAGCGCTGCGCGCCCGAGCCGACCTCCACGGGCTGCGCGGCGGTCGATTGCGGTCCGGGCTCGCGCTGCGAGGAGCAGTGCCAACCATGCGGTCCCAACGAGGATTGCGTCGGCTCCTGCCAGTCGATGTGCGTTCCCGAGAGCACGTGCAGCGCGGTCGACTGCGCCGACGGCTACACCTGCGTCGAGGTCTGCACCGGCATGGGAGGCGGCGCCGGTACCTCGAACGGACCGCCGGGTCAGTGCGCCCCGTCGTGCGTCCCGATCCACACCGGCGACCCGGGCTCGTGCACCGGGGCGATCACCTGCTTCGCGCCGCCGCCGGTGTGCCCGGCGGGGACCACGGCCGGGATCTCGAACGGCTGCTACACCGGCTACTGCGTCCCGCTCGCAGACTGCGGTCCTCACGATCCGGGGACCTGCGACGGCGCGGTGTGCGCGACGCCGCCTCCCCAGTGCCCGGCCAACACCGTGGCCGGCGTCAAGAACGGCTGCTGGTCGGGCTACTGCATCCCGAGCGACACGTGCCCGGTCGTCGCGTGCGAGACCCTGACGAGCGAGGCCTCGTGCTCGGCGCGCAGCGACTGCTCGCCGGTCTACCTGGGGGATGACTGCACCTGCTACCCGGGGTACTGCGAGTGCAACCTCTTGACGTACGAGCGCTGTGACCCGACGGTGCTGCCGCTCTGAGACGCCGGCAGGTTTCCGGTTCATTCTCAACTGGCCCGGGCTCCCGCCCGGGCGCTATGCTTTCGGCCGTGGGTGCACGGGTGTTCGAAGATGACCGGCGGACGGTCGACCTGGGGCCGCGTGCGGTTGAAGCGGCCGCGGAGGACGCGCCGTTGCCCGGCGAGGAGCTCGAGGAGACCGGCTCGCTCGAAATGTCGGAAGGGACCGCGACCGAGCTGAACGCCTCCTATGTCGAAGGCGTGCACGCGCTGCCGACCCAGCAGCTGCCCATGCGCAGGCGGCCGGCGACCGGGATGGCGACGGCGACGCGCGTGTCGGAGTCGCACACCACGACGTCCCCCGTCGAGGCGATGCGTCAGGAGGAGCTCGAGCGCACGCGCGTGTTCGTCCGGGCCGTGATCGGCCTGTGCATCGGCGGGATCGTCGTCGCCTTGTCGACCGCGGGCGATCACGTCGCGCAGACCGTCGTGCTCGTCGGCTCGATCATCGCGCTGTTCGCCGCCTCCTGGATCCTCGCGATCACCCGCGACCTGGCGAGCTACGAGCCGCGGCGGCTCGTGGCCCCCGCGATCGCGATCGTGATCGGCTCGATGTCGGGCGTGTACTACTGGGGCGTCGTGTCGCCGGTCGCCGGCATGATCGTCTACGGCATCTACTTCTTCAGCCTCGGCGCCTCGGGCATCGTCACCACCGCGGTGTACGCGCTGGTCGCGGTGTGCCACGGCACGCTCGGGATCGCGATCGTCTGCGGCCTGCTCCGCGATCGCGGGCTGATCCAGATGAGCGGGCTGCGCCTCCGGGATCAGATCGTCTTCCTGCTGATCATCCAGTTTCTCTACTTCGTCGCGTTCTTGACCGCTCGGCTCAGTCAGAAGGTGACGCTCGGGGCGATGTCCAAGCTCGAGCAGGCCGTGCGCGGGGTGGCGCAACGCGATGCGTTGCTCGCTGAGGCCCGGGCCGAGCTCGATCGAGCGCTCAAGATCGGCGGCCCAGGAAGGTTCACCGATCAGGTCGTCGGCTCGTACCGGCTCGGCGTGCTGATCGGCCGTGGCGGCATGGGCGAGGTCTACGAGGCGCACCACGTCGCGGATCGCCGCGAGGCCGCCGTGAAGCTGTTGCACCCGGGGACCCTCGCCGAGCCCACCCACGTCCAGCGCTTCCTCCGCGAGGCCGAGACGACCTCACGGCTCGACTGCCCCAACATCGTGCGCGTGCTCGAGGTCGGCACGACGGCCAGCGAGATCCCATTTCTCGCGATGGAGCGGTTGCGCGGGAGCGACCTCGCGCACCAGCTCCGCCGCCAGCGCCGGCTCCAGCTGCCCGCGGTCCGCGCGGTCGCCGACCAGCTCTCGGTCGGGCTCGAGGCCGCGCGCGTGGCCGGGATCGTTCATCGCGATCTCAAGCCGCACAACGTGTTCCTCGCCGAGGCGGACGGCGTTCGGCGCTGGAAGATCCTCGACTTCGGCGTCAGCAAGAGCGGCGGCACCGGGACCCTGACCCGGGGCCACGTGATCGGCACACCTGCCTACATGGCGCCCGAGCAGGCGCGCGGCGAGGACGTCGACCACCGCGCCGACGTGTACTCGCTCGCCGCGATCCTCTATCGCGCGGTGACCGGGCATCCGGCATTCACCGGCAAGGACGTGCCGACGACGCTGTACGAGGTCGTCTATCGGGTCCCGACCCAGCCATCGATGCTCACCGGGCTGCCGGGCGACGTCGATCGCGTGCTCGCGCTCGGGCTCGCGAAGGATCCGCGCGATCGTTTCGAGACCGCGCTCGAGCTCGCGCGATGGTTCGCCCTCGCGATCGAGAGCGCGCTGACCCCCGAGCAGCGGCGACAGGCAGACGACGTGATCATGAGGGCACCGTGGGGCACGCGCCCCGGGTTACCGGCGGCCGCCGACAGACGCACGTGATCGACATTACTCCCGCGGAGTGGTACGTGTGGAGAACGTCTTTGCATGCGGCAACGCATCCTGATCCTGTGGAACCAGATCGACGACGATGTGTACGCGCATTATCGTCGCGACGGTCGCCGCGCCCCTGACTGGGACCCCACGCTCCAGATCGAGCCGTGGGAGACGGTCGAGGAGGAGATGCACCTGATCAAGCGCTCGATCGAGAGCGGCGGCAACGACGCCGTGATGGTCAACGTTCGCGACAACTTCGACACGATGATCGACGCGATCCGCAACGAGAAGCCGGACGCGATCATGAACCTGGTCGAGTTCTTCCGCGACGACGCGGAGAACGAGCACTACGTCCCCGCGGTCTTCGAGCTGCTCGGCATCGAGTACACCGGCAACCGCCCGCTCTCGCTGTCGTTGTGTCAGAAGAAACCACAAGCCAAGGCGATGCTGGCCGCGATCGGGCTGCCGACCCCCCGCGGCATGGTGATCGACGCCATCGACCAGCTGGCGAAGCTCGAGCTGCGATTCCCGATGATCGTGAAGCCTGCCTTCGACGATGCGTCCGGCGGGATCGACACCGGCTCGGTCGTCCACGATCACGCGGCGTTGGTGGCGCGCATCGAGAAGATGGTCATCGAGAACAAGCAGACCGCGCTGGTCGAGGAGTACATCGACGGCCGCGAGATCCACTGCGCGATCCTCGGGGATCAGCCGCTGCCGCTCTACGAGATGCAGTTCAAGGGCGGGGCCGATGAACACGGCAAGCCCCTGCCGCGGATCATCACGTATCGCGCGAAGTGGGATCCCTACAGCCGTGACCACCACGCCGTCGAAGGGGTGTGCCCGATCCCGGATCTCCAGGGCTCTCCGGAGATCGTGGCGCGGATCCAAGGAGTGGCGATGCGGGCGTACCGGGCCCTGAACTGCCGTGATTACGCACGTGTCGACATGCGGCTCGATCCGATCACCGGCGAGCCGTTCATCCTCGAGGTGAACCCGAACCCCGACCTCGCCGAGAGCTGCGCGTTCATGGCGAGCGCGCGCGCGACCGGCCGCAGCTACGAGCAGATGATCTGCGAGATCGTCGAGTTCGCGCTCGCACGCAAGCGTGCCCCCAAGCGCACCGGCACGGGCGTCGACGCGCTGCTGCGCGAGTACCTGGCCAAGAAGCGGCTCTAGCCGCGCGCTGGCCGAGCACGCCTGCCATGGCCGCGTCCAAACCCGACGAAGACGCGCCCCTCGCGCCTTGACGGACACCTGCCCGAGGTGTCATTTATTGGCTCCTCATTCCGAAGTAGCTCAGTGGTAGAGCAGGCGGCTGTTAACCGCCGGGTCGCAGGTTCGATCCCTGCCTTCGGAGCCATTCATCCTTCCACGCAAACTCGGTGGAAGGCGTCAGTTAACGGAGCCCCCCAGGTACATGCCTCGGGGGCTTCGTCTTTTTGCGCGGAAGTTCGAGGGTTCGCGTGCTGCGCGGGTGGTGGAGCTGCTCTCGCGGGCGCTCGCAGAGAACGCGATGCGAGCGCGACGAGGGGCTCGTGGGACGCTTCTCTCGCTCTCTCTCCTGTCCCGTGGGGAGAGAGAGCGGGAGAAGCGTTTAACAGCGGTACCCGGCGGTTAACGTTCGGCCCCATTGGTTAGCAGCTACGAGGCGGAGACGGCGCTGGAGCTGTTGATCATCGGGGCGGACGTTCGCGAACACGAAGTGAACGGGCCAAGTGCGGGGCGGCGCGAACGGATCGCGCGTCCGCGCGGTGCTGCGTGGCGGCGTGGCTGTTAGCAGTTGGGCGGCATCCCTCAGGCCGCGCGGACCTCGCAGCCTTCACTCCCTCAGCCGGCTGGTCATTCCCCGGCCGACACCGGGCGCGCGCCATCCGATCCGTCAGGCCTTCGCGCCGCGCAGTCCAATCCTCCGGAAGCGTCGGGCTTGCTGCTCGGAGGCGAGGCGGTCTGAATGCGCCTCGAGCAGATCGCTGCGGGTTACGATGCCGACGAGCCTGCCCCGCTCAAGGACCGGCAGCCTTCCGACCGCTTCGCGCACCATGAGGTCTGCTGCTTCACGTGCCGTCGCATCGACGCCGATCACCACGGGGACGCGGGATACGGTCATCGCGAGCGTGGTCTCGGGCTGCAAGC
>WBZN01000581.1_pt1 | contig 27345 bp, 23 predicted proteins | sample 5204281 | NCBI WGS metagenome assembly WBZN01 (sample SAMN12344347, study PRJNA552823) | activated sludge metagenome | biome: Activated sludge suspended growth; feature: Nitrification reactor; material: Wastewater; isolation source: activated sludge from nitrification reactor of wastewater... | reverse complement strand
AGCCCAAGCAGGCAAGGACACCCAATATGGGGATGACCGGCATGAAGGGGATGCGAAATGGCCGAGGATGGTTCGGGTTGGTATAGCGAAGCACGATAATGCCGATACAGACGAGGACGAAAGCGAAAAGCGTGCCGATGTTCGTCATGTCGGCTGCTTCGCCGATGGGAATCAAGGCCGCCATGATGGCCACGGCTACGCCGGTCAAATAGGTCGCATGGTGAGGCGTGCGAAATTTCGGATGCACGCGTGAGAGCCAGGGACCGAGCAGTCCATCCCGAGACATGGCGAAAAACACGCGAATCTGTCCCAGCATCATGACCACCAACACGCTGGTGATCCCTGCGACGGCTCCGACCGCTACGATGACGGCCCCCCATTTGAAGCCGGCCACTCGCAATCCTTCGGCCACCGGTGCATGGATATCGATTCGTGACAAAGGCACCAGGCCCGTCAGGACTGCCGCCACGGCGATATACAGCAGGGTGCAGACGCCCAGCGAAGCGAAGATCCCGATGGGGAGATCGCGTTGGGGATTTTGGGCTTCTTCTGCTGTAGTTGAGACGGCGTCAAACCCGATATAGGCAAAGAACACGATCGCCGCAGCCGCACCCACGCCGGCAAATCCAAACGGCATGAACGGCGACCAATTGGCCGTATCGACGGAAGAGGTGCCGACCGCGATGAAAAACACGATCACAGCCAGCTTGATGAGGACGATGCCGCAGGTGGCGCGGGCGCTTTCCTTCACGCCGACGATCAAAATGCCGGTGACCAGCAAGACGATGATCGCAGCCGGGATATTCGCAATCCCTCCGTCAGCGCCGGGTGGATGGGTAGCCCAATAGGGAAGTTCCAAGCCACAGAGTTTCAGGATGTTGTTGAAGTACCCGGACCATCCGATGGCGACCGCGACGCAGGCCACGCCATATTCCAGAATGAGATTCCATCCCGTCAGCCAGGCTAGGAATTCACCGAGGGTTGCATAGGAGTAGGTATAGGCGCTCCCCGCCACAGGAATCATGGCCGCAAATTCAGCGTAGCAAAGGGCTGCCAGGGCGCAGGTGATGCCGGACAGAATGAATGAGAGGACGATCCCCGGCCCGGCTCCGGGTCGATGCGCATCGCCGACAATCGCTGTGCCGATCAGCACGAAGATGCCGGTACCGATGATCGCACCGATGCCAAGTCCGGTCAGGTCCCAGGCGGTCAGGCTCCGTTTGAGGCGATGTTCAGGGGCGTCGGAATCAGCGAGGATTCGTTCGATCGATTTGGTGCGAAACAGCGGATTGCCCACGCCGTGTCCTCTCTCCGGTGACGTCACGCCCATGTCCGCGGTCATGGGCGAATAAGTCCCGTGTCATGTGGTGGTCCCGCGTTGCGGAGGCGATCGTTGAAGCGCCGGGCGGCGTGAGGCGGCCCGTATGAATGCCTCGAAGAGCCGCCGATGCAGCTGGTGGCGCTCAAACAAAAACTCGGGGTGCCATTGCAGGCCGAGTAAAAACGGGTGGTCGGGATGTTCGATCGCCTCGACGATGCCATCGGGCGCGGTTGCGCTGGCGATCAATGCCCGACCAACGCCTTTCACCGATTGATGATGGGAGCTGTTCACTTTCATGCGCGGGCGTTTGACGATGCGAGCGAGCAGCGTGCCGGGTGTGATGTCGATGCTGTGAGCGACGTGGACGGCCGGTGTCGTCTGGCGATGCTGCAGCACATCGGTAACCTGGGCAGGAATATCTTGGTAGAGGGTTCCACCGAACGCGACATTCATCGTTTGCATGCCGCCGCAGATGGCTAGAGTCGGAAGATGGTTGCGGGTGACCAGGCGGACAAGATCCAATTCGAAGCTTGATCGTCGGGGAGCGATGATCGGGAAGGTGTACCGTTTCCGTTCTCCGTAGAGTGTGGGATCCAGGTCCGGACCGCTGCCTGTCAGGAGCAGTCCGTCGATTGTCCCGAGGAGGCGGCGACGTGCCGCACGATCGGCCACAAGGGGCAGAATGAGCGGCACCCCACCGAGTTCTTCGATGGCGCGGACATACCGAGCCCGGAGAAAATAGGTGGGCTCCTTGCCGCCCCATTCCTGACGATCACCGGCATTGAAGTCGGGCGTGACTCCGATGACGGGTTTCATACTATCGGATCGGTTCCAAGGGCAGTGGCAGGGGCTCTTGAGGGGTATAGTCCCCGGCCTCCCGCGTGGGTTCGCTCGAAGAGACACCGAGGAAGCGGATCGGTTTGTCCCCCTTCAAATGATCCGGTGTGATGATGTACGTGCCGTACATGCTGGGAACCCAAATATTTTTTGCAGTCTGCTCACTCCCACCTGAGAACCCGTAGGCTAATCCGCCGACCACTCCTCCACCGATAGCAAACGCCAGTTTGAGCGGGAAGTAGATGATCGTGGCGAGTGCGGATCCTGCCTGAATGCCGACCCCTGAAGGGCTGGCATCGTTCGAGGAGACGGGGACGTTGGAAGCACTGCCCGATTCTTGTGCTGCGACCGGCACAATGAGGATGGCCAGGGAACACAGCCCCACCAGGCCAAGAACCAAGGCGTTCGACCAGAGGCTGCGGCGTCTTTTACAGGACAGATTGACAGAGACGTTCACGTTAAGTGCCTCCTTCGTGCTGAAATGCTGACGGTGTGAAATTAGAAGATGAGTGCTAATGGACTGTCTACAATTGCGAGTACTCCGTTGTCGTTATAACAAATTCATCCCCATTTTCAAACCCCTTCTGCCTTTGTGACAGTCTCTCTGACTGGTCAGATCCCGGAGGTCTCTCTCAGGTCCAACTCAAGTCGAATGAGATCCGTCACTTGTTCCGGTTGCTCGTGGATGATGCGCTGTAGTTCGGTTACGAACGTTGCGACAGCGACGACCTGGTTTTGCTGTTCGATGCCTGCGTGGAGAGCGAGGTTCAGTGCACAGGTACATACGGATTGAATGAAGAGTTCATCAGCCCGATGCATCGCTTCATTCCGCTCTTCCTGGCTGCTGTTTTGTAACTGATGTCCAATCCAGGATGAAAATCCGATCTCCCGACGAACCTGCTCGAGATATTCAAGGGCTACGTCGATGCCGACCTGTACGCCGCCTTTCCAACTGCGCTTCTTTACATTGAAGACACAGCGCAGATGGTCGGGCCGATGCTCCACGGGTTCGGGTCCGAAGAAAAATGTAACGCGGTACTGACTTGGATCTGCTGAGGAAGAAATATTCATAGATGGCCGAAGGCATTGTATCATTCAGAAAGGCTGAGAGCACCGCCTGATTGCCGGGTGGTTTCGATGTCGAAATGACGTTATGATGCGACGATGGATACTTCCTCTCGCTTTATTGCCCAAGTCAGCCGAATTCAGCAAGCCATTCGAGAGCAGCCGGGCATTGACGGATGGCTCTTCTATGACTTTCGCCATCTTGATCCCATTGCCTACCGGGTGTTGTTGCTGGACCCTTCGATCCATGTCACGCGCCGCTGGTACTACTGGGTTCCGGCGGTCGGAACGCCGGTTAAATTACAGCATCGCATTGAGCCGCATGTGTTGGACGGATTGCCGGGCGAGGTGCGGCTGTACGTCTCCTGGCGAGAACAGCAGGCGGCGCTCAGAGCACTTCTTGAATCGGCCAAACGGATCGCCATGCAATACTCGCCGATGAATGCGATTCCCTATCTCTCGCGAGTGGATGCTGGGACGTTGGAGCTTCTGCGCAGCTTGGGTCTAGAGGTTGTCACCTCTGCCGATTTGGTCCAACAATTTGAAGCCGTGTGGGATGATGCGCAGTTGGCCTCCCACCAGGTGGCCGCCACAGGGCTGCGGGCTATTGTGGATGAAGCGTTCAGGTTTATCGGGACGTCTCTGGCCACGGGTCAATCGCTCACTGAATACGGGCTGCAACAATATATCCTCTCCCGGATGCATGCTCGCGGTCTGGTGACCTCGAGTGCCCCGATTGCCGCAGTCAACGCTCATAGTGCAGATCCTCACTACGGACCGTCTCGCGAGGGCTCTGCTCCTATTCGACCGGGGGATCTGGTCCTGATCGACTTATGGGCGAAGCAACCGGGGCCCCGTGCCGTATACGCAGATATCACGTGGACCGGCTTTGTCGGAAAGATTGCGCCTGCCAGGCAGCAAGACATCTTCCAGATTGTCCGGCAAGCACGGGATGCCGCAGTGGCATTCGTGCAAGCGCGTGTGCGAAAGGGCACATTCCCATTCGGGTGGGAAGTCGACGATGTGTGCCGGCAGGTGATTCAGCAGGCCGGATACGGGGAGTATTTCGTTCATCGGACGGGACATTCGATAGGCGAAGAAGTCCATGGCAATGGCGCGAACATCGACAATCTCGAAACCCAGGATGCCCGCCGACTGTTGCCCGGCACCTGTTTTTCTATTGAACCGGGGATCTATCTTCCGGAAGATTTCGGTATCAGAAGCGAGCTGGATGTGTATCTCTCAGCTAACGACGCGGTAGTGTACGGTCAACCGGTACAAACCGAACTCGTCGCGATTTCCCATCCCGCCACGTGAGTCTGGTCTTATCCTCAGGGATGACCACGGCCTTTCTTGACACTCTTTACATCGGGCGGCTATCGTGAGAGATCGCATGGCCGAAGAGGTCTTGTGCCTGGTCGGCTCCTATTTGTCGAGGAAGGATACTGAACATGTTTGGAACGATGGGATTTTCCGAACTGATTATCATCCTGGTTATCGTCTTGATAATTTTTGGGGCCGGAAAGCTTCCGCAAATCGGGGAAGGGGTGGGCAAGGCCCTCAAAGGGTTTAAGAAAGAAGTGAATGACATTCCGCCTCCGGACGCCACTCCTGAGCAGAGCGATTCTTCAAGCGCCTCGTCCCTGGCTCAGGTTCAGCCGACAGCAGAAGCTGCCCAGGTGGTTCAACCAGCGCTTGCTGCTCAGGCCTCTACCGGTCTGAAAGCCACCGCTCCCTACACGCCTGGTCCGGAGTTAACACCGGGTACGACGGCGGCCTTAATGGCTGCGGCCGCGCCACAGGGGCCTCAAGCCGCCCAACCGCCTAGGCCACGGCTGGCCTCGGTATCGCCGAATCAGGCTGCTCCCGGGTCGGCGGTGGCACAAAGTCATCAACCTCCGACGATGGAAGATCGTATGGCGGCTCCGGCCCCGGCGATGCGGGGCCAGTATCCCCCTCTTCCCGCTGCGGCCCAGAGCAAGCCGGTGGCCAAGCGTCCTTCTGCTATTGTGAATAAAGATGCTGTGGCCCGGGTACAGGCTGCACAAGCTGCCATGCGAGCCAAGGCCGCGCAGCCTCAGCCGGCAGCCTTTTCTCCCCAGGACATGCAAGGGTTGGGTGAGGGGCTGGGAGATGCGGTGCGGACTTTCCGGCAGGCTGTCGCTGATGTGCGGAGTTCGGTCGATCCTCAAATGCGGACGATTCGGGCAGAAATGGATTCCGCCCAGAAAGAACTGGAACAGTCGATCGAAGCCGCCAAGCAAGCGCCTGTGCTGGACGAGGATGCTCCAGCGAAACCGCTCTAACTGTGAAGGGCTTTGACTCAACCCGGGCGAGTCCTGGTTCAAAATTCTGTTTGTCCACAGTAGTTCAGCGGCATGGGTGTAGGAGAAGAGTCTGTCTGATTAGGTTCGTGCCGTGATTGTACACCGGTTCCGGGTTCGCTCCATTCCATGCCGCAGGAACTCAGTATCCCGAATTCCACAATGAAGTCCGGTGCTTTCTCGCGTGCCGCGTTTCACCTCGCGCTGCTATTTCCGCTGATGCTCTCCTCGACACTGTCCGGTTGTTATGTCGATGTCCCGCCAGCATCTCCAGAGTCGGTTTCGATGAGACTCGGCGAATTACTCGCGGATCCGGACCCGGAGGTCCGACGCACGGCGGCAGAAGCATTGGGGAAGATTGGCCATCAATCTGCAAGCTCGGGGCTTATTGCCGCATTGGCGGATCGAGATCATCGTGTTCGCGCGGCTGCGGCACTCGCCCTGGGTCGAGTGAGTGACGGAATGGGTGCGACGCCGCTCGTGGAGCATTTAGCGGATTCATCCGAGCCTGTTAGGTCGGCATCAGCCTTGGCTCTCGGCGAAATGACTTTATCGGGAGTTCATGAGGAGCAGATTCTCAAAGCGCTCCACAACCCGGACGTGTCTACCCGGATTGCCGCAAGTCGAGTCCTGCTGAGCTTAGATGCTGTTTCATTCTCAAGGGATCTCGTCTCAGCTTTGGAAGATTCGAATGCGCAGGTGCGGCAAGGGATCGCAGCGGCTCTGGGGGAAACGGCGGATGTGAGATCTCTCCCGAACTTGCTGAATCTCTTACAAAACGATGTTGACGTAGGTGTGCGCGCAGAGGCTGCGTTTCGGCTGGGGAAAGTTGGGGATATCGGTGTGCTGGGTGCGTTGTCAGCGGTTGCTGAGAAGGATACGAATCCGACAGTTCGACAATGGGCCCAATGGGCTACCCGGCAGATTACGACAGCGCCCGACTCCGGTTCAGGGAATCAACGAGGTCAATGAGCCGCGTTTGAGCCTCCGGATCAATGTCGGTAAATTGGATACCCATCCCTGGAAAGAGCAAGTAGCGCTCGGGCCTTGACCGTGTCCAGGCGACTTTCGCACGTGTTTCAAATTTCTGGTTCGGCCGGTCTGGTAAGGCAAACTCAACGGTAAGTTCCGTGCCGGGCGCCAATGGCGAGCTACTCTCGATAAACAATCCCCCTCCGCCGATCCCGCCAGTCAGGCTGTCGAAACGCTTCCCATCGTCGGTGGTGCAACGCACTTTGATCGCGAGGGGAGCTCGTGGGTGCGATCGACTATGGGCAAATTGGGCATCTTCATCAACGGAGAGCATGTGCTCGATGAGTGGTCCCCAGCCTAGGACATTCAGTGTTTGCCCCTTCTGGTCGAACACAGTCACCGTTTCCTGTTCGCAATCAATGCCGAGCGTTTTTCCCTGGTGTTCGCGCGTGACGGTGACGGGAAATTTCATGATGAGGGCTCAGAGAGTCTGTCGAGAATCAATCCGTCACGAATTGGGATCGTGGGTCGAGCGTGTTTAGTGGGACTCGCTTTGCGGGATGCCTTTCACAGAATGGACCAGGTTCAGGACGCGGTTTCGTGTCTCCGAGGCAATTTCAGTGAAACGCACTCCCATCCCGGGGCTAAATGTATACTGATCTGCTTTTGGGCAGACCCAGGCGATCACTCCTTTGGCTGACATCCACTCGCTTGGATCTTCTGGCAGCGCAAATTCCATAGCAAGTTTTGTCCCGACGGCCAAGGGCGCAAGACTCTCGATAAAAAGTCCGCCGCCGCCAATTCCGCCTGCCCGACTCTCGAATTCCAGACCGTCGGGTGAGTGGTATTTGACGCGTATAGCAAGCGAAATCCGTGGCTCGGACCGAGCTTCGCGGGACTGCTGTGGTTTTCTATAGGTCAGAATCTGGTCGATGAGAAAATCCCAGGCGAGGCTTCCCATTGGTTCGCCATTGATGCCAACCAAGGTGATCACCTCCTTGGAAGAATCAATTTCAAGCGTCTTGCCCTTGTGTCTCGTACTGGATACAACGGGAATTTTCACGCGAGCCGCCCTTGAGCAATCCAGAATGTTCGGAAAAAGGCATCCAGTGCAAGTATAGCGTATCGATTGAACTTGTCGATAGAAACCTGTGATTCGGGGGCTGGATGGGGAACGGCTCACTGTTGTGCTGCGAAAGGCATAAAAAAGAGGGGGCCGATGCCCCCTCTTTGACTCCCGGAAGTCATTTGAATAAATCAGTAATTTGTATGGGTTAGGCGCTTTTGATCTCTTTGTCCTGTTCGAATATTCGAATCGGCGCATGTTTTCCGCTAATGGCATCTTCGGTGATCACGACTTCCTTGATCTGTTTCTGAGAAGGGGCATCGTACATGACATCAAGCATGGCCTCTTCCAGAATGGCACGTAACCCTCGGGCACCGGTCTTTTGTGTAAAGGCTTTCCGAGCTACCGCACTCAAGGCGCCTTCGGTAAACCGTAGCTTCACTTTCTCGAAGGAGAGCAGTTTTTCATACTGTTTGGTGAGCGCGTTTCGGGGCTCTGTCAGGATGCGAATGAGCGCTTGCTCATCGAGTTCGTCAAGAGTGGCGACGACCGGCAACCGACCGATAAATTCAGGGATCAGCCCGTATTTCAGCAGGTCTTCCGGCTGGACATGCGGTAGCAGCTCACCCAATCGAATATCATTGCGACCCCGGACCTCGGCTCCGAATCCCATAGATTTCCGGTTCAGGCGTTGTTCAATAATATGTTCCAGGCCGACAAATGCACCGCCGCAGATGAAGAGGATATTGGACGTATTGACTTGAATAAATTCCTGATGCGGATGTTTGCGTCCGCCTTGGGGAGGCACGTTGGCGACTGTTCCTTCGATGAGCTTCAGCAGCGCCTGTTGGACCCCTTCGCCAGAAACGTCCCGCGTAATCGACGGGCTGTCACTTTTCCTGCTGATCTTATCGATTTCGTCGATGTACACAATCCCGCGCTCTGCGCGTTCGACATCGTAGTCAGCAGCCTGGAGTAACTTGAGAATGATGTTTTCTACGTCTTCTCCAACATAACCCGCTTCGGTGAGTGTCGTCGCATCGGCCAGCGTGAAGGGAACGTCAAGAAATTTGGCTAAGGTTTGAGCCAGAAGGGTTTTCCCCGTACCGGTCGGGCCGACGACCAGAATGTTCCCTTTTTGGAGTTCGACGTCGTCGACGTCTTTGTCCTTGGCTGATATACGTTTGTAATGGTTATGTACGGCGACAGAAAGGATACGTTTAGCGCGATCCTGCCCGACTACATACTGATCGAGATGATGCTTAATCTCGGCCGGCTTCTTCAATTTGGAGGAGATTTCCTCCTTTGCTTCCTCCCAATCCTCGGCAATGATGTCATTGCAGAGGTTCACGCACTCGTCGCAGATGTAGACGGTCGGACCGGCGATGAGTTTGCGCACTTCGTCCCGGCTTTTCCCGCAGAACGAACAACGCAGGTGCCGATCAACCTTTTCCTGTTTAGCCATGCTGCCTCCTGTAAACCAAAGGTCAACTAGCTCTTGCCGCCATCCTTCCCTGAGTCCGTCGACCCTAAGGGTTTCAGGCTCTTCAGCGGGCGTGTGATGACTTCATCGATCAGTCCGTAGCGTTTAGCTTCCTCGCTGGACATAAAGTAGTCCCGCTCGGTGTCTTGAGAAATTTTATCCAGCGGTTGTCCGGTATGTTTGGCCATGATTTCATTCAGGCGTTCACGAATCTTCAGAATTTCCCGGGCATGAATGTCGATTTCGGTCGCCTGGCCCTGAAATCCTCCCATTGGTTGGTGGATCATTACGCGAGCATTGGGCAGTGCGTAGCGTTTGCCTTTTGTCCCTGCGGTCAACAGAAAGGCTCCCATGCTTGCTGCCTGCCCCAGGCAGATCGTATTAATGGATGGTTTGACATATTGCATGGTGTCATAGATGCCGAGTCCCGCCGTCACGCTTCCACCGGGGGAATTGATGTAAAGATTAATATCTTTCTCCGGATCCTCGGCTTCCAGGAACAGCAGCTGGGCGATAATCAGGTTCGCAAAGACGTCATCAATAGGCGCGCCAAGGAAGATGATGCGGTCTTTGAGAAGGCGTGAATAGATGTCGTAGGCGCGTTCGCCGCGGTTCGTTTGTTCAACAACAATCGGAACTAGCATTCGGCTGAATCCTTTCCGCTAGAGGACTAACAGGTGGAAACTCCTGAGTTTACCATACTCATCCCGCAGGGATTTGGCGATGACCGCCCGCCATTCAGTAGCCGAGAATCCAGGGGTTCTGACTGGTTAGCCCTGAATCATCGCGTGCTTGTAAACAAAATCCAATGCTTTGTCAGCCAAGATTCTTGACCGAAGATCATTCAGCGTATCTTGACCACCAGCTTGAATCATTCGGGTGACTTCCTCGACTGAGATTTTGACTTCGGCCGCAAGCCGCCCAATTTCGTTGCTGAGGTCCTCATTCGTCACCGTGATGTTTTCTTTCGCCGCGAGCGCTTCCAGTATGAGCCCGACTTTTACGCGCCGTTCCGCTTCCGGGCGATATTCTTCCTGCAGCTGTTTGGCTTCGTCAGCTTGAGAGGGCACGGGTGAAGCCTCGGCGCCGTTACCGGCCTTTCGTTGACGGGACTGCAATTGTTGACGAACCATAGCGGAGAGTTCTCGTTCTACCAGCGTTCCGGGAAGATCAAAATGATGGGTTTCGGCCAGTCGCTTTAAGATCGTCTCCTTGTAGGAATCCTCAATCTCCTTCTTCAGGGCACGATCCATTTCAGCGTGGAGCTTCTCGCGGATTTCCTGCAGGGATTGATAGGGGCCACAATCCTTTGCAAATTCGTCGTCGAGCGCGGGAAGTTGTTTTCGTTTTATCGATTTGACCGTGCAGCGAAAGGTGACGGTTTTCCCAGCGACTCGTACATCGGGATGTGTGGCTGGATAGGCTTGGGGGATGGTGATCACGTCACCATCTTTCTTGCCAACGAGGTACGGTTCAATCTCGATTCCCAAGACAGAGGAGTGAGAACCCATTTTATGAAGGTGCCCGGTCTTGGTTGTCCCATCAAGAGAAGTGCCGTCCAATGTGCCCTCGATGTCTACGACTGCAAAATCCCCCTCGGCCAAGGTTGTTCCGGTGGGGGCAGGATGTAACTGCGCCATCTGGTCACGAAGAACCTCAAGCGCCTTTTGTACCTGTTCGTCCGTGACCGTTCGCTGATCCTGTTTCAGGGAGATCGGGTTCGGAGCTTTGTAATCCCGAAGCTCAATCGTCGGTTTAATCTCAACGGTTGCCGTAAAGCTAAAGGGAGAGTCTTTCTTAACTTTGACCCGTTCCAACGGGGGGATTTCTACAAGAACAGGAACGATTCCCGCTTGACGGATGGCTCGATCGTAATAATCCGGCACCAGGCTGCGGATGACATCTTCTTCAATCGTTTTTGCATAGCGCTTCTCGAGCAACTGGAGCGGCGCTTTTCCCGGGCGGAAGCCGGGAATGCGAACTTGCCGATTTAATTCGGAATAAGCCTGCACAAAACGTAGGTTCACCTCGTCCGCAGGAACTTCGATTTTGAGTGCTCGCTTCATGGGGCCGAGTTCGGTCATTTCCATTTTCATAAGTCTATTCACATCCTCCGGGTCCGATAATGTGTGGTGCGTCACGCCAGGTTATAGAGGGTGGTGCGAGAGGGGGGACTTGAACCCCCACGGTTACCCACGAGATCCTAAGTCTCGCGCGTCTGCCAGTTCCGCCACTCTCGCGCGACGCTGAGTACTAGGCTGCTCACTGATGATGCATAAGGAATGGGGCAGCACGTATAAAGCACGATGAATAATGACATTTTGTACCGTCGATCGTATCTGCCTGTCAACCCATACGCAGGTGGGGCCCATGTGTTGAGATGTCATCCTGATGGGAAATAGTCTTGGGGATAAATTGTCTGGTTGAAGTCTCTCGGTGCATTCCCCTTGATAACAGGTCTTCCATAGCATTGCTCTCCTGAAGGCGCGGTATAATGACCACGCAAGGATGTTTTGGCACATCGTGACATGGGAGCCTTGTGCTGAAGGAAAGGAGGATACTGTATGAAGCGATGGTCTCAGACTGCTGCCGTGGGATGTTTGATTCTGTTGTTCGGCTTCCCTCTTTCGGCCGGGGCCTATCGAGACTACTTTAGCGACGCCCAAAAGCAGGAACTAGGAAAGATCGAAACGGTGTTGATTGAGGCGCTGGCCCTGACAGATAAAGGGGCGGGCAACGCCGGCGGAATTCTGGATGTTGTGACGCGACGCATGGGCGAGCTTGGTTATTCGGCCGTCTCGGATTCCCGCCTTCCTCATGATGTGGTCGTCCGGGTCAAGTGCGAGCAAAGGAAGACCTGGGAAGGCACGGCCTCCTCGGGCGGAGACAATGATCTGCCGGATGCACCCTCCCGCTTGTGGAAAGGTCCGGCTTGCCAGATTACGTACGCCTTGGGTGGCATGAAGATCAAATGGCAAAAGGAGGTTCGGACGGAATTTGAAGATGCCGTCGTGGCCGCCCAATCAGCTCAGGCATCAGACCCCGGGCTCTATGCGATGAATGCGCTCCATGAGGCACTAGAGAAGTACGAGTTCCCCCTTCTCCTGACCGCAGAGTGGGGCCAGCCTGATCGTCTGCTCAAACTGATGGATGCTCCACAAACCAGCCAATTCAGGAAACTGAAGATTATTTCCCTGTTGGGAGAAATGATCGCGGACGAGGCCCTGCCCCACCTTACCGAGGCATTGAAGGACAAGGATCTGGCCAAGCAAGCTGCGGTCGCCTTGGGCAACATGGGCAAGGAGGGCATCCCTGTTCTTATCGATATTTTGAAGCATTCCAAGCAGCCTGACCTGCAGGCGGCCGCGGCCAAAGGTCTTGGCGATCTCGGCAATATTCATGCGGACTCGAGAGTCGTTCCCCCGTTGCTGGAGATGCTGGATGCCCCGGGGATCAACATTGTGGTGCAAACGGAAATTGCCTGGGCACTGGGGCGGGTGCCGGATCGGCGGTCGGTTGAACCGTTATTTGCACTCGATCGGAAGCTACAAAAGATCCGGAAGGATCCCCCTGATCCACAGATTAAGAAATTAAAGGAGGCGGTATTCTGGGCAATCAAGCAGGTTTATACTGAAGACCAGTACAGCTAATGGTCAGTCGTTGGTCTCCGTTCCCACGCTGCAGAATACAGTGAGGCCTGTGGAGGCGGGATTTTTTTGCCACCATCCTCCTCAACGATGATGGTGGTTTTCCTATCTGCAGGTCGCAAGAGCAGCACATCATCGGCAACTTCGAGCTGTGAACATGCAGGCGACTCTGCTATGAGAGTCGAGACTGTGTCAGTGACGTGCGTACACAGGACGGACTGAATTATCACTGGATCATGCCTAGGACAACACAGAGGGATAGGAACCATGAGCGGTCTCTCGCGACGACGATTCTTGCAACTTTCGGCTATGAGCGGCGGCGCCTTACTCTTCGGAGATCTCGCCGGACGCATGTTGGAAGTCCCTTTTGTGCGATCAGCGGCCTATGCGGCAGAGCCGATCAAAATCGGTATTCTGGATCCCCTCTCGAGCCCCTATAAGACGTCTTCCATCCATGATGTGCACGGGGCCAACGTCGCGGTAGATCTATTCAACAAGCGCGGCGGTGTATTGGGGCGGCCGGTGACGATACTGGAGGCTGACGATGCCTCCAACCCTGATGCAGCGCTCAAGGCGGCTACGAAATTCGTGCAGGACGATCGTGTAGATGTCCTGATGGGTACCTTTAATGCTGATTGTGCGCTGGTTGTTTCTGAGTTTGCGAAGAAGGAGAACAAGCTGTTCATGGTGACCGGGGCACATTTGCCTGAATTGACAGGGGCCGCGTGTAATTCACACACGTTCGTCTTTATGCCCAATGCCTCCATGTTGGCCCAGGCGGTTGTTCCGCAGCTGGTAAACGCATACGGCACTCGATGGTACATGATTACCACCAGCTCATTGGATGGGAAAGCCATGGCCCAGGCCATGGTTTCTGTCGGTCTCACGCATGGGGTGGAATTGGTGGGCGAGACGCTGATGCCCTTCGGTTCGACGGATTTTACTTCAGCAGTGACGGCAGCCAGGGACAAACATCCGACGCTGGTCGTGTTCAATCTCTATGGATGGGATCTGGTTCACGCCCTCAAAGCCTATACCAAACTGGAATTGGCCAAGGACAAAATCGGTGTGGGCGGGATGATCGCCGGTGAACAGATCGGCCGTCCCCTCGGCTATGCCAGCAATGCAGGCATCTGGGGACTTATCTGGGACCCCAAAGTCAATACGGATGGGTCAAAACGATTCATTCAAGGTGTGGTGGATAAGTACGGTCATACTCCCACGTCGCGCTGTTATCTTGGGTACGCTGCCATGACGCAGATTCTGGATGCGATTCAACGAGCCGGGACAACCGAAGCGTCTGCGCTCATCAAAGTATTAGAAGGACATGAGTTTGATGGTCTGAAAGAGGGGCGATCGTATTTCCGCGCCTCCGATCACCAGCATGTGCAGGATGTGCTGGTGGGAGAAGCCTACGGCAAGGAGCTGGGACTTGGGCACTACAAGATTCTGGCGACGATTGCCGGTGAGGCTGTTGCCACTACTCAGGCGGGTGTCTGCCAGTTGTAAGCCGAGCGGCTAGGATGGGTCTAGTACGGGGGAGCCAGTGCGACGAGACGATCCCGGTCGTCAATCGTTTTCCCCGGCGTTGACGCGACGGTTGGGCCCTGCACAATGACCAACTCGAGACGGCGATTTTTCTGGCGGCCTTGTTCGGTTGCATTGGAGGCGATTGGTCTGGAGTCGGCCAAGCCAACCGCTTTGGTTCGTTCGGCAGACATTCCGCCGGCTACCAATGCGCGGCGGGCATTTTCAGCCCGAGCCCAGGACAATGCCTTATTATCTGGAAACGTTTTCTGCAGCGCCTTGCTGAGTGTTTGATTGTCCGTGTGGCCGGCCACCTGGACGAACTTGTCTGAAAGCGGTCCCAGCACGGTGCCGATGCGTCTCAGCATGGTCGAGCCTTCGGGGGTCAAATCGGCCTCGCCGGATGCAAACAGCCAATTGCTGGACAGCGCGATCGTCAGTCGGGCCCCATCCTGCTTCACAGTGATGGCCTTCTGCCCCCTATCGCTCGGTAGAACCTTCAGCAACTCCTCCTTCATGGCCGCAAAACTAGCCTCGCGCGCAGCGGACTGCGTGGGACTTGTTGACGACGGGCCTTCCGTACGGCCGGCGTCCTTGTCGGAGGATCCTGAATTTCTATTGGAAGTCGTTCCCGATTCTCGCGGCGCCGTTGCCGCTTGGGCTCCCTTCTGACGCGGAGACAGATCCCGGGTCTTTTCATTCAGGCGTTGTTCAAGGGCGGCGATCCGGTGCCGGGCCTGGTAAATTTCGGCAATCATCGCATTATATTGAGGGACCAGCTTATCCCGCTCCATGAGGCGCGAGCGAACCGTTTCAAAGGCGTGTTCCCGGTCTCTGAGTTGCTGGTCGAGCGCACTGATGCGCGCTTTTAAGGAATCGATGGTTGCCGTGGCAGTTTGTAATTGGGCGGCGAGACTGTCCCGTTCGGCATTTTCAGACCGTACTGCGCGGAGGTCGTGATCCTGCCGAGCGACCTGTGCTTCCAAATCCATAATTCGGCGTCGGGCGCCCTCCAGATCTGAGACGGCGGTGGAGCGGGATTGAAGAGCGGCCAGATCCTTTTCTCGTGTCGCCAGCTGTTGTTCCAGGGCTCCGATACGCTGACGGGCCTGCAGTAATTCGTTGTTGGCCATTGTCAATTGGCTGGACAGCTTATCGCGTTCAGGGGTGAGTCGACGCAGCTCAACCAGTTCCGCGTCTTTTGCGCTCAGCAACTGGTCGTACGAGGCAGCGGCGGGCTGATTCTGGCGATCCCCTAATTTACTTTCAAGATCGCGAATACGATCATGGAATTCGCCGAGGGTCGTCAGAAGCTGTTCGCGCTCCTGTTGAAGGGCGAGGAGTTTTGCATCCTCAGCCGCCGGCGCGGCCGCGAGAGGCTGCGGCCGGGGAACAACGGTATCACAGCCGGAAGCGAGGGCACCGAGAGCCATGAGCGTCCACACAGCTCGTCTCATATGATCTCCCCCTGGTCGTCGGGATCCCGGGTCAAAATTGCCGGGGGCGTGATAGTCGTCACAGGACGATTCGAACGGGCAACAGGCCCGGACGATCGGGACCGATCTGGTGGATATTGATCAGCGGGTGTGAGCAATGCGTGCTTGACGAATCGGGTCATAACCTTCCACGTCCCAAGAACACGCCAGGTACTCTAGCGTGTTCTTGGGGTGGACGCAAGGCATGCACCGTATGGCGCGCAAGGATTATTGTCCGACCACGATCTCGACACGCCGGTTTTTTTGCCGTCCCTCGGCGGTCGAATTACTGGCGATCGGTCGGCTGTCGGCATGTCCCTCCGCCACCACTTTCTCGCCGGACATGCCCCCTGCGATCAGGGCTTGGCGCGCGCTCTCGGCTCGCGCTTGTGAAAGCTCGGTATTGGTCGGATAGGTTTTCGCGAGTTTTCCCCTGATTGGCACGTTATCCGTGTGACCTGCGACGTGAATCGACCGATCGGGATAGTTTTTGAGCACGCGACCGATTCGATTCAGCACATCGGATCCGCCGGGCTTAAGCGTGGCCTCCCCGGAATCAAACAACAAAGTCGTAGCCAGACCGAGGGTGAGTTGATCCCCCAGCTGTTTCATGGTGACGTTGCCTTTGGAGACTTCCGCCCGGAGAAGTTTGGACAGATCGTCTTTGGCCTCCGCGAGACTGGTCTTTTGCTGGTCGAGAGCGCCTTTTAAGCCGGCCATTTCGCGGTCTCGTCGCGCAATTTCGCCTTCGAGGTCCGATGCTCTTTGTTTGGCTGCGGCAAGATCCGCTACTAGTCGGTCGCGGTCACCAGCGGCGTTTTTCAGCGCCCCCAGCTCCTGATCCTTCCCGGTGAGTTGGCGTTCCAATTCGGCGATGCGCTGTTTCGCCTGGGACAGCTCGGAAGAAAGGCGATCCCGATCGCCGGCATTGCTTTTCAATCCGGCGAGCTGCTGCTCTTTCGAGGCGAGTTGGCCTTGGAGTGCGGCTAACTCTCCGGCCAGCCGGTCCTTGTCCCCTGCGCCCTGTCTCAAAGCTGCTAGTTCTTGATCCTTAGCCGACACTTGCCGTTCTGCGTCGGACAATTGGCTCGCCAGCCGCTCCTTGTCTCCGGCGCCCTGTCTCAGAGCCGCCAGTTCTTGATCCTTAACCGACACCTGCCGTTCTGCGTCGGACAATTGGCTCGCCAACCGATCCTTCTCGCCGGCGGCGTTCCGGAGACCGGCCAATTCCCGGTCGCGCTGGTGGAGTTGGTTCTCCAGGTCGTTGATCCGCGCCTTGGACTGATCAAGCTCGGCGGCGGAAGAGGAGCGCAGTCGCGCCAACTCCCCTTCGAGCTCCGCCTTCTGGCGCTCGAGTTCTGCGATCCGGAGGTCTCGTGGATCTGGCTTGGGCGGAACAGGCCTGGGCACCGCCTTCATTTCATTCAGCGCTCGGCTCGCGGTATCATTCGGCGACGGGGCGGTGGTGCATGCCGTAAGCAGCATGGCGCTCAACAGCATAGGGACAATGCGAGAATCTTTCATGCGGTCCTCCTTCAAAACTGGCGATGCCGCGGGAGACGTCCTGCGCGGCACCGACGAAGCGTGGGCACGTCAGTTTAGTGGCGTTGATTTTTCAAGAGATCACGGATTTCCGTCAGCAGTACTTCTTCCTTTGGCGGCGCCGGTGGAGGCCCGGGAGGTGTGGCCTTCTTAAAGCGGTTCATCTGTTTGACCACCATGAAAATCACGAACGCAAGAATCGTAAAATCGAGCAGCGTCTGCAGGAATACGCCATAGTTGATCGTGGCGGCGCCGGCGGCTTTGGCTGCGGCGAGGGATTTGCCCTTGGCGTCTTCGCTCAACGGGATAAACAGGCTGGAGAAATCCATGTGCCCCATGAGGAGACCAATAGGAGGCATAAGAATATCGCTGACGACGGAGGACACGATTTTGCCGAACGCCCCTCCGATGATGACCCCCACGGCCATGTCGAGCACATTCCCTTTCACGGCAAATTCTTTGAATTCACTCATCATACCCATCGATCCACCTCCTTGTGTGAGCCGAATTGCGGCCGAATCCGTTTCGGACCTTACTGTTTTCGACTGGTGTCGAAGCTGTATCCCAGCGTGATCAAGTACAGGTTGTCGGTATCCGAAACGCCCGGCGGCGGATTCTTGTTGTACCGCATGGTCCATTGGAATCCGCTGACCAGCCCGCCCCACACTTTGAATCGCAAGCCGGTATCGGCCGTCAGGTAGAGATCTTTCGAGTTAGCGAGCGATTGGAAGCCTTCCTGGAAGTGGTACAGGCTGACCTGATCGCCGCCCCACAGTGGCCAATTCCATTTGACGGCCCATCGGCCTCGTGTGCTGGACTTGTCGTCGGCAAGCTTGAAATCTTCATTGAAGTACGCTGCGCCGGCTTCGGCCCAGAGGGTCATATCTTTCGCGATGCCGGTTAGGTCGCCGCGGTCGAGGATTTGATACCCAGGCCCCGTGGCGAGAGCGGTGCGCAACTTCAAGTCCTGGAAGGTATCCTGCTCGAAATAGGCCGACGCGAACCAATACAAACGTTTCGAGAGAAAGAAGTCAAGCTTGATGGTGCCGCGGCTGTTTCGAACGATGAGATTGCCGGTATTGTCTCCGTAGATGTACCGGCCGAGGATGGTCAGTCGCAGCGACTCGCTGCGGGCGGACAGTTCGCCGAGCAGGCTTCCGTTTCGCAGGTGGCTGTTGCCCGTGGTTTGTGAGAACCCGGCTTGAAGGGCGCCTGTGTAAATGACGGCGGGTTGGTTCATCCCGACGACCGCTTCAAGAGGAATCGTCATCGGAGTGCCCATGGGAGCGGCCTGCAACACCATCGTGCCGGGCTCACCTGCTTGAACCGTTCCCACGACCGTCGTGCCCTCTTTCAGGCTGAACGGCAGTGGACGATTCACAACCAGTTTGGCCACGTTCGGCCACATGATCTTCACGATATCTTCGCCGGCCGTGGGCCCGAACGCGGTCTTGATGTGAAGCTCGTCGGCGATCATGCCGAGGACATGCCCGTAAATGACGCTACCGTCCTTGAGAGTCACCGAGTCGAGTGCCGGTGTCCCGGCTGTGGTGTCGGTCGGGGCCGGTGCTTCGGCCCACACTCCGGAGGCCGTGAGCGCCATGGTGAGCAGCGCACATAACACACAATTCAAACGTCGCATCATTCCATCCTCCTGGGGCTTGCGAATGGCAACGATGTACTGGTTGCCTGATGAGTGAGACACGTGCGGGTTGTATAATTGATTCTGCGTAGGAGATCAACTTTTCTCTTCCCCTGCGCTGCCGCATCGCGCATGCCATCCCTGACCGGTATGGCGTGGACCTGGCGCTTCGTCCGTAGCTAGGGTGCGCTGCGACCGATTCGCGGCAATGATGAATGCTCATGCGATCAGATCGTGGAGGCCGAGCTGCGGAAGGGCTGTCCGAGCGGATCATCGTCGACCAGCACATCCGGCATGTGTCAGGATGAGGCATGTCTGGTGATTGCACCCTCGCGTGCACCAGGGTGGAGATGTGTCGTCCTCCGGTGACGCGGGGATCCTCATGTGAGGCTCGCGAGTCTCCGTGAAGCTTTCGCGCTCTGCGCCGTTCGTTTTGTGTCTGTCGCGCATCCCGCCGCAGGAACGGTGAGCAGGCCTTCCAATAACGCCAGGCGAAGGAGTTGCGCGGCGTTCGCGGCCCGGAACTTTCTCAACAAATTGGCACGATGAGATTCCACGGTTTTTTGCGCAATCCGCAGACGGGTCGCAATTTCCTGACTCGTCAATCCTGCCCAAATGTAATTGAGTATTTCTTGCTCGCGGGGCGTCGGTTGGTCCAGCCGGGGGGACGAAAACGGAAATATCTTTTCCATCGGTGGTTCTCATGCTCCTTTCTGAAGGTCCTGTCCGGTGATCCCGCGGGATTGCACGCAATGGTTTGTCCGGTGCCTTTTACAAGCTCCGTGCCTGTGACTGCGGACGGTGTGTCAATACGGGCCAGCGCGCTGTATCAGAGGAGGGGCGACTCGATGGGTAGGATCGTGGCGACCGGGTGAGACATATCACATTGTCTTCCGTTGTCTCATCGGACACGTGGTGAGACACCTGCTGCGGAAGACCGTTTAGTGTATGAGGCTAGGTGGCTGGAAGATCGAGTTCGGTCAATCGGCGGTAGAAGGTGGCGCGACTCATGCCAAGCAGGCGTGCGGCCTTGGTACGGTTCCCACGGGCTTGTCCGAGCGCGGAGACGAACCGACTGCGTTCGTCGCTGTGGGTAAGCGGTTCTGTCTGAAGGCTGACCGCCTCCCGCCGAAGCTCAGGCGGAAGATCCGTCGCTTCGAGCGTGTCACCTTTGCAGTGGATTATGGCACATTCGATGGTGCTCTTGAGTTCCCGCACGTTGCCGGGCCAGTGATATTCCATCAGTGCCGCCATGGTTGCCGGGCTTGCCCGATGGATGATTTTGTCCATGCTGGCCCGTCCTTCGGCGAGGAAGGAGGTGACCAACAGCGGAATATCCTCCTTCCGCTCCCTCAGCGGAGGAAGATGCACGCGAGCGACTCGAATCCGGTAGAGGAGATCGGCGCGAAAGGCGCCCTTGGCTACGTCCTGACTGAGATTGTGGTGAGTCGCCGTCAGGACCCGCACGTTAATTTTTCTCGGCTTGGTCTCACCGAGCCGGGTCACTTCCTTTTCCTGCAAGACTCGAAGCAGATTGGTCTGAACGGTGTGCGGGATATCGCCGATTTCATCGAGAAACAGGACCCCGCCCTGCGCGGCTTCAAACAGTCCCTGCTGGTCGTCGATCGCGCCGGTAAATGCCCCTTTCCTGTGGCCGAAGAGTTGGCTGCCAAGCAGGGAATCCGTCAGACCTGCACAATTGGCCGCAATAAACGGACCGGTGCGCCGGGCGCTGGCCTGGTGTAAGGCGCGGGCGACCAGTTCCTTTCCCGTCCCGGTTTCCCCCTCGATCAGGACGGTCGAATCCACGCGAGCCAGATCTTGGATCTGTTCATAGATCTGGGTCATGCCGCGACTTTTGCCGATCAAATCATGGTAGTGCGCCTTCAACTCCAGCAGACGCCGGAGATGATGGACATCCGTCATGTCGTGGAGGAAGGCGATCTTACTCCGTTTGTCCCGGGGGTCGTCGTGCACTTCGATCTCCAGCCAGAGGCGTCTTCCCGCCGGCGTGTCGATGTGGCAGCGGACTCGTTCTCGTTGCGCGACAGGTTGCGCGAGTTGCGACTGGACGGTCAGCCGATCGGCCTTCGTGAGCGGCAGCAGGTTGTCCCATCGGAGGTCTGGGCTGACCAGGGGCGAGGGCAATTCCAAGAGACTGGCTGCGGACGCACTTACAAACCGGACGTGCCCGTCCTGGTCGATCAACAGAGTGGCCAGCCCCAGTTGCTGTAAGATGGCTGCCACGTCGTCCCGCGACCGTTCCATGTCCACCAGCTGCTTGCTGAGCCGGCGTTGGGCGCGTTGATGTCCACGCTCGTGCTCATGTTGTTGGAGCGCCTGGTCACGCGCCTGCTGAAGCACGGAGGCTTGTTGTTCAAAGGAGGCGGTGCTGTGCTGAATCACCAACAGACGGATGGTCTCCACTCGTAGCGCTAACGCTTCGAAGTGCCAGGGGACCTCAAAGGCCGTCTGTTCAGTCCAGAACCCGGAGCGGCCGATGCGTCCGTCATGGGCCTGCCATACGTCTGCCGCGTCGGCCAGAAAATTGTGCAGGACCGGCGTGCGTATGTCGACGGAGAGGTGCCGCGTGGCCTCAGCCTCCGGATAGAGACGAAACAGCCAGGCGGATGGCCGGCCGAGGATGCGAAATTGCGTGCCGGAAATATGCTCCAGGACAGCGAAGTGGAATCGTTGCAGCAGCGTTTCGCAGAGGAAGTCTGACGCGTGCGATGACTTGTCAGTCATTGATCTTCTCGGCAGGTGGTGAGGAGTTCGACGGTGCCAGCATGGCACGAGCCAGGGTGACGAAGGCCTCTTCGACGCCCTCACCGGTTTTGGCGCTGCTCATCAGGAATGACCATCCACGCTGGGCCAGCTGTGCTACATCTTGATCAGTTACCTCCCACTCTGCTCTCCGGTCATGCTTATTGATCAAAACGATGAACGGGACCGGTCCCAGTGTGTCGGTGGCACGTCGCTGAATGTGCACGGCGCTATCGAGGGTCGCTCGTCGCATCCCGTCGAGGACAAGAAGATACCCGGATGATCCCCGCAAATACGACGGGCGTAGCTTTTGGAATTCGTCTTCTCCGTAGAGATCCCAGAGGACCATGGTGAGGGGCGTGCCGTCCACCAGCATCGATTTTTTGTCGACCGTGACTCCGATGGTCGTTTGGTACTGTTCGGAAAAGCAGCTGGTCACGAACCGTCGAACCAGACTGGTTTTTCCCACGGCAAAGGCGCCCAGCATGCAGATCTTTTTCTCAATCATGCGGAGGGTCTCATGGCAACGGCTGAATCGTGACTTCCAGTGACGCGCGCCGATGTTGCGGATGGGCGACGGCTGCGGGGGCTCCATGCAATTCAGTCGCAGAAGTGATACCCCTGGTTTGAAACGTGAGCGCGTGAAAGGCTGCGGGGTGAATCGCGTCCAGAACCGCTCGGGCGCGACTTTCGCTCAGACGGCGGTTTTGGTTCGGGTCCCCCACCACGTCGGTTTCACCGACAATCGATACTGTCACTGCGGCGCCGGCTAGCCTCGCCATGTCATTGAGTTGCTGAAGCACCTCAGAGATACGGCGGATACTATGGAGTTGCTCCGGAGAGGTGAGGCTAATGCTACCCTGTTCAAACAGAATTGAGGCTTCTGTCAGTCGGTGACTCAGCGCGTCAAGAGAGGAGTTCACCAGGCGTCGATCGTCATACCCATCCGGGCCCGGCAATGCGCGAGCCAGTATTCGGCTCTGCGTGATCCAATCCGCCGGGGCAATGCCTCCGGCTGTCAGGCGGTTCCCTTCCAAGGATAAGTGAACGGTCTGCGGGGGCGAGAGGACCATTCGTGCTCGTTTCAACACCACTGCCGCGTCGAGTGCATAGTATGGTTGCCATTTCGCATCCAGCCGACTCGTGTCTATGCCGCTATCCTGCAGAAGGACAGCCGGGTCGGCGGCAAGCGGGTCGCGAAGGCCGGTGAGCCGATAGCGGCCGCTTTCCGACTCAGTGGAGGTCACGACCAGCCCGGGCTCCGCTGACAAGCGGGTCAGGTAGGTCTGCCAGCGTTGGCGTTCCTGGTAGGTTGATAGGCCCCACCAGGCCATACCAAGCAGCGCGACCACCACCAGGACCCATGTCATCGGGGCGACGCCGCGCCGACGCGATTCGAACTGCGCGCGCAAGCACTCTTCCAAGAGCGGTGTGACGCTGGAAAAGGTGGAGGCATCGCCTGTGAACCGGGCCAAAGCTTCAGACCGTTCGGCGTGAATATGGTCGAGCGTATCTTGAAGATGAAGGCGGAGGCTTTCCGGCGGGGTGCCGCGAATAACGGCGGCGAGAATGGCAGCCGGTCCCTGTTCGATCCAGACCGTCAGCTCACCAACCTGCAAGGTGTTCAGCGCTTGGTCCGGGGTCGCGCCGAATGAATCCTGCACGAAGCTGCGGATGGCCGACAACATGCCGGACACTAGAGTCTGATCCTGCACGGCCACTGCGTCGCCGGCGGCATGCGCCAGAAGCAGCCCGGTGTGCGAGTGAATGAGAAAGACCTGTTCGACCCGATAGCGCAAGGTGTGCAGAAGGACGATTTCCGCAAATGGTTTGCCCGTGCGCAGGGCTTCCACTCTCCACTTCAGGCTTTGGATCGACAGGCTGTGCTCGATGGTTTGGTTGAGTGACTGGACCATGCTCCGCAAAGCATTGGCGATAGCCTGACGAATGGCCGGCATCATGATCGGCGCGATAGCATCCACGATCATCTGAGGCTGTCTCCGGACGGAAGCACCCAGTGCCTCCGACACGTGCGGGGTCAGAACGTGCGTCAATTGATGATCACCCTCCCCGCGTAATGCAATGGCATCGGGCAGGACGCGGCTGAGGTTCTGCGCAGTGAGGTCGATATGCTCAACCTGTTCCTGGAGCTGTTCCAGACGGGTCTGTTCCGGCGCCAGCAACAGGCTGCGCAGTTCGGCATAGTCGTGTTCGACGGGCGTCGAACCGGGGTTAGGTGACTGCGCCATACCGGTTCCGTGGTTCACCGCGATGAGGGAGGCGCACAGTGGAGGAAAGGCGGCGATGAAAAACGCGGCTCCCTGTGCGGAAGACAGGTCGAGACCGTTCAGGTATGGAGGAAGGATTACGCCTGGTGGGGAGGCTGGTCATGCAAGAGCCTCTGCGAAAGTTCTTGGAGTAAGGTCGCCAGTGATGCCCGGTCGGTCTTCTGGTGGGAAAGTTGCTGCACGGCCTGTTCGAGCGTGGCCGACAGGGTCGCATGTTGCTGCGTAAACTCATCCGTGAGTGAGGCCGCCTGATTCTGCAGCTGGTCGTGCAAGTCGCGGTGCGCCTGTTCGCTCTGTCCCCGCAACTGAGCGGCCGTCTGTTGGAGAGCTCCGGTGAGAGACTGAAGCTCCGTGGTCAGGGCGCTGACGGCATGTGTGCGCCCCTGCTCCTCGGCGTTCAGCCGTCCCGTCACCTGATCGACTTCGGTTCGAATGTACTGTTCCAGTGATGCGAATCGCTCCTTGAGGTCATGACGTAGTTGAGCCGCCTCTGCGAGCAGTTGCGTTTCGAGCCGGGTAAACCGGCGCTCGTGATCGCGCACCTGCGCGCCGAAGAGAATGTCGCGGATCTTGTCGAGATTATTGCCGGCCGCGGGATCTTCGGCGAGCGCGGTGTTGGATTCTGTCTCGGCGAGCGTGGTCGGTGTTGGTTCCGAACCTCGGGTGCGATCGAGATCTGTGTGCCTGCCCATGGTGTCGCCTCCTGGGTCGCGGTGTCCGTCAGCGAAAGGGCGCTACACTAGCATGTTTGTGTAGGTGCAACAAGTCACGGAGGAGTCGCAGAAGCAGCGGGCGGAGGGGCGGCTCCAGGTCCTGGCCGCTCAGCCAGCGTTCGAAGAGACGGCCTATCGAATTGGCCACGAAGAGGGCGGCAACAATGATGAGGATCGCCCCCATGATTCGAAACCCGTATTGCACGACGTACTGAGTAATCAAATCGGCCAGCGACAGGTATTCTCCGCCCAGTCTTACCGTCCGAACAATCCCTTGAGGAGATCCTTCCCCTGCTTTTTGAGGTCCTCCGGCTTGGTGGAACCTTTCAGGAGATCGCCCACCGCGCCCTTGACCTTTTCCTTCACTTGCTCCTGGACTTTGCCTGCGAACATCTTAGTGTCGAGTCCATAGGAAGGCGCTTGCGTACTGCCGGTAATCACCAGTGGAAGCGAGAGGCGTCCGTTGCTCAGGGCGACCTTGGCAATGGGAGACCCGGCGGCTATTTTCTGACTCAAGGCCTGAGACAGGCTCAGATTCAGTTTCATGTCGAGTGATTGATCAAGGCCGACCGTGCCGCCGCCGGTCGCCTGGAAATCATGGCTGTCAATCAGCACTCGCTGCAGGCCAATCAGCCCTTGCTTGATGACAATGTCGCTTTCGATCGTGGAGAACGCCGTCGCTTTGACATTGTCCAAAGACACTCCCACCACTTTCAGTAACATTGCGGCCTGTTGCAGCAAGTTGATCCCTTCGATAGTGCCTTCTTTCACGGACATGCGGCCGGTTCCGGCCAAGGCCTTCACGAGGTCCGGATGGGTAAATCCGCGCCCGCTAAGCGCCAGTTGGGCGTTGGCCGTGCCGCTGAGGGATACCTGGTCTGTGCCCACGGCTTGAAGCGCCGGTCCGACCTGTAGACCTTGTAGCGCGACGGTGCCCGTGAACGGCGGGGTGGGAGTTCCGAGACCCAGCGTTCCTTGCGTGCGAAGGACGCCTCCGAAGACCTGGAGCGTGAGGTTGGTGAGTCGCGCCTCTTGTCCCCTCATTTCAGCCGCGGCCTGGAGGTCTTTGATCTCCACCGGTTTCTTCAGCGGTAATATGACGGGCAGGTCGGCGGTATTCACCAGTTTTGAGGTGGCCGTGACTTTCGCCAATCCGCCGAGGAGTGACCCCTTCACCTCGACTCGTGAGCTACCCAATGCGACGGTGAGGCCCAGGTTCGGAACCTCTGCGAGATCAAGCGGCGCGGTCCCTTCTTTGGGCGGATACTTGGCCCGGACGTTGACATGCAGGTCTTTCACTTCGACCGATTTGGCCAGGGGGACGGCCACCGGAAGGTCGGAGGAATTGATACTGGCCGACGCCGCGGTGATATTGGCTAGCCCTTTCGTTGCTGTGCCTTTGATGCTGATGGCTGAGCCACCCATGACGAGGGTCAGGCCGAGATCAGTCAGATCCACCTGGCTGGCGAGAGGGGTATCAGGCGGCGCCGGGTAAAGGGCATGGAGCGTGAGGTGCAGATCCTTGATCTGGACGGGCTTCGTCAGCGGCAATGCAACGGGAAGGTCTGCCGTATCGATTTGCAAGGCATTGATCGTGGCATCCAGGTTTCCGCCGATCGCACGTCCCTTGAGCCCGACCGCCACCTTGCCAAGACCGAGCGTAAACGTAAATGATTTCACATCCAGCGTTTCAACGAGTGGTCCGAACGTTCCATCGAGATGTACGGGGAGGTGATAGGGCAGGATGGTCGCCCCCAGGTGGACCGTGGGACTGGCACCGAGATGGACTGAGGTCAGCAAAAATTCGAGTTGACTGACAGTATACTCGGTCGGCTTTGCGGCGGACTCGTCACGATACGTGAGTGTACCGCCATCGATGGAGACACGGTCGACGGCAAACAGCGCCAGGGCCTGGAGCGGGCTGCCGGCCGGCTGTTCTGGGGCTTCCGGTTTCGACGGCGCGGCCGGACCGGTTGGTTTGGCGCCGATGGTGGAGATGTTGAGCTGGCCCTGCGAATTTTTCAGGACCAGAATGACCGGGTCGCGCAGGGTGATCTCTTCTACTTCAACCCTGCCTTTGAGCAACGGCAACAGTTTGACGCCGACATCCAGCGACGCGAGGGAGGCGAAGGGGCCCGTGCGGAATGCCGGATCATCCAGGACAACAAACCTGCCGATCCGGGCGCCGATGCGCGGCCAAATGGTCAGCCGGATATCCTGCAGTTCGACTTTCCGGTTCAGCGCCTCCTCGATCAAGGGGCGGTACCGGTCCTGATACTTGTTCAAATCGATGAGAAAAGGCAAAGCGATGAGCAGGATCAGAAGGAGCAGGATCACGACACCGATCCCGACCAGGATTTTCATCACGTCCCTCCGCTGAAATGGTTCCGCAGTATAGGAATGCGCGCGAAAGGGGTCAATGGTAGCCAATTCGGCCGCGCACCGCACGTCGTTGCAATTGGGAAGTCCTTCGCGACCGATGTTTCCCTGCCGCCTCGGGGGCCGATCCGGTCGAGGGGAAGCGGGCCCTCCTTACCTTGCCGCCCACCGACCTGCGTGATAAGATGCCACCCCTTGAAGTCGTCCGATTGTGGAGAGGTGCGAGAGTGGACGAATCGACATGCTTGGAAAGCATGCGTCTCGGCAACGGGACCGTGGGTTCGAATCCCACCCTCTC
>WBZN01000318.1_pt1 | contig 27387 bp, 21 predicted proteins | sample 5204281 | NCBI WGS metagenome assembly WBZN01 (sample SAMN12344347, study PRJNA552823) | activated sludge metagenome | biome: Activated sludge suspended growth; feature: Nitrification reactor; material: Wastewater; isolation source: activated sludge from nitrification reactor of wastewater... | reverse complement strand
CCGATCCAGTCTATGGCGAAACCGACTACTCGTTCCTCACCGTGTCCGATCCGGATGTGCTGTTGTGGGCACTGAAGCCTGCCGAGGACGGTATCGATCACGGCATCATCGCACGGGTATGGAATCAGGCCGATGCGGCGCGCAACTACACCCTGTCGTTGGCTCCCGGTATTGTCACGGCTAAGAAAGCCTCGCATATCGAGACTGACATCGCTGCAGCAACGGTAGTCAATGGCAACCTGTCGGCACCGATTGCCAAGAACCAGATCCAGACGCATCGTCTGCTGGTGCAGTAATTGGCGCGATGCCAGGCGGTATGTGTTATTGCCGGTCAGCACGCCTGATCGGCTGGTTGTAAAGGAGATCCTGAAAAGGGTGGAAGTGTCATCCTGAGTCAGATTTCCGCAAGGTTTACCCCTCTGATGCGCCCTGGTGCCACCCACTTGCACTCGGGCGCATTTTTTTACCCAGAACAGCAGACAGTCTCAGTCAATTTATTCGGACTGTGTTTTACAAATGGTATCCGCGATATGCTGAAAATTGGACTGAGGCACCAATGCAAACCAGTCTGGTGATTCTTCATGGCGAGCGCCGATGACGCTGCCTGAAGCAAGTTTGTCGGGATAGAGCAAATGCGCAATGGGGCGTGCCCGAAGTAGCTGGCAATCGAACTCATAGCGGGATTTGAGTGCGTGAAATCCGCCTTTCTGCTTGCTGTCAAAACTGGTCAAGATCCAGACCTTGATGAGTTGCGCGTGTTTTTCCAGTGTTTCCGGATCGAAATAATGTGATTCCCCAGGTTTAATTGTGCGGTCCAGGGCAACCCATTGTGCTTGGGTAGCTGGGCTAACCGTAAACAAGAGTGACAGCAGTAGAAGATTTATCAAGGGGTGCTGGTATAACCCAATATTTGTTTTTGTCATGGCGTGTTGATATGAATTCTTCGATATCGGTGCAGATTGTTGTAAATGATGCATCATTGCAGATGAAATAGTTTCAACCTCATGTGTTTTCAACTATTCTTAGAGCCTTTGATTCAACACGGTTGGCTGGTGCTGTAAATGTAGACTGAGCTGCGGTCGATTGGCTTTATTATAACTGTAATGATAAGGGATCGCTGAGCGATACCTGTGCATGAGCAAGCGAATCAGTTTTTTTGTGTAAATCATTTTTGACGCAATGTGTACTGCTGCGTTCGAAGCAATATGGATATCTTCAAACTGGAGTGGATTATGGAAGAATTGAACCAAGCCTGGGTCATGCTGAAACTAGGCGGGATCATTATTGCGCCACTGTCGCTATTGGCGGTGATCGCTTTGGCAATCATGCTGGAGAAGGCTTTTATTTACTGGCGCTACGCGCGACTCTCAAGTGATTTGCTGAATCTTGTGGAAACTTATGGTTTCAAGTGGAATGATCTGGAGAAAATTCTATCGGGTTTAGACAAACGGCATTATTACAAGCGTTTTTTTGAGGTCGTCATCTCCAATCGTCATAAACCCGCATGGTGGACCGAATCACGTGCCGCCGACGAAGCACAGATTATCGAAGCAGCGTTGGCACGTCGGCTCTGGGCACTGGAGACCATTGTCACAGCAGCTCCGCTGCTAGGACTGGTGGGTACGGTTGTCGGGATGATGCGGGCATTTCAGGTCATTGGCAGTGAAGGCGTAGTTAATCCGACTGCGGTTACTGGCGGGGTGGCGGAGGCGTTGATTGCAACCGTAGTGGGGTTGGCTATCGCATTGGTGGCCTTGTTCGGATTCAATTATTTTTCCCGCTTGCAATCCCTGACAATGGACGAAATGGAGCGTCTAGGGACGCGGTTGATCGACAATATTCGTCTGGACCAGCAGGAAAAGCACCATGAAGCTCCGTAAATCGCGCCCGATCCAGAAAGGTCGGATCGAGATCATTCCCATGATCGACGTGATGTTCTTTTTGTTGGCGACATTCATGCTGGCCTCGCTTTCCATGCAGAAACTGGATTCTTTGCAAGTCAATCTGCCGGAAGGAGCAGCCGAAAAGCTTAGCGCCGAGAAGCCTGTAACCCTGACCTTGACCAAAGACAGCAAAATATATATTAACCAGACGGTTGTCACGTTGGACACTTTGGCTACGACCCTGAAACCGTTACTTGCCGATGCCAAGCAGAAACTCATTGTTTCTGCCGATAGTGAAGCACCACAGGGTATAGTCGTGCAAGCCATGTTGCGTGCGCGATCCGCTGGCGCCCAGCATTTTCTGATTGCAGTCAAGCATAAGTAACCGTGTGAGCATGGCGAACTCCAGATCGAAAGAAATTCGTCTGTGGTGGCCTTTGCCACTGGCTGTACTCATCTGGATTCTGCTGATCTGGGGGGTAGGGTTTGTGCTGTCCTTACAGGAGATCGAGCCTATCCAGCCTCCTCCACCCATTGCGGCAAGTTTCATTGACCTGAATGAAGCCGAGAATGCAAAAAACTCAATGCCGGCTTCCACGCCGAATTCTGCACAGCCACCCCAGGAGAAGGCCAATCCGGTAGTGGCGGAAACAAAATCACAGCACAAGCTGCCTATGCCTGCACAGCCGCCCGCACGGTCGCAGACTAAACCCAAAACGGTTGAAAAGCCGAATAAACCTGTTCCGGCTCAACCTGCAAAGGAAAAGGCGATCACCAAGACACCACCCAAAATTGCACCCGATGCGCCGCAGGATTTGTCCGAATATATCAAGGCGCGACGGCGCGCAGAAGGAATTTTTGATAACCCGGAAAATGCTGCTCCAGCGAGCGGATCGCCACCCATGTCCGCAGAGGAGGCGCGCATGGCGAATGTCAGACGTAATCTGCAAACTCCTGGAACCAGTGGCATCTTTCAGATTCTGCGGATAGGTCCAAGAACGGCCGAGTTTTCCTTTCGCGCCTGGACCACCGGACAGAGTAATCCACGCTTGCAGATGATTCAGGTCGATGCCGGACCGGATGGCGATGTCGAGCGTGCAATCGTTCGCCGCATGATCGAGTTGATTCGGCAGTATTACAAGGAAGATTTCAACTGGGAATCGCACCGACTGCATCGTGTGGTAGTGTTATCTGCGCGTGAAAAGGATACGACCGGACTCGAAGATTTTCTGATGCGTGAGTTCTTTGTTACACCACCCCGCTAGATTCATTTTGAAATGCTGACAGTCAGCAATCCCGCGATTTCTCAATCCTGAGTATTTTTCGGCATTTTGTATTCAAGAAACACTTCGAAAAAGTCGTAAGCATTCCCAAATGCAGTGTTCGCTCGCGAGCGCATTTCAATGCATCAGGTTATCTCGGATGTGTGCGCGAGATTCGGTTTTCTTATCAATGGTTTCAATGAATACAAAGCAAACGATCAAAGTCGAAGTCAATGATTTGCAAGTGGGAATGTATGTTTGCGATCTTGATCGACCCTGGCTGGAAACTCCATACCTCATTCAAGGGATCCTGATCCAGTCCGAGGACGATATCGAGAGATTGAAACGATATTGCACGCTGGTGTATGTGGATGTCGAGCGTAGTGTGCAGGATGTGTCCCTGAAGCGGGAAAAAGGGGCGGTGAATGTGAATCAGCAGAGCGTGATCAACAACGCCAAAGCGCACTCGTCGCATGCCACCTTTTCACTGGACAACGCCCTTTGCCGGACCACGACTTATTCAGATAGTCGCTCTGTGGAGCATGAGTTGCCAGCGGCGACGAAAGCCTATCAGGCAACTGCATCGATTTTCGATGATATCAGCAACAATATCGAGAGTAATATCAAGTTCGATATTCGCGTTGCTCAAGACGTGGTGAATACACTCTGCGAGAGCATTATCAGGAATCCCGATGCTGCCATGCTCATGGCGCAGCTTAAGGTTACCGGAAAGGAACTCTATGATAATGCGATCAAGACATCGGTGCATTTGCTGGCCTTTGGTCGTCATCTCGGGTTGCCGCGCAAAGAATTGGCCATTCTTGGGTTGGGTGGCTTATTGATGGATATCGGCAGGCAGCGATTGCCCAAGTCCTTGCAAACCAAGCGAAGCCTGTGGTTGAAACCGGATGAACGCAAGCTGATGAAGCAGCATGTGCAGTTTGGTCAGGAAATTGTGACGCAATTAAGCGATGCTTCCGATGAAGTAGTCATGATGGTGGTGCAACACCATGAACGAGAAAACGGTAATGGCTATCCCAATGGCTTGTATGCCAACCAGTTGCATCCCTACAGCCGCATGGCTGCGATCGTGGACTGCTATGAGGAACTGATCTGGGGGCAACCTGACCTACAGGGCATGAAACCCAGTCATGCACTCAAGGAACTCAAGGACAATGTGCAAAATGGACTGAGTCTCACTTTAGTGGAGCAGTTCGCGCAGTGTGTCGGCATTTTTCCGATTGGCAGTCTGGTGGAACTTAATTCTGGAGAAATTGCGATTGTATTGGCTCACAACCGTACACAGCGGTTCCTGCCAAGCATCATGATCATCTGTGATGCCAGCAGGAAACCCTATGCAGCGCCAGTGACGCTAGATCTGCGTACAGCCGGGCCGAATCCAGCCGGAGTGTCCTATGCCATCGCTTCTGACTTGCCACAAGGAGCCTATGGAATCGATGCCAAGAAGTACTATTTGTAGCGCAGGCATATTCTCATGACCATTCTTGATTATCGGGGTTTCCTGCAAACTGCAGCCACAAAGCTTGCAGACTTTAGTGGCGGCGATCAGCATCATGCACTCCTGTTGGTGAATCTTGAGCGGTTGGCTGAGCTGGACGGCGTATTGGGATTTGCGAAGGTCGATGAGGTCATGGAGAAAGTGTCGCAACAGCTTCAGCAATCCCTGAATGTCGAGGACTTGCTGGGTATCACAGGGCGCTACCAGATTTGCTGTTTACTGATCGACCTGCTCTCGGATGCTCATGCCACACTGGCGGCACATAAGATCCTGAGGATTCTGACTCCGCCCTTTGTAATCGGCAGGCAGAACATCTTATTGGCACCGCGCATCGGTGTGACATCGAGTGCTGAAAGTGGCTGTAAGCTGGAGCAGTTGATGAGTCACGCCAGCATGGCAGCTCGTCAGGCACGGCTGGACAATGAAGCCATCCGGCAATATGTGGCGACTAAGGAAGATCCATTATTGCAACACATCGACTTGTGGTCCGATTTGGGAAATGCCATTGAAACCCGGGAACTGCATTTGTGTTATCAACCGCAAGTGCATCTCGTCAGTGGCAAGATTGAATCTGCCGAGGCGTTGTTACGCTGGAGACATCCGGAGCGAGGGCTGATTCCGACCGATAAACTGATTCAGCTTGCAGAAGGCACGGAATTGATGTCGCGGCTGACATCCTGGGTGTTCAATACTGCTTTGCGGGAATGCGCAGAATATCGCAGGGTTGGACTGGATACCGGCGTGTCGGTCAATTTTTCGGCGCATGATTTGCGTGATCCCGAGTTGCTGGATTTGGTAATGCAGGGACTCCAGTTGTGGCACGTGCCCCCGAACAAAGTGACCATCGAACTGACAGAAACTGCGGTTATGGAAAACTATGCCACTACGCTTGAAACATTGCAGAAACTGAAGGAAATGGGATTCCGGCTGGCTATGGATGATTCTGGAACCGGCTATTCATCGATGGCCAGAATGCTTGATTTACCGCTGGATGAAGTCAAGATAGACATGGTGTTTGTCAAACATTTGACCATTCGAAATACTCACGAACGCATCGTCGATTCCATGATCAACCTGGCTCACCGACTGAATTTGTCGGTTGTGGCCGAAGGCGTCGAGGATTATCCGACTTACGAGCGTTTGCGGGCACTGGGGTGCGACATCATTCAAGGTTATTTGATCGGTAAGGCAATGCCTTTGCCGGAACTGATTGAAACTGTCCTGCACCAATCTCCGGATGTATTTAAAGCCATTCCGTCTCGATAATCTGGGTTAGACGATTGCAACCGGGCTCGCCGGGTCACTGATGCTGGTTGAGTGACAGATTGCAGAGGCAACATGAAAGTATGTCGGCTGTGCCAGGTTGGACACTATAATGATGCTTTTGTAAGTCAGGATCGTTATGGCCACCATCAAACCATTACCGGAACTACTGATCAACCAGATTGCCGCTGGTGAGGTGATAGAACGTCCGGCTTCAGCGCTCAAGGAAATTCTGGAAAACAGTATCGACGCCGGGGCCGGGAAGATTACCGTGCAATTGCAGCAGGGTGGAGTCAAACAGATTCGTGTGACCGACGACGGTGGTGGAATTGCCAAGGATGAATTATTGCTGGCCTTGACCAGACATAGCACCAGTAAGATCAGTACTCTAGATGATTTACAACGTATCAATAGTCTGGGTTTTCGTGGAGAGGCACTGGCCAGCATTGCAGCAGTATCGAGGCTGACACTATCGAGTCGCCAAGCGGGGCAAGATCACGCCTGGCAGATACAGGTCGATGGGGCGATGATGTCGCAACCGATACCCGCCGCGCTCAGTACCGGTACGAGTCTGGATGTGCATGACTTGTATTTCAATATTCCGGCACGGCGCAAATTCCTGAAGTCGGAAGCGACCGAGTTTGCGCATTGTGATGAGGTCTTCAAGCGTATTGCATTGTCACAGCCCGATATAGAGTTGCAGTTGCAGCATAATGGAAAAGTGCGACGACACTTGCGTGCAACCGGTCTGGAGCAAAGAATCACAGCCATCATGGGAGAGGAATTTGCTCAAGCTGCGATTTGTATCGATGAACATTCCACAGGGCTGACTTTGCAAGGCATGGCGGCGTTACCGGCGTATGCCCGATCGACTCGCGATGCGCAGTATTTTTTTGTCAATTCTCGTTTTGTTAGTGACAAACTGATAACGCATGCCTTGCGTGAGGCCTACCGTGATGTGCTGCATCTCGACCGGCATCCGGCGTTTGTGCTGTTTCTGCAAATCGATCCGGAGGCGGTGGATGTGAATGTGCATCCAACCAAAATCGAAGTGCGTTTTCGCGAACCTCGTGCATTACATCAATTTATTTTTCATGCCGTTGACAAAGTGCTGGCCTCGCCCAACCGGGAAAGAAAGCCAGATGAGTCAGCTGAGCCAGCCCAGTCAGTGCGTTCCTATCCCAGTTTTCCGCAATTCAACAAAACAGTCCAACGAGCAGCACAATCGGATGGTTTTTACCGAACCCTGTTTGGATCGCAAAATGGGTTTTCCTCCGTTGCTGCGGTGCCGATGGCTGTCGATAATCAGGTAGCACTCTTGGAAAATGCCGTCCATTCGGAACAATCTGATTCGGGGCAGGATACACATCCGTTGGGGTTTGCTCTGGGGCAGTTGCATGGTGTTTATATACTGGCGCAGAATACGCGGGGACTGGTGGTGGTTGACATGCATGCCGCTCATGAGCGGATAATGTATGAGCAGCTCAAACAGGCACTGGACATCCAGCATCTTGCGCAGCAATCATTGTTGATACCGGTTACTTTCCAGGCGAACGAGCTAGAAGTTGCCGTGGTCGAAGAGAGCCAGGAAGCGCTGCAACAACTAGGGTTTGAAATGGCCGTATTGTCGCCGAATGCACTGGCTGTACGTGGAGTTCCCGCTGTATTGCAGGATGCAGATATAGCGCAATTGGCGCGGGCGATTTTGCAGGAAATCCGAGAATATGGTGCCAGCCAGGTTTTAACCGTCAAACGCAATGAAATGCTGGCAACCATGGCGTGCCATGGTGCCGTGAGGGCGAATCGCCAGTTGACGCTGAGTGAGATGAATGCGCTGCTCAGGAAAATGGAAATGACCGAGCGTGCAGAGCAGTGTAACCACGGGCGACCTACCTGGTTTGAGACCAGTTTGATGGAACTGGACAAGTTGTTCATGCGTGGTAAGTGAAATTTGTCATGAACCGACGGTCGTACCCGAATCGGCTAATGCAATCGGGTTTCGCAGCGCTCGGATTGTCTGCGGTTAACTCAATACATCACGTTGACTGAGCAAGAATGACCGAACTAAAAATACAAGGAGAGCACAATGAAAACTAGAATAATTCTGATGATCCCACCGATCATGTTGGCGCTGAGTGGTTGCGCCACGATGTCCGAATCACAGCGCGTTTCGGCGCAAGGGAGCGCCATCGGTGCTGGTGCCGGTGCGGCGATTGGTGCGTTGATCGGGGGCGGCAAGGGTGCGGCCATCGGTGCCGGATCAGGTGCTTTGCTGGGTGCCGGTGCTGGTTACCTGTGGTCACAAAAAATGGAGGAACAAAAGAGACAAATGGAGGCAGCAACAGCCGGAACGGGAGTCCAAGTGTCACAAACCCAGGATAATCGGCTCAAGCTGAATATTCCCAGCGATATTTCTTTTGATTCCGGCAGGTCTGACATCAACCCGGATTTCAGACCGATTTTGGATAATTTTGCCACTAGCCTGAGTCAGAATCCAGGCACGGTCATCACCATCATCGGTCATACCGACAATACCGGCAGTGACGCCATCAACAATCCACTATCCGTTAATCGTGCCGCTAGCACGCGTGATTATCTGGTCAGCCGGGGAGTGGCAGTAAATCGTATTCATATCGATGGACGTGGTTCGCATGAGCCGATCGCAGCTAACGACACAGCAGAGCATCGCGCAGATAATCGCCGAGTCGAGATTTTTGTCATGGAGCAGGCAGCAGCGCAACCTGTTGCTGCACCTGCAGCGCCGCCTGCTCCGGTGGCACCGGCGGTCCCTACTCGTGCGTATTGAAGTTGCTGTGGTCTGAGATGGTGAAGTGTGGGTCAGGGGTAAATATTAATCGATCGGGAACATCACATGTTGAATTGGGTAACTGAAAATTTTGTTAGGTATATGAGAGAGCAAATTGATATGGCGCGAAGGCTTTTACTTGCGCTACCCCTAGCTTGTCTGAGTACTGTCGTCTTGGCTGAATGGACTGAAGTTGGTAAAGATGAAGGTAAAGGTGGTTTCACGGCGTATGCCGATGTGGCTTCTATTCGTAAAGTAGGTGACAGGTCGAAGATGTGGGCATTGTTTGACTATCGTGTAGTGCAGAAAGCTTCCGGCGTGGAATTCCTGTCCGAAAAAATTCGTCGTGAGTACGACTGCAAGGAGAGACAGATGCGAAAGCTGGCTTTTTCGCTATTCAGCTGGAATATGGAAGGCGGAGATCTGGTGCGCTCCTATAGTCAGCCGCAAAGGTGGGAAGCAGTGAGTTCGGGCAGTATCGACGAAATCGAATGGAAATTGGCGTGCGATGTGAAATGAGCACGCCGGTTCGGTTGTTATAACCCATATAGCTTTCTTTTCAGGGCGCAGCGATCCAGAATGATGGTGCTGATTTCTTCAATGGAAATTCCCGTGGTATCTAGAAAAGGGATGTTGAAGCGATGAAATAATGCTTCTTGCCATTGGATTTCATTTTCACACTGAGCTCGTGAGGCATAGTGGCTGTTAGGTTGGCGTTCCTGTCGTATGAGGTGCAATTGTTCTGGAGTGAGGGTAAGGCCAAACAGCTTGTCTTGGACTGGTATCAAGGTGGCTGGCACTTGCAGGATTTCCATGTCATCCGGTGTCAGCGGATAATTTGCAGCGGCAATACCGTATTGAAGTCCTAGGTATAGGCAGGTCGGGGTTTTGCCGGAACGGGAAACACCAATCAGGATGATATCGGCTTCGTCCAGATGTTTGGGATTGACGCCGTCATCGTGCGCTAACACGAAATTGATGGCATCAATACGCCTGAAATAGGATAAATGATGCTTCATGCCATGTGAGCGTCCTGGCATGCGGGCGAAAGGTTGGCGCAACTCTGCTTCGATGGCGGGGATGAAAGTCTCAAAATAATCAAAAACCTGGCAGTTGGCCCGCTTGATCAGGTCAAGTACTTCCGGTTTCAGCAGCGTACTGAAAACCAGCGCACGATGACCATCCTGTTCACTGGCTTGGTTGATTTGCTTGAGCACGGCTTGTGCCTTGGTAACATTGTCAATGAATGGAATGTTGATCATGTCCCAGGTGATGCCATCGAATTGTGCCAGTAAACTGTGTCCCAGGGTTTCAGCCGTGATGGCAGTGCGGTCCGACAAGTAGAATGCCGTGCGTTTTTGCCGAACCATCATGATTCGACCTTGGACAAGCGTAACCAGGTATCAACCACGGAATCGGGGTTGAGCGATAGGCTGCTGATACCCTGTTGATAAAGCCAAATGGCAAAGTCAGGGAAATCCGATGGGCCCTGACCGCAAATACCAATGTATTTGCCCTGCTTGCGGCACGTGTCGATAGCCATTTTCAACAATTTTTTGACGGCAGGATTGCGCTCATCGAATAAATGGGCGACCAGACTGGAGTCGCGGTCGATGCCCAGAGTTAATTGGGTCATATCGTTGGAACCAATGGAAAAACCATCGAAGTATTGCAGAAACTCTTCAGCCAGCAGAGCATTGGAGGGAATCTCGCACATCATGATCAGACGCAACCCATTCTGACCACGTATCAATCCATGTGATGCCATTAATGCAGTGACCTGTTCCGCTTCTTCGAGGGTGCGGCAGAATGGTAGCATGATCTCGATATTGGTCAGGTGCATGTCGTCGCGGACTTTGCGTAATGCGCGACATTCCAGTTCAAAGCAGCTACGAAAGGTGGAATCGAGATAGCGTGAAACCCCCCGGAATCCGATCATGGGATTTTCTTCGTTAGGTTCATAACGACTGCCACCGATAAGACCTGCATATTCATTGGATTTGAAGTCAGATGTGCGAACGATGACCGGATTGGGATAAAAAGCTGCAGCCAGTGTTGCAATGCCTTCGGTGAGTTTTTCGACGTAAAAGTTAACTGGGCTGCTATAGCCGGCAATGCGTCGACTGATCTGGTTTTTTAGATCACTCGACAGGGAGTTGAATTCCAACAGCGCCTTGGGGTGGATGCCGATGCGATTATTGATGATGAATTCAAGTCTGGCTAGTCCCACTCCCTGATTGGGTGTGCGGGAAATCGAAAAAGCGTGGGATGGGTCGCCGACATTCATCATGATTTTGACTGGGAGATCGGGCAGGTTTCCGGTATTGGCCGTTAGGTGTTCATAAGGTAGAAGTCCTTCATAGATTCGCCCGGTGTCTCCTTCGGCACAAGAAACTGTTACTTTCGTACCATCGGTGATCAGTGCGGTTGCATTGCCACATCCAACGACAGCCGGAATGCCCATTTCACGTGCGATGATTGCGGCATGGCAGGTTCGTCCCCCACGGTTGGTGACGATAGCCGAAGCCCGTTTCATGATGGGCTCCCAGTCCGGATCGGTCATGTCTGTGATCAGTACATCGCCGGGTTCGAGTTCATGCATTTGATTGGTATTCAGGATCAAGCGGGCTGTGCCTTGGCCAATTTTCTGGCCAATGGCCCGGCCTTCGGCAAGCAATGTGCCCTTGCTGCTCAGTTTGTAACGCTCCAGTACCACAGGGTTACGGCTTTCGACAGTTTCGGGACGTGCCTGCACGATATAGAGTTGTCCATCGACACCATCCAGCGCCCATTCGATATCCATCGGGCGGCCATAATGCTGTTCGATGATTATTGCCTGGCGTGCCAGTGCTTCCACTTGGGCATCAGTGAGAGAAAACTGCATGCGCCGTGCGGTTTCGACATCGCGTATCAAAGTCAGTGAATCAGTGGTTGATTTTTTGTCCGCGTAAACCATTTCAATACCTTTGGTACCCAGACGGCGCGACAGAATGGCAGGGTGTCCAGCCGCTAGTCCGCGTTTGAAGACGTAGAATTCATCTGGATTGACGATACCCTGAACGATGGTTTCACCCAAGCCATAGGCTGACGTGATGAAGACCGCTTCACGAAAGCCGGATTCCGTATCCAGCGTAAACATCACACCACTGGCGCCAAGATCGCTACGTACCATTTTCTGGATTCCGGCCGACAGGTAAACTTTTTCGTGTGGAAATCCCTGATGGACACGATAGGCAATTGCCCGGTCATTATAGAGCGAAGCAAATACGATCTTGATTGCATCGAAGATTTGCTCCAGACCTTGTACATTGAGTAGGGTTTCCTGCTGACCTGCAAAGGAGGCATCGGAGAGGTCTTCTGCCGTTGCTGAGGAGCGGACCGCAAAGGAAATGTCATGGTGATTGTGGTTGCCGGCAACCAGCTTGTCATAAGCCTGTGATATGGCATGCAGAATCTTGTCTGGGATTGCGGCGCTGAGTATCCAGCCACGAATGGTTCGGCCTACTGTCGATAGTGCATTGATATTGTCGACATCCAGCTCAGCCAGTATTTGATTGATACGCCCGACCAAACCATTGGCGGATAGGAATTCACGATATGCCGTCGTAGTCGTGGCAAATCCTGAAGGCACATTGACGCCGACTTGTGAAAGATGGTTGATCATTTCTCCCAATGAAGCATTCTTTCCTCCAACTAGACCAACGTCATTCATGGAGAGATGATCGAACCAAGCTATGTATTCAGACATTAGATACTCCTATCCATACGCTAAATTCTCTGTAGATAGCAATTATAGCGTTTGGATCATCACTATGATTGTAGAAAAGAGCACATCGCAAAATTTTGCTATTTCCGTTGAACCACTTGGTTACAAAATTTCAAAAAATACGAATTCTACAATAGTCAGTGAGTGTTATCGTGGTTTCGCAACGCATTTACCTAAAGGAAGCGATAAGAATGCGAGCTGCTTTGTCTCAAATCAATACAATTAATTGAAAGCGCAAATCAACTAAATCGTAAGTCAGGTATATTGAATAGGAGTGATGCGAGGAGCGACGAGGGGTTGTTCAAAAGCGTGTTTAATCAACATTACAAGATAGCGTATCAATCATAAAGATTATCCTGTGCCGCCTACACCACTAGCAGGTGGAATTGCTGGGCGGATAAAATATAATGTCATTAATTTTTTTTTCGTTAGAAGTGATTTTTTCATACATAACCTTAATACGAGTATTATTAATATCTAAATATTCACCTTTCTGTTAATTGCGTTTATTCTTGTATTACCTACTAAGGTTCAAATGCACTAAGAATTTCTCCATAAATTCCGTTGAATAATTGCTGTCAATAGTCACAAGGTCTAATTCTATTTTTTTGGGCAATGTGATAAATCTTCATCCGGTATTAGTGTGCCGGATACTTCTGAAGCAGAAATAGGTGAAGAGCGTGCTCTTATTAATAGGCATGTGCGTTTATGCATCTTGAATACTGTTAATGAAAGCGGCAAATATACTGAATGAAACTTGGCGTATGACATGATCAAAAAAGAATAAAAGCTGATAACAATTTGCATGGATGAAATAAGAATACGCTTGAGTTGTTGGAAAAAGCTGGTGCTGATGACGTTTTCGTCGCTGGTACTGGTATTTTCCATGGATGTGCGCGCCGAGTTAACGGGTAGTGTAACGGGAGCAACCGACTACCTTTGGCGTGGCTATTCTAAAAGTAATGGCAGTCTGGTTGGGCAAGCCAATATCGATTATCAATTCAGATCAGGGGTATATCTCGGCAGTTTTTTTTCGACAGTGAATTTTGCAGACCATGGTTTTAAAGATCGTTCTAATTTTGAATTAAGACCTTATCTGGGATATGCACATACATTATCGGATGACTGGCGAGCCAATGTGGCATGGACGAGATATATTTATGACGGGAAAATATTTGGTCAAGTTGCTGACTATAACGAATTTTATTTTTTTCTTCATTTTCGAGATTTGCTGACAGCCAATGTAAATTTTTCCGAAAATGGTTATAACCAGAATCATATGTCCTTTAGTACCGAAATCACCGGTCGTTACCCGATTACGGATGCTGTGGAAATATCCGGTGGTGTGGGCTTTAACAAACAAAAAAAGATACTGGAGTATGATTATGTTTATTGGAACTCAGGAGTGACTGTTCATTTTTCACGTAATATTGGCATTGATATCCGCTACTTTGGTAGCGAAGAGGCAGGTGTAGCCTCTTATCAGTCATCACCGGCAGCACATTGGGAATTTCACCCGTATCATATTGGGCATCGTGCAGTATTCTCGATCACATTTGGATTTTAGTTTTTGTTTTCTTGTAATGAACTTTTTATATGAATTGCGAAATATACGTTGCGATACGAAAATTTAAGAATAAATAGGCTGTTTGAAACGAACAAGCATGACGGGATGCGAAATTAAAAATAAAAATGCGAAAATCCTTATGCTCTGATGAACAACAATTAAAAGAGCGCAATTTAATTGTTGAAATTACAACGGGAAGTGAAAGGGCTTTTGAAGAACTCTATCAATTATATTTTAGTCGACTTTATCAATTCATTTATCAAATAACAAGAAACCAAGATGCAATTGAAGAAGTCATTAACGATGTAATGTTTGTAGTTTGGGAAAAAGCATCAACCTATGATCAGATATGTCGTCCTTCGACTTGGATTTTAGGGATAGCTTATTTTAAAGCCATTAAACGTGTTGAACAGAATATTGTCCGTGAAGACCGGGCGGTAGAGTTCGATGATGAGTTGGATTATTTTCCAGATAGAAGTACACAGTGGATTTCACAATTAGAAACCGATAACTGGCTGGAAGCAGCGTTTAGTAGGTTATCGGCTGAACAGCGAGCAGTGGTGGAAATGACTTATTATCAGGGGTTACATTACAATGAAATATCTGAGATCATGCAATGTCCTGAGAATACTGTAAAAACCAGAATGTTTCATGCACGCAAGGTATTGGCTAAATTATTTATGGAGCTTAACGGCGGGGTCTAAAAGATGTTATCTGATAAAACAAAATTTTCTAGTGGGACTGAGCATCAGAAAGTTTGGGATCTTTTGCCTTGGTATATCAATCGTACTCTTGATACAACCGAGAGGGAGATTGTTCACGTTCACGTCAAAACCTGTATTGCGTGTCGTATCGAATTGAATCAACAACAACTGATATACGAGAGAATACCGCAACTAGGCTCGACTCGGCAATTATCTCAAGTTTCATTTAATCAATTAAAAAATAGAATAGCAAAACGTCCGCAGATGTATGTGGTTTCACAGCAAGAAAAGCGGATTGAAAAATTACCCTCTATGTCTTGGCGGAGTGTCAGCTTTCTTAAACATGTCGCATTGGCAGCAAGCATTGTGATGTTTGCGCTACCATTTATGCTAAGTTCGTCCATTGATTATCATTCTTCTGGAAATGAATATAGAACACTTGCCAGTGCAACAACTGGTGAACAAAGTCAAAATATTCTTAGAATTGTTTTTACTGACCCACTCAGTCCACAAAAAATCAACACTATATTGGATAGTGTATCGGGTGAGATTCTGAGTGGTCCATCGGAAAACGGCGTGTATGAGGTCAGAATTGGTAACCAGCAATCGAGCTTGCAAATGGTTAAAGCTGCGATAACCCGATTGAAAAATAATCAGGATGTTGTCTTTGCTGAATTTGCGCATGGTTTACCTGCTTCTAAATGAGTCATAGTGTAAAACTGGGTGATCAAATGAAAATAGGCCTGTTTTTTGTCTCGTTTCTGTGGTGCATGCTGAGTGCCGTTGTGGCGAATGCCGAACTGGAAATGTCAGTTGATTCGCAGATTTTTGATGATAAACAATCTGAACGTATAATTTTGGTTACTTATTCGGATAAGCATATTAGCCGCGTTCCGATTGGCACATCGAGTCATGCGTATCGACGCAGAGGGGATTACAGCAGCTCGAGTTGGGGCAAGCGCATAGCCGCCAGTCTGGAATCGGATTATAAACTGAAGATACTATCGCAATGGCCTATCAAAGAAATTGGTGAACATTGTGTCGTTTACCTGGTTAGCGAGAATCATTCTATTGATGACGTGATCAATGCGTTATCAAAGGATGAACGGGTCGAGAATGTTCAATTGATGAATACTTTTCACGTTTTGTCTGCCAGTAAATACAGCGATCCCTATTACCGGCTGCAATCCAATGTTCAATCTATCAATCTGGCCGAGATTCACTCTCAAGCAACTGGAAAAAACATAACGATCGCGATCGTTGACACCGGGGTGGATACCAAGCACCCAGATCTGGATGGCCAAATCCAAAACAGCAAGGATTTTGTAGCACAGAAGTCTTTGGCAGCTTTGGGGGATAATCACGGTACAGCAATTGCTGGAGTGATTGCAGCTAAACCAAACAATGGACAAGGCATTGTCGGCATTGCACCTGATAGCAATGTGGTTTCGCTGAAGGCATGCTGGGGCACCAAGGAAGGCGCACTCGAAGCTGTTTGCAACAGTTTCACGCTTGCGTTAGCTATCAATACAGCGATTGAGATGAAAGTCGATGTGCTGAATCTGAGTCTTACAGGACCACACGATCCCTTATTAGCAAAATTGGTAGATAAAGCAGTGAAGCAGGGTATTATTGTGGTTGCTTCGCAAGCTGACAAAGTGGATGGCAAATCGGGTTTTCCGTCACAACAGCCCGGTGTCATCGGTGTCAGAAGTACACATAGTCAAGATTTACTTCCAACAAACAGCAACCATGTGTTTGCGATCACTGCACCTGGACAAGATATATTGACGACATTGCCTAATGGTGCATATGATTTTGTATCCGGTAACTCTTTGGCTACTGCTCATATTTCTGGATTGGCGGCATTACTCTTGCAATCGAAACGCAACGTCAATCGTAATGAGTTGATGAATTTATTGGCTACAGCGAATGAACCAACGTTTTATAAAGTTTTCCGCAAGGGAAAACATAACAGTACAGTCAGTATGACAGTCAATAAAAATTCCACTCGGGATGGAAGTTAGTATTATTGATGTTGTTGAAGGTAATGGTAGATTGTTACTTTTCAATGTAATGTAGAAAGCAGTACCCTCTTAAGGTTTTCTCTCTCATCTCAGGTCTTGGGCGATAGTTGGTAATTAATCCTTCTGGGAACGAGTCCAAATTCATTCTTTATTGATCGATATACAACAACCATAATTCCTTGTGTTGAGAATTGATCGGCTTTAACCTATTAATTCACATCAATTTTGTGGATTTCTTGTATTATCATTGCATATTCGACATTCCAGAATAGCCGCAGATAATTACGTGGGATCTATGGGCGCAATAATTGTTATTGTGAAAAGGTTAAGTTATGGTTTGCGTTTCATTCTTTTTTTGCTGTTATCGATCAATGCTATTTGGTTAATCAGTCAGTCTGCCAATGGTGCAACGCTGGGGCAGAATCGTATTCTGGATTTGAGTATCGAAGAGTTGATGCAGATTGAAGTAACTTCGGTGTCGCGACGTGCTCAAAAACTCTCTCAAACAGCATCCGCAATTTTTGTCATCACCCAAGACGATATCCGGCGTTCTGGTGTGACCAGTATTCCAGAAGCTTTGCGAATGGCCCCTGGGGTCGAAGTGGCACGCGTAGGAACAGACAAATGGTCAATTAGTGTTCGGGGATTCAATGGTCGATTTGCTAACAAGCTACAGGTGCTGATTGATGGTCGCAGTGTTTATACTCCATTGTTTTCCGGTGTGATCTGGAGTCAGCAAGATACTTTTATCGAAGATATCGAACGTATCGAAGTGATACGTGGACCAAGCGCTACCGTGTGGGGCGCAAATGCGGTCAACGGTGTGATCAATATTATTACCAAGAAAGCTGCTGACACGCAGGGAGTTCTGTTCTCTGCCGGAGGAGGTAGTTTTGAGCAGGGTTTCATGGGGGTGCGCTATGGCGGGAAATTGAGTGACAACACAGCTTTTCGCTTATACGCCAAAAGTTTTGGCCGAGATAATATGACTTCAATCGCTTCGACCAATGTGCATGATAACTGGCAATCTGCCCGAGCTGGATTTCGAATTGATCATGTACATGGAATAGATCAGGTGACGTTACAGGGTGATATTTTTGTCAATCGCATTGGTGATAGCCTGCAGCAACCTACCTTGCTCGCACCATTTTCTCGACTGGATGTTGTCGACACAACCGAAAATGGTGGAAATATCCGAATGCGCTGGGATCGAAATTTTTCCAACCAATCTTCCATGATGTTGCAGGCCTACTATGATCGAGTATATAACCAGCTTGCTCCACTAACAAAATATGCCGAAAGCTTTGATATTGATTTTCAGCATCGCTTGCCACTGTTCAGTCAGCATGATGTGACTTGGGGGCTGAACTACCGCTTATATAACAACAAGGTTGCCGAATCTGTGTTGACGGCATTCACTCCTGCTCAAAAGACAAATCATAATTTCAGTGCTTTTGTGCGCGATGAGATTGCATTGATACCCAACAAGCTGGCCCTATTTCTGGGCACGCGGCTGGATCACAATGATTTCACTGGTCTCGAGATACAACCAAGCGGGCGTTTGATGTTAACGCCTAATGAGCATAATTCGATTTGGATATCGGTATCCAGGGCGGTGCGCATTCCATCGCGGGGAGAAAATGATGTCACCATTGCGGGACGAGTATTGCAATCATTGCCCGGAACAACGGGATCGACTCTACCAGGCTTGATGGTCGTACAGGGGAATAATCATTTTGCATCAGAAAAACTGATTGCATATGAACTGGGTTATCGTCGTCCGCTGGCGTCCAATATTTCCATTGATCTGGCAGGTTTCTTCAACGACTATACGCAATTGCGGGACTTTAGGTTTGGTCAACCCGTCCCCGGGGCGGGGATTATTCCACATGTGGTTTTGCCAATCTTGTTTACCAATGATACTACTGCCCATTCTTATGGCATGGAGACTTCGGTCGACTGGCGTCCACGGGAGAATTGGCGATTGCAAGGCAATTATTCATACTTGCAAATTCATACCGCATCTAACGCAGAGTTTCGGCAAATGGATTCGTCTTCTTCAGGTGCGGGCAAAGCCAATCCTCGCCATCAATTTTCACTGCGTTCGCACTACGACTATTCTGAAAGGTTGCAATTCAATTTATGGGTGCGTTATGTCAGTGGTTTGGCATTTTTTAATATCCCGGCTTATGTCACCATGGATGCGAAGCTCGCATGGAAGCCCATCAAAAATACCGAGTTCTTTGTAGTGGGACAGAATCTGTTTCAACAGAAGCATCGCGAATCACAGTCGGACTTCATTCCATCGATTCCGGTTTACATACCTAGGGGCGTTTATGCTGGGATGGAGTGGCGATTCTAATCCAAGTATTTTGAATTAAGAAGGCTGGGTTTTGGTGGAATGCCACGTAGTGTTTCGTTTCAGTGTCAATTCAGTTGCAGTTGACTGACGGATTCCTGTTTGACAAATGCCGACAAATGTTTGAGTAGTTCTTCTTCCCTGTATGGTTTTCCAAGAAAAACATCTACACCCAGGCTCTTGGCAATTTTCTGGTGCTTTTCTGCTGATCTCGATGAAATGATAATGATGGGAATGGATGCAGTGGCGGTGTTGGCTCGTACTTGTTTGATCAATTCAAAGCCATTCATTTTAGGCATTTCCAAGTCGACCAGCATTACATCGGGTTTATTTTCCTGGAGTATCTGTAGCGCTTCGGAGCCGTTCTTTGCCATCAGCACCTCACATCCCTCGCGTTCCAGCAACCGGCAAGTCACTTTGCGTACCGTGAGAGAGTCATCGACGACCATGGCCGTTGGGGTTCTGGGTATTTTTTTATGTGTATTGACAGGTAGATCGGTGGTTGTTGTATTGAAATAGTGTTGAAGCTCGCTGCGTTGCAACAGTTTGACCGGGTTTATGATCAGAATGACATCGCCGTTTGCCGTAATCGTGGCTCCTTCGATGCCGGGAGCATGGGCAAGCTGCGAGCTGGTATTTTTGACCACTGCATCTGTGTCTTCGATGAATTCATCGATCTGGATTGCCAGATGCTGGGTTCCACTGTGCAGGAATAATACCCGCCCGTGACGGGGAAGCTGCGCATCGGAAGGTTCATCCAACAAATGCGACAAATGGGCTAATGGGTATTTCTTGCCATTCCATTCCACGTGCCGTTCCTGATTTATTTTCTGTAATGTTGCGTTATCAAATTCATGCTGATGTTCGACAATAAATGCCGGAATTGCGTAGGTTTGTTTACCAGCCCGAATCATGAAGGTTTGTACGACTGACAGCATGAGTGGCAGGTAAATGGTGAAAGTAGTGCCTTGATTGGGGGTAGAGCTGACGCTGATTCGTCCGCCCAATATGGAAATCTCATTTCTGACAATATCGAGTCCGATACCGCGTCCTGCAATGCCGGTAATCGAGTCAGTAGTGGACAGTCCAGGTGAGAAAATCAAGGACATTAACTGATCATCGTCCAAGGCTTCATCGGGCTGGATCAATCCCAACCGGACGGCCTCTTCGTGTATGCGTGATAAATTGAGACCTTGACCGTCGTCGCTCAGTGTAACGATGACTTCATTGGCTTCCTGGTGCAATTGCAGCGTGACTTGTCCGCTTTCAGGCTTGCCAGCCTGGCGTCGTTGAGCGGGCTCTTCGATGCCATGTGCAATGGCATTTCGCAGCAAATGTTCCAACGGAGGATTGATTTTTTCCAGGATATTGCGATCGATTTCAACTTCACTGCCCTGAATTTCCAGGCTGGCTTTCTTACCCAAATCATCTGCAACTTGCCGGGCAATTCGGTAATAGCGCTCGGCGAAATTGCTAAATGGCAATGTACGGACCTGTAACAAGGATTGTTGCAATTGCCGGTTGACCACGGACTGTTGCGCTGCGGCTTCTTCTGCGGCGATATGTGAAGCGCGCAGGCTTTTTTGTACAGTGATGATGTCATCGACACTCTCTGCCATGAGTCGCGTCAGTTCCTGCAAGCGGGTGAAACGGTCGAATTCCAGTGGATCCAGACTGTGTTCATTATCTTGTCGCTGAGCCAGACGCGATTGCATCTGTGTTTCAGCCTGTATTTCCACTTCGCGCAACTGATCGTGCAAGCGATGTGTGCTTTCAGACAAATCCTGCAAAGATTGCTTAAACTGATTAAGCTGGGTTTCGATCTTGACGCGCAAGATACCGGCCTCGCTGGCATCGGTAACAAGCCGGTCAATGAGTTCTGTATTGATGCGCAGTATCGTTTTTGCCTGTAGTGAATCAGTTCTCTCGATGGCGACACTATCTGTAGCGGGAGTCTCACCGGCGGCAGGCTCGGGTGTGGATTCCTGAGCGGGTTGTTTGACCTGTAATTGTTCGATTTGAGCGCCGATGCGATCAAACTCACTTTCCAGTTGATCTAGTGCGGCATCACTGATGTTGTGCTCATGGAAAGCAGTTGCGATATGGCTTTCCATGGCATGAATCAATTCCCCGAGATGCATTGCGCCGGCCATGCGTGCACTGCCTTTAAGGGTGTGCAGCAACCGCAGCAATGCATGGTGAATGTCTTCATCCTGGGGCAGTACCCGCCATGCACGTAGCTTGCTGCCGATCTGTGGAATGATGTCGTGCGTTTCTTCCAGGAAAGCCAGCAATAATTCATCATTAAATGAATCTACCGGAGCATCGGGCAATTGGGGCTGTATTGTTTTCTCAACGATCGTTTCAACAACTGGTGGTGTCTCAACAACCGCAGCTACTAGTGTTGCTTTAGTTGCCAAAGTTGAGGCAATGGGAGCAGATATTTCAACATCTTCACGACCATGCAGAAGGTTGTCTGCACTACGTACCAGATCATCAGCGATCACTTCGGCATGTCCATGATCGCGCAGACTCTGACACCATCCACCATACGCTTTGCATGCACGATCAATCAATGCGATGAATTTCTCAGTGACAGGTTTTTTTCCGGCAATCCATTGTGTCAGAACCTGTTCCAGCTTCCAGGCCACTTCACTCATCGCATTGAGTTGCACCATGCGTCCGCTACCCTTGAGTGTATGGAATGCGCGACGCAGGTTGGTTAGTGCTTCGCTGCTGGCGGATTGCTGATAACTTTGGAGATCGGTAACGATTCCGGCTAGAACTGTTTCTGCTTCATCAAGGAATATACCGAGCAGCTCCGGATCGGAAGTGGTATCAACAGGCGCCAAAGGCGCTTCCTTGACTGGCTGCGGTGGTCGAATCGCGACAGGAGGAGAAACGGTAGTGGAGACGGCATTGAATAATCGGATGGCTTCATCGATGATTTGATGACTGTCGGGGCGCCCGCTTTTGTATGCTTCAGTAAAGAAGCCCAGGCTGCTGAGACCATCAACCAGCAATATTTGTTCGGCTTCGAGAATGTTGTGCTCAGGTTGCAGGAGTTTTTCTACCAGATGATGACAATGAGTCAGTAGCGTATTGGCTTGTTGCAGATCAAGCATGATCAATGCGCCGGAAACTTGCTGGAACAAATCGGCAAGGCCAGACAATTCAGCACGCTGGGCTGGTTCAAAAAAGAATTTGTCCAGTATGTTCTCGATCTGTGCGAGATTGACCAGAATTTCCTGTGTAACTTGACCCAGTAGTTCGTTTTCCTGCGTCTTGCTTTCGAGTGGCGCCATGGCAGGGACACTGGGAAGCTCCGTATCCTCTTGACGCGTTGTGGTGATGTGATGCAGGCGCTCGGCCAGCGCCGAAATTTGCTGGGGTAGATCTGGGGAGAGCTTGTTGAAGTCGTCCAGAATGCTTTCCACCATCAACAGGGCAGTGGCCATTTCCATAGCCAGTTCTTCATTAAGATCCTGGGGATGGGCTTGCAGATTGGCAATACTGTCGCCAATGACCCGAACGATCTGTGTCAGGGGTGCACATTCGGTTTGCAGTGCCTGATGCCCGAGCCATTCGACGTACTCAAACAGCGAATCCAGACTCTCTTGCTGTCCAGCACAGAACTCTCGCCACATGTCATTGGCTTGCATCAGTGTGTTGCGTAATTTTTGCAGGACGGGCTGTAGCGTATCGACTTGCTCGAATGTCGGTGAATCATCGACAACTTGACCCGGCCAGGTATAGCTGTCGCGGATTTCGGTCAGACGGGGGCTGGTCGATTCGCTGTTGGAGATGTGATACAGCAATTCACGCATCAACAATGTTGCCGTGTTTTCGGTGGTACCTGCTGCAAGATGACGGACTGCCTGTTCGATCTTGCCGCACAGGCGACGAACCGATACGTCAATGGAAGTGTCCTGCTGTTGTAGTAAATCTTCCAGAAAACCGGCTGTCACCCACCAGAATGCACGCTGTTCGGTAGTTCCCGGAAATTCTTCCAGTTTGCCGATGGCATTGGCCATTTGCTGCAGACTGTTTTGCTGGGTTGGGTCGCGCAACCATTTCAGCAATCCAACCTGGAATTCCATGCCAACCTGTTTGGCGATTAATCTTTGTGCGGTGGCATTGATATGTGCAACCTCAGGCTTGAGAACGGGAGTGGCAATCAGGCGGGGGAAAAATAAATCGCTTTCCGGGGCATTTTCATACCCATAGACCTGCATGAGTGCGCGATAAGCTGGGAAAAGGCGGAGTGGGTTTTCTTCCTTGCCATCGATGAGCTCGTTAAGGTAGAAGAGTAAAGCCTTGTTGGATTGCTTCAACGCGTCGCAGATTTGCGCGCTGGGACTGATCTTTTTGATCAGCAGCGCATCCACCACTTGCTCCATTTTTTCACTGACGATGGCGATACTGCTCAACCCAAGCATCTCGAACAAGCCATCCATTTGATGGATGTAGTTCTTGCAATCCTTGAGGGGGTTGATTTTGTCCGGATGACTGGCAATAGCGTCGATATTCTGTTCGATCAACGAAAAGACCTGATAAATCCCTTCCTTGATTCCGATAATCGAAGAAATATTCAGTTTGGATTGAGCGCTCATCCCGAAATACTATCAATCAATACGAGTAATTGAAAATAGAATCAAACTTTAAAATTCGCGACGGAGGCCTTGAGCTCGGTCGCAAAACCTGTAATTTGCTTGACTGATGTAGTAGCCAAACGGGTACCCACGGTGTGCTGACGGGTAATGTGCAGGATTTCTTCCATATTTGCAACCACTTTGTTCGCTGAACTTGTTTGCGTACTGGTTGCTTCAAATATACTGGTGACCAGTGTCGCCAGTTGTTTCGATACCTGTTCGATTTCTTCCAGCGCGCGTCCGGCAGAGTCGGAACGTTGGGTACCTTGCGTGACACCCATCGTACTTCTCTCCATGGCAGCAATGGCATCTTGAGTATCGTGTTGTATGGTGAGAATCAGTTCGCTGATTTGTTTGCTGGCCTCGGTTGATCGTTCTGCCAGTCGCTGTACTTCCTGTGCAATGACCGTGAAGCCACGTCCGGCTTCTCCGGCGGCAGTGGCTTGCAAGGCTGCGTTGAGAGCCAATACGTTGGTTTGTTCGGTGATGTCGGTCATCAGGGTAACAATTTCGCCAATTTCTTGCGAGCTTTCACCCAGGCGTTTGATCCGTTTCGAAGTGTCCTGGATATGTGTACGAATATCATTCATTCCCGTGATGGTTTCGCGTACAGCCGATGCCCCCTTTTCCGCAGCCGCCAGGGATTGCTTGGCAACGCGTGCCGATTCCGTTGCCATGTCGGAGACTTCGGTAATGGAATCGCTCATGCCCAGAACCGCGATGGTGCTTTCTTCGATTTTTTCCGATTGCAATTGCTCGGCGGACAATAGTTCGACCGCAACCTGCTGGGCTTGCTGTGAGGCTTGTACGACGAGGGTGCTGGCTTGGTTAACTTGTTCCACGAGAGTGTGAAGTTCTTCGATGGTGCAGTTGATTGCATCCGCGACGGAACCGGTCATGTGATGAGTGATGTCGGTGCGGACCGTCAGATCGCCATCGGCAATTTTCTTCATATCCAGTAGCAGAGTCTGCATGGCTTTCTGGGTTTGAATGATTTCGTTATGACTGAGCAAATCCTGTTTATGGTTCAGTATTTCCTGCTTCAACGATTTTTGACGCTGGGATCGAATGAAGAAAGGCAGTGTGATCGCCAGACCGGCAATCAGACCATAGAACAGAATGTTCAGCGTAAAAGCGACCCAAGCTGTCTGTTCGCGCAATTCATGCTGCAATTGCTCAGTCAGATTCAACATCGATTCGTGAGTATTGGCTATGTCCATGCTGGTGGATTGAATGGTAATGGCATGGGTGATTTCCTTGCCGATCACATTCAGATTATCAGCAAGTTTCTGTAATAGGGAATAGCTGTGCGAGAGCAGGTCCTGAATCTTGTCATCCTTATCGGAAGCCGCTGCCAGACCATTTCGGCCTTGACTCAAGGTTTGCAGGATGATCGAGATTTGTGCGCGATCCTGCGCTAGTTGTGCCGAAATTTCCGTGGCGGTCCACTCTCCGGACAGCATCAGTTGTATGTTTTTGACGGCATCGCGCACATGGACTCTGATCGATTCGAGCGTTTTGATTTCGGCTGAAAGGTGACCCACTTCGGTCATACGTGCGGCCAGCTCGTCAATACGGCGACCAAATTGATTGTAGTGACGGGAAACGGCCTTCATGCTGCTGCCAAAGCGTACCAGTGAATCTTTCTCAGTAAAAAAGGATTGTGCCGTCTTGTCCGCAAGCTGCCAATCATCCAGATAGTCTTCCAAGGCAGGTAAATCAGCCGAAACTGGAGAAACGGTTTCATCGTGATAAAAGCCACCCTGGGTTATGAGCATGATTAAATGGCTTAGTTGATTGTGATGTTCCTGCAGCTCCGAGAAAACCGAAGTTTGTCCTGTAGCTGCCTGCTGCGCTGCCTTGGCGATTCGTACATGTTGCATTGACACTTGCGATACGACTTCAGATTGGATCGCAGTGTTTTGGTTAATGTGATTGCTTGCAATCAGTGTCAAGACTAGCAACGTAGATAAGACTGCCAGCGTGATACCAGGCGAAAAAAAATTCTTCAAAAATGCAAAAGTATTTGAAGCATCTTGCCGTACTGGGATCGTGAGAACTGGCAAATTGGTCGTTGTGGTGGTGGCGCCTGTAGTCAACCCGAGATTAGAAAAATGCTCTTCCATGAGTTTCTCCTGATTCAATTGTGCTGTTATAAATCAGCCAAATCCTTCTTTGGGACAATGGCTTGATGTCCGATGGTGGATAGCATAAGACAAAAGCCCGAAATCAAAGATGCAATAAGACCTGGAAAAGGGGGTCTTTTGATACTGGATTTCCGGATGAACTTGTTCTGGAACGGGAAATTCTTGACGCAGGGTGTGTAGGAATTGTTCTTCCTGCGTGTAGGCAAGCGGCGGGTTATTCCTGAGATTCTCGTGGCTGGCGTGCAGTTATTTAAGCTGTACGTTGATCAAATAGCCGGGTTGCGTGATGTAAATCAAGCGAGGAATAATCGATAGACGGGATTTTCAGTTTCATCCCAGTAGCGATATCCCAATTGATCGAGAAATGCTTTGAAATTTGACTTCTCTTCTGCAGCCACTTGGATGCCGATCAGAACCCGCCCGTAATCCGCGCCATGATTGCGGTAATGAAACAAGCTGATGTTCCAGTTGTGGCTCATGTTATTCAGGAAATTCATCAGTGCACCAGGGCGATCTGGAAATTCAAAGCGGTAGACGATTTCATTCTTGACTTCGCGAGCCCTTCCGCCAACGAGATGACGCACATGCAGTTTTGCCATCTCGTTGTTGCTCAAATCCTCGGTGGCCAGGCCGCTGTGACGCAATTCTTCGATCAGTGCCTGCGTTTCCTGTTGATTGCGCACGGATATGCCGACAAAAACATGCGCCACTTTCGGGTCGGCGTAACGGTAGTTGAATTCGGTGATGCTGCGGGTGCCGAGCAGATTGCAGAATTTCTTGAAACTGCCGGGCTGCTCCGGGATGGTGACTGACATGACCGCTTCGCGTTGTTCACCGATTTCGGCGCGTTCGGAGATGTGGCGCAGGCGGTCAAAATTCATGTTGGCGCCGGACGCGATGGCGACGAGTGTCTGATGTTGAATGTTTTCGCGTGCAACGTAAGCCTTGATGCCGGCAATCGACAGCGCACCGGAAGGCTCCAGGATGGTGCGGGTATCCTCGAATACGTCCTTGATGGCGGCACAAATGGCATCGGTATCAACCAACATGACTTCATCGACCAGCTCGCGGCACAAGCGGAAAGTTTCTTTGCCGACATGCCGCACCGCCACGCCATCGGCGAACAGACCCACTTGTGGCAGTTTGATGCGGCGACCCATTTGCAGCGAGCGATACATGGCATCCGAGTCGACTGGCTCAACGCCAATGATCTTGATCTTGGGATACAGTCGTTTGACGTAGGCTGCCACACCTGCGATTAAGCCACCGCCACCGATGGGAACAAAAATCGCGTGGATGGTGCCAGTGTGCTGACGCAGGATTTCCATGCCGATAGTGCCTTGGCCGGCGATGACGTCAGGGTCGTCGTAGGGATGCACGAATGTGGCTTCTTCTTCCTTGGCGAGTGCGATGGCATGCTCATAGGCGTCAT
>WBZN01000579.1_pt1 | contig 27419 bp, 27 predicted proteins | sample 5204281 | NCBI WGS metagenome assembly WBZN01 (sample SAMN12344347, study PRJNA552823) | activated sludge metagenome | biome: Activated sludge suspended growth; feature: Nitrification reactor; material: Wastewater; isolation source: activated sludge from nitrification reactor of wastewater... | reverse complement strand
CGCGGCCCGAGATCGGCAGCAGATCGAGCCCGATGCCCAGCGCCAGGATCAGCACCGGACCGAGCCAGAACGACGGTATCGAGGCGCCGAGCAAAGCCACGAAGGACGCCAGCCGATCGGCGCCGCCGCGCGGGCGCAAGGCGGCGAGCACGCCGAGCGGCAGCGCCACCGCCAGCGCGCCGACGAGGCTGGCGACGGCCAACGCGAGCGTGGCCGGCCAGCGATCGGCCAGTAGCGAACGTACCGGCTCTCCCGAGCGCAGCGACGTTCCGAGGTCACCGCGCACGGTGCCGGCGAGGAAAGCGCCGTACTGGCTGAGCAGCGGCCGGTCCAAGCCCAGGCGGGCTCGCAGCGCCGCGGCGTCGGCTGGCGACGCGCTCTCCCCGAGCAAGGTCGCCACCGGGTCGCCGGGTACCCAGTGCAGCAGAGCGAAAACCAACGTCGCCACCAGCCACACGATCGGCATGGTGTGCAACAGGCGGCGGAGGAAGTAGCGCACCACGGCCCCGGTGCCCGTCAGATCGCCAGCTGTTTGATGAGATAGGACAGCGCCTGCCGAGTCAGTCCGAGCCGACGGGCCGCCTCCGCCCGGCGCCCGCCGCACTGCGCCAGGGCGTCGGCTACCAATTCGCGGCGCACTGCGTCGACGCGCTGGTGATAGTTCGCGGCCGCGCGCGCGGCGCCTTGCGGCAGCTCGAGATGCTCCGGCTGAATCGTCTTGCCGGCCGCGAGTGTGCTCGCCATCTCGATCGCGTTGCGCAGCTCGCGAATGTTCCCGGGCCACGAATGCCCGAGCAGGGCGGCGCGGGCGCGCGCCGACAGCCGCGCGGGCCGCGCCGAACGCGCCAGGAAGGCCTCGGCCAGCAGGATCACGTCGTCGCCGCGGTCGCGCAGCGGCGGCAGGGTGATGGTCGCGCCGCGCAGGCGGTAGAACAGGTCCTGGCGAAAAGCCGCGGCCCGCACCATCGCGACGAGATCCCGATGCGTGGCGGCGACGATGCGCACGTCGATGCGCCGCGGCAGGCTCTCGCCAACCCGCCGGATCTCTCCTTCCTGCAAGGCGCGCAGCAACATGCCCTGGGCATTCGGCGGCAGGTCGCCGATCTCGTCCAGGAACACGGTGCCGCCGCGCGCGCTCTCGAAGACTCCGGCGCGCTCGCGATCGGCACCGGTAAAGGCGCCGCGAGCGTGACCGAAAAGCTCCGACAGCAGCAGATGCTCGGACACCGCGGCACAGTTCAGGGGTGCGAACGGTCCCGCCGCGCGGCGGCTGAGGGTGTGCATCTGACGCGCCACCAGCTCCTTGCCGGTGCCGGTCTCGCCCAGGATCAGGACGGGCAATTCGCCCGGCGCGAGCAACGCCGCGCGCTCGAGCGCCGCCAACAGCGACGGGTTCTCCCCCACCGCGCCGCCGCGCGCCGAGTCCGTCGACACCAGGCGCGGACCCGCCGCATCGAGGTCGCGCAAGGCCACGGCGAACAGCGCGCGCAGCGTCGGGTCGACGAGCGGCGCCCGCAGGCTGAGCTGTCCACCGGCCGCCGCGGCGCTCAGCTCCTCCGCGCCGCCGCTGCCGTCGACCAGCACACGCTCGCTGCGACCACGCGACCACAGCAGGCGCGCCTCGGGGTACCCGGCCGCGAAGAACAGCTCCGGCAAGGCGCCAGGCTCACCGGAACGCAAGTAGGTCTCGAGGGCCTCCCAACCGCCGCGCCGTCGAGGCTCCAGCCGCAGCGCCAATGGCTCGGCGCCGACGCGCTGCAGCGTCGCCGCCGAGCGCCGCAACCAGTACAGCGGCGTGACGCCCGGGGCGGCCAGCTCCAAGTCCAGGACCAGACGGGCGGCGCGATAGCGATCGAGCGTGCGCAGTTCCATCCACACCGATTCCGGCGCTGCGTGCCCGGTGAGCGCGGCGTGCCAAAGCCGGGCGAACGGTGTCCCCGCCGCCTCGGCGAGCGCCGCCTCGGTCTGGCCGGCGAGCGCGAACAGCGCCGGCCTCTCTTCGCTCTCCACCGTCGACAGCGCCGCTGGCGGCAGTGTCGCCAATTCGGCCGCGGCCTCGTCGCGCGCCCCCAGCCAACCGAGCGCTCGGACGGCCAGCGCGGCGAGCTCGGCCCGCCCGTGCTCCAAGCCTCGCCGCTCGAGATCGGCCAGCGCGGCGCGGCACCCCGCCAGCGCCGCATGCGGCTGGCCGCGCACCAGGTCCAACCTCGCCCTGAGCACGGCGTCGAAGGCCGCACCGCGATGGTCGCCGGCGCGTGCATGCGCGGCGATCGAAGCGTCCAGGATCTCTCCCACCCCGAGCGTCTGGCCGCGTCGCAGTCGGAGCTCGGCCAACCGGTAGAGCGCGCCGCGCAACCGCCGATCGCCGTCGCACGCCTTGAACAGCCGCACCGCGTGACCGCTGGCGCGCTCCGCGCCGGCCAGCGTTTCCGCGCGCGCCCGAGCGCGCGCCAGCTGACTCCACAGACTGCCGGCCTGCGATCGTGTGAGGTGACGCCGAGATCCTCTCAGCGCTCGGGCGAGCTCGTCGATCGCGGTTCCCCAGTCGCCCTCCTGCGCCGCGCGTTGGGCCCGCACCCGATGCCACCGCCAGGCGTGCAGCGGCCGCGACAGCAGCGGACGGGCGGCCTCGAGCTGCCGGTCCGCGGCCGTCGCTTCGGGCACCGCCGCCGCCAGAACCTGGGCCCGCCAGAGAGGTTCGCCGACCGGTAGACCGAGCGCGGCGGCCAGGAAGCGTTCCCGATCCCGCCCGTCACCCGCATGCACGTCGGCCGCGAGCTCTGCCGCGGTCGCGGTCTCCTCCGGGGTCAGGCGCAGACGGGTGGCGCGGCGCAGTTGCTCTCGCGCCGCGGCGAGCTCGCCGAGCTCAGCCTGACAGGAGGCGCGCAGCAGCAGCACCGCGGCGGCTTCCGCGACTCCCTCCACCGCCGCGAGTGCCCGGCGATATTTGCCCAGGCCCGCGAGCGCGTGACCGAGCTCCAGGCGGTCCGCCACTTCGACCGGCGGCTGACGCTCACCGCGCGCCGCGATCGCGATCCGCGATCCCGCCGCCCCGCTGGACTGCGCGGACTGTTTCCAGACACTCTCGGCCCCGGGGTCCGCGAGCAGGGCCTCGAGACCCGGGACGTCGACGGCGCGCTCCAAGAGGCGCGCCCGCCATCTGGCGCGACCGGCGACCCACGCGACCCGCGTGGCGCCGCGCAGGTAGTCGCCGGCCAGCGTGCGCCGGGCGTGGGCCGCCGCGGGCAGCCACAAGAACGGTGCCGCGTCGAGGAGCTGCGCGACCAGATCGTCCGCCGACATCGGCGTCAGGGACTGCTGCCAGGATCGGCTCAGATCGCGCGCCACCCGCCGGGCGTCGCCACGACCCGCGACTTCGTCGCCGAACAGCAGCGTCAGCAGGTCGCGCAGGCGCTCTTGCGGCATCGCGCGCGGCGGACCGGCGGTCGCGCCCGACACGGTCAACAAGCCTCCAGGGGTCACGCGCGCTCCGCGCCAGCCGTGTCCGAGGTGCCAGGCGGCGCGATCCAGCAGTGACAGGAGTCCGGCGCCCTGCAGCAGGACGGCCAGACGGACGCGGTCCGGGAGCCCGCTGTCGACCAGGGGCCGGGCACTCGGCTCGGCCTCGCGCAGGGCCCGGTGGCGGACGGCGCGCTGTCTCCGTTCGCCAGCCATCTCAGGCCTCCAGCCAGCTCGCGAGATCCGTCCAGAATCCGGGATAGGACTTGGCTACCACCTCGGGGCGGGCGATACGCACACCCGGGCGACGCAGGCCGACGAGCGCGAAGCTCATCGCGATGCGGTGGTCGCCATGCGGGTCGATGGTCACGCTCGGCAGCGCGTCCAAGAATCCGTCCCGCTCTCCCTCGGCCCAACACCCGTCGATCGACAAACCATCCGACCGCTCGCGCACCGGCACGCCCAGCGCCGCGAGCCCTTCCGCCATGGCGCGCAGGCGGTCGCTCTCCTTGATCCGCAGATGCGACACGTTGCGGATCTCCGTGGTCCCGCGGGCGAACGGCGCGAGCGCCGCGAGCGTCGGCACCTGGTCGGGCATCCGCGACAGATCGGCGTCGATCGCGCGCAATGGGCGGGCCTGGACGGTGACCTCGTCGCCCTGCCACGCGACGGCCGCTCCGAGCGCGCGCAGGACGTCGAGGAACCCACGATCGCCCTGGGCCGAGTTCGCACGCATGCCGAGCAGCGTGATCTCACCGGCGAGCGCGGCCGCGGCGGCCGGGTAACAAGCGGCCGACCAGTCGCCCTCGACCGTGACGCGCTCGCAGCCGAACCTCTCGGCGGGCCGCACGCGCCAGTGCACGCCGTCCCGTGCGACCACCGCGCCGAAGTGCGCCATGGCTTCGAGCGTGAGATCCACGTAAGGCTCCGAGGTGAGCGCCGTGGTCTCGATCTCGACGCCGAGCGGCGCCCGCAGCCCGGCCATCAGGAGCGCCGACAGATACTGACTCGACTCCCCGGCGTCGAGACGGGCGCGTCCGCCGCGCAGGCTCCCGCCCGCGATGTGGAGCGGCGCGTGCCCCTCGTGCTCCGGGCAGTCGATGTGCGCCCCGAGCTCGCGCAGGGCGTCGATGAGCGGCCCGGCCGGGCGCTCGCGCAGACGCGGCACGCCGTCCAGGAGCCACGTGCCCGGCAGCGCGGCGAGCGTCGCGATCAGGAAGCGGTACATGGTGCCGGCGTTGCCACAGAGGATCTCGGCCCGCGCCGGCAGCGGCCCGGGAAGGAGCGACCATGCACCCGGCTGGTCTTCCACCGTCCACCCCAGGCGCAGCAGCGCGGCGCGGAACAGCTCGGTGTCCTCGGCGAGCAGCGGATTCTCCACCACGACCGCGCGACCGGCGAGCAACGCCAGGTTGAGCGCGCGGTGCGACGCGCTCTTCGAGCCCGGCACGCGCGCCCGGCCCCGGATCGTCCGGCCGCTCGGAACCGCGCGCGCCTCACCCGACATCGAACACCAGACCGTCGTAGCCGACCTCGACCCCCGCGGGCAACTGTGCAGAAACCTCTTCATGATCGAGGTCGTGCGCGATGTGGGTCAGGATCGCGCGCCGGGGTCGCAGCTCGGCGACGATGTCGAGAGCCTCGGCCACGGTGAAGTGCGTCGGATGCGGGCGATGGCGCAAGGCGTCGAGGATCAGCACGTCGAGTCCGCCCAGCGCGGCCAGGGTCGACGCGGGGATGGCGTTGCAGTCGGTGACGTACGCGAAGTCGCCGCAGCGAAAAGCCAGCACTTCCATCGTGCCGTGAATCACCGGCAGCGGCAGAAAGCGCAAGCCGCCGGCTTCGAAGGCGCCGCGCACCGGGATCAGATCCAGCTTCGGCTTGCCGCCGCCCTCCTGCCCGTCTTCGAAGACGTACGCGAAGGTGCGGCGCAAGGCGCGCAGCGTCGCCTCGGACGCGAAGCACGGAATCGACTGCCGCTGACGGAAGTTGAAGATCCGCAGATCGTCCAGGCCGAAGATGTGATCGGCGTGGGGATGCGTGAACAGCACGGCGTCGACGCGCGGCAACCCGAAACGAAGCGCCTGTTCGCGCAGGTCGGTCGGCGTGTCGATCAGCACGACGCCCGCCGGGCTCTCGAGCTTCAGGCCCGGGCGTGTCCGCCGGTTGCGCGGGTCCGCCGACGTGCAGACCGCGCAGTCGCATCCGATCACCGGCACGCCGGAGGACGTGCCGCTGCCGAGCATGGTGACGCGCAGGCTCATCGGGTTGCCATTCTATCGGCCACCGCCCGAGATCTCACGACCCGGCGCGCGTCTCAGGCCGGGGATCCGCGCTCGACCGTCGCCGCCGCGGCCAGCTCGTAGTGCACTGCGCGGCGGTCGTAGCGGATCATCATCGCTCGCACGGCCTCGGGTACCACCGCCGCCTCGACATCCTCGCCGGCGAAGCCCCGGATCGCGGTCAGCGAGTCCCACTCGCTGACGACCAGGAACTCGACGCCGTCTGCGACGCCGCGGCGCAATGCCCCGGCCCTCTTGAAGCCGGGAAGCCGGTTGAGCTGCGGAAACGTCTCGTCGGCGAGGTGCCTCAGGTAACGGTCTGCGTCGCCGGGCTTCGTAGTGCCCTTCCAGAGTCTCAGGATCACGTTGAGCTACCTCCCCCACTCACGGTACGAGGACGATCTTGCCGCGCGCACCGGGCCGCACGATCTCCTCGTGGGCCCGCTCGGCCGCCTGCAACGGAAGCTCGCAGCGCACGACGGGGCGCAGGCTTCCGCTGGCAAAGCCTCGTGCGAGCGCACGGTGCGCCAGCTCGCGCTCGGCCGGTGTGGCGCGGTAGTAGAAGAGCCCCAGGACCGCCGCCTCGCGGACCATGGCCGCGCGGGGATCGATTTCGATGGCCGCGCGGCTTCCCACCAGCACGACTCTGCCACCCGGGGCGAGGAGGAGGGCCAGGTCCCGGGCCAGGTTGCGGTGCGCCTGCATCTCGAGAATGACGTCGACACCACGGCCGTCGGTGAGCTCGCGGACCGCTGCCTCCTCGTCGCCGGCGTGGTGGTCGAGAACGTGTTCCACGCCCTGCTCGCGCACCAGCGCTCGGCCCGCCGGCGAACCCGCGGTGCCGATGACGGCACAGCCGGCGGCCAGCGCGAGCTGTACAGCCGCCAGACCAACGCTACCGCTCGCGCCGTGCACCAGCACTCGCTCGCCGGCGCGGGCCCGCGCCAGGTGAAACAAGGCCCGCTGGGCACTGAGGAACGGCACACCGACGGCCGCCCCCTGGGCGAAGGTCAGCGGCGCGGGCAAGGAACGCACTTGCGCTGCCGCGCACAGCGCAGCCTCGGCATAGGTCCCGCTGAGACTCCCAGCGACGTACACCCGATCCCCCTCCTTGAGGCGGCGGACCCGGCGCCCGGTCTTCGCCACCACTCCGGCGCCGTCCTCCCCCGGAACGTACGGCAGCGCCGGTCGCACCGCGTGCCGACCCTCCCGGATATACGTGTCGACCGGGTTGACACCCGCCGCGCACAAAGCCACGAGGACCTGCCCGGGGCCTACCGGCGGCTCGGCAATCTCCGCCATTTGCAGCACCCCCGGCCCACCGAACTCGCGTACCACGATCGCCCGCATCTTTGGTCTCCTCTTAAGTACTTGACTCTTTCAAGTATTATCCATGATAGTAGCAACTATATGACCAAGGGATCACTTCCATGAGCGCCTACCTGATCGTCGACGTCACCGCGGTGTTCGACGCGGTTTCCTACGCCGCCTACTGCCGGCAGGCTCCGTCACGGGTCGCCGCCGCCGGCGGGCGTTACCTGGTCCGCGGCGGCCGGGTCGACGTGCTCGAAGGTGGCTGGGCTCCGGGCCGCGTGGTGGTGGTCGAGTTCCCGTCCCCGGCCGCCGCCCACGCCTGGTGGCAGTCGGACGACTATCGCGCGCTGCGCGACCTGCGCCAGGCCTCGACGCGAACCCAGATGATCGTCGTCGCGGGCACCGAACACGAGGAGAGCCAACCATGACACCGCTGCCGGAAATTCGCGTCGAGCGCACCGCGCATGCCCGCCTTGCCGGAGTCGATCTCGGCAACGCCCCCTTCTCCAGCGTGTTCAGCGATCACATGCTGATCGCGCGCTACCGCGCCGGCCGCTGGGAGGAGGCCACGATCCGCCCTTACGGTCCGCTCCCTCTGCCCGTGAACGTCTCCAGCCTGCAGTACGGTCTCTCCGCGTTCGAGGGCACCAAGGCGCATCGCACGGCGGCCGGCCAGGTAGCGCTATTCCGTCCCGATGCCAATGCCCGACGCCTGAATCGCTCGGCGGCGCGACTGGCCATGGCGGAAGTGCCGGAGGCGCTGTTTCTCGGCGGGCTACGCCGACTGGTCGCCCTGGACGCCGGCTGGGTCCCGCCTCTCGGGGCCGGCGCGCTGTACATCCGGCCCTGCTTGTTTTCGACCGACCCGTCCCTGCGGGTCAAGCCGGCGGAGGAATTCCTCTTCGTCGTCGTGAGCTGCCCGTTCGGCTCGTACTACTCCGCTCCGGTCGCCGCGGAGGTGGCCGAAGCGCACGTGCGCGCCTTCCCTGGCGGAACCGGCGACATCAAGTCGGCCGGCAACTATGCCGCCGCCTTGCTGGCCGACCGCGAGGCGCAGGCGCGGGGCGCCGGCACCGTACTGTGGCTCGACGGAATCGAGCGGCGCTACGTCGAGGAATGCGGCGTCATGAACGTGTTCTTCGTCCTCGACGACCGCGTACTCACTCCGGCGCTGAGCGGTACCATCCTCCCCGGGGTGACGCGCGACAGCGCGCTACGGGTTCTACGCGACCAGGGGCGAACGATCGAGGAGCGGCGCATCGCGATCGACGAGGTCGTCGCATGGCACGCCGACGGGCGCCTCAGAGAGTGTTTCGGCACCGGCACCGCGGCGACGCTTTCGCCCATCGCTCGCATCCGCCACGGCGACACGGTGATCGAGCCGCGCGGCGACGGCCGGGTCGGCGCCGACCTGCGCGCGGCCTTGCTGGCCATCATGACGGGCGCCTCTCCCGACCCTTACGGCTGGCTGGACCTCATCGATCCCGCGGACTGAAACCGACCTCTCGACTCATCTACGAAAAGGAGACCTCGCATGCACTACCTGCTCTTCTACGACGCTCGTCCCGACTATCTCGCGCGCCGCGGCGCATTTCGCGCGGCGCATCTAGAGAAGGCCTGGGCCGCGCACGAGCGCGGTGAGCTCATCCTCGGCGGAGCGCTCGCCGACCCTGTCGACGGTGCCGTGCTGCTCTTTCAGGGTGACTCACCACGCGTCGCCGAAGCGTTCGCCGAGGCGGATCCGTACGTCACCAACGGGTTGGTCGCGCGGTGGCGCGTGCGAGAATGGACCACGGTGGCCGGCGACGGCGCCGCCACGCCCGTGCGGAGCTGAGAAGGCCGATGGCGCGCAAGAGCAAAGGCGATCTCCCGACAGGAACGACCACGGCGGCGACGCCCGAGCCGCCGGGTGAGCTTGCGCATCAAGTCGCCGCCGTACGCCGATTCAATCGCCTCTACACGCGCCGGATCGGCGTGCTTGGCGAAGGACACCTCGAGACTTCCTTCGGCCTCACGGAAGTGCGCGTGCTCTACGAGCTCGCCCATCGAACGTCGGCCACCGCCAGCGAGCTCGCCGCCGACCTCGGACTCGACGCCGGCTACTTGAGTCGGATCCTGTTGCGATTCCGCGGCCAAAGACTGCTGACCCAGGAGCCGGCGGCCGATCGCCGCCAGCGGCTGCTGTCGCTCTCGCCGCTCGGGCGCAGAACCTTCGCGGATCTCGATCGGCGAGCGGCCGAGGACGTCCAGCGCATGCTGACGACGATCGCGCCCGGCGAACGCCGGCGCCTGGTGGAAGCCATGGCCGCAGTGGAGTCGCTCCTCGGCCCGCGACCCGAGCCTCGCGTCTCGTACCTGCTGCGACCGCATCAACCCGGCGACATCGGCTGGGTGGTTTCGCGCCACGGCGCCCTCTACGCCGAGGAATACGGCTGGAACGAGGAGTTCGAAGCCCTCGTGGCACGCATCGGCGCCGAGTTCCTCGCCGCCTTCGACCCGCGACGCGAGCGCTGCTGGATCGCCGAGCGCCAAGGCGAACCCGTCGGCAGCGTCCTCCTCGTGAAGCGCTCACCCACCGTCGCCCAGCTGCGCCTGCTGCTGGTCGAGCCCCATGCCCGCGGCCTCGGGCTCGGTGCCCGCCTGGTCGAGGAGTGCGAGCGCTTCGCTCGCCACGCCGGCTATCGCAAGATCCGGCTGTGGACGCAAAGCAATCTGGTCGCCGCCGGGCGCATTTACCAGCGCGCCGGATTTCGTTTGGTGAAGGAAACGCCGCACCACAGCTTCGGCGTGGATCTCGTCGGCCAGGACTGGGAAAAAGACCTCGCGCCGCGCTGAGCGCGCGTCAGCGTCCATCGCGGTACCACTCGATCCGGCGGCTCGAGAACCAGGCCTCGAGCAGCCGCACGGTGCCGCCTTCGACCTGCCAATGGCGCGGCTCGTGAAAATGCCCCAGCACCAGCTGGCCGAAGCCCTCGCGCAGGCGGCGCTCGGCGTAGCGGCGGATCGCCGCCTCGGGGATGGCGCTGCGGTGCTTGAAGTTGGTTTGCGCCAACTTCTTCTCGGTGCCGTGCACCAGGCGATGCGCCAGCGCCCGCGGCAGGTTGCGCACCAGCAGGCGAATCGGCGCGCTCTTCGACAGCCAGCGCCAGAACAGATACTGGCGATCGCGATCGTTCAGGCCGTCGCCGTGCACGGCCAGCACGCGACCATCCGGGGTGTCGAAGGAGGTCTCGCCCGCCACGGCGTCGAAGGCGTCGGCGTAGACGCTGCCCGCGAGGTAGAAGTCGCGATTGCCCTCGATGTATTCGATGTAGAGCCCCTGCCGGCGTAGCCCGCGCAGCGCCTCGACCACGGCGACGATCTCCGGCGTCTCGAAGCGCGGATACCCGACCCAGACCTGAAAGATGTCGCCGAGCAGGATCAACCGCTCGCAACCCTGCGACGGCAAGGGGCGCAGCTGCTCGAGCAGCCCCTCGGCCGAGCCACCGGGACCGCCGAGGTGGGCATCGGCGACGATCGCGACCGCCATCGCGTCGACTAGACGATCGACAGACGAGGGCGCTCGGCCTCGAAGCGCGCCACCTGCTCGACCACGCGCTTCGCGACGTGCTCCAGAGCGGCGGCGTGGGGGCCGTCCGGCTGCAGCACGACGATCGGCACGCCGGCGTCGCCGCCCTCGACGATCGCGGCGTCGAGCGGGATGGCGCCGAGGAACTCCGCGTCGAGCGCCTTCGCCGTGCGCTCGCCGCCGCCGTGCTTGAAGATGTCGGTGGTCTTGCCGCAGTGCGGACATACGAATCCCGACATGTTCTCGACGATGCCGAGCACCGGCACGTTCACCTTGCGGAACATCGCCAGGCCCTTGCGCGCGTCGATCAAGGCCACGTCCTGCGGCGTGGTGACGATGACCGCGCCGGCGAGCGGCACCTTTTGCGTCACGGTGAGCTGGGCATCGCCGGTGCCGGGCGGCATGTCGAGGATCAGGTAGTCGAGCTCGCCCCATTCGACGTCGCCCAGCATCTGCTCGATGGCCTTCATCACCATCGGGCCGCGCCAGATCACCGGCTGGTCGTTGTCGACGATGAATCCGAGGGACATGACCTTCACGCCGTGGCGCTCGAACGGCAGCACGCGGTTGCCGAGCAGGCGCGGCTTTTCGTGGATCCCGAACATCATCGGCACCGACGGGCCGTAGATGTCGACGTCGAGAATTCCGACGCGATAGCCCAGCTGTCCGAGCTTCACCGCCAGGTTCGCGGCGACGGTCGACTTGCCGACCCCACCCTTGCCGCTCGCCACCGCCACCAGGTGCTGCACTCCGGGCACCAGCGCCGGGCTCTGCACCACGTTGCGATGCGGCGTCTCGGGCGGCGCCTTGACCGTCATCGTGACATCGGCACCGGTGAGCCCGGCAACGGTCTTGACCGCCCGCTCCACCTCGCCGCGCACCCGATCGGCGGCGTCGGGGTTCTGCGTCTGCATCACCAGCTCCACGGCGGCACGGCCGCCGGTGACGCTCACCTTCTGGACGAAACCGAACGAGACGATGTCCCGGCTCATGCCGGGAAAACGCACCGCCTTGAGCGCGTCCCACACCTGATTTTCGAGTTGATTGGACATAAGGGGACGATGCTATCAACCCCCGGGCATGCGCTCCACTTCGTCGAAACCGCGCGACGACGGACCCGGCGCCTCGAGAACCCAATCGACCCGCCGCTCGCCCTCCGCCCCCTCGGCCGGCCCGGGCCTCATTCCATCGCCGGCTTGCGCCAGCGCAACGACGGCGCGTTCACAGCGGCGTAGCTTGGTCATCGTCGGCGACGGGTGCTCCGCGCCGACGACACGGAGGAAACACCATGCGACCCATTGCTCTCGGCAGCGCGGCCCGGATCGTCCCGGCCGTCGCCGTGCTTGGCCTGGCCCTGACGCTGTCGACCGCGACGCTGTGCGCGCAGGAATATCAAGTGGACGGCAAGACCTTCGGCATGCCGCCGGCGGAGATCTTCACCGAGGACTATTCCGGGCCGCCCGTGGTGGGAGACGAGCTCACGCACCTGCCCTACCTCGCGCCTCTCGCGCCCGGCAATCGCGATCATCACGTGCGGATCGACATCGTGGCGCAGGAAATCGAGGTATCTCCCGGCGTGCGCTATGCCGCCTGGACGTTCGGCGGGAGCGTGCCCGGACCGGTGCTTCACGTACGCGAAGGCGATCGCATCTTCTTCACCATGAAGAATCGCTCCGCGGAGGCGGTCACTGTGACGGCGCCCGCCAAGGATGCCTCACCGTTCCTGCAGCAGCTCGCGGCCGACGATTACCAAAAGGCTGTGCCGTCTCCGATGGCGATGCACCACTCGATCGATTTCCACGCCGCCACCGTGGCGCCATCTGACAAGTGGCGCATGGTGATGCCGGGCCAGAGCATCCGGTTCCAGTGGGTGGCGAACTACCCGGGCGTGTTTGCCTACCACTGCGGCGCGGCGCCGGTCCTGCAGCACATCGCCATGGGCCAGTTCGGGGTCGTCGTCGTCTCCCCGCGCGAGGGCTATCCCACGGATTCGGGGGTGTCGCGGGAGTACGTCCTGGTCCAGTCCGAGTTCTACCTCAAGAAGGCGGAGACAGGCGATCTCTACGAAGTCGACGTGCCGGCGGCGTTCGCCAAGCAACCGACCTACGTGGCGTTCAACGGCCACACGCAGGAGCTCACCACCCATCCGCTGATCGCCAACGCCGGCGAGCGCGTACGCCTGTACCTGCACAACCTCGGCCCGAACGACACGGCCAGCCAGCACGTCATCGGCGTCGTCATGGACCGCGTCTGGTACGAAGGCAACCCGCACAACGAATGGCGCGGCATGCAGACCGTCCTGCTCGGCGCGAGCAACGGCGCCGTGGTCGAATTCATCGCCCCGGAAGAAGGCGACTATCTGCTGGTCGATCACGAGTTCGCCGACGCCGCCAAGGGAGCAATAGCCCACATCCGGGTGTTCAGCCACGACGGCTCGAGCACCCAGAGCGTCGTGCCGATGTCGCACTGAAGCAGCATCAGGCGCCGGGTGTCGAGCCGCCCGGCGCGGCATCGCCGGCGACGCGGGAACTCCGCGTGCGCCGACGGAGCCCAGGAGGCCACCGGTTGCCGGCTCGACGCCTGGAGCCCCAGGGCCCCCGGGATCCATCGCGCGGTGAGAGCCAGGCCAGCCGGTCCGCCTGGACACTCCTGGCGGCCAGAGGCGCGTCCGGGGCCATCTGCGCCGCCGGGATCCCGCGCCCCGCCCCACGGCGAGGCGAGACGACTCCAGCGACGACGCGCCGCGAGAATGGGCTACGCCGGGCCGCTGCTCCCGATCCCGAACGATACGAGGCGCAGTGCCCGGCGGGACTAAACCGTCACGACTCGCCCGGCCGGACTAGGCTCTCCTCGAGAGCTATCCGGCCCGGGTGGGCCATCGCTCCGGGGCTCGGAGTCAGGCCGGAGCGTTCGCCATCGCCAGCCGCTGGGCGGCGCGGGGGAAGAGCAGGTTATTCTCGAGATGGACGTGCATCTGCACCTCGCGCTCGAGCTCCGCCAATCCCGCGTACAGCCCGCGAAACGTATTGCACGCGCCCTCGGGCGGGGTGAAGTCATGGGTAACCACGCGCAGACGAGCGAGCACCTCGCCGGAGCTCTGATGGTCCGCTTCCAACGCGCCGATCCTCTCCGTCAGCGCCGCATCCCCCGCGCCCGGCTCTTCGTCGAGCCGCTCGATGAGCGGGAAGATCGCGCTCTCCTCCTCGCGCAGGTGCGGCAGAAACTCCCGCCACAGACGCTGCAGCAACGCGGGAACCTCTGGAAACTGGTCGGGATACCGCTCGCCATGCCGCTCGTCGACCTTGGCCGCCATCTGCTCGAGGCGGGGCATCTCCGCGCGCAGCCCATCGTGGTACCGGGTGACGATATGGGACGTGAGGTCCCGCAGCGGTACGCGGCTCCAGTCGCGCTCGTCCGCGGACGGCGCCAGAGCTTGCGCGAGCTCGCGCTCCACCTGGTCGAGCGCCACGCCGTGCTTCGCGCAGGCCTCTGCCAGCGGCAGCTTGCCCCCGCAGCAGAAGTCGATTCCATGGCGCTGGAAGACGCGGATCGTAACCGGGGTCGCGGCGGCGATCTCGCCGACGCGCCTGTTGCTCAAGGTGCTGAAAGTGCTCAGGGTGCTCATGCTGTCTCCTCGTCCTGGGAGCTGTTGCATTGACGGGTGGCGGTGTCGATCTCGGCCAGAAACGCCGCCAGCGGCAGCCGATACACGGCCGCGGCGTCGGCCAGGGTTTCGAACGCCGCCATGGCGCAGCCCACGCAGGCCATGCGATGGGCGAGAAACACCGCCACCGCTCGTGGCTGCCCGCGGAGCAACTCCTCGACCATGGTTGCGGACCGGGCCGGTTGGCTGCTATTCACCCAGGCAGCGTAGCCGGTCGCGCGACGCCGTTCTTTGCGCCAGCGCAAGTTCGCGGCAGCGGCCGGATTTCAGTCGATCAGGTCCTCGGCGATCTTCACCAGGCCGTGCGGCGAACGGATCAGCAGGCGTTCGCGAGCGGTCTCGACCAAGCCCTGCACCTCCCAGGCCGACAGCGTGCGACTGATCGTGAACAGCGTCGTGCCGGTGAGCTCGGCGAGATCCTGTTGGCTGAGCGGCAGATCCAGCAGAACCCCGCCCTCGACCCGCCTGCCGGCTTGCCGGACGAGACGCAGCACGGCTCGCGCCACGCGCTGCGAAACCCTTTCCGTGGCGAGCTCCCGGTAGCGTTCCTGCAGTTCCCGCATCCGCCCCGAGATCACCCGCGTGGTATTGAGCGCCAGCGCGGGTTGCCGATGCGAAATCCGGCGCAGGAATTCCGCCCCCCAGGACAGGGTCTCGGCGGTCTCGACGACCTCCGCGGACACCGGGTACTCGGCGGCGGCGACGATTGCGATCGCCCCGAACGGCTCTCCCGGGAGGAGGAAGCGCACCACGATCTCCTGCCCGTTGGCGCCGACTTTGGTGAGCTTCAGGCGACCCGCCCGCATCAAATACAGGCTGCTGGCGGGATCGCCTTCCCGGAAGAGCTGCGCCCGCTTGGCGTGGCGCTCGACCCTGGCCTCGTCGGCCAGCTCGGCGAGGGTGGCCTCCTCCAAACCGGCGAAGAGGGTGCAGGCTTTGACGAGCTCGGCGGTGGACGGCACCCAACGATTCTGGCACGCCGCGCGCGGCGCCTCGGATCAGCCCTTGATCACTCCTCCGAAACGGGTGGCGCGGGCGCCGCAACCACGCCCGCGAGCGCTCCGACCTTCTCCCGCACCAGCGCTTCGAGCTCCCGCTTGCGGCGCAGGTCGAACTCCGCCATGACGATGGGCGCCCCGTAGCGGACGTGCACCGTACCGGGATGAATCAGGAAGCTCCGCTTGCCCTGGATGCCCAGCGTGCCCTCGATGCCGACGGGGACGATCGGCAGGCCGCTCTTGAGCGCCAGCAAGAAGCCGCCGCGCTGGAACGGCAGCAGCTTGCCGTCGAGCGAGCGCGTCTCCTCGGGGAACAGCAGGACGGACGTGCCGGCCTGGAGGCGTTCGACGGCGGTGTCGAAGGCCTGCTTGGCGCGGCTGCGGTTCTCGCGATCGACCGGAATGAAGCCGCCCGCGGAGATCGCCCAGCCGAAGATGGGAATCCGGAACAGGCTCTGCTTCGCCATGAATCGCGTCTGGCCGGGCAGCGTGGCGATCAGCACCGGGATGTCGAACAGACTCTGATGGTTCGCCATGTAGACGTAGTGATCGCCGGCCTGGGCATGGTCGAACGCGGGGTCGAACTCGGCGCGCACGCGCACGAAACAGAAGAACAGAAGCACTTTGGACCAGGCGCGAGCGCACCAGAACGTCACGTTGCCACGCGGCGGCACCCAGCCCAGGAGGAACGAGGGCACGGCGAAGAGCAGCGTGAACACGACGATCGCCAGGTTGCCGATGATCGAGGCGAGCAGAGTCAGCATGGACCCGCGGATTCTGTACCGGTCCGGCCTGGGACTCCAAACGTGCCTCGGCGCGCCCGGATACAATGCCGCGCGTGACCGTGGTCCTGCCGAGCCTGAGGAAGTTCTGGCTGCTTCGCCTCCTGCGCTGGGGCTTGCTCGCCGGCGCGCTCTACGACCTGGGGTTCGCGCTCCTCATGACCCTGGCGCCGCAGATTCCGCAGCAGTGGTTTCACCTGCCCCTGCCGGGCGAGCCGTTCTACCTCTGGCTGATCGCGGTGTTGCTCGCCATGCTCGCGGGCATGTACCTGCTGGCCGCGCACGACCCGCGGCGCTACGGCGGCATCGTCGCGCTCGCCATTCTCGGCCGCGGCGCCGGCTTCCTGGTGCTCGCCGCCGCGGCCTGGGGTCGGCCCGACCTCAGCGGCCTGTGGCCGCTCGCCGGCGCCGACCTGGCCTTCGCGGCCATTCACGCCGTGAGCTACCTGCCGCTGCGGGACTAGCGCCTGGCCGACCTCCTGCGGGCCCTGCTGACGCGCGCCGGCGGCGTGACGCTGCTCACCGGCCGAGCCTTCGCCGCGATGTTCCGGCGCCCTCTCGAATGGTCCCGCTGGTTCGCCGAAATGGAACAGATCGGTGTCCGCTCCCTCGGCGTCGCGGCGATCACCACGCTCTTTACGGGCATGGTCATGGCACTCCAGACGGCGTTCAGCCTGCCGTCGCTGGGCGTCAAGTACTACATCGGCGCGGTGGTGTCGAAATCCCTGGTGCGCGAGCTGGGGCCGGTGCTCACGGCGTTGATCGTCGGCGGCCGCGTCGGTGCCGGGATGACCGCCGAGATCGGTTCCATGAAGGTCACCGAGCAGATCGACGCCTTGCGCTCGATGGGCGCCGATCCGGTGAAGAAGCTGGTGGCGCCGAAGCTGCTCGCCAGCCTGATCATGATCCCCTCGCTCGCCATCCTCGGCGACGCCATCGGAGTGCTCGGCGGACTGATCGTCGGCGTGTTCCAACTCAATCTCAGCGTGAGCTTCTACATGAACGACGTGATCTCGGCGCTCAATCTCGAGGACGTCGGGAGCGGCATCGGCAAGTCGTTCTTCTTCGCGACCTTCATCGCGATGATCGGGTGTTACAATGGGCTGAACGTCCGCGGCGGCGCCGACGGCGTGGGGCGTGCGACCACCGACACGGTCGTCCAGGCATCGATCCTCATCCTGGTGTCCGATTTCTTCCTCACCAAGTTGTTCTTCCTCCTGTGAGCGATCCGATCTTCGAGGTCCGTGGCCTCGGCAAGGCCTATTCCGGACGGACGGTCCTCGAAGACGTCGGCTTCGATATCGCGCGCGGCGAGAGCTTCGTCGTGATGGGTCGCTCCGGCACGGGCAAGAGCGTGCTCCTGCGCCACCTGAATGCTCTCGAGCGGCCCGACCGCGGGAGCGTCGTCTTCGACGGCACCGAGATCTCCTCTCTTGCCGAGCGCGAGCTCGCGCCGCTCCGGGTCCGCCTCGCCATGCTGTTTCAAGGCGGCGCGCTGTTCGACTCGATGACGGTCTACGAGAACATCGCCTTCCCGCTGCGCGAGCACCGCGCGCTCGGCGAGGACGAGATCGCCGAGCGCGTGCGCAAAGAGCTCTCCAGCGTCGGCCTCCCCGGCATCGAGAGCCGCATGCCGGCCGATCTCTCGGGCGGCATGAAGAAGCGCGTGGCGCTCGCCCGCTCCCTGGTGCTCGAGCCCGAGGTCCTGTTGTTCGACGAACCGACCACCGGCCTGGATCCGGTGACTTCGGCCTCGATCGGCCGTTTGATCAACGAGACCCAACGGCAGCGCGGCATGACCTCGGTGGTGGTCACGCACGACATCCCGCTCGCCCGTCTGGTCGGCGACCGCGTGGCGCTGCTGCACGAAACCAGGCTGCGCTTCACCGGCACGTGGGACGAGGTGGATGCCTCCACCGACGATGTACTCACCGGCTTCGTGGCCGGACGTGAAGCCGCCGAGGAGACCATCGCACATGCCTGAGGGACGCGAGCTTAGGGTCGGGCTGCTGGTGCTGACGTCGTTGATCGTGCTCGGCCTGGGAGCCTTCTTCATCGGCAAGGACGATCGCCTGTTCGGGCGCAAGGCGCGCTATTCGGTGCGCTTCGCGGGCGTGTCCGGCCTCAGCATCGGCAATCCCGTGCAATTGAACGGCGTGCGCGTCGGCCGGGTGGCGGACGTCGAGCTGCCGGAGGACATGGGCGAGCGCCAGATCCGCGTCTGGGTCGCGATCGACCGGCGCTTCGCGAAGCGCGTGCGAGCCGACTCGACCGCCAAGATCCGCACGCTGGGGCTGCTCGGCGACAAGTACGTCGAGATCGACTCGGGTTCCCCGGAGTTTCCCGAGATCCCCTTCGAGGGCGAGATTCCGGCGGCGCCGTCGACCAGCGTCGATCAGCTCATCTCCTCCGGCGAGGACGTGGTGGTGAACGTGGTGTCGATCTCGCATTCCCTCGCCAGCATCCTCGATCGAATGGACAAGGGCCAGGGATTGCTCGGCCAGCTCACCACCAACTCGCCCGACAACGAGCGCCTGAAGAACGAGATCGAGGACTCGCTGGGTTCGATCTCGCGTCTCAGCAAGCAACTCGAAACCTCGCAGGGCCCGCTCGGCCGCCTGGTGCGCGACAAGGAGCTCGGCGACCGGTTCGCGAGCGCCGTGCAGCGCCTCGACGACACCATGGGCAAACTCGGCGGCGGCAAGGGCCTCGCTCCGGCGCTGCTCGACGATCCCGCTACGCGCGACAAGGCGCTCGCGGCGCTCGACAACCTGTCGGGCGCGGCGCAGCAGCTCGGGGCGCTCGCCAAGGACGCCCGCGAAGGCGAGGGGCTGCTGCCGCAATTGCTGCACGACAAGGCGTACGGGCAGCAGTTGAGCGCCGAGATCCGGACGCTCGTCGAGAAGCTCAACGTCATCGCCGCGAAGATCGACGGCGGCGACGGTACGGTGGCGAAGCTCATCAACGATCCGCAGATCTACGACGCCGTGAACGACATCGTCGTGGGAGTCAACGACTCGAAGTTGCTGCGCTGGTTGATCCGCAACCGCCAGAAAGCGGGCATCGAGCACCGCTACCGCGAGCAGAGCAAGTCGGGGACCGGCTCCGCCGGATCGGATACCGCGCCGCCGCAAAGCCCGCCACCGTCGCCGCCGGCGGCGCCGCCCGGTTGATACAATCTTTCGCGGCCATGGGACAGCACGTACTCCTCACCGGCGGCGCCGGTTTCATCGGTTCGCACGTCACGCGCCGGCTGCTCGAGCGCGGTGACCGCGTCACCGTGCTCGACGATTTCAACGACTTCTACGATCCGGCGCGCAAGCGAGTCAACGTCGCGCCCTGGCTCTCACACCCCGGCTACGGCCTGGTCGAAGGCGACATTCGGGATGCGAATCTGGTCGAGACCCTGTTTCGCGACCGCCGATTCGACGGCGTGATCCACCTCGCGGCGCGCGCCGGCGTGCGCCCCAGCCTGCGGGAGCCGATCCTGTACGAGGACGTCAACTGCATCGGCACGCTGCGCCTGCTCGAGGCGGCGCGCCACCACGGCCCGCGCAATTTCGTCTTCGGCTCGTCGTCGTCGGTCTACGGCATCAACACCAAGGTGCCGTTCGCCGAGGCCGACGAAGTGAATCAGCCGATCAGCCCGTACGCCACCACCAAGCGGGCCGGCGAGCTGCTGTGCTTCAACTATCACCATCTGTACGGAATGCGCTGCTCCTGCCTGCGCTTCTTCACCGTCTACGGCCCGGCGCAGCGCCCCGAAATGGCGATCCACAAGTTCACCGAGCTCATCGCGCGCGGCGCCGTCCTGCCGATCTACGGCGACGGCTCGACGCGGCGCGACTATACCTACGTCGACGACATCGTGGACGGCATCCTCGCCGCGCTCGACCTCGCGCCCGGCTTCGAGATCCTCAATCTCGGCGGCGCCGAAACCACCGCGTTGATCGATCTGGTGCGCTGGATCGGCGAAGACCTCGGCGTCGAGCCCAAGCTCGACTTCCAGCCCGAGCAGCCCGGCGATGTCCCGATCACTTTCGCCGACGTCGAGAAGGCGAAGCGCGTGCTGGGCTATGCGCCCAAAGTACACATCCGCGACGGCGTGCGGCGCTTCGTGGACTGGTACCGCGCCAGTCCGCGCTAGACCGGCGTCGGCGGCACCGCCGGACGCCGACACCACCACGCACCGAGCAGCACGGCGCCGGCAGCGGCCCAACAGCCGACGACGAACGAGCCCGGCAAGTAGCGCAGCCTCACAACGCGCGTCCCGGCCGGCACGCGCACGGCCAACAACGCGCCGTACGCGCGCCGCACCTCGAGAGCGCGCCCGTCGCCGGTCGCCCGCCAGCCGGCTACGGCGGCTTGAGAAACCACCAGCCAGGCGTCGCGAGCCAGGGCGACGCGCACGCGCAAGCGATCGCCATCCACGTCAATTCCTTCGACACGCGGCGCATCCTGCGACGAAGCCACCGGGGCCGCGCCTCGCGCCTCGATCGCGGCCTGCGCGGCAGCGTCGCCGCCATCTCGCAGCGTGGCGCGCAGGGCGGCACGGGCTGCCGCCGGTGTGTCGACGTAGCTCACGCGCGACGGAAAGAACGCCCACCGCACTTCGCCCGGCAACTCCCACAGTCGTGTGCGGCCAAAGCGACCGCGATCCAGCCACGGGGGACCGAGATCGGCCGGGCCGGCGAATAGGAAGCGCACGCCCAGCAGACGAAGCGCCGGCAGGTGCTCGGAGCGCGGCTGCAGGTACTGCTTCTTGTACCGCGAGCGATCCACGTCGAGCAGTTCCTCCAGCCAGTCGAGATACCAGCCGGGCGCGGTCGGATCGTGGATGCGCACGTCCTGGAGGCCATATTCCGCCGCATTGTTGGCAAAGAAGACACCGCGCGTGCCCAGAATGCGGAACGGCCCGGTCGCCGTTCGCACCGCCCGCACGGGCGCGAGCGGGGGGTACGCCGTGGTGGCGCCGACCGTCGGCGTGTAGCCGGCGAAGGCGCGCAGGAGAGGCAGCGCAATCGCCACGGACAGCAGCCACGACGACGACGGAATGCGGCGCCGCAGCGCGATCGCCAACGCGGCCCCCGCCACGGCGGCCGCGGTGATCAACGTCGTCCTCGTAGCGTCGCCGGACCACCGCGCCAGGAGCTCCGGCGCGGCAGGCAGGCGCAGCGCGCGAGCGAGAGGCACCGCCAGGACCGCCACCGCGATGGCGCCGCCGGCCGCGACGACGGCGCCCCGGCCGCCGGCATCGGAAGTCCACAGGCGTTGCGCGCCGCGCGCCGCCAGGAGCGCCACTCCGAACCCGCCGAGATAGGCCAGATAGCGCGGCGCCAGGGCGCCGAGCCCGCAGCGCGCCAACAGCCAGTGCGCCGGCCCGGGGAACGTCAGCGCGAGGCCGGCAACCACGACTACGCCGGCGAGGAAGCGCCAGGCGCTACCCCGGGTGAGCAGCGGCCACGCGCCGACCGCGAGCATCCAGACGACGAGACCCTCTGCACCTTCTCCCATCAGGTGCAGTTGGACCGGGCCGACCTCGTCTTGACGCTGCGGCGCGCCGAACACGCCGGGGATCAGCTGCGTGAGCGCAGTGGCCAAGGCACCGGCCGCCGCCCTCGGCGGCTCGTCCTCGCCGGCGGCGCCGCCAGCGGCGGCGAACTTCTCCGACTCCAGAACGCGCTCGAGCAGAGGCAAGGTCGCGGGCAACGACAGACCGGCAGCGAGCACTCCGCACAGCATTGCCCTGCCGGGGCGCCGCAGCGCGCGCGTGGCACGGGGCTGACCGATCCACCACTGCGTCCAGCGAGCGCCGAGCACGGCCACGGCGGCGAGCAGGGTCTCGGGATGGCCGGCAACGCCCATGCACGCGAGCGCCCCGATCAGCAGGACGCGCGGCGCCCGCCCGGTCTCTCCGGCGAGCAGCCGCTCGCTGGCCAGGAACGCGAACGGCCAGAGAGCCATCACTTCGGCGTGCGGAAAGAGCTTCCACATCGAGATCGATCCGCCGCCGGCGTAAGCGATCGCGGCGAGCGTCGCGAACGGCGCTGAGGCGCCCAGGAACCGCGCCGCCGCGAAGGCTCCGAGCAGCGCGAGCAGCAGCTTGACGAAACCGCGCACTACCTGCGCCCGCGGCGCCTCGAACGGCAGGGCGAGCCACGACACCAGACTGAACGGCGCCGACTGACCATTGCCGAGCAGCGGCTGGCCCGCGCCCGCGAAGGGATCGAACAACGGCCAGCGGCCGGCGAGCATGGCGCGACGCGCGGTCTCCTGCCAGGGAACGAACTGCAGCGTGACGTCGTTCAGGCGACCCACCTTGGGCTGGGCCGCAGCCTCGGCGTCGGCCCACGGCAAGCTGCCGACATTGGTGTCGAGCGGTCCGTATACCATGCCGCGTTCGAGGGCCGGGAGCTCCGGTGCGAGCGCAACCACGGCGAGGCCGGCGCAGGCGCGCCACGACAGGTGCGGCCGCGCGACGCGCGACGCCAGCCAGCTCAGGGCGACGGCGCAGGCCGCGATCCAGCCCAGGAGATCCCACTGCACTGCGGGCAACATCCCGTGTTCCGGCTCCTTTGTGGCGTCTGTCGCGCAGGGCTCGCGGCGTCGCTGAGACGCAGACTATGGCAGGAGAGGCCGGCGCGCGCCTCGGCGCGTCGCGCGCCAGGCCCCGCGCTCCTTGCGGCGCCTTCCACGCTTCCGATAGCCTTCGCCTTCTATGAAGATTTGCGTCGTTGGGAGTGGCTACGTAGGACTGGTGACCGGTGCGTGCCTCGCCGATTTCGGCATGCACGTGCTCGGAGTCGATAAAGACGTCAACAAGATCGAGGCGCTCAAGAAGGGCATCATCCCGATCTACGAGCCCGGCCTCGAGGACATCGTCGAAGCGAACGTCAACGCGGGACGCCTGCACTTCTCGACCGACCTGGCCCCCGCGATTCGCGAGGCCAAGGCGGTGTTCATCGCGGTCGGCACGCCCTCGCTGCCCGACGGGCGCGCGGACCTCACGTTCGTGCAGCAGGTCGCCGAGTCGATCGGCGACAACCTCAACGGCTTCAAGGTCATCGTCACCAAGAGTACCGTGCCGGTGGGCACCGGCCAGATGGTCGAACGCATCGTGCGCGAGCGCTCCGGCGGCGCTCAGGAGTTCGCCGTGGTGTCGAATCCCGAGTTCCTGCGCGAGGGATCCGCCATCGAGGACTTCCTGCGGCCCGACCGCGTCGTCATCGGCGCGCGCGACCAGCGCGCCGTGGACGTGATGCTCGAGATCTACGGACCGCTGAAGGTGGCCGGCGTGCCCTTCGTGGTGGCCAACGTCGAGTCGGCCGAGATGATCAAGTACGCCTCCAACGGCTTTCTCGCCACCAAGATCTCGTTCATTAACGAGGTCGCCGAGATCTGCGAAGCCGTCGGCGCCGACGTGCAGGTGGTCGCGCGCGGCATGGGCCTCGATGACCGCATCGGTCCGCGCTTCCTCAACCCCGGCCCGGGATTCGGCGGTTCCTGCTTTCCCAAGGACACCCGCGCCGTGGCGCAGATCGCCACCGACCAGGGTCTGCGGTTCGAAATCATCGAGGCCGTACTGTCGGCGAACGACCGCGTGCAGCATCGCATGGTGAAGAAGATCGAGCGCGCCGCGGGCGACTTGCGCGGCAAGACGGTCGCGTTGCTCGGATTGTCGTTCAAGGCCGACACCGACGACATGCGCGAATCGCCGGCGATCCCGATCGTCGAAGGCCTGGTCGCCGCCGGCGCGCTGGTGCGGGCCTACGATCCCGTGGCCGCCGAGCAGGCCCGATCGATGTTGCCGCCGATCGAGTACTGCTCCGATCCGTACGCCGCCGCGCGCGGCGCCGATCTGCTGGTCATCGTGACCGAGTGGAATCAGTTCCGCGCTCTCGAGCTCGCCGAGATCAGGAATCTGCTGAAGCAGCCCCTGATCGTCGACCTGCGCAACATCTACGACCCCGACCGCGTGGCGGCAGCCGGCCTGCGCTACGTCTCGCTCGGCCGTCCTGAAACGAATCCGCTGGGGCACGCATGACGGCGCAACGCACTTCCGTGGTGACCGGCGGCGCCGGCTTCCTGGGCTCCCACCTCTGCGAGCGACTGCTCGCCGAGGGCCATCGCGTGATCTGCGTCGACAACCTGATCACCGGCAGCGTGCGCAACGTCGCCCACCTGCGCGAGCGGCCCGAGTTCGCCTTCATCGAGCACGACATCAGCAAGCCGCTGTTCCTGGCCGAGCCCGTCGACAACGTGCTCCACTTCGCCTCGCCGGCGAGCCCGATCGACTATCTCGAGCTGCCGATCCAGACGCTCAAGGTGGGCTCGCTCGGCACGCACAACAGCCTCGGGCTGGCGCGCGCCAAGAAGGCCACGTTCCTGATCGCCTCGACTTCCGAGGTCTACGGCGATCCGCTGGTCCACCCGCAGCCCGAGACCTACTGGGGCAACGTCAATCCGGTCGGCCCGCGTGGCGTCTACGACGAGGCCAAACGGTTCGCCGAGGCCATGACCATGGCGTATCACCGGGCGCACGGCGTCGACACGCGTATCGTGCGCATCTTCAACACCTACGGCCCGCGCATGCGGCCGCGCGACGGCCGCGTGGTGCCGGCGTTCATCCAACAGGCGCTGCTCGACGAGCCGATGACCGTGTTCGGCGACGGCAGCCAGACGCGTTCGTTCTGCTTCGTCGACGACCTGATCGACGGCATCTACCGGCTGCTGGTGAGCGGCGTGCACGAGCCGACCAACATCGGCAATCCGCACGAGATGACCATCCGGCAGTTCGCGGAGCGCATCAAGGCGCTGATCGGCAGCCGCAGCGAGATCGTGTCGCGGCCGCTGCCGGAGGACGATCCCAAGACGCGTCAGCCGGACATCACGCAGGCGCGCGCCCGCCTCGGCTGGGAGCCCAAGGTCGCGCTCGACGTCGGGCTGCAACGCACCATCGACTACTTCAAGAAGCTGCTCGCCGAGCGCGAAGCGCAGCGCGGCTAGATGTCGAATCTCACAAGGTTGTTCAGCCTGGAAGCAGGGGGTAGTCCTCCGAGGGCCGAGTGCTGACGATGGCAGTTGTAGAAGTGCTGGTACCGGTCGAGCAGGGCGGCTCGTTGCTCGGAAGAGTCGTAGGCGAAGCGATAGGCCCATTCGCGCAGGAGGGTCTGGATGACTCGTTCCGCTTTGCCGTTGGTTCTCGGCCGATAGGGTCGGGTGCGCGAGTGGGCCACGCCGAGATCGTGACATGTCTCGCGGAAACTACGCGAGACGTAACCGGGGCCGTTGTCCGTGAGGAGTCGCTGGAGAACGACGCCCCGTTGGCGGAGCCAGTGATCAACGCGACGAAGAAAGCCCGCGCAGGTGTCACCGCGTTCATCCGGCAGGATCTCGACGTATGTCGCTCGCGACGCGTCGTCAATGGCGACGTGGAGGAATTCCCAGCCAATACCGCGCACAGTGGCGCGGCGATCGCCGTGAATGCGATGCCCCACGCGGCCGATCTTGCCGAGCTTCTTGATATCCAGGTGCAGCAGCTCACCCGGCACCTGCTTCTCGTAGCGGCGGGCCGGCTCTTTGGGCTCCAAGGCGGCCAGGCGATGCAGACCATGCCGGCGGAGCCAGCGAGCTACGGTCGAGCGTGGCACGCCGAGAGCGTGAGCGATCTGCGGCCCGCTGTGGTGCTGCCGCCGCAAGGCAAGCATGGCTTGGATCACAGGCTCTTTCGTGCGCCGCGGGACCCGCAGTGGCCGGCTCGCGCGGTCGCGCAGGCCGCTTCGTCCCTCGGCCCGGTATCGCGCCAGCCACTGGTAGGCCCTCCGCTCACTCAAGCCGATCGACTCAGCGGCCCGCGCGACCGGGACGCCTGCCTGAACGCGTTGAATCAACAGCTCTCGACTTGCGGGGCAGCTTCGGGCATTCTCGTGGATGTCCATCCGACCTCCAGGGGAAGGCTGCGGTTTGGTCACCATCAGCTTCGCCGAAGAGGCTCGGATGGACAACTCCTACACCTGAACAACCTCGTGAGACTTCACAGCTAGAGCGCCCGGCGGGAAGCACCCGTCTTTTCGCGGGCCACGCCCGCACGAGGTCGTACGCCATGTCCGAAGTACACTGCAAGCGCTGCCTGCGCACGGCCTCCGGGCTTCAGGCAGCGCCGTTCCCGGGCCGTCTGGGCGCCGCGATCCTGGCCGGCACGTGCGCGGATTGCTGGGCGCAGTGGGAGCGTCAGGAGGTCATGGTGATCAACGAGCTGCGCCTGAACTTCATGGATCCGGAAGCCCAGCGCACCCTGCACCAGCATCTGCGCGAATTCCTGGCGCTCGACGAGTCGGTTTGAGCGACCTCGATCGGGCCGGACCGGGCGAGGGCAATACCAAGCCGAGCCCCGGCCTGCGCGGCGCGATCGTGCGCTTCGCGATCTTCGCGGGCATCGTGGCCGTGGCGGTCGCGGTCCTCGCCTTCACGCCGCTGCGCCAATACCTGACGCGCGAACACCTGCTGAGCGTCATGGAGTCGCTGCGCGCGGCCTGGTGGTCACCGGCGGTGCTGCTCGCGCTCTATCTCATCCTGGCGCCGCTCGGCGCGCCGATGTCGCCGCTGATGATCTGCGGCGCGGTGCTGTTCGGGCCGGTGCGCGGCACGGTGTACAACTTCCTCGGCCTCCTCGGCGGCGCCACGCTGAGCTACTTCTTCGCGCGCTCGATGGGCCGCGAGCTGGTCGTGCGCCTGGCCGGCAAGAAGCTCAAGAAGGTCGAACGCTTCGTGGCCCGTCGCGGCTTCTGGGCCCTGGTGGGCGCCCGCTTCCTGCCCCTCCCCTTCCCGCTGCTCAACTTCGGCGCCGCGCTCTCCGGCGTGCGCCCGAGCACGTTCCTACTCTCGAGCATGATCGGCATGCTGCCCCCGACGGTGATCTACACCGTGCTCTGGCATGAGCTCGCGATCGCCGCCGAGGGCGAAGCCGGCAACGTGAAGCGCACGGTGTCGATCGCGGTGGGCGTGCTCCTCGCCCTCTCGGTGCTGCCCACGCTGATCTCCACCCTGCTGCGCTCGCGCCGCTACCGCCAGGTCCTCGCGCGACGCTCCGAGCGTTAGCGGCGGGGACGTCGGCTCGAAGGTCCCACGCTGCCGCCCGAGCTTCAGGCCGCGCGCATTACCCCGTGAGCGGTTGAAACGTGGGCGAGCAGCACGGATTGGAGAATGCCAGCACCAGGCAGGGTCCGGCGATCCAGGCAGGTACCGCGCTCGTACGGTGGGGTCGCGTTGTAGCCCGATCCGGAAGCGACCAGCCAAGAAGAACAGAACGCCGCACGACGCGGAGGTCGGAAGGTTCGAGGCTCGCGCCGCAGG
>WBZN01000578.1_pt1 | contig 27435 bp, 28 predicted proteins | sample 5204281 | NCBI WGS metagenome assembly WBZN01 (sample SAMN12344347, study PRJNA552823) | activated sludge metagenome | biome: Activated sludge suspended growth; feature: Nitrification reactor; material: Wastewater; isolation source: activated sludge from nitrification reactor of wastewater... | reverse complement strand
AATTTTGACACAAGTGGAAAATTAGAAGATCATAAAATCAATCTAACTCATTGATTTTATGGTGCCGACACCAAGAATCGAACTCGGGACCTTCTGATTACAAATCACAAATCCCGTGTATTTATCCATATTTATGGAAATTTATATAAATACGCAGACCTTTACACAGAATGGCATTCAGGGTAGATTTAGCATTTACGTACATCGATAGAAATGCACTAAAATGCACCCGGAATGTAACCCCGGCGTAACCCCAATTTGCTATGACCAAAAAATTCAACTTTACAAAAGCGGAGATTGACGCCCTCCCCTTGCCACAAAAAGGCAAGCGCGACACGTATCATGACACAAAGGTGAGTGGTTTGCACTTGCGTATATCATCAACCGGGATCAAAACATTTAGTGTTTTTAAACGCATCAAAGGCGGCAATCCTGAGCGCATAACACTAGGACGCCACCCTGACATGACGATTGATCAGGCAAGGCGAAAAACTATGGAAATCAATTTGGTTATAGCTGAGGGCAAAAGCCCAGCTGAAGCTAAACGCAAATTAAAATCGGAACCCCTCTTCTGTGATTTATTTGCCGAATATTTAGAAAGACACTCTAAACAAAAGAAAAAAACATGGACAGATGATCTGGATAATTATAAAAAACATGTTGAAAAACAGTTTAGTAAAAAAAAGTTATCAGAAATAAATCGAGCAACAGTATCGCTACTTCATAGCAATATAACAACTAAATCAGGACCAATTGCTGCCAACAGAATATTAGCTTTAATTTCAAGCGTGTTTGGATGGGCAATATCAGCAGGGCTTTGGGAAAACAACCCGGCTATTGGTATCAGGCGTAACAAAGAAAAGAGCCGGGATCGGTTCATTCAAAGTGATGAACTGCCAAGATTCTTTCAGGCACTCTCAAAAGAGCCAAATGAAACGATTAGAGATTATGTTTTAATCTCGCTATTGACCGGCGCACGCAGATCAAATGTCTGTAGCATGAAATGGCAGGATATTAATTTCGAACGTGCTGAATGGCGTATAGAAGAAACAAAAAATGATACGCCTCAAACAGTAACACTTTCACCAGAAGCGATTGAGGTTTTGCAAAACCGAAAATCAGATGATAGTGAATTTGTTTTTCCCGGCATCGGCAAATCAGGACACATTCAGGAACCAAGAAAAGGCTGGGAACGCATATTAAAAAGCGCAGAAATAAAAGATTTGCGACTTCATGATCTAAGGCGCACATTGGGAAGCTGGCAAGCAAAGACCGGTGCATCGCTGGCGATTATTGGCAAATCGCTTAATCATAAGAACCAAAATACAACGGCGATTTATGCGCGGCTTGATCTTGATCCGGTTAGAGACTCGGTTAATACAGCCACAAGCGCAATGCTTGCAGCAGGCGGGCTAACAAAGCCAGGTGAAATTGTGCAATTTAAGAAAAAGAAATAACAAATTGCAATATGTACGTAGCGACAAACTAAATGACTGATTTATCAAATAGACTCAGGTTCGATTCCATACCAAATTATTTATCTTATTATCAATCAGTTGCATGCCAAATGCTAACTAGGTTTAGCATTTTTGGTAAGCATTTAAGGATGTCTTTTTGCAGAAATTTCGGTTCATTTTTGAATCGTTTTGACTTGTACTAATGGAATGAGCGCCCACCGGGTTTACTACCAAGTTAACTGTATCTGAGCGACAAAGGGATTATGAGACGCAACTATTAAATTAGAACTTAATATAATCAATTACTTGAAACGCTTGCCAAGCACAAAACCAGTATCAAACAACCTCAAGTAATGCTATTTCTGCAGCACTTTGGCACAGTGAGTTTTATGATTACTTAGCAATGACTGTTTCAATATCTGTTTGCTGCTTCAATTTGCAAATCATACTTATCTATGCCAAGATTAATTATGATTACTTCTGATTAAGGAATATGAAATGGCAAGTGAAACAGGACGCATGAGTGTATCAGTGACACCAGAAAAACAAGAAAAACTGGATGCTATGGCGCACAGTCTGGATCGTTCCAGAAACTGGCTAATTAATCAGGCTATTGATCACTATCTGGAAATTTACGATTGGCAAACAAAAAAAATTCAAGAACGCCTAGATATTGCTTCAGGAAAAAATGCAAAATTTCATTCAAGTGGTGATGTTGATGCCATCATAAATAAATTCAAAGCATGAGCACTGTTGTATGGCTCGATGAAGCACTCGAAGATTTAAAATTAATTGGTGAGTATATTGCGCAAGAGAACGCTAATGCTGCCTATAACGTTTTAATTAAAATAAAAGCTACTGCAGATAATCTATCGCTTCACCCCGAAATTGGTCGCTCAGGTCGTGTGTTCGGTACACGCGAGATAGTAATAAGTGACCTTCCTTACATTCTTGCTTATCAAATAACCGACAGAGATATTCGCATATTGGCTGTCATGCATACATCCAGAAAATGGCCTGAAAGTTTCAAACTTTCTTGATAGTAATACTTTTTTTAAATTTTTCCAATATGTTTCGAGAAACAGTTCACACTTGATGCAACAATTCTTGTTGTGCTTACCAAGCTTATCGGATTCATTGCTGGTTATTTTGTAGCGGAAACATCACTTTCTTCTAAGGATATTGCTTCATACTAGTGAATTATGTATTGTCTTGAACTTAAAATTCCACCGGCTATATTGGTTCTTTTGTTTACAGTAGTCATGTGGTCTGTTTCATCGATGAATCCATGGGCGGTGATTGAAATTCCGGGTAAGGAGTGGATGGCAGGGGCATTATGGATAATAGGTTTTGCATTGATCATTGTCGCTGCTGTTGAATTTATTTCAGCAAAAACAACAGCAAATCCATTGACTCCTGGATTAGCCACTTCGATAGTCACCATCGGTGTCTATAGATTGAGCCGAAACCCTATGTATGCCGGATTTTTGTTGATGCTTGCGGCATGGGGCGTATTTTTAACAAATGTCCTGTCTGTTTTGTTGTTACCGCTGTTTGTTGTGTATTTAAATCGATTTCAGATTATTCCGGAAGAAAATGCTCTATTGGCTAAATTTGGCGATGACTATGCCAGATATTTGAAATCGGTTCGCCGGTGGGTATGATATTTCGAATCCTACTTTATAAAGGGATCCCCACGGGAACCTTGCGGTTTTGATTTAGTACGCGATTTGAATGAATGATGTTGAAGAAACGATTCCTTGAGAGCAGTTTAATATATCAAGACTGTTAACCGAAGCTGTTATATTCATATATCTACAGGCATAACCGCAGCAGTTACTTCACTCAAATCTCAAGATACTTCGCAAGTGAAAACTTATGTTCCATTGTATGCCGTCAAAGCAACTTGGACTTTAATTTTTTAAAACCGATTCCCACTCCAGCTATATGACATCAACACAGTATTAGGTGTATTGATAACTGCTATAACTGGTGTGGTTTAATGGGCTATTGGATAGATCCAAAACTTTTATGCTTCCCGATAAAGAACTCGGTCGCAAGCGACCGAGTTTTAGAAGAGCGGTAGTTGCCCAAACCTCTCTTCCATTTCATCCATCACTTTGAGTTGATTTTGTACATACTGACGAATAACCTCCTCGTTAGCATTACCTATAGTTTCAACAAAATAGCTTTGTGTCCATAACTTACCTCCCCAAAAATATTTTCTCTTTATCTCTGGGCGTATACGAAAAAATTCTCGGGCTGATATGCTTTTTATTACCTGCATGACATACGCTGGCGAAATCTTCGGATCCGTTCTCACTACCATATGAATGTGATCCACTGGAATCTCTAATTCCACAATCTCTATATTGTAGTCATACCCTATCTTGCCAATAATGCCTTTTAACTCGCTTCTATATGGCTCCATAAATACTTTATGACGATATTTCGGAATCCATACAAAGTGATACATCAACCTGAATACATGATGACTATTTCTCTGCAGTTCCATAAGCTGGATAGTCTACAATGGCCTATCGCCATTGTAGACTATCCAGCTCGGGGGCAAGCCCCCGAGATTTTCGCAATGCGGTTAAATTTACGCCAATCCATCTTAATAAGTCTATTGAAAAATCTAGGTCAAAAATTAGTCGCTAAATGATTAGCTGTTTTTGGCCGCTTGCCTTGAAATGTTTTTCGCCATTCACTTGGTGTTACATCAAACCTATGCTTGAAATGTTGGCGCAGGGACGTAGCGGATTGAAAGCCTACCTGCTCTGCAACGACATCAATCGGCAATGAGGTGGATTCTAGCAACTCCTGACTTCGCTGTAAGCGCTCAACCAGCAGCCACTCACCAACAGACATCCCTGTTGCCTTGTAAAACTGCCGCGTGAAAGTACGGCGGCTCATCATGTTATAGCGCGCAAGTTCATCCAAACCATGTACTTTATTTAAATTATTTCTCAAATAATCCAGAAGCGTATTAATTCTGGTGTCCTGTGTTGAAACAGGAACCGGCCGTTCTATAAATTGCGCTTGCCCGCCTTCTCTGTAAGGGGGAATCACCATACGTCTTGCCAGTTTATTAGCGATCACGCTACCGTAATGCTGACGAACCAGATATAAACAACAGTCGAGACCGGCTGCTGTTCCTGCGGAAGTAATCAAACGATCATCATCGACATATAACGCATTGCAGTCCAGTTTTACATCCGGAAAACGGCTGATGAAATCCTGCTCAAACTCCCAATGCGTGGCAGCCTTGTGATTTTTCAGTAACCCGGCATAAGCAAGTACATAAGTACCCAGACACAGTCCGACAACTTGGCTACCTCGTGCATGTGCCGTCACCAAGGCATCAAGCATTGACTGGTCTGGTTTTTCGGCAGGGTCTCGCCAGGAAGGTACGATGATGATATCAGCCTGCGCCAGTTCATCCACGCTCAGTGATGATTCAACACTCAACCCCTCATTCGAACGTAGCTTTCCAGGTTCGTCTGCATAGATTCTGAGTTCAAATAATTTCTGATCATGTAAGAGGTCGCCGAAAATAATACACGGTACCGATAAGTGGAAAGGGCTGAAGTGATTAAAGGCAACAACTGCAACTAATGGAACAGACATGATGAAACCTCGCTGATTAAACCGTTCTCACTGTTCAATATGATTATTCCTGGCGTTGTTTTCGTTTTGTAGTACGAAAGCAATTGTTCATAAGGTGTGTCATATGACACACCGTTAGACAATATTATAAAAATGATGGATCTGACAAGTCTGATTCATCATTCCGGTTTTGAATCAAAACGTATATGATTCACCGTCTTCGGGTACTAATACCCGTTGCATCATTCCCTTTTCACTCAGAAACTCGCGCAGTTCCTTTCTGGATAACGTTGCGTGATTCACTGATTCCATGTGGCTAGCAATGATGGTTGCATCAGGTGCTGCTTTATAGACTTCGTAAACATCTTGCTTGCCCATGATGATCGATTCGTTACCGATAACTTGAGCGTCGCAACTATTGAGGACGACAACGTCGGGACGGTATTTTTTCAAGCTATCTTCGACTGCCTGACACCAGACCGTATCCCCGGCAATATAAAACGTTTTCTCATCCGGATGTTTGAAAACAATGCCACTAACATCCCCCAGTAGTTCCTTCATATCTTCCAGCACTTTATCTTTACCATGCTGACCGGGCGTTTTGATCAGCGTAATGCCATCATAAACATTATTTTCGTCGAGAATTTGAATGTTGCTGAATCCCGCAGACCGGATCGATTGCGCATCTTTTTCGTGTTGCGTAAAAATCAGCATGTCTTTAGGAATCGCATTTTTAGCCGCATCGTCCCAATGATCCGGATGATCATGGGTTAAGATAACCGCATCCACATCAATGATCTCGTTGACAGGTATAGGTAATTCAGCCGTCGGATTGCGGATGTGATCGTTGATCGTCCCTCCAAATCCCGGCAATGCTCCCTTTTCTGCCAACCAAGGATCAATCAGTATTTTCTTACCTGCATAATTAGAGCTTACTCAAAAAGTATAACTAGCTGATTGAATTTATTAATATTTTGTTTTTTGGTAGAATAGTGCACATAAATATGTGAATTAACACCAAAAACCGTGCACTATGATTCGTTACGTCAGCCAAAAGCAACTACCCCTCGAAGGATTTGATACACCGCCCGGCATGATTCTAGATCCCACTAATCGCTGGGTAAAACTGAGGGATTGCCTACCGTGGGATGAGTTGTCCGAGAGCTACTATAAGACGTTATGTTCAAATCTGGGCCGCCCAGCCAAAGATGCCAGGATTGTGATTGGAGCGGTGATTATTAAACATAAATTATCGATTTCAGATGAAGAGACGGTTGAACAGATTCGAGAGAATCCGTACCTGCAATATTTTATTGGCCTGAAAGGTTTTCAAGCGAAGGCGCCGTTTGCGTCATCATTACTGGTTGAGATACGCAAGCGCATGGGTCAGACGGTATTCGATGAATTTCATGAGTCGATCATCGAAACGGTTGAACCTAGGCGGACAAAGAAGTCAGTCAAAGCAAGTGATGATGACAACGACGATGATGTGTCAAATAGCGGTGAGGTAGGTAGCAGCGGCGCGGCCACCGCAATGGAAGCAGAGCAATCTTTGGCAGATGAGCAGCCGCGCAATCACGGCAAATTAATACTGGATGCCACCGTTGCAGAACAGGCCATACGCTATCCGACAGATCTTGGACTGCTGAACGAAGCGCGTGAATTGAGTGAGCGTATCATTGATGAACTGCATGCCAAAAGTAACCGGGCACAGAGAAAGAAGCCGCGCACTTATCGCGAGATTGCCAGAAAAGCTTATCTCAGCCTAGTCAAGCTGAGACGGCCATCCAACAGAAAACGCCGTGCCGGTATCAGGCAGCAATTGCAATTCCTGCAGCGGAATTTAAATCATATTGAAGCGATGCTGACGGAATATCCGCTTGGCACACCCATACCGTTACCCAATGGGTTGTTACGCCGCTACTGGGTATTACCCCATCTGTACCAACAACATTATGCAATGTACAAAACCAACACCAGACGCTGTGATGATCGCATTGTCAGTATCAGTCAGCCGTATCTTCGGCCCATTATCAGGGGAAAGCAAGGCAAGGCAGTGGAATTTGGCGCCAAAATAAGCGTGAGTCTGACAGACAAAGGATTGGCGCATGTCGACAAGCTGCACTGGGATGCGCAACATGAAGGCCATGATCTTGAAGCGCAAGTTGAAGCCTACAAAAAGCGTTACGGCTATTATCCAGAAGTCGTCATTGCCGACACGCTATATGGTTCACGTGATAATCGCAGCTATCTGGAACGCAAGCACATCCGCTTCTCAGGAAAACCACTGGGACGTCCGCCAAAGAGTACACCTGAAAACAAAGATGAGATCAATCGCCTGAAAGCACAACGCCGGCAGGAATATCGCGAACGCATTCCAATTGAAGGAAAGTTTGGCCAAGGAAAGTATGGTTATCGGCTCAACAATATTCGAGCCAAGCGCGCTGATACGTCTGCCGCATGGATTAATAGTATCTTCCTGGTTATGAACCTGCTCATCTTGGTGCGGGTTTTTATTTATCTAAAAAATCTTGCTGTCAGAATAGTATTTTGGGTGACAAAAAAGTGCAGGCCCAGAAAAATTGGGTTTGCCCGTCCCTGCCAGTCCATCTCAAACCGGAATTTTTACTTGACTGCCTATAACTGATCGCCGAATTTCTGAGTAAGCTCTAATTAATTATAAGGGTTGCGTTTCTAATTTGCGTGAATTTCATTTTTATGTACTCCTCTATTGGTTTGTATGGAGGATATTATGAGTAAGCTGTTGAAAAATAGTCAGTGGCCTGTGGGACATTTCTCGCAACTTTCGGGCCATGAATTCAGATAATTATCAAGTCTGATTAAACGCATTCTTAACCAAAGAAAGACCTCTGCACAACCGCGAGAATTTAGCTGTAATGACAGAGAAAAATATCCAAATGACACCTGTTGCACGTCATTTTGGTAGAAAGTGAAGTTTTTTCCTTTTTTTAAAGGAATTTTCCCCCTTATGCAACATTTGGACGGATTGCTCTCCTGGATGGTTGGTCTACGAAGATTTTGTTGGCTGCTTTTTTCAGATTCATGCAGATACTTTTTTATTGTTTTGATGGTTCGTTGTTTCCTGCATTTGATTTTGCCTTGCTACTTGTTAGCAGGTTAGGCGGCGGACCTATCGGTTCAAAATCTTTCAACAAGGGAATATCATCCTTGTAAATCCAGCGGATATCAGTATCAAAAGTATTCAGTGGCCCCCAGCTACCAGTAAATTTTTTTCCATCCGGTGTAAAAGTCCAGCACATGTCCTCGCCGCTAGTATTGATGGAATCGCCGAGATTGATTGGTTCTTGCCATTCACCATTTGCATTCTGATGCGAAATCCACTCATCATGGCCACCTCGGGAATCTGGGCCGGTTCGCATGCTGGTAATAATTAAACTTTTGCCATCCTTCGATAGTCCAGTCCAATGCATATGGTCACGTTGCGGAGAATTGATTTTAGACCCCAAGCTTACTGGCTCTTGCCATACGCCATCCTTTTTCTCGACCTTCCAGATATCGCTATCTTGTGTCACTCCTGGCTGATGATAACTAAAGTAAATCAAACTATCCGAAGCAATGATCGGGCAATGCTCTTCGCCAGTTGACGTATTGATACTCGGAAGCTCTGGCACATCATTCCAGTTTTTAGCAGTTTGCCATACGCCATCCACTTTCTGAACGACGTATAAGTCACCCGACAACAAATTACCAGGTTCGTATCTTGTGAAATAAATGAGATTTCCATCATCGGAAAAACTCGGCTCCAGTTCCCAAGCGGATGTATTAATATTTGGCCCGACAGTAGGATCAATATCGGAACCTAAATGAATAGGCGGTTGCCAGATTCCATCTACATTATGAGACATCCATATATCAAAATTGTATGGGGTTTCGGGTGATTCTATGCTGCCTTTACGGGTCGACACGAAAATTGCAGTTCTGCCATCCGCACTGTAGGTAATCTCGATTTCCGAACCCGGTGAATTGATTGGTTCGCCCATGCTCTTTGATGTTCTTGGAGCCTCAACGGCGCCTGTATTTTCAGTCCCATGCATACCAGGCATTGCATAAGAAACATCATGCATTAACAGAAATACGAGCAGCGCAAAGCCAAGTTTTGCAGTGATCAGTTTACTCTTTATCATGATTATTCCCTCTTAAAATAGTAGACGAAATTTAATGTGACGATCCCGAAAATCTTTCCAATCACCGGTAAGCACATAATTCGTATTTATGTCAGTCAAAGATCAATTAGTTTTTTCTTGATTGCTTAGTTAATTTAATTGTTGCGTTTCTGATTTGTTTAAATTGCATTTTTATGTACTCCTCTATCTGTATTTGATACAGTTTATTATGAATAAATTGCTGGAAAATGGCAGTGGCCTGTGGGGCATTTTTCACAACATTTAGGCCAAAAAGTATTAAATCGAACGATAACTTTTTAAACGAATTAGTCAAGTAGTGGTTCAATAAAATTGAAGTTAGTGAAATAGAGAGCATTGGCAAATGGCTGTATCAAAACTACATGAGAGAAATCAAGAACGTGTTGGATCTCAAAAACAGCTTCGCCATCGCGAATGCACTCCTGTTTCTCGGTCGTAGTAAAAAAGATCATCCGTGAGATTAATGGCGCGCCTTGCATTGATTTAGGTAAGTGCTTTGCAGCAAATTAAATAAAGTTGATAGGTATTTTGAAATACGCAACACCATTTCTCTCAGCTGGTGGTAATTTTCCGGCCCTGATGTTTACCTGGATCGAAGGCAGCAACAAAGTGGGCATCTCTAACGTGGCATCGCGTTTGTTACGCATTGTTACAAATTCATTTTCATTGATGCCATGATGTACGTGGATGTTATGAGCACGTTGTTGTGCAACTGTGCTTTCCCACTCGACGGAGCGATTGGTAGGTGGATAATCGTGACACATCAATAGCCTTGTTTCCGGTGGGAAAGCCAGTAATTTTTGAATAGATTTAAATAACTGATGTGCATTGCCCCCCGGAAAGTCAGCGCGAGCAGTGCCAATATCCGGCATGAAAAGTGTGTCACCTACAAAGATGGCATTACCAAACTGATAAGCCATATCAGCAGGTGTATGACCTGACACGGAGATGGCTTTAGCCGTTAATTTACCTACCTGAAATAATTCGCCATCACTAAATAAGTAATAGAAATCATGGCCATCCGGAACAAATTCTTCTCCTAAGTTGAAGATCTCTTTGAAGGTTTTCTGAACAATAGGGATACTATTGCCAATTGCAGTTTTGCCACCTAATTGATTTTTAAGATAATCTGCAGATGATAGATGATCTGCGTGAGCATGTGTTTCAAGTATCCATGCCACTGATAATCGTTGTTGATGAATAAATTCAATCAGTTTATCGGCTGAATGAGTGCTTGTTCTACTTGATTTTGGTTCGTAGTCCAGAACGGGATCAATAATAGCGCAACTTCCTTTTGGCTCATCAAAAACAATATAGCTTATCGTCCACGTTGCTGAATCAAAAAATGCTTTAATGTGGGGTGTCATTTTTGTTTTCCTGTTATTTAACGGATTTTATAAGAGCTGAGATCGTTACAAAAAGGGAAGGAGAAATGAGATTACTAACTAAAAAATGCGATCCAAACCACCTTGACAATCAAGCCAATTGCTACACTAATTGCCAAAATGGCAAAACTTTGCTGCAATCTATGTCCTGAGAAACGATCATCAAATAATCTGCCAAGCAGCATGCCTGCGATAGTCCCTCCACAAAAGGGAAAAGCAATCGACCATTTCAGGGCGCCAATGAATATTGCTGAAACAACACCAGTCAGGGAAACCAATGCAATAATGGCAAGTGATGTGGCCAATATGGATTGCATGTTCAGATTAGTGACTTTCTTGAGTGTAGGAACGATTACAAATCCACCACCTACACCTAGTAAGCCTGACAGAAAACCTGCCATCGTGCCTGAGAATGCTAATGCTCTAAAGCAAGGGATGTTCCAAACGAAACGTTCGCCGATTTCATCCAGTTGGCAAGGTGGATCAGCCATTATTCTCACGTCATTTTTATGCAAGCTTTGGTGGAACATGCGAATAGCAACATAAATTAACACACAGGCAAACAACAAGGTCAGCGGTGCGTTTGGCAACTGTTGTGCAGCCCATATGCCTATTGGGGCAGTCAGCGCACCTGTCGCTGCGATCAGCATGGCTGCCCGGTACCTGACAACTTTCTGCCTGAATGCCAACAATGCCCCGATTGCTGCTGACAAGCCAACCGCAAACAAACCAATGGGAGCAGCCTCTGCAACCGTAAGATGCAAGCTGAACATGAGCAGTGGTACCGCAATAATGGCACCGCCAGCCCCTGTTAGGGCAAGCACGATGCCTGTAAATGAGCCAAGTAGGATACTGATTAGAGTGGATTCCATGCTACTTAGCTTACACCTGTTGAACGAGTGAGCCATTCACGGCCTTTCAACATGCCGTTCCAGTATAACCAGGGGAATAATTTGGCTTTGAGAAACCATGCAAATCGGCTTGGTACGGTCGGATTGAGTGGAAAAGTGGGCAACAACTTACCGCCAAAACCAAATTCGGCGAGTATCACTTTGCCATTTCCCACCGTGAGAGGACAAGCGCCATAACCATCATAAATATTGGAAACCTCCCTGCCTTCTTTGGCTGCCAGGAGATTTTCCGCCACTATGACAATTTGTTTTCTGGCCGCGGCGGCTGTTTTAGCATTAGGCGAAGAGCAAACATCTCCCAAGGAAAAGATGTTGGAGTAACGTGGGTGCTGCAATGTTTTGGGATTGACTTCACACAATCCGGAAGCATCGGACAATGGACTTTTACTAATGAAGTCTGGTGCTACCTGAGGCGGTACCACGTGTAGCATATCAAACGGTTTTTCTATACGCGTTACATTTCCCTCGCTATCCTTGATGTCGAAGCTGGCTATTTTGTTGGTACCATCGACCTTTACCAGATTGGAATTGAATGCCAGTTTTGCGTGATAACGTTTTACATATTCCATCAATGGCGGAACAAAATCAGCTACACCAAACAAGACTGCACCGGCTGTATTGAATTCGACTTCGATATCGTCCAGCGTGTGTTGGCGCAACCAATAATCAGAAGAAAGATACATGGCCTTTTGAGGAGCACCGGCGCACTTGATCGGCATGAGAGGCTGCGTAAACAATGCCTTGCCGCTTCTGAGATTTTTCGTGAGATACCAAGTATAAGGTGCTAAATCAAAATGATAGTTAGATGTGACGCCATTTTTGCCGAGTGTTTCTTGTAAGCCCTCGATTTTCTCCCAAGCCAAACGGATACCTGGACAAACGATCAATTGTCTATAGCCAATTGAACGGCCATCTGCCAGATTAACTAGATTGTTGTCCGGCTCAAATCCAATCGCTGCTGCTTGCACCCATTCTGCCTTCGGCGGAATGACATCCGCCATGTTTCGCGCCGTTTGTGCTATGTCATAAGCGCCGCCACCGACCAGTGTCCAGGCGGGCTGATAATAATGTTTATCACATGGTTCGATAATGGCGATGCGAAGAGCAGGCCTGCGGTGCAAAAGACTAGCCGTCACTCCGATTCCTGCTGCGCCACCGCCTATTACGACAATATCGAATGAATTACTCCAGTTACAAGCTGCTGCCACTGAAATTGATTTATCTTGGGATGCGCGTGGAATATGAATTATTTCAAGTACATCACCTGTCCAGCTACAAGCTGCTGTGACAGATTCTTCTTCATCTTCGAATGTTTTCTCTTGTTTATTCAGTTCATATAATGCTCTAGCTCGATTGCCGGTATTACAAAATGCAAGGATTGGTCCGGGCAATTCAGTCAGTAGTTTGTTGAATGACTCAATCTTTCTGGTGGAGACTGGACCAACCTCAATGGGCAAATAAATAAAATTGATTCCAAGTATGCGTGCTGCTTTTTCCAATTCCAAACTGGTGGGTTGAGTTTCCCCTTCTTCATGATCGGGGCGATTGCAGATAATAGATTGATACCCCGCTGTTGCTATTTCTGCCAAATCATCAACGCTGATCTGACCGGTAATGAACAGCCTCTCATCCAGTTTTGTCGTAACAATGCTCATTTCTCTCTCCTTCCGTAAGGATGGGCATAAAATCACCCCAAGCGAGTTTAAACAGCAAATCCGCATCGAATACTAATGATGATTACATCCGCACCCGGGTGCGTGTATGTGATTTACCTGATCAGTTTTTGGTTGCAGCGAGCGCACTGCCAGATCACGGCCACGCGCCATGTTGCCATGCATCGCAGGGGCAGAAAGAATCACTTTTTCTGCCGTGCTCCCGCATGCCAAACAATCCGGGTTAGATGCGTTGATTGAATGGCGTACTTCAAATTGGAGTTTGCACTGTGTGCACAAGTAATCATAAACTGGCATTTGGAATCCTTATTCATTACATTAATGGCACTTTTTAGAAACACTAAGGTGTGACCACTGGTTATGCCAAGTGGTCACGCTGTTAGTTTTTTCCTTTTGAACCTAGCTCCAACGAGATGGCTGCTTGCCTTTGACACCGAATTGAGCTGAGGTGACATCAGTCCTCGTCCGTTTTTCAGCATCTCGTGTCGGGGCTCTCAACCGGCGTGTCTCAACTTCCCAAACCCAACCGCTGATGACCACATCCTTGGGAATGAGAGGATGATTTTTGAATGCCTCGATGGTCTTCATGCAGGTTTCGTCCACGTCATCCATCATTCCGATCCACTTGGCGAATGCGCCTTTCTCCAGCTTCTGCTCCGGCAGAGTTGGATCCAGCGCGATATTATCCGGATCGATTCCCTTGTCGCGAAAAGCCTTTTCCAGATCAGTCGCATTTGCAGACAGCATGCCGCATTGCGTGTGCTGCACAATAACAATTTCTGTGGTGCCAAAAAAATTACAAGTCAGCATCGCCGAGCGAATTGCATCGTCGGTGACGATTCCTCCAGCATTACGGAAACAATGTGCATCTCCATGACCTGCCGGGGTATCCACATGGATACCGAGCGCCTCATCTATCGGCAGGCGTTCGTCCATACAAGCAAGTACCCACAACTTCCGGTTATTATGCCCACCCGCTCCATGACGGCGACGTTGTGCCCAGTGATCATATGCGGCTAAGCGTGTATCCAGTTCCTCTTTGAGAGTTTTCAATTTTGAGTCTCCTCGGTAATAGGTTGAAATTTAAAACTCCCTAAAACGATCTACTTTCTCAGTAGAACCTTAAGGGTTTCCTAGGGTATATAACCCGTGCACCTAGTTATTTCCAGATGCACTAAAGTTACTAGCAAATACCATGCCATCAAGATAAAAATAATATTTATTATTAATTACAATAATTTAAGTTTTATTTGTTGCTAGCTTAGTGAAGCTATGCTTCAATGAGTGAAGATTAACTTCACTAATCATCCATAATTTATGAATAACAATCCTCTTTCTGAGTTAACGCCGATTTTTTTTTTGCAAACCTTCATTCTTGAACTGATGCATGCCAGCGAACAGCAGGGACAAAAGCATTGTGAAGAGTTGATTGAGCATATAGCCCAAACCGCAGGATGTTTTTTTGAAGAAACTTATCGAGAAAATACTGATAAAAGTGAACAGCTCGATAATGAAAGCTATACCGAACTGATACTCGGCATCAAAAACAATATCGGTGGAAAATTTTCACTGGTTTCCAGTAATCAGGACTGTATTACGGTTACCAATTCCCGTTGCCCTTTTGGTGAACAAGTTACCAATTTTCCTGAATTATGTAGAATGACTTCCAGCGTATTTGGGGGTATTGCAGCCAGAAACTTTGGTTACGCCAAAGTTGAAATCAAAAAAAGCATAGCCCGCAAGGATGGCAAGTGTGATGTATGCATTTACACCAATCCACATGCAGCAAAAGGACATGCTGGAATGGAATATACCGATACAACACCAGTCAAGGAAATCAACGATACGAATGAATTGCAGTGCCGAATTGAAACTAGTATGCAGAGGCTTTGGCAGAAACAAAATAGGCAAATATCTGAAAAACATCAGCCTCCCGCAATCATCGCAAAATCACCCATGATGCAGAAAATACTGCAATCAATCGAGGTTATTGCCCCTACTATGGCAACGGTTCTGATTCAGGGTCAAACAGGTGTAGGTAAGGAGCTGATAGCACGTGCCATCCATGCAATGAGCGATCGCCACCATAAGCCATTCATCGCCATTAACTGTGGCGCGATTCCAGAAAGCTTGATTGAAAGCAGCTTATTCGGGCATGAAAAAGGCGCTTTTACTGGAGCCATCGAGGTACACCACGGTTTTTTTGAGCGATCCGAAGGCGGTACTTTATTTTTGGATGAAGTCGATTCATTGTCTCCAGCAGCACAAACCAGATTGCTTCGTGTGATCCAGGAAGGAGAATTGGAAAGAGTTGGTGGCAAACAAACATTAGCAGTTGATGTAAGGATCATTTCAGCAACAAATCAAAATCTGGAAAGTCTTGTGAAGCAGGATCTGTTCCGCAATGACCTATACTACCGTATCAATGTAGTGCGTTTAAGTATTCCGCCCTTAGTCGAACGACCAGAAGACTTACCTTATCTTGTGCAATTGATCATTCAGCGATTGAACAAGCGATATAACAAGCAGGTTAAATCAGTAAGCCGTGAAGTTATGCAGAAAATCCGCGCCTATCATTGGCCAGGCAATGTTCGTGAGTTAGAAAACATCCTTGAACGCAGCATCTTGTTTGTTAGTGGCAAAGAAATGACTGAACTGGATTTAGAGCTTTCTACTAAAACAAAAAGTATTGGTGAATGGAAAGACGAAAAAGAATATGCCCTTACCAAAATTGAAAAATCATTTCTAGAAACAGCTCTGAAACAACACCACGGAAATATAAAGAGAGTCTCTGAAAACATGGGAATTACATCACGTGCAGTTTATACCAAACTAAAAAAACACAATATTAATTTAGCAGATTTCCGTGCTCTTGATTGATAAACCATAGCTCATACTCATATAGACCATTGATTATGAGAAATAATTTTATTTCTCTACTTAACGCTTATGAGTACACGATGGTGAAGATGTTGTTAATCCATGATGGGAAGCGACCTTGCCCCGGTAATCCGTACATCTTAACGTGCTTATTATGCGATCTTTTTTAGCTGTGCCACAAACCAGTTTTGCTCGAACTTCATTGGACTGATGTAACCCAGTGTCGAAGTCTTCTGTGGCTTTAGTAGTCAATGACCTCATCCGTTGCCTGGCGGCGTGTTATCGGTTCATTAGCGCATTCATCTACTGCTTTATCCACAGATTTTGTGGAAAAAATTACTTACTGGTTATCGATATCTGATGGAGAAAATCTATATTCCAGCCAATCAGCCCATTTGACCGCCCTGACAATCAAATCAGCCCGATACTTTGAATTATATTTTGGCGTACGTGAATGATAATTGGCTGCTCTCGTCCAGATATCGCCTTTGTCATTCTTGATATGTAGCCGCACTCGCCATGCGGCTAAATCATAGGAGTAACATCCTGAATTTGCTACATAATCAGCCGTTATGCCATATTTGGATAAATCCTGAAGAAATAAAGTATTAAACTGCATCGAGCCAACATCGTGCGTACCGTTACTGTTACGCACCCACTGACCCGGTTTACCGCCCTCTTTTTCGGCTATCGCCAGTAAGATATTGGCTGGTATTTCATATTTGACGGCAGCAGTGATTGAACACACCACCCTTTCTTGCATATCCGGCGGCAAATCCATCATCGAGCGAATTGCTTGAATGCCTCATTCATTATTTATCGTCTCCTCGCGAAATATTGTTCATACCTGATGATTCCTGGGCTTGGCCTTTTTCAATAGCGCTACGTAATGCATCCGTCCCCGCACTTCTTGCTGCTGTCAGCCGACCGGCTGCCAGTGTCCCACCATATGACGCAACGGCTGCCACTGTGCCTGCCGCTGCCATAAAACCACCGGCGCCATAACTGCCAATTCCGACAGCCGAACCTATGCTACTTCCCGTTATAATGCCAGCCAGCAACAGCGGCAATCTGGAAATCAATACAAAGAATGCAATCGTAAAAATCAGCATAACCGCCAGTTCTTCATAATTCAGCACATTTTTACCCATTTTGGCGTAAAAACTGGATAACAGATCACTGCCAATACCAACGATCAGGAGCATCACAAATAGCTGAATACCAACACCCAGAACTGTTTTAAAGTAGTTTATGGCGATATCGGATGTCCAACGAGCGCCACCAAAACCCAAAAAGAAGATACCCGCATACATTAACACCCATCCTGATATCAGCAGAAGCAGCATGTTGACCGCAATTACTGTCAGAATAATTAAAATAATCAAAGAAATGACAAAACCCATCAGACTATCCAAAGGCTGCATGAATGTAAGACTATTCGTTGCCTGGTTCCAGATTAAAACACCTGTATCCATAATGCTGGAATGACTGGCACCGCCCGGCATGCCAGCTGCGCTTCTACCTAATTCTTCTAACGATAGAATAATAGTACCGGCAATATTGTGGCCTGACACGGCATTGGTCAGTAGCCAGAAGTAAAACCCTGTGAAGATAATAAAACGGGTGAATTCAGCAAAGAAATCTCCTATATCGGCTTTGCGTAACAGCATCATGCCGAATGTCCACACCATGGAAATCAATACCAACGTCCAGAACAAACGCTCGGCTGCAGACTGGATAATGCTCTGCCATGATTTAACATTATTACCAAATTTTTGAATAACCTGATCCAGTACGCTTTGATTAGTCGCCGGATCAATATAAGAAAGTTCTGCGTATGCGCCAGCAGAAAAACACATCAGAAATAACATAATCAAAATAGTGTATGGATTCATTCTGTGCATTTGCATATCTCCTTCATTCAATTATGCCCACGAGCATATTGCTACTCTACTCATCAAAACCTTCAGCATCCTTAATGGACCAATTTTTTCTTTCCGGCATTTCACTTAATTCTTTCTTAGGCTCCTTCAATTCAAGCTTGCCATCACCATCCTTATAACACCCTGACAACAGTAACAAAGACAATGAACAGATTACTGCAACAAACAAATGACTTTTTTTCATCGGTATCTCCTTGTATTGGTATTTTAAAAAGCATCCCTGACAGACCAGTTTCTACCAACTGGCAATATTTCAGGACTCAGTCGCTTGGTTGCCGCTTCACGCGCAGCCTGCTGCATGGCCTTTTGATCTACCTCAGCCTGACTTAGCGTATTGGTAGCATTATGCTGGGCAATCAGCATCTGGCGCATTTGCAGCAATTGGTTTGCCTGGTATGCAGCTAACTGATTGGCATATTGCAGCGCTTCCATTTGCCCTTGGGCAGACTCGGTTCTTTGTTGTAAGACTTGCAGGTGCGCTGCATCCAGCGGGATCTGATTCTGATGTTCGCTTAAACCCCGCAGGAGTGAATCATTGGCATTTTTTTGTGCGTCAGTGCTGGTATTTTGTCCTTCCTTCAGGAGTTTCCAGGCACCTTCATTGCATTTTTCCTGCAAATTAAAACATGGCGAGGCGCGGTAATAGTCCACATTGCGAAACCGTTGCATATAACCATCCAGTCCGCCATACTGCTGTTCATAATAACGTATGGTATTGGTCAAATTGATGAGCTTGTTCATCGCATACTCCACTTTCGCCCAGACATAAGCAGGAGGCGCCACGGTATTTCGGATCATGTTCTCATATTGCTGCAATTGCGTCTGATACTGCTCTATTTGCTTTTGTGTCTGTTCTATTGCCTCAAGCGCGGTAATCGTGGTTTGTTTGATATTTGCCACATCAATGACAGCCATTCCACCGGCTTTGATAACCGATGAATAACCGGTATTACCCAGCACGAGCAGTATCATGATCAATCGGGTGGATAGATTTTTACTGTTTGTCATGTTTGATCACTCCTGTTATTAATAATCAAATGATTGATACGGTTTGGAAAACCTCATGTCTTTGGTAACAATGATGTTAAAGCGATACCCCGGTCTGATTTCAAGCGTGGGGGATATATTCAGGTTTTTGCGGATAAGATTGGCTGTCACCAATCCCAATTGCTGACCGAGCGACTGACTCATGATGCTGCCAGCATTTTGCCGCCCGAACGCGCCACCTGCATCACGTTGACTGTACGTGGCACCGGCAACAATCGCCGACATGATCAGGGCTGATCCGAAGATACGCAGATAATGGTTATTGACCAAATCCTTAAACCCAGCATAACCCACCCCGTCAGCTCCCGGCATGGCACCGATATCCATGGTTTTCCCATCCGGGAAGATAATGCGTTGCCAAGCGACCAGCACACGCGCCTGACCGAATTCCACTTCACTGGAGTAGGTGCCCACCAGTCTGGAACCTTGCGGAATCAAGCGCCATTTACCGATGGGTGAATCATAAATATGCTGGCTGACCTGTGCCATGATCTGACCCGGCAGGCTGGAATTAATACCGGATATCAGAGTTGCCGGTATGACAAACCCGGCTTGTAGGACATAAGGGGATACTGGCTTTTGCACTTCGCTATTTAATTTCCAGCGTTCCTCGCCACTCGCTGAATCAAAACGCGAATAATCCTTATCCCGTGTACCAGTCTCGTCATCCAGCAATCGAGGAGCGCCATCATCCATGAATTCATTACTTCTACCCGCTCCCATTCCTCCCGCCACACCCGTTCCCCCATCCTGCCGCAACTGCGCCAGGCGCGCATGATACGCAGCCGTTGGATCTTCGCGCAGGTTTGCATCGATCTGTTGACGCACCGATGCCAATTTAGCCAACATTTCTTCGCGTGTTCTGGGTGTACCGGTGTTGGTTAAATCCGGCAATGATCCTGAACTTCTGGGTGCAACGACATTTACATTGGTTTTGGCCTTGATCGCTTCTTCCAGTTGCTGGCGTTTCAGCATCCGAATATGGGCAATATCAGCGTGAAGCGATGGATCGGTAGTATCCATAGATGGTGGCAGAGGCGGCCGATCCAGATCTGATGGTCGCTCAATGATGATTCCATGTAGGGGTGCTTTTTCGGTTAAATCAGGAGTTTTATTCTGAGTTTTGGGTTCGATAATGCCGCCGATATAGTCTTTGGCAATCAGTGAGGCAAAGGAATTGCTCGACTGCGTGTCATGATTACCATCAAAATCGTATTGACCGCGCTCGGCTGCGCGATTCATGGCGACGATCATCATGAGCAACATGAATATCAGCATGATCGCACCAAAAATGACGATCGGAAGATTATTGACGCGCCGCACCCCAACGTTTTTGGTAACTACATCCGGGGATGAATCAGGCGACAGGAGCTTTGAATTGGTTGACATCACTCTTACCCCCTTATTCTTTTCTGACCCAAAGACCGGCAGGGTGAATACTGTCCGCCTGCACACTGAATGCACGCGACAATCGCATATCGTCAATCATGAGTTTGACATGATACAAATCACCCGATTGATCTACGATGTAACTTAGCGTGAGTCCTTTTTGCGATTCAGTATCAGGCTGATTCGGCGTAGTAAAGATTTGCTGCTGAATTGTTTGCTGAGTCGCTTCCTGAATTGCAAACCCTGCCAATCTCAGGTTCTCGATCAAGGCATGACCAAACGGATCATTTACCACATGACGCAGATTAAACTGCGTATTGGCCGCCTGATACAGCCGCACTATTTGGGCTGTCACGTCATCAGCCATGATTTTGCTGTATGTGGTTGAAGGATTTTGAATAAAATTGCCATACGGTTGGCTTACACAACCATTCAATAGCAATAAAACCAGCATGAGGATAAAAATAGAGTTGGATGCGGTGATCATTTTATTCATCATTAATTCCCCCGCGTAATCGTCACCCGGCTTTGATTGTCGCCGACACCGGCAATCAGAATCGCACGATCAAACACGGTATCTACAATATAGCGATCGCCCTGCAAACGGTAATTCACCATGACCGTTTCATCTTCACTAAAAATACCGCCTTCTTTGTTCAGTAGTAGCAAAGTCGGCGCTTCAGTCTGTGCCATAATACTCGGCATTTGTATGATGGTTTTCTGACCGTCGTTATAGACCCGCAGCGGCTTCCAGGCAGCATCGCCAGACACTGCATATGCAAAATCCAGATTGCCCAGATATTCCCCGGTCTCAGGAATAGTGCGCGATTTCCTGATTCCCATGGCATGGCTTTCTTTATCTCTTATCGCATCCCATTTAATTAGTGCATCTTCCGGATAAGTAAAACTCACTCTCGGCATAAAATCGCGCCGATGGGATCTGAGACGCATGTGATACGTGCGCCGGTTGGTCGTAACTACCAAGGATGTTTCCAGCCCCACATCCAGTGGTTTTACAATCAGATGCTGCACTTCTGCAGCACCTTGACCGGTAACCGCCGGTTCAATCAACCAGCGCGCCTGGTCACCCAAGTGAATGGAATTCACTTGCTCACCCGGCTGCAATTCGATATCGCATACCTGCAATACTGCACAAACGATACTGGGTTGCTGCGAACCAAACAGAAAACGAATGGAGCCATCCGGCCCTGCAACCGGCTTTGTGCCGGTGGGATTGACTGCTTGCCATTTCTTAGCCAGATCAATAGCCGCGCGTTCCTGCGGGGTTAATTGCGGGTTCTTATCGGTGAAATACGCTTCAGACAATCCATTGGCATAGCTTGGGGCAGCCAGTCCAATGGACAAAATCAATGTGCTCAGGATACTTAAAGCGAATAACGGTTTCATGATGGGCAACCCCTTTATGTTTGTTTCGACCAGGAGAAATCCTGGATATAAATACCCAGCGGGTTATTTCTAATCTGTTCTTCCGTCGTGCTTTGCGTGGTCGGCTTGTTATAGATCCTGAGCAAAGCACGCATCTTGAAGGGTGGCTCGGTTAAGTGCCCTTGCCGGTCATAGACTTTTTCCAACCAATCCACCTGCCAGGTCTCCGGTGATTGAGGGATCACCGATATGATTTCAACATTAACCGTTTGGGTTTCAGCACGTTTGAAAGGACTGCTGGCCTCACTGCTATTGAACCATTCGTTGGCTTTTGCCGTGGCTGGGTCGTTATTGGATAGCATGGCATACGCACGAAAGATGGCTTTACGCTGCAAGGCAATATCGGGGGTCACCATGCGCAAATCATTGATGAATGCTGCCACGGACGCATGCACCACGCGCTGATCGGCCACAGCAGCGATATCCGCACGCGAAACCGCGATGGCTTCACCCAGTTTATTGACCTGCACGACATAGGGGATGAATTTGGACTGGCTACCGATGACAATCACACCACCTACTCCTGCCAGCGCAATCAATAAACAAAGAAGTGCTAGCATTTGCCACATAGTGCGCGAAGCAATTACTTCCCGCATATGATCATTCCAGGTGCGCCGTGCTGACAGATAGGGATTTTCATTTTCACCCGAGCGGCGACCACCTTCCATCCTACCGTCATTGACACGCATAGTTTTATGCGCACCCGGCTTTAACTTGAATAGTTCGTTGATCATATTCATGCAGCCACTCCATAGTCAGATAACGTTAACCCTTTTATCGCCAACCATTCGTGAACCCAGCGGTCTCCATACTTGTCACACAGGTTCTTAATCGTGGCGATTGATTCCTTATCCGTAGATCCTATAAGCGCCAGTGCCAATGGCCCAAGCGCCAGGTCATAGAGCCGCCTGCCGTTCTCAGACACGGTGTAATATTGCTGTTTGGGAATTGCAGAAGCCAGAATCTCAATCTGGCGTGAATTTAAACCCATGCGCCGGTAGAGTGTCGAAGCCTCTTCATCGCGTGCAAATACATTAGGTAGAAATATCTTGGTGGCGGTGGACTCAACAATCACATCGAGAATCCCGCTGTTAGCTGCATCCGACAAACTTTGCGTTGCCATCAATACTAAGCAGTTATTTTTACGCATGACTTTCAGCCACTCGCGGATTTTGGCGCGAAATACCGGGTGACCCAGCATCAACCAGGCTTCGTCCAGAATAATGGCAGAAGGCTGACCATGCAGGCTGCGCTCAATGCGACGAAACAGATACAGCAACGTCGGCAGTGCGTATTTATCACCGAGATTCATCAATTCTTCGATCTCGAACGTGGTGAAGGTCGACAGATTCAAACCATCGGCTTCAGCATCGAGTAAGTGCCCCATCATGCCGTCGATGGTGTATTGCCGAAGACATTCGCGTATGGATTCATCCTGGATCGTCACTGACAAATCCGATAAGGTTTTTGAGCCGCTTTGATGCATGTTAGTAATGGCCTGACTGATTTCGTTACGCTGTAAAGGTGTTACGGTGATGCCGTTCAGTTCTACCATCAAACAAATCCACTCCAGCGCCCAGGCACGATCTCCCTTGGTGTGCAAGAATTGCAATGGACAGAAAGACAGCGATTCATCGTCTCCTGCTACCGTGAAATGCTGGCCACCCACTGCTTTTGTGAGTGGATACATCGATAGCCCCTTATCAAAGCAATAAATCGACATACCCTGATAACGCCGCAATTGCGCGGCAATCAGTGCCAGGTGCGTGGATTTACCGGCGCCTGTAGGTCCGAACATGAAGGTGTGGCCCAGATCGCGTACATGCAAGTTCAGCCGGAAAGGCGTAGCACCTTGTGTCACGCAATGCATCAAGGGGGGTGAATTGGGGGGATACATCGGACAGGGTGCGGATTCCTTGCCGGTCCAGATGGTATTAACCGGCAACAGATCAGCCAGATTCATCGTATTGATGAGGGGTCTGCGCACATTCTCAACACCGTGACCCGGCAAACTGCCCAGATAGGCATCCATCGTGTTGATCGTCTCAACCCGTGCGGCAAAGCCCAGATGATTAATGGCTTTCTCAACTTTGCGCCCGGCTTCTTCCAATGCTGCCCGATCTTCCATCATCAGCACCACTACGCTGGTATAGTAGCCTTGGCCGACAAAACCGCTGTTGGTCTCTGCAATCGCTGACTGCGCATCTTCAGTCATATTGAGCGCGTCTTCATCAATGTTGCTACTTTGCAGATTAAACACTTGATCAAAGAATCCACGAATTTTTTGTTTCCAGCGTCTGCGGAATTTTTCCAGATGATTAACTGCTTCATGCGCATCCATAAAGATAAAGCGTGATGACCAGCGGTATACACCGGGTAATTCAGAGAGCAGATTTAACATGCCGGGGGAAGATTCGAGCGGAAAACCCTCAATCGAGACCACCTGAACAAAGTTGCGGCCAATCTTAGGTACGACCCCGCCCCACATTTCCTGACCACCCAGCAAGGTATCCAGGTACATCGGATTGGCTGGCAGCACCATTGGATGATCCAGGCCGGTCACGCATAATTGCAGCCACTGTAAGAAATCATCATGCGTGATAGTTGTGCCGTCTTCATTGACCAGCTTGCGGCTTTTTAAGCGCGACAGATGAAATACGCTGGATAATCGGGATTCAAAGCTGGCACATTCGCGCTGGAAATATTCCAGCAAGCCTTGTGTTCTGGCTTTTTTATCCGGTGCTTGGGCTTCATCATCAAACATGAGTTCAACGAACTTGCGCTGCGCCAGCATCGGCGGCAAGTACGTGAGTGATACGATAAAGCAGCTCTCGTACATTGTGCCGATACGCTCGAACAGATTGCGCCGCTCCTCGTCAATGGCAGCGGTCACAGGATCGGGATAATTGGAGTGGGCTTTATCTGAATAACCTTGTGCGGGTTTGCGAATGGCATCGACATGAATCATCCAGCCGTTGCCTAAGCGGGATAATGCCTGATTAATGCGAAACGAAACACGCTCACGCTCAATCTCGGTACTGCTGGCGGTATCATCGCCGCAGAATACCCAAGCGGCCATCAATGATCCGTTCTTACCAACAATCACGCCGTCTTCCACAACCGCCGCATACACCAGCAGATCGGCAAAACCCATTGCTTTTGATCGATGTTGATCCAGTCGTAATTCTTTACCTGCATCACGGATACGGATAAACAGTATCAAGAGCAGCGCAGCTCCAGAGATTGCGATAAGAATTGTGATGGCGGCAATCATAGATGCTGTTTTTCCTGTTGGCGGGTATTGTCATAAAAATGGGTGCTTCGCGCCGGATAGTATTTCTTGTATTGCATCTGGCGCAGGTAAACATGACGCAGTTGCGGATCATTTTTAGCCATCAGTCGTAGTGCAAACAGTGCAAAAATCCATAGGGCTATACCAAAGAGCGTGGCCTTAATTTCCATAGCCACAAAGATGGAAGTCGCTGCAATCAGGATGGAAAACATAACCAATTCCCGGTCACCCTCCATAAACAAGTTGGGACGATTACCCGATTGACGGATAGGTATGGTTCGAAGCGCCATGAGTTTGCCTCCTATTCCTGTGAATTTACGATTGATTCCTGGTCTTTGGGTATTTCACCCGGAATAACCGCGCCCTGAAATAGATTGGTCATGATGTTGTTGGCGCCCACGAGTAACGCCATAACCAGCACGATAAAAATCAGGGTGCGGAAAAATGCATTGAGTTCGCCACCAAAGATCAGAATGCCGCCTGCAACGACAATACCGACAATAGATAGAGTAAAAGCAACCGGGCCGGTGACAGAGTTTCTCAGATTAACCAGCCAGGTTTCATAGGGAAGCGCACCGCCTGCGCCAACAGCGGCTTGTGCGTTATCGGTTGAAAACAACAGCGCAGACAAAAAAGCGATTGAGAAGAAACAAAAGAATGGAGAGATATCCTTGATATGAATCAGTTTCATAGATTGGCTCCTATGGATGATTTACAGCTTCTTGATTTGGTAACTTCCTCTTTTAAAACCTTGCACTTCGATAATCTGCTGGATTTTTCTGCCGTGGGGTGTGCGCGTGATATGCACGACCATATCAACTGCCTCCGCGATTAATGGCATAATTTCTTTCGGTGCTGAGGGATTGCGTGAAATCAGGGATTCCAGGCGGGTTAGTCCTGACATCGCATCATTGGCGTGCAAAGTTGCGGCACCACCTTCGTGCCCTGTGTTCCAAGCATCGAGCAAATCCAATGCTTCAGGGCCTCTCACTTCACCGACCAGGATGCGATCCGGGCGCATACGCAAGGTTGTTTTGAGCAATTGCGTCATGTCGACATCGAGTGTGGTGTGATACTGGACGAAATTCTCGGCAGCGCATTGAATCTCGCCGGTATCCTCCAGGATGAAGATGCGCTCATCCGGGTCACTCAAAACCATTTCATTAATAATGGCGTTGATCAGGGTTGTTTTACCTGACCCGGTGCCACCAATAACTAAAATGTTGCGGTGCTTGCGCACGGCCTCTTTAATGGCATCAGAGTGTCTGGACGATATCACACCGGTTCCCACATACTGCTCGAGTGTAAAAATCTTGATGGCTTTTTTACGAATGGCAAATGTGGGGGATGAAACAATGGGGGGTAGTTGACCGGCAAAGCGTGAATTATCGAGTGGGAATTCACCTTCAATCATTGGATTGAATCGGTTGACTTCCTTGCCGTGGAAACCTGCAACCGTTTTGATGACTGCTTCAACCTGCGCAGCCTGGATATTTCCGATATGTTGTATCTTTTTACCCAGCTTTTCTTGCCAGATACGGCCATCGGCATTGACCATGATTTCAACCGTCTCAGGATCTTGCAGTGCGGATAGTATTTCCCGTGCATCGCGCTCCAGCTTGCTCTTTGCGCGATCCTTAACGGTTGTGACGTGAGGTAATTGATCTTGCGATGTCATGCGAATACTCCAACAACTTACACACGACATTACAATATAACGTAATTACATTTTGTGCAATACTTTTTTTACTGTTTTTCTACTACTTTTTATTACTTTCTCTATTGCTTACTTTTATTTTTTAATAAAAATGCTCTGTTCTTTTTATCCCATTGCTCGACTTGATAAGCTTCAAATTCACTCAGAACGCCCGCTTTCCAGACAAAGCCTTTAGGCAAGTGCTTTAGCTTTCGATTGGTTAATGCCTCAAGATCAGCCGTGCTCATATCCGAACTATCCAGCAGCATCGGCAGTGGGGTCTCGAGTGCTTCTGCGATCGCCTCTATAATTCTAAGTGATGGATTGGCTTTATCATTGGTCAGATCGGTAAAAAAAGAGATGGAGACCCCCGCCTTTTCTGCCAATTCTGACTTGGTCATATCCTTTTCATCAAGGATACGCAAAATATTTGTGATTAAGATTAAATTGTACATATAATAGCCCTGCCATTTTTAGGGTTTAAGCAGCTTAACTAATCAGCACCATTGTTTTGCAGGTGTAT
>WBZN01000576.1_pt1 | contig 27445 bp, 22 predicted proteins | sample 5204281 | NCBI WGS metagenome assembly WBZN01 (sample SAMN12344347, study PRJNA552823) | activated sludge metagenome | biome: Activated sludge suspended growth; feature: Nitrification reactor; material: Wastewater; isolation source: activated sludge from nitrification reactor of wastewater... | reverse complement strand
TGTAGTCTCGGCCATCAGCGAGGCGCACGGTGGCTTCACTGGCTCCCTTGATGACATGAAAATTGGTGATGATGTGACCGTCGCCATCCCAGATAAAACCAGAACCATTACCGCTTGGCACCGAGAAGATGTTGCGTGTCCAGGCATCCATGACGCGCTGGCGTGTGGTGATAAAAACGACGGAGTCGCGGGAATTTTCGAATAACTCGATGGTGCTTTTTTCATCTTCGGCGAGATTACCACGTGCCTGTACCACCCGGGGTTCAACTTGCCTGGTCGAACCCGAGCCGGATGACAGATTCCAGTTCAGTGCATCGGGAAAATATCGGGACAGAAATGAATCTAAAAACAGTGTCAACAAGATGACGACTAGCGCAAACCCGACCATGCGCTGTAGTAGTCCGTTACTGGGCATAAAATGATGGCTCCTTGATTGTTAGGGTTATCCGTTGACTGGTGAGAGGTATGTTCGTGCCCAGCGCACGATATCCTGTTCACTCAGCGCGCCTGATTGCCGGGCGATTTCCTGTCCGCCGCGGAACAATACGAGGGTCGGAATGCTGCGAATCTGGTAGTGGGCGGAAATGGCCTGGGCATCCTCGGTATTGACCTTGAGCAAACGCATGTGCGGCTCCAGTGTGATTGCCGCGTTGGCGAAGGCAGGCGCCATCATGCGGCAAGGACCGCACCAGGGTGCCCAGAAATCGACCAGTACGGCGATATCGTTGTTGCCGATGTGGCGACTGAAGTTCGCTTCGGTGATTTCCACAGGCGCTGCGGTGAATAGCGTCCGGTGACAGGCACCGCAATTGGGGCCGCTGGTCAGACGTTCATTGGGAACGCGATTGGTGGCATGGCAATGCGGGCAAACGATATGCAGGGTCATGAAATTTTCCTTATCGAAAAAAGACTGCGGTCAGGGTTCGGAATTTTTTCGATGTGCATGTAAATCGACAACATGCAGTTTGGCGCGCAGTGTTTCGATTTCCTCGATCATGTCAGCGACCAGGCTGGCCAATTCAGCATTACACTCGAAATCCCGCTCGATGGTCATGATGCGCCTGATGCGCACGAAATTCCGGCTATCGAATGACCACGATGCGGGATCGGCGGATGACGTTTCGTCATGCCATAGCAAGCCCGATTGGACACGTTCGATGATCCATTCTCGACTTACCTGGCAGCCTTGGGCGAGCTGATCCAGATTAAACTGTGTGTATTCCGGCAGGTTGACATCAGTGTCATGCGTCATGGTTTAACCTCCGAGGTGCTGGCGCGGATTGAACGCCAGTTCCTGCGACATGGATTGATAAAATTCCCGTGCCCTGGGCGTCGTCGCCGGCGGCAGGACGATCTCCAGTACCAGATACAGGTCGCCAGGCGTGGCGGATGGAATGCCGCGGCCTTTCAAACGCAATTTGCGACCGCCATGCGAGTTTTCGGGTATGCGCACATCGACGGCGCCATCGGGTATCGGTACCTGAACCGTAGCCCCCAGTGCAGCTTCCCACGGCGCAACCGGGAGCGTGATATAGACATCCTTGTTATCGATACGATACCGTGCGTGCGGTTTGAATTGTACCTCGAGATACAGATCGCCAGCCGCTTCTGCGGTATGTCCGGGTCCTCCCTGACCAGCCAAGCGGATGACCTGGCCGGCGTGCACGCCCTTGGGGATACGAACATTGAGCGTATGCTCGGCAAAAATGACCTGCCCCTTGTTGTCGAATTTGGGCATGCGCAGTGTCAGACTGCGGGTTGTGCCGTGATAGGAGTCTTCCAAGTCCAGCATGATCTTGGCATGATGATCTTGACCACGCATGTGTTGGTGGCTGTGCCGCTCTGTGCTTCGTTGCCTGCCGAATAATTCCGCGAAGAAATCGCTGAAATCTGCGGATTGTGCACCGTTGTATCCCCGTCCGCTGAATTCAAAATTGGCATCCCATCCAGGTGGTGGAGTAAATTCGCTGCCACCCTGATATCCACGCTGGCCAAGCTGATCGTAAGCTGCCCGTTTTTCCGCATCGGACAGAACGGTGTAGGCTTCATTGACTTCCTTCATTTTTGATTCGGCGTCCGTTTCCTTGGACACATCGGGATGATACTTGCGCGCCAGGCGGCGAAACGCCTTTTTGATTTCATCAGCAGTTGCATCACGTGCAACGCCGAGAGTCTTGTAATAATCCTTGAATTCCAACTGAATTCTCCCTGTCTATTATGGTGTCGAGCGCAATGGCGGAAATCGATGGATGTTTTCTGCCAATAAGAATGTGATTGGCCCAATGCGCAGCCAGGAAATAAAATGGGGATGCCTGGTTACCATATCAAGTGGGGTGTAAGTTGCAAAGATTGCCAGCATCGGCACGATTCAGAACGGTCCGGTAATTTCGAATGTCACCCCATCTTCCACCAGACCGGTTTTTCCCCTTTGCGAGCTGAAATACAGGCGTGAACCATCGGGACTAAGCGCCGGTCCGGTGATTTCCGAACTGTTGTGTCCCACAACCTGCAAAACCGGAACGACCTTGTCAGCAGTGATTGCGACGATCTGCATGTCACCTTTGTCTTCGGCAACGAGCAGTTCGCCTGCTGCGTTACCAGTGATATTGTCCACACCGGTGAGGACGGGTTGTTGGTATGCGGCGGCATTGTACAGAATGCTCAGATTGTGGTCGCGGGTGTCGTAGGCCCAGACGCGATTGTCGCCCTTGGTGGAAAAATAGATGACGCCCTGGTGTTACCAGATGCCTTCGCCACCATCGAAATGCGTTGCTCCAGCTACCTGCCTGCGCGTAGCCTTGACAGTGGCCAGTGGATCGGGAACACGAAGCCAGCGTACCAACCCGGTAGTGCCATTGACGACGTCAGCAACTTCCAGGATGCCATCATTCAGACTCGGGTTTCCTGCAGCAGTGAAGCTGTTGGCGGTGTAGCGGTACAGGCAGCCATCCGGTTCGTCTTCGGTCAGATACAATTGCTTGTTCTGACGATCCACAGCTACGGCTTCATGACGGAATGTGCCCAGAGCAGGTCTGACACGGGCTGCCTTATTGCCGCTCGGGTCGCATTCCCAGACTTGACCGGTATCGGTTTCCTCACAGGATAGCCAGGTTTTCCAAGGCGTAGGACCGCCGGCACAATTGCGATCGGTATGACTCAGGATCGAATAGGCATCGATAAGTTGGCCCTGCGCATTGAAGCGTACTGCACCCACGCCACCGGCTTTGTTTTTGAGTTCACTGTTGGAGACATAGATCCAGCCGCCGTCAGTGGTTGTAAAGGTGGCTCCGCCATCGGGTGCGGCATGCCATTTGTAACCAAACAGCATTTGCCCGGAATGGGCAATGACGCGGGAAGTAAATCCAGCCGGTAAGCGTATGCCATTTTTATCTGCAGGCAGGAGTTTGCCCAGTGTGCCCAAAGACAGAACGGCACTCATCGCGGAGGTTGGAAGCAGAGTGCTACCAAAAAAAGCGCCCAGTCCGACGAAACCGTAGTGCAGCAACCTGCGTCGTTGTGTATCCAATTTAGCCATTTCAGAAGTCCTTCCAGCCGTGGTTTTTGCAGGCTCGAATTTTATATATAAAGATATATTACAATAACGCCGGGTTAAATGAATGCAAATATGGATAGGTGTGGCAATGACTCAAATACTTAAACCGATCATTTCGCTGATGATGTTTTTGATCGTACTGTTTTCTGTCGGAACGATTTTATCGATTACGACGCAATATGCCTTGACGATACTGGCCATACCTTCTTTGGTAAGTGCCATGCTGGCGGGGTGGGCTGCCTGGAAGCTGGTGTCCGGGGATGTCATCCATCCGGTCATGGCCATCACAAGTGGAGCGCTGATTCTTGGTGGACTCTGTTTTATCATCGGTTTCCTGGGTCCGATGGCGATCGGCAAGGATACCAGTCAGGGGCCGCTGGTCGGAATCTTCATTGCGACGCCTCTGGGCGTCATTGTGGGTGCACTGGCGGGTTATGCTTATGCATCGAGACAGAAATCCGTGGATTCTGCCATGGAAAGATGAGATCGACCTGGTGCGATCAGGCTGTGCCTTAATCAGCCGATGATCCGGCCCGATGGGCGATGTCGTAATGCGGGCTGGGTCTTAATACCAGGGCTGGTCGAGCGCGATGGTTTTGGCTACTTCAGGATCGATACCCAAACCAAGCCATTCTGCATCCGTTACTGTAACCGTGGTATGTTCGGTTACGGCGAAATCCGGCAGCAATTTCTCCGCAATATTAACCAATCGAACCAAAGGGGTGGCGCTGGCATCAGGGTGATCCGGATCGTGATGATGGCGAATTACCGTAATGATATCTTCGGGAAGACTCCAGGATAACCCCAGCTGCGCACCTACATCACCATGATGTGTGCCGAGTACGTCCGACTCTACATCCCATAGCGAGGCATCCGGCGTGCTATGCATGCTGTCGTAGAGGGAATTGCCCAGATCCTTGGCAATATAGTTGATGACACTGAAACCGATGTCGTGCAGCAGGCCGGCGAGGAAAATCTGATCGTCGAGCGGACGGATTTTGCTCGGCATGTGTTTGGCGATGGTACGCATGGTCGATGCAATGGCAATGCTGTGGGTCCAGAGATCCGTGGATTTGAGTTTGGCTTCAGGGTGCTTGGTCAAAGCAGAGATGGCTGCCATGCCGATGGCTACCGACTTGACTTGTGATAGTCCCAGGCGCATTGCTGCATCGCTGACCGACGTGATATGTCCTGGCGCGCCAAATAGCGAACTGTTCGCCAGGCCGATGATTCTTGCGGAAATCTGGGGATCCTGTGCAATCAGTTTCAGCAATCGCGCTTCGCCTTCGTCCGTATCCAGGGCCAGTGTCAGCATTTCTTTGGCGATAACCGGCATGGCCGGTAAAGCATCGATATGTTCGAGTGATTGTTTCAGGTCGATATGATGAGACATGTTGTCGATTCCTCAGTGATTTCCGGGTGTTCAAATGTTGCTGTTATCGCTGCTGCCGACGCCATTGCTGGCTCACATTCATGCATGACGATCCACCAGCAGCTTGTCGATCATTATAGGAAGCCGCAGTCGAATCGATTGGGTGAATAGTGGCAGGAAAGCGGGGCTTTTTATCGCGAAGGCACCTTTGCTGGACGTGCTAGTATGCCGATCGAACTGGCGAGTGCCACAACAGCGGACCCAATCTGGAAATGATACGTCTATTCGTAGCTGATCCGGCAGGTTCACAGCGCGTTGTTGATGTTCATGTCGTTTATCTGCAGGAGCGAGATTCACTATCCAGATGCATAAGTTACAGGCGCTTGAACCCAAGAAACGCATCAATTCCATCGATATCCTGCGCGGAATGGCGCTGTTCGGTGTGCTGATCGTCAACCTGATTTTTCAGTTCCGCATCTCGATTTTCGAGCAATTTGTCGTCGAGCCCTTCGCATCGCCCTGGTGGATCGATCGTGTCATCGAGCGACTGGTGTACTACGGACTGGAATCCAAGGCAGTATTGGTATTTTCCTTTTTGTTCGGAGTCGGCCTGGCCGTGCAGTACGAGCGCTTTCAGAAAATGGATTCCCCTCTGTACTGGTTGCGGCGCCGCATGCTGGTGCTGCTCGTATTCGGATTGCTGCACCTGCTGCTGATATGGAATGGCGACATTCTCGCCGAGTATGCTTTGGCGGCGTTGCTTTTGCTGCCACTGTTGGCGGCACCGGGCTGGGTGTTGGCGCTGTCGTCGCTGTGCCTGTTTGCTATTTATATTGTCATTTCCATCATACCGTTGCCTATTGCGGCCTATGAAAAAGCATGGATCATGCAACATCTTCCGATTGCCAACGCCGTCTATGCGACTGGCAGTTATGGACAGATTCTGCAACTCAGTCTCTCCGAGATACCCAGCCTGTTGCCTTTGCATCTTTATATTTTTCCGCGCACGCTGGCGCTGATGCTGCTCGGTGCGTATCTGTGGCGCAGTGGTTTCCTGCAGCATCCGGCAGCGCATCGAAGTCTGTTGATCAATCTGGCAAGAACGGGTTTGGTACTGGGGGCGAGTTTGATGATTGTAACTACGACGGAAGCCTACGATGACTGGGATGCCATCAATCCCTTGCGGACCGCCATACAAAATATCACGGTCGTGATACTGGCTGGCGGCTATGCTGCTGCGGTGATTGCCCTGGTCGAGTTCACGCGGGCGGGGGCCTGGTTGCACGTTTTTGCACCGATTGGCCGCATGGCTTTTACCAACTACATCATGCAGTCGGTCATTTTTACCTTTATTTTTTATGGTTATGGACTGGGGCAGTTTGGGCAGCTTGGAATTACCCCGGTATTTCTACTGGGGGTGCTGGTGTATGGGTTGCAAGGGGCATTCAGCGCCTGGTGGCTGCGGTATTTCCGCTTTGGACCCCTAGAATGGCTATGGCGCACCCTGACTTACGGAAAACTGCAATCCATGAAGCGGAATTGACTGCGGTACGCTGGTCAAGAGTGCGTATTGCTTGGGATCGGAATCAGCAGAGTAAAGCGTGTGGGGTTGCTGCGATGAATGTCGAGTTGTGCCGAGATTTGTTCACATAACAGTTGTAAGAGTTGCAATCCAAGTGTCGACGCGTTTTCAAGGTCGATTTCAGCCGGCAATCCTGGGCCATCATCGGTAACCGTTAGTTCGATCCTGTTTTCGGGGCGCTGTTTCAGGCCGATGGCCATTTCACCTCGGGTTCGATCGATAAAAGCATACTTCATGGCGTTGGTGCACAATTCGTTTAGTATCAGTCCCAGCGGAATGCTGATGTCGATGGGGAGCTGCACATCCTCGATATCCATGGCTATCGCGATATTCGACAGATTCAGGGCATAGGAAACGGACAGGCTGTTGACCAGGCGATGGGCGACAGCAGCAAAATCGACCTGCGAGAAATCAGCCGATTCGTACAGGACCTGATGAATCATGGCCATCGACTTGATGCGGTTTTGACAATCCTTCAATACGGAAACCGTTGCTTCGTGGTGCAGATTGTCGACCTGCATGCCCAGCAGGCTATCGATGATCTGCAGATTGTTTTTTACCCGATGATGGATTTCCGACAGTAGCAGGTTTTTTTCTTTCAGTGCCGATTGAAGCTGTTGTTCCTGCTGCTTGCGGGCAGTGATGTCGATGATCGATGCCAGCACCATCAGGCCTTGCGGGGTATGAATGGGATTCAAGCCGACCTCGACAGCAAATTCCTCACCGCTCTTGCGCAACCCTCTGAGATCCCGACCATGCCCCATTGGACGCGCACCCGGGTTTTCGACATAGTGTTGCAGCAGCTGGGGATGATGAGCGCGCTGGACATGCGGAATCAGCATGTGTACGGGCTGGCCGATCAGTTCGCTGCGGGTAAATCCGAACAAGGCTTCAGTGGCGCTATTGACCATGACGATGGTGCCGGCTTGATCGGTCATGATCATGCCGCTGGGCGAGGCTTCAACGACCAGACTGAGCATGGCGTCCGCCGTGCTGGTGGCGCGCTGTTTGGTATGTGCCATACAAAAGTGTCCTACCGGGAGGTTGGTGTCTGGATATGAAGACTACGATGTCATCACTTGCAGATCAGCGGGCAGCGTCCTGATGATCTCTGGAATCAGTTCGGGTGCGACCGGTTTGCTTAACAGGTAACCTTGCAGTTCATCGCATCCCAGTTTCGTCAGAAAATGGATTTGTTCCATCGTTTCGATCCCTTCGGCGACGACCTGTAAACCCAGTTTTTGCGCCAATACCTGGATTGCCGAGGCGATCGCACAATCATTGTTGTCATTGGGGATGCCCCGGACAAAACTCTGGTCGATCTTGAGTCGCCGTATCGGCAGGTTTTTTAACGAACTCAGACAGGAATAACCGGTTCCGAAGTCGTCGATCGAGATCGGGATACCCTGTTTGTCCAGTTGTTCCAGACTATTGATGTACAGCAGTTCGTCCTGCAGGCACGATTCCGTGACCTCGAGTTCAAGCAGGTGCGCCGGCAAGGCATATTGCTGCAGCAAGTCGGCAATGAATTTCATCAAGTTTTTGTCGGCGAGTTGCCGGATCGACAGATTGACTGCAATGCGCAAATCGTCGAAGCCCAGATCGCGCCATTGACGCAACTGATGACAGGCTTCAGTGAGGATCCAGTTGCCGATCTCGATGATCAACCGACTGGTTTCCGCTACCGGGATGATTTCAGCAGGTGAGAGCAGACCCTTATCCGGATGCTGCCAGCGGATCAGGGCTTCAACTCCGGTGATTTTCTGTTTCGAGGGCGAGAATTGCGGTTGATAATGCAGGCGAAACTGGCGTTGCGTCAGTGCATGATACAGCTCACGCTCGCGCGTCAGATGATGCGCCGCTTTTTGTGTCAGCGAACGATGATAAAAGGCAAAGCTGTTCCGGCCTTTGTTTTTCGCTTCATACATGGCCGTATCGGCCATCTGCACCAATTCGTCGGGGTGAATCGAATGATCCGGGTACAGACTGATACCAATACTGCATGAAGGTACGATTTCGATGCTGTCGATGATGATGGGACTGGCGAGGCTTTCGCGTATTTTTTCAGCGACCCGAATCAATCCCTCGTATGACTCTACATGGGTAACGATGACAATGAACTCGTCTCCGCCCAAGCGTCCCAGCGTGTCACTCTGCCGCAGTACGGCCTGCATTTTCTGCGATACGAAAAATAGCAAGGTATCACCGTTGTTGTGCCCGAGGGTGTCATTGATGCGCTTGAAATTATCCAGATCGATGAACAGCACACCCAGCAGCGATGAGTCGCGCGCAGCCTGCGCGATGGATTGCTTCAGGCGATCCATGATCAGCATGCGGTTGGGCAGGTTAGTCAGGCTGTCGTAGTAGGCGATCTGCGAGAGTTGTTTTTCGGTTTCCCGAATACCGGTGATGTCCGAAATCATGACCACGAACCGCTGATCTCTGGCGCCTTCTATGGGAATCAAACCAATGCTTAACCAGATAAAGATAGGTTCACTATCCTGCTTGACGGCTTCGACTTCACCCAACCAGTAACCGGAGCGGTCGACGACCTGCCAGATTCTGTCGTAATCATTCTTGCCCAAATTGTGTTCGGTCAGGAAGGGAAGTTCCTTTTCCAGCAGATCGGCTGCCTGGAAACCGGTGATACTGAAGAAAGCATCGTTGGCGCAGGTGAAATGTCTGTACTTGTCGAGGATGATGATGCCTTCTACTGCGTATTTGAAAACGGCAGCGGCTTGCGCCAGCTCGTCCTGGATATGCCGGCTTTCAGTGATTTCCTGCAGTATGCCTACCGTTTGATGATGGCTGAGCGCGTTGTTGTGAAACGATTTGCCATACAGTTTGAACCAGTAGTCCTGTGCTGATTCCGTGGCAACGCGAAACTCGATTTCAGCTGTGCTGACTTCGTTTTTGCGCAGACTGTCGATGAAATCGTTGACCCGTGATTGATCATTTTTGTCGATTACGGCGAAGAAATGTTTCCAGCTGAGCAGGGGGTAAAGGTGTCCATCCGGGCTTTTGCCGAGATTGACTTCCTGAGTATCGCTGGTAATTTCCCATGTGCCCAAGTGGGCTGCTTCCAGTGCCAGACGAAAATGCTGTTCGTTCTTGCGGAACTGCGTGTCGCTGGCAAAGCGCTCCAGACTCACCTGGATCGCGATGTGCAGCTCCCGATCCGAAAAAGGCTTCAGCAGATAACCATACGGTTTGGTTGCGATAGCCCGGTTCAGGGTCTGCTGTTCCGAATAAGCGGTCAAATAAATGACCGGAATGCTGTGGGTTCGTTGCAACAATGCGGCTGTTTCGATACCGTCCAGACCGCCTTGGATGCGGATATCCATGAGAATGATATCGGGAGGATCCTGATTGATGAGTGCCAATGCCTTGTCACTGTCGGCTGCTAGTCCAGTGATCTGATAACCGAGCTTCATCAGGCGATTCTTCAGATCGGCCGCAACGATGCGTTCATCTTCGACGATCAATATCTTCATGCACTTGCTCATGATGATCATTCCGTTCGATTATCGGGCAACGGAAAGCAATCTGTTGATGCCGGAATCCGGGTTTTGCGAAGAGACAGCACGCCGAAATCCCGTGTCGGGGTATTCAACTGTCAGATAACAATTCACTTCATTCATCGTTGCGCTCGACATGTCAGGTAGTAATGTGAAAGGAATCAGCCGAGTGGCAACGCTATCATGAAAGGGGAAACAATTAACATCAGCAATGTCCTACAGACAAAGGTATAGTTCAGATGGGTAAAATTTGCCGGGTAGTGTTGCAAGACGTGTCGTTGAGATATTCATGTCTTGCCGGTTGTCTTGGGAACGAGTGTAAGGGGTCGATCAATCTTATTGATCTGTTTGTGTTTAATGTAACTGCCAAGTTTGTGATGAAAGGATTGAGTCATTTTTCAGATCGGGAACCGATCGCCGTGACGAACAGCGCATGGCGTCTAGCAGGCTGGTGTCTGGTGGGCTTGCTGCTTACGGGCTGTGCTCTGGGACCTGATTACCGGCGGCCAGAAATCGACATGGCCGAGCGTTTTCGCATGGCGGATACCGAGGGACAATCGATAGCCAATCTGCCCTGGTGGCAATTGCTTCGCGATGAAACGCTGCAGCAGTTGATTCATCTAGCCCTGAAAGAAAACAAGGATTTGCAGCAGGCCGTGGCCAGTGTGGAAGAGCTGCAGGCGAGGCTGAATGTCACCCTGATGGATTTTCTGCCCAACATGGATGTCAATGCCAATGCACCGGCGATGGGAACGCTGGGTGGGTTCCTGCGTCCCGGGTTTGCCACGCCATTCAATTATTACGGGCAGACTACCCTGAACTGGGAAATCGATATCTGGGGCAGGATACGCCGCTCCAATGAAGCAGCACGTGCGGATTTGCTGGCGCGTGAGGAAAATCGCCGCGCGATAGTCCTGACCTTGATCAGTGCGGTCGCGCAAGCCTATTTCGATTTGCTGCAACTGGATAGTCAGCGGGATATTGCGCATCGCGCCCTGGCATCCTGGCAGGAATCGGTCAACATTGCACAGGCCCAGCTCCAGGGTGGCATGATCTCCAGACTGGACTTTGATCAGTTCGCAGCCGAGCGTGCCAATGCTTCTGCCCGTGTGGCTGAGTTGGAGCGCAGGGTAGTGCAGAAGGAAAATGAAATCAGTGTGCTGCTGGGAAGGAAACCTTTGCCAATTGCACGTGGACATGCGCTGACGGGGCAATTGACGTTGCTGGAAGTGCCGGCAGGATTGCCATCCGAGTTACTGCAACGCCGTCCGGATATCCTGCAGGCAGAACAAAATCTGGCTGCAGCGACAGCCCGGATCGGTGTGGCCAAGGCGTCGCGTTTTCCCAAGCTGACGCTGACTGGTTTTCTCGGTGTGGCCAGCCCGGCCTTGTCCAATTTGTTGACTTCGGGTAGCGAGTTCGGTGTGGGTGGACTGGGATTGGCCGGACCGTTGCTGAATGCCAAAAGCCTTGGTTTCGAGCAGCGCGCAGCAGAAGCTCAGGCCAGGCAGGCACTGGCGCAATATGAACAGATCATCCTGCAGGCTTTCAGGGAAGTCGAGGATGCGCTGATTGCCATTCGCACAGCAGACGATCAGTTCAAGGCGCAACAACAGCAGGTTGCTGCATTGCAATCGGCGCTGCAGGTGGCCAATCTGCGTTATGAAGGGGGTGTTACCAGTTATGTTGACGTATTGCTGGCCAAACGCACCCTGTTCGATGCGGAATCGGCGCTGAGCGCTACACACCGTTTACATCTGGTGTCGGTCGTGCAGCTCTACAAGGCGCTGGGGGGCGGATGGGCACTCTAAGCCTCGTATCACGATCGGTGCGAAAGTTGGGTATCGGGTAGGTTGACTACGCAATGACTGTCAACTGGAATGGCCTTTCTCCGGATGTCAATGACCCATTAATTTATTGGAGGTTACTTTGAATCAGTATCGAATCGCAGTAGTGGTGGGCAGCTTGCGCAAGGATTCGTTGAATCGCAAGTTGGCTACGGCGCTGGCCAAACTCGCTCCAGCCGAATTTTCATTTCATCCTGTGCGCATCGATGACTTGCCGCTGTACGATCAGGATGACGACAATGCACAAATCGAATCGGTCAAACGACTCAAGCAGGACATCGTTTCTGCGCAAGGTTTGCTGTTTGTGACACCGGAATACAATCGCTCCATACCGGGTCTATTGAAGAACGCCATCGATCATGCTTCCCGGCCCTATGGGCAAAGCGTCTGGGCTGGTAAGCCTGCGGGCGTACTGGGGGTGTCGATCGGTGCGATGGGCACGGCCATGGCGCAGCAACATCTGCGCAATATTCTGGCTTATCTCGATGTGCCGACACTGGGGCAGCCCGAAGCTTTCATCCAGATGCGGGATGGATTGTTTGATGCCGAAGGGAATATCGGTGAGACCAGTCGCAATTTTCTGCAGAACTGGATGGGGCGCTATGTAGCCTGGGTGAGCAAGCATGCCTGCTGATCCGTACATGGACGAGCAGGAAAGCTGTGTGCTGATTCAATAGAAAAGAGGTATAGGGTCTGATGAATTCGATATTACGAATCCCACTTAATTGGATAGGTCTGACAGGGGGATGTTTGGGAATGGTGTTGTGGCTTGCCGGTTGTTCCGGTTCGTCGACTCCTCCTCCGGCGCCGCAAGCGCCACAGGTTGAGGTCATTACGGTGGCGCTGCAAACCATACAGGATGAGCCGGAATTTATCGGTCAGACCGAGGCTTTCCGTCCGGTGGAAATTCGCGCCCAGGTGAGCGGCATCATCAAGAAAGTGTATTTTACCGAGGGACGTAACATCAAAAAGGGCGACCGGCTGTATCTGATCGATCCTGTACCTTTCAAGGCGATTTATCTGAGCAGCAAGGCCAAGGTGGCACAGGCGCAGGCCAAGCTGGACCAGGCCAAGCAGGATCTGGCGCGCGTCAAGCCGCTCCTGGCACAACAGGCGGTCAGTAAAAAGAATGTCGACGATGCGCAAGCCGAAGTGCTGGCAGCCAAGGCGGCCCTGGAGGCTGCGCAGAACGAGCAGGTGAAAGCCAAGTTCGATCTGGACAATACCGTTATTACCGCACCGGTCAACGGACGCATTGGTCGCAGCCTGTATTACGAAGGGCGGCTGATCACAGCGCAGACCACATTGCTGGCGACCATCGATCAACTGGATCCGATGTATGTCAATGTCAGCGTTCCCGAAAGCTATTTATTGCGGCGTCGCCGTGAGCTGGCAGAGCACAAGGTGCAACGCCCCGACATTTTTCAGTTGCGCGGCGTGATGACATTTACGGATGGCAGTGTGTATCCGCAGGAAGGCGTGCTGGATTTTGCCGACGTGGCGCTACGCCCGGAAACCGGTACATTGCAGGGACGGTTTGTGTTTCCGAATCCCGAAGGCAGTTTTTCACCGGGACAATCGTATTTTTACCCCGGGCAGTTCGTCAAGGTTCGCATCCGGGGCTATATCCGCAATGATGCCATTCTGATACCGCAGCGTGCGGTGCAGCAGGGACCCAGCGGCTCGTTCGTGTTCGTCATCGGTCAGGACAACAAGGCGGAATTGCGCGCGATCCGTGCGAGTATGTGGCGGGGCAAGGAATGGCTCATCGAGGAAGGCTTACAGGCCGGGGAACGGGTCGTAGTCGAGGGATTTTTCCGTATTCTGCCCGGTGTTCAGGTGACGGCCATTCCATCGCAGGCTGAAAAAGTTGCGCAGCCTCCTGCTGCCGAGCAAGCCGATATGCAGGGTGCGCCATGAAATCGCATTTTTTCATCGATCGCCCCATTTTTGCTTCGGTCCTGTCGATCATGATCGTCGTGATCGGTCTGGTAGCGCTGAACAAACTGCCCATTGCGCAATTTCCGCAAATCACGCCGCCGATGGTGCAGATCGACGCCGATTATCCCGGTGCCAGTGCCGAGGTAGTTGCGGAAGCCGTCGCACGTCCGATCGAGGTGCAGTTGCCGGGTATCGATAACCTGTTGTATTACGAATCGACCAGTACCAACGATGGCCACATGACGATGAAGCTGACGTTCGAGATTGGTACCGACATCGATATTGCGCAGGTGCAGACACAGAATCGCCAGCGTCTTGCGGAACCGCAATTGCCGACGGAAGTGGTGCGTCAGGGCATCACGGTGAAAAAGACTTCACCGGATTTGCTGGCGGTGGTGGCGCTCAGTTCGACCGACCCGAAGCATGACAACGTATTTCTGTCGAATTACGCCTTGCTGCGCATACTCGATAATGTCAAACGCCTTCCCGGAGTGGGTGATGCCATCATTTTTGGCGGGCAGAATTATTCCATGCGGTTGATTCTGGACCCGGTGCGCATGGCGCAACTGAACTTGACACCAACCGAAATTGCCGCGGTGGTTCGCGAACAGAACCGCGATTTTCCAGCGGGACGAATAGGCCGTGAACCGACACCGCACGGCACCGAGCTGACCATACCGGTGATTACGCACGGTCGCATGAGCGAGGTCAAGGAATTCGAGGACATGATCATCCGTGCCTATCCGGATGGCTCCATGGTGCGCATGCGCGATGTGGCGAAAGTCGAACTGGGCGCGCAATCGTATGATCTGCAGGGACGCTGGAATGGTAAGCCCAATACTTTCCTGCTGACATTTCTGGCACCGGGCGCCAATGCGCTGGATACCGTTCGACTGGTGCGCAATGAAATGGACAAGTTGAGCAAGGCCTTCCCGGCCGGTGTTTCGTATGATATTCCGTATGACACCACCAAGTTCATCGATGTGTCGATCCGGGAGGTGGTGAAGACGTTGGCCGAGGCCATGCTACTGGTCATTTTGGTGGTGTTCGTTTTTTTGCAGAGCTGGCGGGCAACATTGATTCCGGCCATTGCCGTGCCCATTTCGCTGATTGGTACACTGGCGGGTATGGAAGCGCTGGGGTTTTCGATCAATACGCTGACCTTGTTCGGTATGGTGCTGGCCATCGGTATCGTCGTCGATGATGCCATTGTCGTGGTGGAAAATGTAGAACGGCATATGACGCAGGATGGTTTGTCACCCAAGGATGCAGCCAAAAAGGCCATGGATGAGGTGACCGGGCCGGTGATTGCCATCGTGTTGGTATTGGCAGCGGTATTTGTGCCGGTTGCGTTTCTGGGAGGCATCACAGGCGAGCTCTACAAGCAGTTTGCCATTACCATTGCTTTGTCGGTGGCCATTTCCGGATTCGTGGCGCTCACTCTGAGTCCGGCATTGTGTGCATTGGTGCTGAAACCTGGACATGGTGCTCCCAAGCGTCATTGGCAGGTGTTCAACCGATTTTTTGACTGGACGCAGGCACGCTATGTCGGCATGGTCGGGGGCTTGATCCAGCGATCCAGAATGGTGTTCATTTTATTTGTCTCCCTGCTGATCATGGTGTGGGGATTGTTCACGATAATACCCGACAGTTTCTTGCCGGAAGAAGATCAGGGCTATTTCATTACCGTCATTCAATTGCCCGATGGTGCTTCGATGGCGCGTACCATCAAAGTGCTGGAGCAGGTGGAGGGGTACTTTCAGTCTTTGTCTTCGGTACATTCCACGGATACGCTGGCGGGACAGAATTTCGTTTTCGGCACGCGTGGTACGAATCAGGCGACGATGTTCATTCCACTGCATCATTGGGATGAGCGTCAGCATCCTGCCGAGCGGGTGCAGGCCATGATCGGCGCCGCTTTTCAGGAATTTGCCAAGATTCCGGAAGCCTTGATTCTGGCTTTCAACGCGCCGTCTATCAGTGGTCTGGGGTCGACGGGTGGTTTTTCGGCACAACTGCAGGATCCCGGTGGCGGGGATTTTTCCCAGTTTGCTGCAGTAGCACAGGAATTCTCGGCGAAGGCAATGGAGCATCCGGCGATCGCGGTGGCCAATACCAATTTTCGCGTGAGCGCACCTCGGGTGTATGCAACGGTTGATCGTGAGCGTGCCAAGGCGCTCGGCATACCGATTTCCGAAGTGTTTGACACCATGCAGGCATATTTCGGCAATCTGTACGTCAATGATTTCGTCAAATACGGACGGATTTACCGTGTGCAGACCGAGGCGCTACCAGAATACCGGTCCAATCCGGATGACATCAGCAAGATTTATGTGCGTGCCCGCAGCGGTTCGTCGCAAGCCATGATACCGCTGGATGCGGTGGTGAGAACGGAGTTCAACAGTGGTCCGGACCCGGTGACGCATTTCAACGGTTTCAATTCTGCGCTGATTCTGGGCAGCGCGGCGCCTGGGTACAGTTCCGGGCAGGCACTGGCAGCGTTGGAGCAGGTTGCCAATGAAGTGTTGGTGCCGAAGGGCTACAGCATCGACTGGAGCGGCATTTCACTGCAGGAGCGCAAGGCCAGCGGGCAGTCGGCTTTTGTGTTTGCGTTTGCGTTGCTGATGGTGTTTCTGGTGCTGGCGGCTTTGTACGAGAGCTGGGCTATTCCGTTTGCGGTGATTTTGGCGATTCCATTCGGCATTCTGGGGGCTTTTGTAGCGATCTGGCTGCGCGAACTGACCAACGACATTTATTTCCAGATTGGACTGGTGACGCTGATCGGTCTGGCAGCCAAGAACGCGATCCTGATCGTTGAATTCGCCAATCAGCGCCATGCTGCCGGCATGCCGCTGGTGGATGCGGCGCTGACTGCGGCACGCTTGCGTTTCAGGCCAATCATCATGACCTCGATGGCGTTCATATTGGGAACGTTGCCGTTGGTGATGGCGTCTGGTGCCGGTGCAGCCAGCCGTCATTCCATCGGAACGGGCGTTTTTGGGGGCATGCTGGCGGCGACTTTTTTGGCGATCTTCTTCGTGCCGTATTTCTTTGTTTTAATTGGCAAGATCGCGCAGCGCGGCAAGGATTCGCCGCATTCTCCGCAACCAGAGCCTGCTGTAACTGAAACAACGACAAAAAATGATGATCCTACGCCGCCGCTGAAATTATGATGGTTTATAACCCGCACCGGCAAGAATGCGCTGCACCAGGTCTGATGTAGAAATACCCGGTGTGTAATCCAGTTCGTGAATCATGGTCGCCGGCAAATCCGCGCATAAGGCAAGTTTGTCCTGTCGTTCCTGATCACTGGCACTGGCGAAGGTATAAATGTCGAAGCCATGTTGCTGCATATACGTGCGCGTTACTTGCGATGGGGTTTCGGTGAGTACGGCATCGACATGCTGGCAAGCCGAAACCACGGCAGCACGCTCCATCTGAGTCATGACCGGTAGTTTTCCCTTGTTTTCCACCACGCGTTCATCCGATACCACGCAAACCGTCAAGTGTGTGCCAAGCGCACGGGCCTCTCGCAGGAAGTTGACATGCCCTTCGTGAAACAGATCGGCCACCATGCGCGTATATACGCGTTTCTGCCGCTGATTGCGCGGCCATACGGGCATGTCCCGGTTGAGACGGGTGATTGCGCGTTCGAGCCATTGGCGGCTGCGTAGCGCCAGGACATCGTCGGGATCTTTCAATGCGATCTGATGGGCATAGCACCAGGCCTTGGGCAGGTCGCCGGTTAACCAGCGTTGAATCAACCGGTGATAGGCATAGCAGCGTATCAACAAGGTGAATTTCTGCTGGTTCAATGCCGAGACCACGGTATCCCAGTGCGGATTTGGCGTGCGCCAGTCACCATAGAATGCAGTCAGGATTCTCTCGGGTTGTTTTGGAAACCAGACATCGCCATGGGCTGTTTGTTTCCGGATCAGATCGAATTGTGGAAAAATGGATACGCGCTGATATTCGTCGGGATGATCCGGTAACCAGAAGCCGCCCAGTATTTGCTTGTCCTTAGCCTGCAAACCACAGACATCGAGTGTGATTCCCAACTCCGAATGAATGTAATCGCGGAAATTGCTGTAATCGATGTGCATGGTTGTTCTGACCCAGCCTAGCTTTTCCAGTTCGGCGTAACAGGTAGGCAGGGAAGTTGTCCACACCGCAATGTCTAGATCCTTGTCGAAATCCAGCAATCGCTCGTGACGCACCAGACCCAGCAAGGTACCGGCAAACGGAAAAGCTTGGACGCCAGCTTGCTCCAGCGCAGCACAGGTTGCCCAGAGCAGTTCTTCTGCTTTACCCGAGACAAACAGGTTGTTGTCGATGGGCTCGAATTCCGGCAGTTTGCGCTGAGGTGGGATTTTGCCGGATTTGGCCAGTGCCAAGAGATGTTCCAAGGCTGTCATGTAATGAATGTAGGCACTAGGTAGATCCAATGTTATCGAACAGGCCATTCCCCAAGTGTGCGCCCAGTAAGCCTTGCGAAAATCATCCGATGCATGTTGATAGAATTTCTCTGCATCGGTTAAAACTGCATTGGCTTGGTTGGTTCGTAATGCCACGGAACACCACAGCTTTGCCACCTGATGGGATAGAGGATGCTGATTTCTGAGTGGCTTCAGAATCTCGTTTGCCTTTGTATATTGTCCCTTTGTAATCAAGGCTTGTACTTGCTCCAGTAGTAAATCCAGTTCTTCTGTCATGATGATTCAAGTCGAAAATAATTTTGCTTGGTATTTTACTCATTGTTGCCTATAATGGGAATAATTCTCATTTGATGTGAATGGGGTGTCAGTTAGTTTGATCGATTTGTTTATCAATTTAGTATTTTTAGGAGGAGATTTAGATGGCTACAACAAAAGTAACGCGCCCAAGTCAGGGATCTTCAACATTCGATAGTATTGATGGAATTTCTTTTCCAGGTCTCGGTTCAGGAGGATTTGGGCCCAATGATTTTTTGATTGTTGGCGATGATGCCGATAATTTTGATTTGATCGGCGAGATCGGCCACGACGAAATCGAAGGCGAAGCCGGCAACGATAGATTATTAGGTGGAGATGGTAATGACACCTTGGAAGGCGATGCCGGTGATGATGATCTGGATGGACAAGCGGGTACAGATATCCTCCGTGGTGGTGACGGCAACGATATTTTGAGAGCAGGTGATGGTCACGATCTGATGACGGGTGGTGCGGGTAGTGACACCTTCGGTTTTTACGGCGTTGGTATTTATCACGTCAACGATTTCACAATTGGTGAAGACCGTTTCTTTTTCGATGCCGAAAAGATTGGTGTCGATAATGTTGTGGATCTCGTTGGTGCAATTACTGATGTGGCTACAACAGTGAATGGAGTGAATGTCATTTTTGGTGGAGGTATTGCCTCCATTGAATTAGTCGGTATGACCAATCTGGACAGTATCACTGCGGAAATGGTCGTATTCAGTCTGGGTTGATCGGATTGTAGGTTTTAATCCGCTTAATTTGTATCAGAGGTAGTTGCTAACGCCGGACCGTTTTTGTGGTTGTGGTGTTAGTGGCTGTCCCCGTTGTTGTTGTGTTCTGCATTGCCTGTTTTACCGTGACCCCGAATCAAATAGTCTACCGACTGCATTTCCATCAGGCGAGATAACGTTCGTTCAAATTCAAATTCCAGGCTGTGACCGGCATACAATTGTTGCAAGGGTACCGCGGCTGAACACAGGAATTTGACGCCATAATCATACAGTGCGTCGATCAGGGTCATGAAGCGTCTGGCTGCGTCCCGTTTTTCATCTATCAATTGTGGAATCGCCACGACAATGATGGTATGGTAATTGCGGGCGATGGCCAGATATTCTGCGGCTCCCAGCGGGTTTTCGCATAATCGCTTGAACGAGAATACGGCAACGCCTCGTGCCGATTTAGGTACAAACAGCATGCGCCCCTGCACCCGTAATTCGGCAGTGGGTACCTTGGCACGGTCTTCGATTCTGCGGTCCGTCAAACGGAAAAATGTTGCGGACAGTTGCGCCGTGGTTTCCTCGTCAACTGGGTGATAATACGTTTCGGCGCCTCGCAGCCGGTTGTAACGGTAATCTGTGGGGCCCATCAGCGGGATTGCTTCAAGTTTTTCCATGAGCAACGCAATAAAAGGCAAAAAGCGCTGACGATTCAACCCATTCTTGTATAGCTCCTCGGGAGGGCGGTTGGAAGTTGCGACGACCACGACACCACGTGACAACAGGTCGTCAAACAATCGTGTCAGTACCATGGCATCGGCGATGTCGGTAACTTCAAGCTCGTCAAAACACAATAATGTTGCTTCGGTAGCGATCTGCAGTGCAATAGCCGGTATTGGATCCTCGCTGTCGGATTTATGGTTCTGCTGTCGTTTTCGTGCGGCCTGATCGTGCTGCCATCGCAATCGTGCATGGACATCCAGCATGAATTCATGGAAATGTACCCGCCGTTTGGAAGCAATGGGGGCGAGGGAGAAAAATAGATCCATCAGCATTGATTTGCCCCGACCCACACCACCATAAAGATAAATCCCTCTAGGAGCTGGCGGCTGGTTACGTCCCAGTTTTTGCAACAAACCGGAGGTCATACGGGTGAACCAACCGTACTCATTGCCGGTAATGACCGGATAGTCGATCAATTCCTGATACAGGCGTTGCAATGCCGCTACGGCATGCACCTGATCCGGGTCAGGCTTGATCTCGCCGGCTTCGATGAGCGACTGGTAAGTTGCTTCAGGGCCGGGTTGAAAAGACATGGTAACCAGAAATCATGGCGCTGGGGTTTCGGTACGCTGGTCGAATCGTGCCTGACCGGCGAGCCAGACCAGAATCAGGACCGGCATTCCCAAGAGTGCCGTAGCGATAAAAAAGGGCTCGTAACCATAGGCATCGACAAACTGGCCGCTGAAGCCGGCTATAAATTTGGGTAACAACAGCATGACCGAGCTGAACAGCGCATACTGAGTGGCTGAATAGGCGGAGTTGGTCAGACCGGATAAATAGGCGATGAAGGCACTGGAGGCAATTCCGGCGGAAAGGTTGTCGGCCGAAATGGTGAAAATCAAAGCATCGACATCGTGACCTTGTCCCGCCAGCCAGACAAATAATAGATTGGTAATGGCCGACAGCACCGCGCCAAGAAACAGGGTGCGCATGATGCCGATTTTCAGTGTCAGAATACCACCGATGGCCGCGCCGGCAATGGTCATCAGTACGCCATAGACTTTGGAAATGGCGGCGACTTCGTCTTTGCTGTACCCCATGTCGACATAGAACGGATTGCTCATAACTCCCATGACTACGTCTGAAATGCGATAAATGGCGATCAGTCCCAGAATCAGCAAGGCTTGCCGCCCATGCCGGATGATGAAGTCGCGAAAGGGTGCAATCAATGCACCGTACAGCCAGACCAGAAAGCGCCGGAGTAGCGGATGCAGCGGCCATTGCGCAATCGCCGTTTGAGCGATCTGCTCGTTTTCGGATGACAATCGATCGTAGGCCACGTCCGGTTCGCTTATCAGTACAGTCGTGACGATGCCAATGCTCATGCTCAATGCCATGATCAGATAGGCCACGCGCCACGGCGCATGTTCATAGGTGATATCCGAGACATCCATTGCAGCCGCTATCCACAGCACACCTGCCGAAGCGAGAATCATGGCCATGCGGTACCCGGCCTGATAGGTTGCAGCCATGGCCCCCTGCAGTTCGACTGCCACGGCTTCGATACGATAGGCATCCAGTGCAATGTCCTGAGTGGCTGAAGCAAATGCTACCGCAAGTGCAAAAAAAACCAGCTGTGCCAAATTCAGCTGCGGATCGGTCATAGCCATACCGATCAAAGCGATGGTGATGACTATTTGCGACAACAGTAGCCAGGCGCGCCGCCGTCCCAACAACCGCGTGAGCAGCGGTAGCGGCAGGCGGTCCACCAGTGGGGACCACATCCACTTGACGCTATATGCCAGACCGATCCAACTCAGGTGTCCGATCGTTGTCCGATCGATACCGGCCTCGCGTAGCCAGAAAGATAATGTGCCCATGATCAGCAATAGGGGCAACCCTGCGGAAAAACCGAGCGTCAGCATCCCCAGTACACGCGGATGTGTGTAGACCCGCAGGGCTTGCAGCCAGCTGGATGGCAGGGAAGATGTCATAGGGTATGGTCGTAGTCGATCAGGAGTGGCGCATGATCGGAAAAACGTTCGGTTTTGTAGATGGAGGCGTGTTGCGCTTTTTGTGCCATGGTAGGTGTGGCAATCTGGTAATCGATGCGCCATCCCACATTCTTGGCCCAGGCCTGGCCACGGTTCGACCACCAGGTGTATTGTTCGGGATCGGGGTTGAGGCGACGGAATACATCGACAAAACCGATTTCATCGAGAACCTGGCTCAACCAGGCTCGTTCCTCGGGGAGGAAACCGGAGTTTTTCTGATTGGAACGCCAGTTCTTCAGGTCGATTTCTTTGTGCGCAATATTCCAGTCCCCGCACAAAATGATTTCTCGGCCGCTGGCTATCAACATTTGCAGGACAGGGAAGAATTTTTCCATGAAAAAGAATTTTGCTGCCTGACGATGTTCACCACTGGAACCGGAAGGGAGATACAGGGAGATGATGCTCAGTTCGTCGAAGTCGATCTGGATGAAACGGCCTTCGGCATCAATTTCGGTAATACCTACGCCTTCGATGACCTTGTCCGGTTGCTTGCGGCAATAGATCCCAACGCCGCTATAGCCTTTCTGGACTGCACAGTGAAAGTATCCGCGATATCCATCGGGGGTCAGCATAGTCTGGGAAAAATCGGGTAGCTGCGCCTTGAGTTCCTGCACGCAAACGACATCCGCAGTTTGCTTGTCCAGCCATTCAAAAAAGCCTTTTTTTGCGGCTGCGCGTATGCCATTCAGGTTCAGGGTTATAATTTGCATTTTTTCGATCGTTTTCAGAAATGTCCGACTACCGGCAAGCATTCATCCAGTTCGCCATCGAGCGCAAAGTATTGTGCTTTGGTGAATTCAAGACCAAGGCAGGGCGCATGTCACCCTATTTTTTCAACGCAGGTTTGTTCAACGATGGCGATGCACTACGCAAACTCGGGCAATTTTACGCCAAAGCGATGCTGGATGCAGCGCTTCCGTTCGATATGCTGTTCGGTCCTGCCTACAAGGGTATCCCCCTGGTCAGCACGATTGCCATCGCATTGGCCGAATCGGGACATAACTATCCTTTCAGTTTCAATCGCAAGGAAGTCAAGGATCACGGCGAAGGGGGCGTACTGGTGGGAGCGCCCATGCAGGGGCGTGTGCTGATCGTCGATGATGTCATTTCTGCGGGCACTTCGGTACGCGAATCCGTGACACTGATCCAATCTGCCGGTGCGATGCCTGCGGGTGTTGTCATTGCGTTAGACCGGATGGAGCGTGGCAGCGGTCAGTTATCGGCTGTGCAAGAAGTACAACAGGTTCACGGCATGACGGTAACGTCGATCATCAATTTGAATGATCTGGTCGAGTATTTGCATAATCACCAGGAACTCGCTCAATATCTGCATGCAGTGCAACGGTATCGGGAGCAGTATGGGGTGAGCTGAGATAACGATCGACAGTGCAGCAGCCGGGTCTCAGTCAGTTTTGCCAGCTTTGCGTGCAACGATGGCAAGGCACCAGGAAATGGGCCAGACGACTCCATGCTCGGGGTCGTTTTCACGATATATCTTGATGCCGCCATCAAAACCGCTGGATTCGAGCATGCCGATCAGGCTGGCTTCAGAAAACATGCGCATGAACAGGGTGAATCCATCGCCACCATGAAAGACCAGATTATCGTAGATCTGTTCCGTGCCATTCTTTGTGCGATTGTATAAAAACGTTTTGCCCCCGGTGTTGATGAATCGGTACTCGTGCAGATCGGGGTAGAATTCTTCGTGCTCACCGTCTGGTTTGTAGGGTACGGTCAATACTAGAAATCCACCTGGCTTGAGCATTCTGGCCATGTTGGCAAAAGCCTTGTCGATGTCCGTCGGTACATGTTCCATGACATCGCTGGAGATCAGGAAATCGTATTGTCCGAATTCGGATTCGGCTACATTGAGAATGTCGAGTCTGGGTTTCTGATGATAAAAAGTGTTCTGGTAATCAAATAGCTTGGACAGTGGCTTGGCATAACCTTTCCAGTCGCTCATGCCGGCACCTCGGATCGACCGGTTAGCCGGGGCCGAAGGTAATGACAGGCTTTGACCATAAATCTCCGATGTCAGGGCTTGTATCACTGAACGCATGCGCAAGCTCGATCCACAATGGATGCAGGAGCTGGCTTCGCGATCGGTGACGAGATTAAGTGCGATATTGGTGTTGGACCCACCGCAAATATTGCAGCAAAAACTCAGGCGTGGTTCCTCGGCTTGCTGAGCATTGGGTGGTGCCAGCGGGGGATCGAGTCGTTCCAGTTCGAAGTGATAATTGGGTGAGGTTTCCGTGACTCGCGGGACTGCACTGTGTGTGGTTCCATTGGGTTTGATCAGGACTACCGGCAGATGCAGGCGATCCAGTTCAAACCAGCTTTGTCGGCTGTTGCCGGATGGGATGGTTGTATTCGGATTCGATGCGACGAATTGATGTCGTTGCGACTTTCCAGTCATCAACTGGAATACTCGGTTAAACAGGTTTCTCATCATTGGTGTTGGTATCCGGTTGGTTTCAAGTAAAAGGACTTCTTCGCATCAACTCGTTTTTTGCACTGTGCCGCACAAGCCAACAACCTTTGATTGCCCAGTGGGCACCTGCATAGCTTGTTCCAGTCTTTCCCGCTTCTCCGGTGGTAACTGTGCCAGAGCATCGGCAGGAATCAGGTTACCCGATTGGGTTGTCACATGTCTCGATACATATGTGCAATCCCATTGCCGCTATCGGCGAAGAATTTCTTAACTCGGACAGGATGACCTTCAGTGAAGTCCAAATAGGCGTAGCGAGTGACTGGCGATCGGCAGGTAGAGGTATCCGGTCATGTCGTTTGTCCATTTTTCGCTCTTAGGGGGAATGCTTCACAGGCAACGAGTTGAGTTAACCACACAATCGACGGATCGACAAGAGTTGAATCATTGTTGAGCTATTCGACAAAGTAGTCAGGAAACAGCCCATGCATGAGTTAAAGTTGTTACTGCGGCGAGTGGCCCGTTGTCACTACAGTGACTACCTGCAAGATAAGCAAATATTAAATGACGGTGACGGGACAATTGTCCTTGCCGCAGAGCGAATCAAACAGGAAGAATGTTGCATGTCGGATTAACCGCCCCAGAAGCGGACGCGTCCGGTATCCAGATGTACAAAATCCGAACCCGGGTAATAACCTACTCCTCCCATTTGCATGGATAGAGCCGCAGCACGTAAATCAAACAGGCGACGACCTGGCAGACGCACATCGATGGCCTTGCCAATGGTGTGCAGGCTGGCCTTGGCTACGCCGTTACTGCGTGCAGCAAGCATTTCGTTGGACGCCGGTGAGCGGTAGGCCGAGATGACATGAAATTCCTGGCGTGTACCGAGGCGGCGTTGTAGCAAATGCAGCAGATCGAACAATTCAGGATCGATGGTGAAACGGTCTCCGGTTCGATGATCGCGTAGCACATGATTGATGGCGCGCAATCCTTCCGGAACATAGCGTCCGTTGGCCCAGTATGTGGCTTGCGTGCGTTCGCCGGTGTGCAGATTCAGGAATCCGAGTTTCTTTTCATAGGACTGCTTGATCGCTGCATGAACGGACGGCGCAACCATGGGCAATGCCAGCAGGCTGCATGCACTGATTCCAGCTTTTAAAAAATGGCGACGACTATGAAGGGTATGAGGGTGTGATGGCGAAGATTGATTTTGATCCGAGTGATTGTTTATCAGCATCGTCTGTGATTCTCCGGTAAGTTGTGTATCGTTTGCGGCTTTCTACCAGCCGGCGTAGCGTAAGGCGCGAGAATCGCGGCCATAGATATCGGTTGAGAAATGGACTGTCTCCTGCTCATCAGCCCAGGCCGTAATATACACCAAGTAAACCGGGAGTTGTCTAGGTAAATGCTTGGTGATGGTTTTGCCGCTGTCCAGCTGCGTGACGAATTCTGTCGACAGGCTGGTTTCACCCAGCGTGAAAGCAGCTAGGTCGAGTGGTTTTTCCAGACGGATGCAGCCTGAGCTGAAAGTCCGGACATCTTTTTGGAACAATGACTTGGACGGCGTGTCGTGTAAATAGATGTTGAAAGGATTGGGTAGCATGAATTTGATTTTGCCCAAGGCGTTGTGGTCACCGGGGTCTTGCCTCAGCACATAAGGGAAGCCCTGCTTGATGGCATTCCAGTTGATGGTGGCGGGATCCAGTGGCTTGGCGTCATGGCGTTGTGCAGGGTAGACTTTGATGTTCGAGGAGCTGAAGAAGCTTGGATCCCTTTGCTGCTTGGGTAGCAGATCCTTGCGGGCAATACTCGCAGGAACATTCCAGTAGGGATTCATGATCAGATGCGTCAAGGCACTGTTGAAACTCGGTGTCGAGCGGTAATCGCGACCCACAATGATGCGCATGCTGAGTACGGGTTCATTCTCCTGCATGGCTGTGAGACGGAAACCGGCGGTGTTGACGAGCAGGTAGCGTGTTCCCAGGTTGCGTGGAAGCCAGCGTAGCCGCTCCATGTTGATGCGCAATTGGCGAATTTTCCATGCGAACGGTGTATTCAAGGCATTCAGGGTATGTTCGCCGATGACGCCGTCAGGATTGAGTCCATGTTGAATCTGAAAAGCCTTGATGGCATTTACCAGCGGTGTGTCGTACTGTTGACTATTGCTGCGTGGTAGCTTGTATGCGGCAATGTCTTCGACAGCATGGACTTGTGCCATGCGCTGACGAATCAGTGGTATGGCGGCGTGGGTGGAATTGGGACGTATCAGAGGGGTGTCGGGAATACGCACCCAGTCTGATTGTTTGTCACTCAAATTTCGGTATCGGCGCAATGTTTGTTTGAGTCGCTGATAACTTGCCGACTGCGGTGGCAAGGCCGAGAATGCCTGTTCCAGCCTGTTATTTTTGATGGCTTCGTCAAGAAATGATACGGCGTCAAATGCTGGTTGCTGGATATGCCAGTCAGGATCGGCGGCGGCAGCCACAAATCGTCCATGCGCAAGATCCCCAGCCAGCGTCATCAACGCATGCGTGGTGCGTAGCTCCAGTTCGGCAGCAGCTGAGATCGACTGTTGGGATGACTGTTGAAGTTGTCGCAGTCGTGGCAATTGATAATCTTGACTGTCTAGGCCTTCGGTTTCGGCATTCGCAATGAAGCCGAGCGCCAGTTCGATCCGGGGTGAATCAGATTCGGCGGTTAGCCAAATGGGTTGATCATTCCGAGCAGCATACAGACGCTGTAAATCTTCCTCGGCAGATTTTTTGAGGGCGAGCGAAGAGGGATTGGATAACAGTCGCTTGATTTCGTCGGAATCCAGTTTCGAAGCAAGGGATAGAGTGGTTATGCTCATTAAATGCAGGCAACCAAGCAACTGCATAATCAGTACAAAATGAATGGGTTGACGATTCATCGTGGCGTGGATCCTTGCTGTAACCAGTTTCATCGGAAAGTAGCGGATTCTAACATCAATG
>WBZN01000575.1_pt1 | contig 27455 bp, 26 predicted proteins | sample 5204281 | NCBI WGS metagenome assembly WBZN01 (sample SAMN12344347, study PRJNA552823) | activated sludge metagenome | biome: Activated sludge suspended growth; feature: Nitrification reactor; material: Wastewater; isolation source: activated sludge from nitrification reactor of wastewater... | reverse complement strand
TGCAGGTACGTCTGCGAGAATGATCGTGATGGTCTTGAGGTCGACACGCTCGATGGCCAGCGCTTTCTCGCCGTGAATGGCATTGCGACGATGGCAAACGGTGTCACGGTGCTAGGCAGCGAATTGAGCATGCTTGCCAAAGCCGGTGTGTCTCGAATCAGGCTTTTGCCACACACGTGCGATATGGTGGCAGTATCGGCTGCTTATCGTGATCTGCTGGATGAACGGATTGATACGGCGGAGTTTCTGAGCAGGATCAGGCAGCAGCCATTACCGGGCGCCATCGTCAACGGCTATATTCATGGTCAAGCGGGCGGGCGCGTTGCGTAACACCCCAGGAACGCCTTTCGATCATGCCTTGGGCCGGAATGAAGCGCACCGCGCAGGATCTGTCTCCAAGCGGTAGCCTCCGATGAGATCGAGGCAGTAGGGAATAGCGGGAAACACAGCATCCAGGCAGGTGCGAATCGACGATGGCTTCCCGGGCAGGTTGACGATCAAGGACGTTCCCCGTACGCCTGCCGTTTGGCGGGACAGAATGGCTGTCGGCACCTCGCGCAGACTGGCCGTGCGCATGAGTTCTCCAAAACCAGGGAGCAACTTTTTGCAAACCGCTTCAGTGGCCTCGGGGGTCACGTCGCGCAGTGCGGGGCCGGTGCCGCCGGTTGTGAGTATCAGGCTGCAACCCTGGTTCTCGGCCATGTCAATGAGCGCGTCCCTGATGAGGCCTTCCTCGTCTGCCACTATGCGGAAAACCGGGTTCCAGGATGTGACGAGATAGTCTCGGAGGACCGCGACGATGCCGGGCCCTCCTTTGTCCTCATAAACTCCCCTCGAGGCCCGGTCGGACACGGTGAGAATTCCAATCGGGACGGCGTCGCGCGAATCTGCGTGCATCTTGGTCACCGTGCTGGGTGTTGCCAGAAACCCTGCCTCCAACGGACATTCTGCCTTGCTGTCGGTGCTGGCAGTTTAGAGAGCCGGCTCGCAGCATGGCAAGCCTCACGGTCGCGTGCGATAGCCAGCGCCCGCAACGACTTGATGCGTGGCGATGGTTGTCTGGAGACTGCCTAGAAGCGGTGTTTCTCCGCGCCACCAGCGCGCGATGTGACGCGAGAAATCCGAAACGAAATCGCAATTGCACCAGGAGGGCGTCTTACCGGTGGTCAGCAGCGTATCGAGGTTAGCGTAGGTAAACTTGTATTCGATGAAGAGCGGCCCCTTGGAGAGCGGTATTTCAATCCCAACTACGAACTGAGCGGCGGTGCCTGCAAGCTGGTACTCGTTGGTACGAGCCGGGTCACCCTCGCCGGCCGGCCAGACTTCCACATGCGGAATTGCTGCCCCAAAGCCAAATCCCGCATATGGCCTCACGAACGCACTGACGTTGGCAAGCCGCACGAGCGCGGTAGGCAATAGCATGTTGTGGCCGTGAGAAAACTCGAGGCGCTCGAACACATCCGTCAGTTTGACGCTGGAAGGCGCTTGTGCCCCCTTGATGTTTCCTTGCGCTTCGACGACATCGGGAATGGCCCGCTCGCCCACCACCTTGGCGCCGTGTGCGCCTCGCCCCGTCCGGGCGATCGCCTTGTCATGCAAAAAGTCGATCATGCCGCCGAACGGCCCCCACCACTGGGTGCCGCGAACGCCGGCATAGATCGGAAACTTGAAAGGCTCAGCGTCCCAACGCAGCGATTTCAGCGTCACGTCGGTACCGTTTGGGCGCTGTAGCCTCACATCACTCCGCAGATGCCATGGATACCCCATGTAGCCGCCGACGAACGCTTCCCGTCCATAGGTGCGCTTGTCTTGCGAGGCCGGTTCGCTGCCGCCATCCGCTTGCGCGGCATCTCCCATCGCCTGCATCACGGATGGGGGAAATGGTATCGCATGCTGCACGACAACTGCGAGCATCGCACCGGCCACGCACACGCCTTTCCAGAACGTCAAGGCGTCTTGTGGCGGCGCGGCTTGCCGGACACCAACTTCGAGCCCACAGGCTCCCGTTGCGGTTCTCATGGCTCCCCCCTCGGTAACAGACCTCACGTACGCTTTACTTGACCCCGTCGTATGCCCCAATGACCAGACAAGCGTTTTGACCGCCAAATCCGAACGAGTTCGACAGCACATTACGCACGCGGGCGGCGCGGGCAGTGCCGGGGACGACATCCATCGGGATTTCCGGATCTGGATCGTCACAGTTGATCGTCGGAGGGATGACGCCGTGTTGGATGGTCAGCACTGAAAATACGGCCTCGATGGCGCCAGCGGCCGACAACGTGTGACCGATCATCGATTTGTTCGACGTCACGGGCGTCTTCTGCAAATGATCGCCGAGTACGGCGGAGAGTGACAAATATTCCATTTTGTCATTCTCAGGCGTGCTGGTGCCGTGAGCATTGACGTAATCGATATCGTCCGGCGCAATGCACCCATCCTCTATCGCACGGCGAATCGCACCGATGATCGCCGAACCGTCAGGCTTAGAGCGCGTCCGGTGATAATCGTCGGCCATCTCGCCGCATCCGCGAACGATCGCAAGAATGGGAGCGCCTCGACCGACGGCTGCCTCGAGATCCTCCAACACGAGAGCGCCGGCGCCCTCGGCCATGACGAAGCCATCCCGGCCGCGCGAGAAGGGACGCGAGGCTGCTTGCGGCGCGTCGTTGCGCGTCGAAAGCGCCGACAGGAGCGAGAAGCGAACCAGAGCTTCAAGTTGCACCGAACTGTCCGTGCCGATGCAGAGCGCGGCCGTCGTCTCTCCGCGGCGGATCGCTTCCACGCCAAGCTGGATCGCGGTTGCGCCGGACGCGCACGCCGTCGAGACGGAAACCGGAAGCCCCTTGGTGCCAAACCGGTTTGCCAGATATATGGCGGCGCTGGCGAACTGGCTTTCCTCGGCAATGTCTTGAAACGCTCCTGCACGTGCCGCGGCCACGAGTCTGCGATATCCTTTGTCCGCAGAACCAAGCGCAGCCTCGTAAATTCTCCGCCTCTGGGGCCACTCGATTTCAGCGGGAGGCGTGGCCAGGAACAGCGGCCCTGGAAAGTCGGCGTCCGGCAACCCAGCTTCATCAAGCGCTTCGGCGGCCGCCACGCCAGCCATTTCCATGGTGCGCGTTGCGGAGGTTTGCGCGCTTAGCTCGATGCAGTCCACCGTTCCGGCTATCGTGGTGCGCAGACCATCGGTCGGAAAGCGTGTGATAGGGCGGATACCCGAGCAGCCACTCGTCAGTTTACGCCAGTTCTCGTCCTTGCCGCGTCCGAGGGATGTCACGACCCCCAGGCCCGTCACGGCGGCCAGAGGACGGCCCCTTGCATCTTTGAACGGCGAACTCATCGTGGGCTCCTTCATTCGACACGCTCAAGAAGAGCCAAGCCTTCGCCGCGCCAGTGGCCGGCACCCGTCACAAGCACGCGCGAAAGCTCACCTTCCAGAGGCGACTCAACCCAGTTTTCATCCGAAGGCGCGAAGAATTGTCCGCTGGCCAAAGCCAAGGCGGCAAGGCCAACTCCGGCAGGAAAATGTGCCTCGACCGAGTGCCCGAGCCTAGTGCCATGCGCGCGGATGGCAACCTGATGACCTTTGTCCTCCAGGCCTTGCAGAAAGCCCAGCTCTTCCGACGTGACAGGTTCGACGCCGCTGGCCCCGCTCATCACTGCGAGCGGGCCTTCGGAAACGTTCAATTTGCTAAACAGGGTTTCGAAGGTACGCGTGGCATCACCCGGCCGCCGCTGGCAGCAATCCGTGAGAACGTTGCGGATCCGGGCATATGGCTTCCTGGCGCGCGCCTCGGCATGCTCGCGCGATTCCAGCACCAGGAATGCGCCGGCGCTTCCTGGAATGAAGCCTCCGCCATCGACCTTTCGCGACCACACCGGCAAATAGGGGTGTGGCCAGAGGTTCTTTCCCAGCTCGTAGCCAAGCAGGAGATCCTCACGCGCCGCGTTCAGCGCGCCGCCGACCAGAAACACGTCGCCCTGTCCAGCCGCGATGCGGCGATAGGCGTTCTCGATGGCAGAAAAGCCCGCCATCTCCTCACCCATGAATGTGCGGGACGATGCAGTGACGTTGTGTACGATCGATATGTTACCTGCAAGAAGGTTGGACAACTGGGCAAGAAACAAAGTCGGTCTTAGCGCCGTGGGAAGGACTTCCTTGGCAAGAAGCTCGGTCTCGCCCGCCGATCCGACACTCTCGAGGATCTTGGCGTCGACGGCAGTATCGCGTTCTCCGCTGCCAGCAGCCACGACAAGGTTGGTTTTCCCCAGCAGGTCCGGATCATGAGCCAATCCGCTGTCGGCTAATGCAAGCCCCGACGCATACACGCCGATACGCTGCCAGAGCTCCATCTGGCGCTGATCCGACTTCTTGGGGATCTGCAGGCTGAAGTCCACATCTCCGAGTGGATGAACCGGATAAGGAGCATAGCTCGTTTCATCCAAGCGAATCGGGGCGCCCCCCGCCCCCATCTGCCTTTCGTGGATCGCGTTGCCTTCACCGAGCGAGCTCAGCAATCCTACGCCGGTGATCCAAACATCCCGTGGCTTCATTTTGCTGCAACTCCACTAAAGCTCGACGATGATTTTCCCGAACACGTCCCTGCTTTCGAGACGGCGCAGCCCCTCATCGAGGTGATCGAGGCTGATACGCGTGTCGATGACGGGGTGTGCTGCTCCATCGGCGATCTTTGTCATCGCATCGGACATGTTCTTCCTGGTGCAGCCAAAGCTGCCCAGTAGCTTCAATTGCTGCTGATAGAGAAGATTGAGATTAATTTCCGCCGTGATGCCCGTGGTCGATCCGCAGGTGACGAGGCGCCCGCCGCGGCTCATGGAGAGCAGGCTTCCGGCCCACGTCTTGGGGCCCACATGCTCGAAAACGACATCGACACCCCGGCGTTGCGTTATTTTTCGAACGCGCCCTTCGAAGCGCTCTGAGCTGTAGTTGATAACGTGATCCGCGCCGAGCTCCTTGGCCTTGACGATCTTCGCATCGCTCCCAACCGTGGCGATAACGACCGCACCTGCAGCCTTCGCAAGCTGGATTGCAGCACTGCCGATGCCGCTGCCGCCAGCATGCACCAGGATGGTTTCGCCGGCTTTAAGCTTGGCATTGTCGAACAGCATGTGCTCGACGGTGCCAAACGTGATCGGAGCCATCGCGGCGGCGAGCGGGGTCAAGCCCGCCGGCGCTTTCACGGCGAGCCGTGCGGGCACGTTTGCGTATTCACGCAGGAAGCCGTCGATGTGGAAGCCGTACATCCCGGCGAGAACTTCACAGAAGTTGTCGCGCCCTTCGCGGCAAGCCCGGCAGTGTCCGCACGTATGCGCGCCATACATTGCAACAACATCGCCCTCGCTGAGACCCGAGACCGCGCTCCCGGCCTTGACGACAGTACCGGCTGCCTCCGCGCCTGCGATGATGGGAAGCTGACGGTTTGCGAAAGCCATTCCGCGCCATCCCCAAACATCGATGTGATTGAGGGCGACACAGCCAATTCTGACCTGAACCTCATCTGCAGCGGGCGGCGGCGGACGCGGAACCTCAACCAGAGCCAAACCGCGTTCGCTCGTGACATGGACCGCGCGCATCATTGGGCCCGTGTGAGCGGCTGGATCTGCGTTGGCGGTCTTGGCAATAGGTCGTGCAGGCTTCATGACATAGCCTCCTTCAGCGATGAAAAGACAAGGCAGGCGTTCTGTCCGCCAAAGCCGAACGAGTTGGAGAGAATGGAGTTGACGCGGGCCGGCCGCGCCTTGTGCGCAACCACATCGAGCGGTAGTTCCGGATCAGGCTCATCGTAGTTGATCGTCGGCGGCAGCACGCCGGTTGCGAGCGTAAGCAGCGAGAAGACGGCCTCCACCGCACCGGCCGCGATGAGGGTGTGACCGATCATAGATTTGTTCGAGCTGACCGGGGTTCGCTCCAGGCTTTCGCCAAGGACCGCGCGGAGCGAAAAATACTCCATCTTGTCATTCTCTGGCGTGCTGGTGCCGTGGGCATTGACATAATCGACCGTATCGAGCCCGGCATCCTCCATGGCGCCGCGAATGGCGCCGATGATCGCGGTGCCGTCCGGTTTGGAGCGCGTTCTGTGATAATCGTCGGCCTTCTCGCCGCACCCCGTTACGAGACCAAGGATCTGAGCTCCTCTCGCTTGCGCGGAGGCAAGCGACTCCAGCACGAGTGCGCCGGCACCTTCGGCGATGACGAAGCCGTCGCGATTGCGCGAGAACGGCTTGGACGCCTTGGATGGCGGATCGTTCTTGGTGGAGAGCGCCGAGAGGAGAGAAAAGCGGACCAGTCCTTCCGGGTGTACCGTGGCGTCGGTGGCCGCGCACAAGGCCATCTGTGTCTCGCCGCGACGAATGGCTTCGACGCCCATTTGGATCGCGGTCGCTCCGGAAGCGCATGCGGTGCAGATCGATATGGGCTCGCCTATTGTCGCGAAGCGCTCCTGCAATCGGCTGGCGATACTTGCGAATTCCAGATGTCGAGCGTACGCCTCGAATTGTCCGGTCCGCGCTGCGGCGAGCATGCGCTCATAGGCGGAACCGGATTGGATTGATGAGCCGTGCCGGTACAGGTCCGACAACAGCGGCCACTCGAACTCCGATGGCGGCGTCGCGATGTACAGCGGCCCCGCGAACGGCCGGCCGATTTCCAGGCGCGCCTGCTGAAGCGCTTCCGTGATCGCATCCTCGGCAATCTCGGAAGCTAGCTCGTAGGCCGAATACGGTTGGGTTTCGGGTGTCTCAATCGTTCCGGCGATGGTGGTCTTGAAGCCATCGGTCGGAAAGCGCGTGATCGGACGGATACCCGAAGATCCGCTCGCAAGCCCAAGCCAGTTCTCCTCCTTGCCCCGGCCGAGAGACGTAACGACGCCCATGCCCGTTACCGCGACCAACGGACGGGACTTTCTGTCAAGGTACTGCGAGGCCATCGGGCGCTCCTTCCTTTAGACGCGCGCGAGAAGAGCCAGCCCCTCGCCCCGCCAATGGCCAACGCCGGTTACCAGAACGTGCGGGACCTCTCCGGCCTCGAACGGCGCCTCAACCGATTTCTCATCGGAAGGCTCGAAGAATTGCCCGCTCGCCAGCGCCAGGGCCGCGAGGCAAACGCCTGCGGGGAAGTGCGCTTCGACAGAATGTCCGAGCCACGCGCCATGCGCGCGAATGGCGACCCGGTAGTTCCGGTCTTCCAGGCCCTGCAGAAACTCCAGTTCCTCCGATGTGGCAGGCTCGGCGCCGCTTGCTCCGCTCATGACCGCGAGCGCACCCTCCGGCACACCCAACTTATCGAACAGGTTTTGAAGTGTGCGGGTGGCTTCGCCAGGCTGCCTTCGGCAACGATCGGTGGCCACATCGCACACACGTGCATAAGGCTTGCGGCCGCGTGCTTGTGCGTGCTCGCGTGCTTCGAGTACGAGGAACGCGCCGACGCTTCCCGGAATGAACCCGCCGCCGTCGGCCTTGCGTGACCATACGGACTTGTAGGGGTGCGCCCAGAGCGTCCGTCCAAGTTCGTAGCCGAGCAGAAGATCCTCGCGTTCCGCGTTCAACGCACCTCCGACGAGAAAGAGGTCACTTTGCCCCGACGAGATCCGCCTGTGCGCGTTCTCGATGGCTGAGACGCCAGAGATCTCCTCGCCCTTGAAAGTCCTCGAAGACCCGGTCGCGTGATGGACGATGGAAATGTTTCCAGCCAGCAGATTCGAGAGTTCACCGAGATAAAGCGTTGGCCGCAGGCCGGTGAGCAAAGCTTCATTCAATTGTGCGGGCGCGGCGGCGCCACATGTGCCGGCACCGAGTACTTTTGAATCAAAGCTGCAATCGCGTTCGCCATTCCCCGCAGCGACCACAAGATTGGTGCGCTCAAGAAGTGCGGGCTGATCGGTCAAGCCAGCGTCGGCCAGTGCTAGACCGGCTGCGTACACGCCGGTCCGCTGCCACAGTCCCATCTGCTTTTGCTCGGACGTTTTGACGATCTGCTTGGCGAAGTCGACCGTGCAAAGCGGGTGAACGCAGTAGGGAGAAAACCTTGTAGTATCGGTCTGGGTGAAGTTCTTTTGATTGCTTGGGGCGTGGGCCACAATGCCTTCCCCGGCGCAACTCAGAATGCCGATACCGGTAATCCAGACCTCGCGGCTGTTCTTCATGCGCCGGCAATCGTGCTTTTGATGAGGCCCAGCCGCAGCCCTTGGGACGTTACATAATCCTTGAGCGCAGGCGTGGCGAATGGGAGCTGTCGAAACTTCAGTTCCGCATCACAAACGATGTTGCCGTCTTTGCGAATAGCCGCCTTGATGACGCCATAGCCCGATCCCTGATGGACGCAGCTGGCTTCGATATGCATTGTGTCGTTAGGCTCGACAAACGAGCGAAAATTCGCCTGCTTGCAGCCGGCAAAGTATGGCATCCGCGAAAAGTCGTCCATCGCAAGCAGAAGATAGCCCGATGCCTGTGCCATCGTTTCCAGAAGCAACACCCCCGGCATGATCGGATGGCCAGGAAAATGCCCCTCAAAAACCGTACTTGCTTCCGGAACGGTTGATACGGCCCGAATCTGCTTGTGCTCGAAATCTATCGCATCAACGCGATCGAGCATCTGAAAGTATTCCAAACGCATGAGAAATCTGCCCTTAGGCGACCGCTGCGTGCGCTACGAGCTGATCAATGTTCCTGCATAGATTGCCAACAAGGAAGAATTCTTCGGATTTCGCCTTGCCGTCGTTGACCGTTTGCATCCAGTCATCGATCGGCAACTTGATATTGAACTTCTGATCGATCTCAAAGGCGATATCCAGAAACGCCAGGCTATCGACGCCGAGATCCTTCATCACATGGCTCTCCGGCTTGATGTCATCGACTGGCACGTCACCGGTCGACGAGATGATTTCCGCGACTGTATTAAAGGTGTCTTGCATGCTGCGCCTCCCTCATCCGATGTTTCGAGATACCTGTGGGCATGGTTGATCGCATATCAGCGGTAGTGCTTCGCTCTCTTGACGGAAGTCAAATGACAAACCGCCCGATCCAGTTAATCAACGGCATCAGTAAACAGCGCCTTGAGTGGGCGCCGGACGGCTCGCAGGCTAATGGATTCCAGCTCCTCAATCGATCGGCTGACTCAGCTTCAAGTCGGTCAACGGGCAACAGTATGTCGCACCGTGACATCGGAAGATGTTGCGGCTTTTGCGCAACTTTCCGGCGATTACAACGCTCTGCATCTGGATCGCGAATTCGCAGCACGGACGGAATTCGCGCAGCCCGTCGCGCACGGCTTTCTGCACGCGAGCCTGCTATCCACTCTCATCGGGATGAAGATTCCCGGGCAAGGGGCGCTTTATCTCTCCCAGACAATCGAATTCAGCGCGCCCGTCTTTGTCGGCGACGCTCTTGAAGCAACAGCGATAATTGAGAAGATCGACACGGATACGCGAATCGTCGATCTCGCAACGCAGATCGTCAACCAAAACGGTCAAACCGTTCTGCGCGGGCGGGCGCGCGCCAAAGTGCTGCGGCTGGCCCGCGAACCATCGGCCGAATCGGGGAAAACGCCGCCGCCCCCATTGACGGGCCTGCTTGCGGGCAAGCGCGCACTGGTGACCGGGGCGTCGCGTGGCATCGGCCGGGCTACGGCTCGTCTCCTCGCAGTCAGCGGGGCTCATGTTTGCGTCAACTACCGCAATAGTGCATCGGCTGCAGCCTCGTTGCGGGAGGAGATAATATCGCAGGGCGGCCGGTGCATCACCGTGAAAGCCGATGTCATGACGCCATGGGGGGCAAAAGATCTCGTGGAGGCTGCAGCCGGCGCCGAAGGCCTCGATATCCTCGTCAATAATGCCGGGCCCAAAATCGATTCGGCTCCGTTTGCGCGTCTGGAGTGGGACCAGATGGCCGAGGCCTATAGCGCCATTGCGGGCAGCGCGTTCCACGTTACACAGGCGGCGCTGCCGCATCTCAAGAGCCGGCAGGGGCGCATCATTAACGTCCTGTCGACGGCGGCTCTCGGTCGCACGGCGTATCACTGGATGCCCTACGTGGCGGCAAAGGCGGCTTTGCATGCTATGAGCAAGAATTTGGCGCAGGAACTCGGCCCGTCAGGGATCACCGTGAATACGATTTCGCCTTCACTTGTCCCGACCGATCTGGTGTCTGAAACACCCGATCGCGTGCTCCAGGCGTTCATCGGGCGAACACCGCTGCGGCGGCTTGCGACAGTTGAGGATGTGGCTGGAGCAATTTTGCTGCTTGCTTCGCCCTACGCCAATTTTATCACCGGGGAAAATCTTCTCGTCACCGGCGGCGAGATCATGATCTAGGTTATTTCATGCACAACACGGCCGCGACCAACGTTACGACGTCCTTGCTGGATGCGCTTCTCGCCGAGGCCCCCGTGCTGGTGCGGACGAGGCAGCTCCTGCCCGCCCTCGACTGGCGCCAGGCCCGTCCCGATCAGGTCGGCGAGTTGATCTCGCGTCTTGCCGCTGCGGGGATGAAAATCCCACAATGGCTGGCGCAGGATCTCTTGGCCGCAGGACATACGCTTCCCGAAGACTCCCTTCCAATCGATGCTCCGGAGCTGAGGCTTTTATGGGCACTTAATAATCTCTCATCGACTTCCGATGCGGAGGCCTCGCTCGCGCGTGAGACGGAGAGCATAGGTTCTATCGAACAGGTTTCCGCCAAAGTCGTACAACAGCTGACCGGGCGGTTGCTCGCCCTGGGGCAGACAACGGCCGCTGTGAAGCTGGCGTTACAGGCGCAGGCCGCAGCACCTGAGGTGCTTCGCCCGGTCAAGGCTCATCTCGATCCTTACTTGGCTTCACTTCCTGATGTGCGCGTTCGGGTCTGCGGTACCTCGAGCACGCAAACTCTTGCTGGCGCCCTGCGTTACGCGTTTGGCGCAAGCGGCTTTCACGCCGCGATCAGCGAGTCGGATTACGGGACCTTGATGACCGAGCTCATGGATCCCAGGGAGCCGGCGGATCTTCTCGTGATCCTTCTGGATCAGCATTATTTCATGCTGCAAGATTGGCGCCGGGAGCCCGAGCAATTCTTCAGTGACCTCGAAGAACGCCTTGCTGCGCTGACGGATGCCCTGCGGTCCTACTGCGCACGCACCAATTCACCGATCATTGTTACAACGCTACCGGCCGTGGCGAGCCCATCCGCGGGCTACATGGACAGGACTTTTCCCACAGGTTCGGCCCGCATTTGTGCTCGTGTCAATCTCGCGCTCGGCGAGGTTGCGCAGGAGATACCGCTCGTCGGCCTCCTGGATGCTGATCAGGCGCTCGCTGCGTTGTCGGCGCGCGCGCGCGCAGATCAGAAGCTCTGGTTTTACGGTCGGTTTGCGTATTCGGAACCGGCAGTGCGCTATCTCGCTACATCCATCGGACGGCTTTGGCGTGCCCGGTCAAAAGGAACGGCGAAAGTCCTCGCCTTGGACTTCGACAACACACTGTGGGGGGGCGTCTACGGCGACGACGGGCTTGCAAAGCTGCAATGCGGCGACGATTTCCCGGGGTCTGCGTACAAGGCGTTTCAGCAGGAATGTCTGCGTCTCAAGTCGCAGGGAATGATCCTGGTTGGCCTGAGCAAGAACAACGAGGACGCGCTGAGTGTTTTTGATAAACACCCCGGTGTTCTGCTCAAGAGCAGCGATTTCGTAGCCACATCGGTGAACTGGGAGCCCAAGCCGGACAACATACGAAAGCTTGCCGCTGATCTGAGGTTGGGGCTCGACGCCTTCGTTTTTCTTGATGATAGCCCGCATGAACGCGCTGCGATGCGCCGCATGTGCCCGGACGTCCTGGTCCCTGAAGTCCCTGCCGATCCTGCGGCACGCCCGCAGTGGCTTCGTGCTCTGTCCTGTACGTGGCCGGTCCGGATCACCAGCGAGGACGCGAAGCGGTCGAGTTTTTACGCCGCAGAGGTAAAAATGCGCGAACTGCGCGCCTCCTCCGTCGACTACGAGCAGTATCTGGCGAGCCTAGATCAACGGCTCTCCCTTCAACCGTTGACCGCAGCCATCCTGCCGCGCGTCGCACAACTCCATCAGCGCACCAATCAGTTCAATTTGACCAACCAGCGCTTCAGTGAAGCAGAGCTTGGGCAGTTCTGCGGACAGGATCCCTTCCGGCTTGCTTACGCAGGGAATGTGAAGGATCGCTTTGGCGACCACGGTCTGGTGGTGGCGGCGACAGCAGAAGTCGAGGGTGACGAAGCTACGATTCTCAGCTTCGTCATGAGCTGCCGGGTCATTGGCCGCAGAGTCGAGCATGCGTTTCTCGCGGCGGTGCTGGGAGCCTTGCAGACCAGAGGTGTTCGTGTGGTCAATGGCTTGTTCAAGCCAACCGAGAAGAATGCCATCGCCTCGAAGTTCTATGCAGATTTTGGATTTATCGGCACGGGAGCCGCGAACGGCATCCATACATCGCGAATGGAAATAGCGGGTCTCGTCCCCATGCCGCATATCGCGGCGCTCAACGTTCAATGGAGTGGGAATCATGCTTGCGCGTGAAACGACCGTCAGGCCGGAGCTTGTGGAAATTTTCAGGGATGTCTTCGAGTTCGAGGGGCCAATCGTCCAACACACATCTCCTGACGATGTAGATCGTTGGGACTCCCTCCAGCATATCGCGCTGGTCCGGGCCATTGAACAGACGTTCGACATTACCTTGAGTATGGACGAGATGATGGAACTCGAGACAGCGGGTGCGATAGAAGCCCTGCTGCGGCGTCACGGCGTCTAGAGCGCCTTCCAATCATACAGAGCGACACCTTTCCTCTCCGGCACTGGGGAGGATGTCGCAGAGCGACAGGTGAGGACTTCAGCATACCGCGCTGATTGCGCTAGCCCCTCATCCGCCCCTTCGGGGCGCCTTCTCCCAACGGACAAGGAAGTGACGCGTCCGGCTATAACTCAAGCAGCGCAGCGGCGAATCCCATCTTGGGCGCATCGAAGGTGCGTGCAACCTTGATGTGGATCATTTTGACCGCGCCTGATCTTCGACAATGTAGGCGCGGTCAACCGGGAAAGTCGTCATATGAGCGAGCCGTCAATCATACTGGGCGTAACTCTGATGGACCGCGATCATGCGGAATTGGAGGATTTGCTGGCCCGGGTGTCTGAAACGGACGATGCGGGCCTTATTGATCTTCTGGGTGAATTTGAAGCTGAAATGCGCGCGCACTTCGAGCGTGAAGAGGATCTAATGCGCAAGCAGGCCTTGCCTGTGCTCGCGTGTCACTCGATCCAGCATGAACTGCTTCTGGAGCAGGTTCACAAAGTACGTCACGCGGCTTCTGGCGGAACCTCGTCAGACCTTCGGGCGTTCATGACCGGCAGCCTTCCAGCATTGCTTTTCCGGCACATTAATACAGCTGACCGGGTCACGGCCGAACTGATCTTGCACTCCCGTTTTGTCGAGGCTTGATCGCCGCCACCAAAAAAAGAACCCGCCTGAATAGTGGCGGGTTCTTTTCTATTTGCGGCGTTCGAACGGATCAGAAGTTGATCAGACCGCCAAAGGTGATGAAGTCCGCGCTGTCGAAATCAACCAGTCTCGGATCCAAAGCGGCGCCGGAAACATCCAGATCGTAGTGCTGATATTTGAGGTAGATCGTCATAGCAGCCGCATCGATCTCCTGGGCGATACCACCGCCATACCTGCGCAGCGTGCTATCTGTGACGCCCAAACCAAGTGCCACAGGGCCGATCTGATCGAGATACTCCGCATAGTCGCCGTAAACGATGGTGGCGCCGAGCGTGTTCCATTTTCTGCGGACGCCTCCCTTCAGATACCAGTGCTCGCCATTCTCCGGCTGCAGCTGTGCGACGCCGATGCGCGTGTCCGAGTTGTCCTCATGCCCATAGGCGGCGTGCAGGAACAGACCGGTTTCGATGTGTTGAATGTAGCCGCCGGCCTGGAAGAAATCCGAGTGTTTAACTGATCCAACAGGAAGGGGGCCAGCCACATTTTCGTCGGTGAATTCGGAGTATCCAGCTCCAAACAGGACCTTGAACCCCGAGAATTCACCGCTATAGCGCAGCGCGACTTCCCAGAAATCGTCTTCGCCCCAGCTCGCCGATGCCGTAAACCCTGCAATCGCCGGCGTGTCGTAACGCACACCATTCATGACGATGCCGTTGCAGTCTCCGCCGAGCGGTACGCCTTGCTGGTAACAGAACGCGAACTGTCCCCATGTAACAGCCGGAACGAGATCGCCACCTGAGCGAACAAGGAACTGCGGAAAGCCGGCGAGGAAGGTGTAATTGTCAATAATCTGAGTGCCGGACTGGTCGGTAAACATCGCAGCGCTCTTAGCTGCATTGGCCTGCCGTCCCATGCTGAGCTTGCCCAGTGTCTCGCTCTGGATGAACCAGTAGGACATCTGGGTGTTCAGCCCCGTGCTGAAATTATCGTTGAACTGGTTCATCGCATCGCCCGTCGTGGCGTTGCGCCCGAACGGGTTATCCTCGAGATTTTGTATGCGAAGGGTGTATCCGGCAGTCCATCCGGGAGAAATCTTGGCTTGGCCGGTGAATTTGACATGCGTCGCCTGAGTCGGGCCCAGACCGTGCAGATAAACGTTGCTCTCCTCGCCGTCATCCCACCATGTGACTTCCTGTGCCACATAGCCGGAAATCGTGAGCGAGACTTTCCGATTGCCCTTGCGCGCAGTCGTTGCTTCAAGCTCAGCGATTCGCTCTTCAAGATCTGCGCAGCAGTTGCCGCCCAAGTCAGCGGCGCTTGCCGGCTGAGACACGATAATAGCCGCAGCCAACAGAGCGGCGCGTGCGGTGTATGACATTAGAATCCCCCGACCCCATTTTTCCCGAGCGCGACTCGGTAACGAAATGAACTATACTTGTGCGTTGAGTGTCCTTGGTTGTTAACTGCGAAGCTAAGATCTGATTTTGGTCAAAAAGGCAATTCGATCTCTCAGGTGTGGCCGGAGTGCAGCAAATTTGTCAGAAGGTAGCATTAGCAACCTTGGAACTTCTCATCCGCTGACATGTGCGTGAGGTCGACAAGCCGCTTGGTATCCGAGATCAGGATCGAGTCCCGATCCACTGTCACACCAAACCCGCGCAGCCTTGCCAGCGCACGGGAAAAACTTGCTGGCTTCATCCCTAGCCATTCCGCAATGACAGCCTTTTCGTAGGGAAGCGAAATGGAGCAGGCGCCGGTCTGTTCCGGACATAAATCGAGGAGGAAGCGTGCGGTTCTCTGCGGAGCATCGAAGAGCTTGATATTCTCAACGTGCTTCGTCAAATGCTGGACCTGGGCTGATAAGGACGCGGCCATCCGCAAGCCCAGCACGGGGTCACGCCGCATTTGCGAAGCGAGCTTCTGACCATCGAGAGTGAGAACGCGGGCCTGGGTAATGGTCTCTGCGCACGTCTGGCGCCCCTCGCCAAGAAGCAGGTCAGCCTCCCCCAGCACATCACCTGCGCCAGCTATGCGTATGATTGTTTCGGTCCCGGTCTCTCCCGTTCTGAACAATTTAATCCAGCCACCTAGGACCACGTGGACGTCGGTCTCAGTCTGTCCTTGCTGGAACAGTACGGTCCCCTTTTCCAGCCTCAGAGGCACCTGTTCTTTCGCAAGGCGGCTGACAAGCGTATCCGGCAAGCCGCAAACAAGCGGAATGGACTCCAGCAGGGCCCACTCCTCAGCTTCCAATTGTATTGTTTTCCGACCCAGCATTCTCCGCGCGTCCGATGACAAACGTGATCACCGGAAAGACACCACGAAATCTGCAAAACAGATTTGACTCCTGTTAAGTCGTTGGGCGGGAAGCACCTCGACATCCGGCCCTCTCGAGGGAGCAAAAGCCTGCGTAAAACCCTGCTGCCATGGCGCTTCGCAGACACTCAAAAAAGACAGAAAGTTTAAGCCCGTAGTCCGAGATTGTGAACGGTTTTCAAATGCTCCGTTTTATTGCGCGGCCGCCGCAAGGTGACGTCCAAAGAGGTATTTGCAGCACCTGTTTATAACGAGCATGATCCCCTGATCGCCCGGGTCTGTGGCACGGGCGGAGAGACGAAGAGCGAAAGGAATAGCTGTGAATTCCCAGACGCCAGAGCATCGCAGAAGGCCGGGGTAACGCGAATGTTGCGAAACTCGGCCTGGCTTTTGATTGGATTGTCGGCAACGGCGGCCGGAATTGCCGGTATCATTCTGCCCCTCGTGCCAACCACGCCGTTCCTGCTTCTCGCCGCCTACTGCTTTGCCCGCTCCTCACCCCTGCTTCACAATTGGCTGGTGACCCATCCAACCCTGGGACGGCCGATCGACGACTGGCAGAGACACAGGGCGATAAGCCGCCGGACAAAAGTGGTCTCGATCGCGGTCATGGTCCTTGCATATGTGGCCAGCGTTGCGGTTGGATTTCCGCCATGGGTTCTGGCTGTGCAAGCGGTGTTCCTGGTGGGGGCGGCCGCGTTCATCCTGAGCCGCGCCGATCGGCCTGAAGATACAACTTGAGGAACGCAACCGATGGATGGCACTTCAATCGCGCGCGCCGCTCACGTCCTCGCGGTCGTGTTCTGGATAGGAGGTGTCGCATTTGTGACGCTGGTGCTTCTTCCCGCGTTGCGCGGGGTGGAGCCTCACGTACGGCTGGCGACGTTTGAACGTCTGGAGCGCCGCTTTGGAGGCCAGGCGAAGCTCGCCATCCTGGTTGCGGGGGCGAGCGGCTTCTACATGACATGGCAACTGGCGGCATGGGACCGGTTTCTCGATATGAGGTTCTGGTGGATGCACGCGATGTTAGGCGTGTGGCTTCTCTTTGCGTTCGTGCTCTTCGTCGCCGAACCACTGTTTTTGCATGCTTGGTTTCACCGCTATGCGGCCAAGGAGCCTGAAAGAAGCTTCAAGCTCGTTCAGTTCATGCATTATGGACTTCTGACCGCAAGTGTTGTGACCACGGCGGCGGCGGTACTCGGGGCTCACGGCGCTCTCCCTTGAGCGCACGGAAGGGCGGATTTCCAAGGATCAGTGGCTCGTTCCCTCAGAGAACGTGATCTTATTGAAGACGTTGTACTTGCCGGACGGCTTGCGCATCGGAATGCGCTTGATTTCCTCCAGAGTCTTGGCGTCGTAAACGATCAACGCCCCTTGATCCTCCCAAACGGAAACCAGCGCATAGCGGCCATATCGGTCAAATTCCACATGGGCGACCGTGGCGCCGGGAGCAGGACGCAGCGTCTTCACGATCGATAGGCTTTGCTTGTCAATGATATGAACCGCATTTTTATCGCGGCCGAAAAAGGCATCCGCCCAGACGTAAGGCGAAGTCTCATGCGATCGTAGGAAGAATCCTGGCCCTTCGGTCTTGATGGTCGACACCAGCTTCCAACTCTCGACGTCGATGACGCTGATCACGCCTTCCTTCAGGTGCGGAGTCGCCATGACACGGCGGCCATCGCGCATCCAACTGATACCAGATCCCAGATGTGGCATTCCCGGCAATGCAAGTTCGGCAATCTCCCGTCCGACGATGAGGTTCACCACGACGGCCTTGCCACCATCGCGCGCCGCACCGATCAAATGCTTGTATTCCGGGTCGAAGAAGAAGTCATCGAGGGGCTGTGAGACGGGGATGCGCCGTCGCGTGAAGAGCCCGGAGGAGGAGGCGAGTGCCTCCTGCATCCCCTTTTCATGGCTATGAACGAATCCTTCAAAGACAGGTTCTGCATTCGGATTGGTTGCGACCTCCCAGATCTCCGGCACATCTTTCAGCGCCAGAATGAAGCTATCGCGCGTGGGTGCCTGGTACACAGCGGAGACGCGCGAGGTCGTGCCCTTCGCATCGGCGACGTCGAAAATCTTCTGCACCGTCAGATCTTCGGTCGAGAGGATCGTCAGGGTATGGGGAAGGTAGTTGGCGACTGCGAGCCACTTGCCGTCCTTAGACATCGCGATATTGCGCGCATTCAGTCCAGCCCGGACTCTGCCAACTTCCTGTAATCCCCAAAGATCGTATTTCTGGACCCAGCCATCGCGCGACATGACGAAAACGAAGCGCCCGTCGGGAGAAAATTTCGGTCCGCCATGCACGGCAAACGGTGTCGCAAACCTGTCCAGGCGATCGAACGTGTCGCCGTCGAGGACAGAAATGTGATGATCTCCAGTCTCGACGACGACGAATAGATTGAGCGGATCAGCGGTGAAAATGGGTTTTAGGGGCGCCTTGTAATCCGCCGACATCACCCGGCTCTTTGCAATGTCCTGCTCGGTCCAGGTGGGGACTGTGTCGAGGGGGCGATTGATGTACTCGGCGACGGCCGCGATTTCATCCTTGCTCAGGACATCGGAAAAAGCTGGCATCTGGGTCTGCGCACGGCCTTCCAGAATCGTCTTGGTCAGGGCGTCTCCGCGCAGACGCGACAGCGTCTCAGGGATAAGCGCCGGCCCGGACAAGCCCATACGGCTGGCGCCATGGCAGCTTGCACATTTCTCTGCGTAGATGCGTTCGCCAACGGTCTGGGCCTGCGCAATGCTGCACGATGCGGCTAAGAAGCTAACTGTAACGAGGTGCCGGATCATGTCGCGAGCCTCTGAACGGTGAAACATCTTTCGGGAGAGGGTGTGCAGCATCCTCGGCCAGGCCTATCTCCGCGTTGGAGAGGTAGCAGGCAGGATCTGCCTCCCAAGGGTCTCCGGTAAGCTGCAAAGCGCGAATGCGCGTGTTTCCTCCGCAAACAGACCGGTAAGCGCATGCTCCGCAACGCCCCTTCAGCGGTCTTGGCTTCTGTCGAAGCCCGGCGAGAACGGGATCGGATAAGTCTTCCCAGATCTCACTGAACGGCCTGTTGCGAACGCTATCCAAAGAGTAGCCCGACCAGTACGTATCGGGATGCACGACGCCTTGCGTATCAATGTTGGCCACGCCGCAGCCGGACGAATTGCCGCCCCAGGCTTCCAGGTGCGTGCGCAGGTGCGCTGCCGCACCAGGGCCGAAGCGCCGCTGCGCCCAGTGCAGGAAATAGACGGCGTCAGCGTCGTTGTTACCAGTCACGATCTCGAGCGGCCGGCCCTCGCGTATTGCCGTCCAGGCGCGTTCAAGGAGCAGATCCAGTCCCGCGCGCGTCACGGCACGGTTCGTGTCGTCCATGCGATTTTTGTTGCCACGGCCGGCGTAGACGAGATGGGAAAGGTAGAATTTCTCGACGCCCTCTGCCTCGGCAAGATCGAGCAGCTCTGGGAGTTGCTGAGCGTTCTCGGAGGTCATCGTGTAGCGTAGGCCAACTTTGATGCCCCGTGCGAGACAAGCCCGCACGCCGCTTAAGGCCGCCTCGAATGCACCATCCTGACCGCGGAACCAGTCGTTGGTTCGTCCGATGCCATCCAGGCTGATCCCGACGTAGTCGAACCCGATCTTGGCGATCTCATCGGCGGTGGCGCTGTCAATCGGCGTGCCGTTGCTGGATAATGCCGTATACAAGCCATAAGCTTTCGAGCGGCGTGCGATGTCCAGCGTGTCGGCGCGCGACAGCGGCTCTCCACCTGAGAGGATGAGTGCGGGAATTCGGTACTGTGCCAGATCGTCGAGCACCGCGAAGGCTTCTTCGCTCGTCAGTTCGCCAGGAAAATGATGATCGGCCGCGACCGCATAGCAGTGGCGGCATTTGAGATTGCAGCGGCGCGTCAGGTTCCAGATTACGACCGGACGCATCGGACCGGTCCTCCCTCGCAGGGGTGCCGGATCGACCAACTGCTTCATGTAGTGGGTGAGGCGGAACACGTCTCAATCTCCCCGTTTGGACAAACGCACACCTGTCTTTTTCAGGATGCGCTTGGAATATAGAATATCGCTTGCCCGGCAAGCAGAACCCAGGATTTGGGCCACCTGGGTCCGCTTATCCTCGACTTCGGCGCGGCTCGTTCCGTGCAGCATGGCGAAAAGATTGTAGGGCCAGAGCGGCAGGGCACGAGGCCGGCGATAGCAATGGCTGACGAAATCCAGCTCTCCGATGATCTGACCAAGCTTGTCGACGGCAGCGTCGTCCACATCCCACACCGACATGCCGTTCGCGATCATGCCAAGCTTGTAGTGATTAGGGGCGGCGGCGATGCGCCGGATGACACCAGAGCCTATCAGGGTCTGGAAACGTGACAGCACATCCTGCTCGCTCGTGCCCATCGTCATGGCCACAGCCGCAAACGGCTCGGCGCAGAGAGGCAGCCCGGCTTGCGTCGCCAGGATAAGGTCCCGGTCCTGTGCGGATAAAGCGTTCATGCCGCCACCTTGAATCCGATGAAGTATTCGCGCTCTTTGGGGAACAAAAGCACCTCACAGCCCGTCGCATCTTCGATGCGCTGGGCGACGCGCGCAATCGTCCCTGGATCATCCGTCGCCAGGACGAACCACATGTTCAGCGCATGATCGCGTTCGTAATTGTGCGCGACCTCTTCAAAGCCGTTGACGATCTCCACAACGGCATCGAAGCGCTCAGCAGGGACGGCCATCGCACACAGGCAGAAGGCGCCGCCCAGGGCTTCGGCGTCGATAAAGGGTCCAAAGCGGGTCAACGCCGCGGTCTCAAGCAGGGTCTTGGTGCGTGCTATCAGCTCGGCCTCGCTGCATCCCAATTCCAAACCAACTGCTGCAAAAGGGCGCGGCTCGATAGGCAGCGGCAGTTGGAGGCGGTTGATGATCGCACGATCGAGATCATCCAAGACCTCAATTGCAGTTGAAGGCTTTGCGGTCATGCGGCCTCCTTGGGGGCGACGATGAGGGCGCCGGTCTGCTTATAGCAGCGAGACGAAAACAGGACTTGCCTCGGATACCCATCAAGGCCCGCACTGCGGCTGGCCTGCTCAAGCGTTTGCAGGGCGCTCTCGCGCGACTTCGCGTGGATCATGCAATAGAGATTGTAGGGCCAGAGATCTTGATACCGCCTTCTACGATAGCAAAGATTGATACCGCGATGTGTCGCGAGAATGCGCGCTTTGTCTTCGAGCTTGCCGGGTTCCACGTCCCAGACGACCATCGCGTTCGAACTCCATCCGAGCGCCCGATGGCGGATAATGAGGCCAAGCCGTGTGACGATGCCAGATTTGAGCAAGTGATCGATACGGCCGATCACTTCATCTTCGGAACGTCCAATGTCGTTGGCAATCCGCTGGAATGGACGCGGGCTGAGCGGCAAGCCGGACGTGAGAACTTGGACCAGATCACGGTCCCACGGTTCGGGGCAGTATTCGGCCAGAGGTTCGGTGCGCAGGCCATGTGCCGTTGCGGTGCCCTTCAAAGGAAAGCCCAGATCGATGTAGAAGGAATGCTCAAGACGAAGATCGAGAACGGGCTGTCCCGACAATCGCTCCACGGCTTGCAGAGTTTTATCGACGAACGCTCGATCAGGACCTGTCGCCACGAACCAGATGTTGATCGCGTTTTCCCGCAGGTAGACGTGATTGACACCATCGAGCTTCGAGATTTTTTCCGCGACACTATCGGTCGCCAATCCTGGAACGCCGACAGCCGCGAGAGTGCTTGCTGCAATGGTATTGGGGCGAACCACGCCGCCGATCCGGGCAACGATGCCGCTGCCCACGAGCACTTCACATACGGCGCGCACCTCTCGTTCACTCACGCCAATCCGATTGCCGATCTCCGCAAAAGGTTCGCGCACAAGTGGGAAGTCGCGCTGGAACGACTGTAACAACAGATCGGACGTGGATGTTTGCGTGGAATGGGACATCGTCAGAATCCTGTCCGGTGAGCGCGTGCAGACATGAAGATGCCGCTAGGGCTCTTGGCGTCTAACTCGGCCTTCTTCTCGAATGTATGCGCGTCATAGATCTGGACCTTGTTGAGATCTCTGACGGAGACCCATGCTTCGTTGCCGCGCGGCGTAAATTCGATATGCAGAACGGCAGGGCCCGCTTTCCATTCTTTGACAACCTGAAGCGTTTGGCTGTCGACGACCTGGAGAACGTCGTTGTCAGGATGGGCGAAATTCACCCACACCTGCCGGCCATCGGGCCGCGCAACGGCAAACACCGGCTGGCTATGGACTGGCGTGCGGCCAATCTCGGCAAAAGTGCCGACCTCGGCCCACAGCAGCTCGTGGCTTCCGACCGCCGGCAGGACAATTCTGCTGCCAGCGACCGCCCACCCTTCCAGATGAGGCATCTTGTAGACCGGCAGCTCTTTCGCGCCGCGACGGTATCCTTCGAGGATCGGTTTGGGTACAGGTGAGGCTTGCCACAGGTCTATCGCGGCGAGGCGATCCTCACCGAACAGTCCTGCGATATAGTATCGGCCATCGGGCGTAACGAGAGCGTCATAGGGCCGATCTCCAGACTGCATCTTGGTGATGACGGGCACATTGCCTGCGCTGAAGTCGGCGATCCACGTTTCGCCGGTCTCCCATAACGAGAACACGAACTTGCGTCCGGGCACATCTTCAAGTCCAAGCGCCTTCGATCCCTTGCCTTCTGGTGCGGCCGGGATGTTGGCGACTTCATCAAGAGAGCGCGCATCGAATACACGGATGCCGCCGGGCTCATAGTTTGCAACGGCGACGAGGGCGCCATCGTCGGATATTGCGCCGCCAATTGAGTTTCCGGCCTGGACGATCCGCTTCTCGATCTTAGCTTCCAGCATGTCGACCTTTGTCAGGCCGCCGTCGCGGCCGAAGACATATCCGAACCGTTGGTCGGGCGAGAAGACCACCGAGGCATGGGAAAGATCGCCCAGTCCCTCGACTCGGTTGAGAACACGGCGCTCTTGAGAGCTGAAGATGAGAACCGAGCCGGTTTCGCGCTCGATAATGAGTCCCAGATCACCCGTGCCACGGGTCGTATCGGCCACGGCCAGGGCCGCGAGATTCAAGCTGGTGGCGAGAAAAAGCAAAAGTGCAAGGCGCAACAGAGGCATCATTTGGTGCGCTCCGTCTTGAGATAATCAGCGATCCAAAGGGCATCCTGTTCACTCAGAAGCCCCCGCCAGGGTGGCATCGGCGTTCCAGGGACGCCGTCAAGGATGATGCCCGCGAGCGTGTCTGAAGGGATGCCGGCCAGGCGCGCAGCGAGAAGATCTGGTCCAAGCCCGCCTTTCAGCGTCATGCCATGACATGAACCACAATCCTGCCGGACCAGCCTTTCGAGCGATTTTGCCCGGTCATCACTCCAACAGGGGGTAATCGCGTACATTGCGGTCACCACGGCAGCCACGCTCCGATAGGTTCGCCCGCTAAGCATGCACATGGACCAGCTCCGCTGGCAGTTGGATGCCCAGTTTCTCGACGCTGGCGGGTTTCAATGGGCTCGCTTCGTACAGGGAAACGACGCGGCCAATGATGAACAAAATTGGCCCCTTGAATTCTGCTTCGGCCGCAGCCGCGGCAATCGATCCAAGATCGCTCTGCAAACGACGTTCGCGCGGTGTCGTTCCGTTATTTACGGCCAGCACCGGCGTCGTCTCCGGTAGGCCAAATTCAATCAGGCGCTCGCTGATCTCGTGAATATTGGCGGCGCCCATGTAGACAACAAGTGTTGTCTGGCTGTCAGCCAATCCCTGCCAGTCAAGATCCAGTTGCAAGTCCTGCCTGCAGTGCCCAGTGACATAACGGACCCCCGTGGCTAGTCCGCGGTGGGTGAGGGGGATGCCGATGCGGGCGGAACAACCTTGAGCCGCCGTTATTCCAGGAACGATCTCGCAGTCAAAGCCTGCTTGCCGGAGCGCAAGAGCCTCCTCCGATCCGCGGCCAAAAATGAATGGATCACCGCCCTTGAGCCTGACCGTAAGCCGGCCGGTGCGAGCAAAATCGATCAAAAGCTCGTTGATTTTGTGTTGCGGTACCGGATGTCGCTTCGACTCCTTGCCAACAGCCACGCGCGTTGCATGGGGACTGACAAGCTTCATGATTTCTGGAGCGACAAGGCGATCATAGATTACGACCTCTGCCTCGCGGATCAGCCGCGAAGCCTTGACCGTGAGCAAATCCGGATCGCCGGGGCCTGCTCCGACAAGGAAGACTCGAGTTGCCGCATGCATGAGATTTGCTCGTATTTCGAGACAATGCAGGAGGTGGTGTCCGGGCCACCTCCTGCACGTCCTGGCCTCAGTAGACGTCGTTACGAGTATTAAAGACGTTGAATTTTCCGGTCGGCGTAATCAATTTAGGGTCCTTGATCACGCTTTTCAGTTTCAGCGTCTTATCATCGACGACCACGATGGCCGAAGGCTTGTCTTTGGCATTCCAAACCGAGAACCAGACTTCATCTCCGGCCTCATTGTACTCACCTTGAACAACTCGGGGCTGCCCATCTGCGATAGCGGCCCATTCGGCGATGGGCAGGGTCGTGAAGGTGGGCGTCTCGTTGGCGAGATCCGCAATCTTGAACACGGCAACCGAACCCGAGATCGCAGCTTCTGGATTGAGCGTCGCGTCCACATACAGATGTTCTGACTTGGGATGCGACTTGACGAACAGCGAGCCGCCGCCGAGGGCATCGAACTTCTGCACAACCTTCCAAGCCTTGTCCGGGTGCCCTTCAGGATCGGTTCCAATCAGCGATACTTTCTCATCGCCAAGGTGCGAGGTTACCCATACCGGACCGTGAACGGGGTGATTGATGTTCGCACCACGTCCAGGGTGGGGCGTTTGTCCGCCGGTTTCGATAAGGGCCGTCAGCACACCTTTCTTGGTGTCGATCACGGCGACCTTGCCGCGCGCATTTGCGGCGACGAGGAAGTAACGCTTGGTTGAATCCAGTCCGCCATCGTGCAGGAAGCGTTCGGCTTCGATTTCCGTCGTCTTCAGATTCTTGATGTCGGAGTAGTCCACGAGAAGGATCTTGCCGGTTTCCTTCACATTGACGATGAACTCTGGCTTGTAGTGCGACGCAAGAATTGAAGCAACGCGCGGTTCAGGGTGATATTCCTGCGTATCGTAGATCATGCCGCGTGTTGACGTGATCTTGAGCGGTTCTAGTGTGTTGCCGTCCATGATGACGTATTGTGGTGGCCAGTAGGCCCCGGCAATGGCGTACTTGTCCTCGTAGCCCTTGAACTTGGACGTTTCGATGGAGCGGGCCTCGGCGCCGATTTTGATCTCAGCAACCGTAGAAGGCTCTTCCATCCAAAGGTCGATCATGTTGACCTTGGCATCTCGGCCGATCACGAACAGATAGCGTCCAGAAGCCGACATGCGCGAGATGTGCACGGCGTATCCGGTATCCAGGATTCGCACGATCTTCTTGCTCTCGCCGTCGATCAGCGCAACCTGGCCAGAGTCGCGCAAGGTGACGGAGAACAGGTTGTCGAGTCGCAGGTTATTCATCTGCTTGGTGGGCCGCTGGTCGACTGGAACAACCACTCTCCAGGTCTTACGCATCTCCTCCATGCCGAATTCCGGCGGCTGAGGCGGCTCCAGCAACAAGTACCGGGCCATTAGCCCCACATCATCCTCGCTGAGCTGCCCCGACGAGCCCCAGTTCGGCATGCCTGCCGGAGACCCGTAGGTGATGAAGGCCTTTAAGGACTCGTATCCCCTCTCACGGGTAATGTCGGTGGTGAGCGCTTTGCCTGTTGCACCTTTGCGCAACACGCCGTGACAACCCGCGCACCGTTCGAAATAGATTGTTTTCGCCTTATCGAATTCTTCAAGGGTGATAAGCGGGTCGTCGGCCTTGCGTCCCGGCATTTCAACCTTGGCCTGACCAAGAGTCGTCATGCTGGGCTCATACTTCGCTGCTGGCGTATCACCGTGCCCCTTTGGCTTTTCCTCAGCCAACGCTGGCGCGGCCGCGATAGCAATTGGGATGCTCACGCCCGCGAGCAGCGCGAGCATCCTTGATTTCCTCGAAAACGTCTTCATAACTCATCTTCCTCCGTGGCAGCCGGTGTAGATGACATTGGTCTGGACCGTAGCAGCTCTCCTTGACTTATGTGAAGGCTGTCCTGCGATGCACAGTCCATGAGTTTGCAATCGAGCGCGACGAATTGGCACGAGAGCGTACGGGATGGTACGTGAATTGATCAAGTTATTGTCCAGGCCGCTCTTGCGGGTCTTTTTCGTTGGGATCGTGGGTTTGCTGGCGCTACCGGTTTGCGCAGGTATTACCGCGTTACACGCCCAGACCGAGCTGGAAACACCCGACGCAACAGAGCCTGCCGTCAGGATTCTTGAACCGTCTCAGATCGAACGGCTTTTTCCCGGAAATGAAGGTGCGACTGCCGAGAGGCAGGGCGGCGAGCATGGGGCTTTCTGGACAGTCAAATCAGCAGGTGCCGTGATCGGCTATGTCGCGTCCACATATGAGATGACGAAATCAGTAGGATACTCCGGTCAACCCATCGATGTCTTAATTGGAATTACGACCGGAGCCCGGATTAGCGGCGCGCTATTGCTACGTCATAATGAGCCAGTACTGACATTGGGAATATCATCGGACGATATTCAGAAATACCTCGATGGTTTCACAGGCTATGACCTTAAAGCGCCAAGAATAGACGCCTTTACGGACAGCAGTGGCGTTCCTTCAATTATCGCGCGCGCGACAGTTACAACCGGGGTCATGCGCGATGCCGTGTTGAGAACGGCTCGCGCGACCGTAATGCGACTGGGTTTGATCCCTACAGCCGGCGCATCGGTAGATCGCTTGAAATTCGAGCCGCGCTCCTGGAAGGAGCTTATTGGCGAGAGTGCCCTTCTGCAGAAGGTGGTGACATTCGAAGAAGCCTCGCGGCTGTTCGGCAAGATCGCCGCACCTCTTCCAGCGGATCAGGGTATCTTTCTCGACGCGTGGGTGGCGCTTCTCGACCCTCCAACGATCGGCCAGAACCTTCTGGGACGCAAGCCGTTCGAGCGGATATTTGCAGGTATTGCAAGCGGTGACTCGGCCTTGTTCGTTGGAAGCTCTGGCCTGCATTCCCATCGGGGAACGGCTTATGTCGGCAGCGGATACTTCGAACGTCTTGAAGTCATCCAGGGCGAACACACCTTCAAGCTGAAGAAGAACGATTATCTGCGTATAGATGCGCTGGCTCTGCCCGATGCGCCGCAACTCAACGAGATGAGCGTCTTTCGGATTTCAGCGCAGTCGGGCTTCAATGCGACACAGCCTTTCCGCATTGAGATCGTTGCTGAGCGTCCAAGGGACGATGGCACGATCTCCTCCATCAGAATGCCGCTGACCTACCAACTGCCGAAGGCGTTCGTAAGCCCTGCGCCACCCCCTAAACACGACGCGCCGATGTGGGTTTCTGCATGGCAACGCAAGCCCTTAACGATCGCCGGCGTCGGGCTGTTGATCGTCCTGGTCGCTGCTGCTCTCTTCGCCCAGGAATGGTTCGTCCGGCGCCCCTCTCTATGGCTGTGGAGCCGTATGGGATTTTTGACTGTGACGTTGGTCTTCCTCGGATGGGGGGCGAACGGCCAGCTTTCGGTGGTGCAGGTTGTCGCTTTCTTCCATTCACTG